>OGIJ01000002.1_pt1 | contig 162284 bp, 141 predicted proteins | sample 1571741 | NCBI WGS metagenome assembly OGIJ01 (sample SAMEA2582034, study PRJEB24529) | metagenome | biome: Human gut stool | place: China | collected 2011 | reverse complement strand
AGTCTCAATACTGCTTTTTCGTTTGCACCACCTTCGATTCTTTCCTTAACGATTTACATAACAATATTTTATCATAACATATATGTGACTTGTCAATTTATATCTAGTAAACCGGAGTCGACAACGTAAATTGGGCAGCTATTGTGGCTACATTCATAACGTAAAGCAGAGCAGAGATAAAGGTTCATTCACAAGTCACTCACTGCGTAAATAAAAAGAAAAATCGTGCAAACAAATATGATTTCCTTTGTGAGTTTTGCGAACAGGAACATTATATTTCGTTTGTACGATTTTCTTTATAATAACCAATAATATTAACTTGTGAATGGTCTCCTATATCTGCCCTTGACTACCTATAACGTAGCCATAAAATCTGCCTGCATTACCCAGTTAATCTCCGGTTGTCAGATTTTGATTTTTACCCATTTGCCCTGCTTGAAACGTATCGTTGCAAAAATAAACCTTGATACCTGATCACCGAGTACGCCCATCCAGATACCGATGATTCCCCAGCCGAGGACATAACCACAGAAATAGGAAATGATGGTACGGATGAAAGTGACACTGATCATGGATGCAACCGCAGTGTAAAGCGTGTCTCCTGCACCACGTAGGCATCCCATGTAGATGACCTGGCAGATCTGGAAAATCACGACAAGGATGATCACATGCATAATCTGAACACCGATCGTTACAATAGGTTCCTCTGTGAAAAACAGATGATATAGTCCACTTGCTCCAAAATAATAAATAGCGACAAGGCATACAGCAATCACAGCACCGATGAGACGACAGGTGCGTCCATACTCTTTGGCAAGATCCGGATCACCGGCACCGAGACTGCGCCCAATCAGGGCGACAGCAGTTGCCTGTAGTCCGTCACCAAAAGCAAAGGAAAGAGCCATAATATTCATGCCCACCTGATGCGCCGCCATGGCATCGGTTCCCTGATCTGCCGCCATAATAGCGGTTAACATAAATCCAATCCGCATCAGCACCTGTTCAAAAAAGACACTGTAAGCGACTTTGATCAGGTTGAGAAACGCAGTGACGGTTGGACGGATATGCTGCTCTATAATATAAGGAATACTTAAAAAACTGTCTTTTCGGAAAATAGAGGCAACGCTCATGATGCAGGCAACTACGGTTCCTGATACGGTAGCAAGAGCTGCACCGCGGATACCGAGTGGCGGAAAACCAAAATGACCGTTGATCAGCAGGTAATTTAAAATAATATTGATCGTATTGGAGGTCACATTGGTACGCATGGTGATCTTCGTATTGCCGGCACCGCGCTGCGCAGCGTTGATTCCCATTTGGATGCAGTTGAAGATCATTCCGCCCATAATAATGCTAAAATAAGCAATGGCATCAGCATGGGTGTCAGCAGTAGAACCACAAAAATCAATAATGGCACTTGCAAAAAAGACGAATGCAACACTTGAAATCACAGCAGCAATCACAATAAATAAAACTGCGGTAAGCAGAATTTCATTGGCAGAGTCCTGCTTCTTTTCACCACGTCTACGGGCGACAAGAGCCGAGATCGCAACATTCAAGGCAAAAAAGAGTGCAAGCCCTAATAACTTAGGCTGTGTGGTAAGCCCGACAGCCGCTACTGCATAAGAACCAAGCGAGCTGACCATGAGAGAGTCGATCAGTCCGGCGAATGCAACAAAGAAAGACTCAACAATAGCTGGCCATGCCATATCAATCGTAATCTTTAATGTTTCTTTATGATAATTTCTTTTCACAAGTTGCTTTTTTAACACGTTCATAGCTAAAACTCCATTTTTTAATATATAAAATAGCTTCTTACAGTTTGCACATTATAGCACGTTTTTAGGGACAGGGTAAACTGTTTTTGACTTGTCATAAAATCAGCAGGTGTATATAATGGAATTATTCGGTATTCATTTCAGAAAGCGCAGAATTTGCATAGGATTCGAAAAGAGCTGGAATGGATAGGCTGAAGTTTGAACTGAAAGAGGAATAACGATATGGCTAAAGAATTAACAGAGCTGGAAAAGCATTATAATAAATTTAACGAAGAAAAGCGTCTCGGACGACGTCACGGACAGGTAGAGTACCGCATTACCATGGAGTATATACACCGTTATTTAAAAGAAATAAATAATCCAAAAATTCTTGATGTAGGAGCTGGAACCGGGCGGTATTCCGTGGCTTTGGCAGAAGAAGGATATGATGTCACAGCAGTGGAACTGGTAAAGTACAACCTTGGAATTTTAAAATCCAAGGGCAGCAGTGTGAAAGCGTATCAGGGAAATGCACTGAAACTGTCACGTTTCGCGGACGAAACATTTGATGTGACATTGCTGCTTGGTCCGATGTATCATCTGTATACATTTGAGGATAAAGTGAAAGCACTGAGAGAAGCAAAGCGCGTGACAAAAAAAGGCGGACTTATTTTTGTCGCATATCTGATGAATGATTATGGCGTTCTGATGTATGGCTTTAAGGAAAACATGGTAAAAGAATGCTTAGCAGATGGCAGACTGACACAAGATTTCCATTGTGTATCCAAAGAAAAAGATTTATACGAGTATGTTACATTATCTGACATCGAGAAAATCAATGAAGCAGTCTCTTTGCAGAGAGAAAAAATCATAGCGCCTGACGGAGCTGCAAATTACATGCGTCCTGTTTTGAAAGAGATGAATGAGGAGACATTTGACTTATTTGTCCAATACCAGTTGTCTGTCGCAGAGCGCATGGACTTGATGGGGGCAAGTGCCCACACGGTTGATATTTTGCGTGTATCGTGAAGCAGATAAAAATCAGATGCAAAATTGATTATGCAATATCAAATTGCAGATTATAATAATGGAATACGCGATCTTTGCAGCTTGTGAATAAAAATGCTTGTACGTGATACCCTAACTGTGAAAACAGATGTGCAATACTATTTGAATAAACAGGAGGGAAATGGTATAAAAAATAATTGTTAAATTGTGATATAATTATTTTGCCAGAAAAAAGCGAAATGGGTAAAAAACAAAAAAATAACAGTGCATACAATGGTGCGCCAACGGATAAAAAGGAGACTGTATACAAAAATGACACGAACGATGAATACGTTTATGAGAATGGACAGTACGAGAGTGCGCATGGAGGAAATGGCTACCGCTATGGAACGAACCGACAGGTTTCCGGTGTTCATAAGACTTTAAACCGGGAAGCACAGAGGGAATACAAAGCTTTGGAAAATGCCCTGGAGCATGGAACCGCAGGAAAGAAAAATGACGAGCAGCGTCACAGATTAGATTCCGAGTGTGAACTGATGCAGTACCCAAATGAATTAAGCCAGTTGACAGACCGCATGGCATCAAATAGCTGGCAGGGATAATGAAGGTGCTTCGCGATTTTATGAAAATTGCCTTGAATCGGAGCAACTACTTTAAATTATTAAATTGAGGTTTAACAAATGAATAAAAATTTAAAAGAAATTTCAGACGGGAAAAGATATGGATTAAACGATATGGTACGGGCAGCCTGCAATGATTGTGCAGGCTGTTCCTCGTGCTGTGAGGACATGGGAGAATCCATTCTGTTAGATCCACTGGATATTTATATGTTGACGAAAAATTTAAACTGCACCTTTGAAAATTTATTGCAGCAGAACATAGAGCTGCATGTAGCAGACGGACTGATCCTGCCGAACTTGAAAATGACACAGGAAAATGTCTGTCCTTTTCTAAAAGAAAAAAGATGCAGCATCCATAGCTTCCGCCCCGGCATTTGCCGTGTTTTCCCATTGGGACGCATTTATGAAGAAAACAAGTTGGACTATTTTCTGCAATCGGAAGGCTGTGTGAAGGAGAACCGCAGCAAGGTAAAAGTAAGCAAATGGCTGGATACGCCGCAACTGAAACAGAATCAGCAATATCTCATAGACTGGCATGCATTTCGCAAGAAAATAGAGCATATTTTAGCAGAGATGCCGGATGAAAACCAGAAAAAGACGATCACGATGTTTTTGCTGAACACCTTTTACATAAATCCGTATGACACGGAGCAGGATTTTTATCCGCAATTTTATGCGAGACTGGACAGAATTACGCAGGTGATCGCCTAAATAGCACAATAACGGCAAGGAGAAGTTATGAATTACGAAGGGATTTTGGAATTTAAGGGAACATGGAGAAATTATCAGGCAAGAGTTTTAGAACATGCAGACAGGTACATGGCAGATGGAAAAATACATATTGTAGCAGCACCTGGTTCCGGGAAAACGACATTGGGAATTGAACTGATCCGCAGGATGAACGGAAAAGCACTGATTTTAGCTCCGTCTATTACGATCCGGGAGCAGTGGATCGCAAGGATCGAGGAAGCTTTTTTATGTGAGGGCGTACAGGGAGAAGATTTTCTTTCACAGAATTTAAAACAGCCAAAGGCGATCACGGTTGCAACTTATCAGGCATTGCACAGTGCCATGACAAGATTTCAGGGAATGCAGGAAGACGCAGAGGCGGAGAGTGGCACGGGCACAGACGAGTGCTTGGCGGCAACAGAGAAGGAGGAAGTAGATTACAGCGGTTTTGATCTGGTTGCGGCGATGAAAGAGGCAGGGATCGAAGTGCTCTGTCTGGATGAATGCCACCATCTGCGAAGTGAATGGTGGAAAGCGTTAGAAGATTTCAAAAAACAAGTGGATAATCTCAAAATCATAGCGTTGACAGCAACACCGCCATATGATTCCACCCCGGCTATGTGGACGCGGTACATGAATATGTGTGGAGAGATCGACGAGGAGATCACGATACCGGAACTTGTAAAAGAGGGAAGCCTCTGCCCACATCAGGATTATGTGTACTTTAACTATCCGACAAAAGAGGAAGAGCAGGAAGTCAGACGTTTTCAGGAACGCAGCAAAGCAATGACAGAAAAAATGATGCAGGATACACAGTTTCTTACGTATGTGAGAAGCCATAAGGGGCTGAGTGGACAGCTTGCGGATGACCTGCTGCTGGATAATCCGGCATATTTGGCATCACTGTTGATTTATCTGCAGAGCAAAAATATTGCATTTCCGTCCAGATTACAGAGACTTTTGGGAGCAAAAAAATTACCGTCCATGAACGTGCAGTGGATGGAGCGTCTGTTACAGGGATTTTTGTATGATGATGTGGATTCATACATGTGTGACAAGACATATCGCGAATTGTTAATTGCAGATTTAAAATCCAGTGGTCTGATAGAGAAGAAAAAAGTCGTCATGACAAAAAGTGCGGCAGTGGAAAAAATGCTCACAAATTCTCTTGGAAAATGCAACAGTATCCGAGATATTGTGTTCCATGAGTATGAGACATCCGGTCAGAATTTAAGGCTGCTGGTTTTGACAGATTACATCCGGAAAGAATATGAAAAAGCAATTGGAAATACAGAATACGATGTAAACTCACTTGGAGTGCTTCCGTTTTTTGAAATGCTCCGGCGCGAAAATGAAAAGAAAAATAAACAAATCCGTTTTGGAGTGCTTTGTGGGACGATTGTGATCATCCCGGCGGAGGCAAAAGAGGCGTTAGAGCAGGAGATCGGAACAGGTGGAAAAGTCACATTCAGCAGGATCGGAAATCTTCCTGAAACAGATTATCTGAAGGTGACGGCTGTTGGAAATGCACATTTTCTGACAGGGGCGGTAACCAATGTCTTCTCAAAAGGCTATATTCAGGTGCTGGTCGGCACAAAATCGCTGCTGGGGGAGGGATGGGATTCTCCTTGCATCAATTCCCTGATCCTTGCAAGCTTTGTCGGTTCATTTATGTTAAGCAATCAGATGCGTGGACGCGCTATCCGTGTGATGAAAGAACAGCCGGAAAAAACAAGTAACATCTGGCATTTAGTATGCCTGAGACCGTGGGATGAGGTGCTGAAGGCAGACGACAATCAGATCAGCGAAGATTACAGTATGCTGGAACGAAGGATGGAACATTTTCTAGGTCTGCATTACACGGAAAATACGATCGAAAATGGAATAAAACGGCTATCAATTATTAAAACTCCATTTAACAAAACAAATGTTGACAGGATTAACAGACAAATGCTGAAAATGTCGGGACAGCGCGATACGCTAAAAAAACGTTGGGATAGCGCGCTTGCAATCTATGACAAAATGGATATTGTGGATGAGACAGAGGTGAAAGACAAGTTTGTGACGAGTGTTGTTTTCTGGGATGCGATTCTCACAATGATTCTGTCAGCAATTTTATTCCTGATCGGGGCAATTGGGGCAGGTGTCGTGGCGGGAGCGTCCCGAAATGGATATTTAGCCGGAATCTGCTATTTCTTCATTGCTGTCGGACTGACTGGAATCATGATACGTTTTCCGAAAATTTTCATGCTGGGCAGTCCGTTAAAAAGATTAAAGGCATTTGGAAATGGAATCCGTAAAGCGTTGGAGGAGCAGCAGCTTCTGGAAGAAACACACTGCAAAGTAGTGGCAGAATCTCCGGGACCGGATAACCATATCATTTATCTGTCCGGTGGAAGCGGCAGGGATAAAGCGTTGTTTGCACAGTGTGTCAATGATTTTTTTGATGTGATCGACAACCAGCGTTACATACTTGTGAAAAAGAAGGGTCGGAAAGGACTGAACGGTTTCTATGCCATTCCAAATTGCTTTTCGAAAAAGAAGGAGGATGCGGAATGTTTCGCAAAATGCATGCATCCGTATATTGGAGGCTATGACTGTGTGTATACAAGAAATGAAAAAGGAAGGGAACTTCTGTTAGAAGGCAGGGTAAAGGCACTTGCCAATCGGGAGGAACGTTGTATTTCCCATAAAAAAGTAAAAGGGGCATTGGAGTAAGATGACGCAGGACAAACTCCGGTCAGGAGTTTGTCTTACTGAAAAATGCAACGCAGATTCCGCCGGGACCCGTATGGGTTCCGATTGTGCTTCCAATGGAACTGATAGGCAGTTCTTTCACATAAGATTCCCAGAGATCGGCATTGTCTTTTATGTATTTTTGAAGAAGCGTGTCATCTAATCCGGTAAAACCGAGACAAAGCGGCATGGAAAAATCAATCCCATTGCATTTTGAGATTTCTTCGCGTAACATATTGCATCCATTTTTGGAACCGCGGGCTTTTCCGAGAACCGCAACTTCTCCGTCAACAATTGCAATAACCGGTTTAATGGAAAGAAGGTTTCCGGCGAGCGCGGCGGTCTTTGAAATACGACCGCCGCGTTTTAAATACTCCAAAGTATCTAAAAGAGCCAGAACGCGGACATTCTTCTTACGCTGATTTAAAGCATTGGCAATCTCTGCGGCAGAAGCACCCTCGTCGCGGAGACGGCAGGCATACATGACAAGAATCTGTTCGCCTAAGCAGACATTTTCACTGTCAACAATTGTGATACAGTCCTCATAATCATCCAGTGCAATATTGGCACTTTGGAAAGTGCCGGAAAGCTTGGAGGAAAGTGTGATGACAACAGCAGAATCACCTTTCTTTTTCACATCTTCATAAATCTGCTCAAAATCGTGAGGGGAAATCTGGCTTGTAGTTGGCAGGCAGTCTCCTTCAATCAGTTTTTCGTAAAACTGGCGGTGGCTTAAATTAATGCCGTCAAGATATTCTTCTTCCCCAAAAATTGTTTTTAAAGGTAAAAAGTCAAGTCCTAATGCATCCGCCTGCTCTTTGGTCAGATCAGATGCGGAATCAATGATAATTCGTACACTCATAAAAATCTCCATTTCTATTCATTCATAAGTTTCCATTGGAATAAAAATACATTAAAATATTTTGATAATCAAATTATTATGAACTATAGACTATATGGAACAGAATGTCAATAGTATTTTGACAATCAAACTATTTTACTATATGGAATACCGTGCTATTAAGCTGCGTCTGCATAAGAATGAAAAAATAAATTCATACTAATGGTAAATAAATCGCAAAAACAAGGAGAATTTATGAGTTCATTATGGACGCAGGAAATAGAGATGCCAGAGTTTCCGGCTTTGGAAAAGGATATCCGCACGCAGGTTCTGATCATTGGAGGAGGCATGGCGGGAATTTTGTGTGCTTATTTTTTACAGCAGGCGGGAGTTGATTATTGTCTGCTGGAAAAAGACCGCATTTGTCAGGGCGTGACAGCGCATACAACAGCCAAAATTACGGCACAGCAGGGATTGATTTATGAAAAAGTGCTGCAGTCATTAGGGCAGGAGCGGGCGGAACTTTTTTTAAAAGCAAATTTAAAGGCAGTGCAGCATTACAAAAATCTGGGGCGTTTTGTGGACTGCGATATGGAGGAGGCAGATTCCTATCTTTATTCGGTCAGGGAGCGCAGAAAATTAGAAAGTGAGATGCAGGCATTAAGCAGCCTTGGCTTTCAGGCAGATTACACGGAAGAAACCAAACTTCCGTTTGAAGTGGAAGGCGCTATACGTTTTCCTGGGCAGGCGCAGTTTCAGCCACTCAAGTTTGCCGCCGGTATCAGCAAAAATTTGAAAATCTATGAACATTCACAGGTGCGGGAGATGACAGAGTACTTTGCACTGACGGAAAAAGGCTCCGTCGCAGCGGAAAAAATTATAATCGCAACGCATTTCCCATTTATCAATACGAGAGGTTCCTATTACTTAAAGTTATACCAGCACCGTTCCTATGTCCTTGCCTGTGCATATGAAAAAAATCTGAAAGGAATGTATCTGGAAGCGGACAATATTGGCTTGTCATTGCGCAATTACAAAGATTATCTGCTCATAGGTGGCGGCGGACATCGAACCGGAAAAGAAAAAAACAGCTGGGATTTACTGCGTGATATTGCAAAAGAATATTTTCCGGAGGTGAAAGAACAGTATTTCTGGGCAACACAGGATTGCATGTCGTTAGATAAAAGACCTTACATCGGACCATACAGTAAAAATACGCCGGATCTTTTTGTGGCAACCGGATTTGGAAAATGGGGAATGACAGGTTCTATGCTGTCGGCTATGATCCTGTCGGATCTTGTGCAGGAAAGAGAAAATGAATATGCTGCCATTTTTTCACCTTCGCGGAATATATTAAAACCACAATTAATTTCTAACATCAGTCATGCCATTACCGGCATCGGAAGAATCGGTGGAAAAAGATGCAGTCATATGGGCTGCGTATTGCAGTGGAACAGGGAGGAACAGGCGTGGGAATGTCCGTGTCACGGATCAAGATTTTCTGCGGACGGAAAAGTGTTGGACAATCCTGCCTGTGATGGACTAAAACAGAAACATAAAAAATAGGTATTGAGATTCAAAAAAAGCAGTGGTATGATACGAAGTCGGAATAAAAAACAAAGGAGAAAAAACAATGAAATACGTGAGACAATTTTTGATCATTTTGTTCATTTCATTTCTGGGTGAACTTTTAAAACATATCATACCACTATCAATACCGGCGAGTATTTATGGCATGCTACTTCTTTTTCTTGCATTGGAATTTAAAATCTTAAAGGTTTCAGACATTAAAGAGACGAGTAATTTTCTGATTGAGATAATGCCTTTAATGTTTGTGCCGGCAGGAGTCGGACTGCTTGATTCCTGGGGAGCGCTGCAGCCAATCTGGATTCAGGTGGTTGTGATCACTTTGATTTCAACAGTGGTTGTTATGGGCGTTTCCGGAAGTATTACGCAGTTTGTAATCCGTAAGGGAAAGAAAAAGGAGGAGTAGGACATATGAAACCATTTTTAACAGATTCTGTTTTCTTGGGAGTTGTGATCAGCCTGCTGACCTACGAGTTTGGATTATGGTTTAAGAAAAAAGTAAAAATAGCGATATTTAATCCACTTTTAATTTCTGTGATCGCAGTTATGGTTTTTCTTGTGGTATTTCATATCGACTATGCCGATTATCAGGAAGGCGCAAAATACATAAGCTATCTGCTGACACCAGCAACTGTCTGCCTTGCAGTGCCACTTTATGAACAGCTTGAGCTGCTTAAGAAAAATATGAAAGCAGTCATCGCCGGAATTGTTTCAGGTGTGATTACCAGCGTCAGCTGTATTCTGGTATTGGCACTGATTTTCCATTTTGATCATCAGCAATATGTTACATTGCTTCCAAAATCAATTACCACAGCAATTGGAATGGGCGTATCAGAGGAACTTGGCGGCTATGTGACCATTACCGTTGCGGTCATTATTATAACCGGAATTTTTGGATACATAACAGCGGACGTGATCTTAAAACTTTTTCATATAGAAGAACCTATCGCAAAAGGAATTGCAATTGGTTCTGCATCCCATGCAGTTGGAACTGCCAAAGCAATGGAACTTGGAGAAATCGAAGGAGCGATGAGCAGTCTGTCGATCGCAGTTTCCGGTATTTTAACCGTTGTTGTCGCTATGATATATGCGAATTTTCTGTAAATCTGTTTTAGGGTTAGAATCCTTGCAATCCGTCATGGCAGGAAAAATAAGTACATAAAATAATCAAGCAAAATACACACGAAGCGATATCGTGTGTATTTTACTTTACAGATAATAGCATGAGTGATGTAGTGGTAACAAAAGCCACAGAATTTCATATAATAATTTGAAAATATTTTATGGAAGAAAATATGTATTGTCAGAATCGAATCAGTTATCGTGTGCAGGAAGGGGATTCCCTGTACAAACTTGCAAAACACTTTCATACAACCGTAACCGAACTTATTTTGCTCAATTCCGGGGTGAATCCTTATAATCTTCAGGTTGGCATGCGTCTTACAATCTGCCCGGGAGAAGGTTACGTGGAGGACAGACCAGAAGCTGGAAATACCGGCAATCAGCCAGCAGCTCGTCCGGGCGGCAATCAAAATAACAATCAGTCAAATCGCCCGAATAACAATCCAATCGGCGGAGTTGTGATCATTCCAACAACACCAACGCGCCCAGGAGCAGCGCAGCAGCCAGGAACACCAACGCGCCCGGGAGCAGCGCAGCGGCCAGCAACACCAACGCGCCCGGGAACAACGACCCAGCCCGACAGCAGTAATGGCATGGATTTAAGAGAGCGCATGCGTATGGCATGGCTCAATCACATCATGCTCGTAAAATTTTATCACATCAGTTTCTTTGAAAATCTGTCGAGCCAAAATGCGTGGAAAGACGCAGTACAGAAAAATGCAGAAGACATCCTTGCGATTTTCGCACAGTACTATCCGGCTTCCGCAATGCAGAGATTTCGGACACTTTTTATGGAACATCTGCGCCTGACAGATGAAGTCGCCGACGAATTAAAGGCTGATCCAACCTATTCGGGAGAGACAATGGAAAACTGGTATATCAACGCAGAGGAGCTTGCATCCTTTTTGAGCAGGCAGACACCGGCATACAATGAGACGGAGTTGCGGAAAATGTTCTACGATCATCTTGATATGGAGCGACAGCAAATGGAGGCTTACCTCGACGGCGATTATGAGACAGATATTGCAATCTATTTGAGATCGCAGCAGAACATGATCGAGCTGGCAGATTTCCTTGCAAGCGGACTTCTTGCGCGGTAAATAACCAAAGACCACCACCCGGCATATCTCAATATGAGCGTTGCAGCCGCAGACTGTAAAAAATGCGGCGAAGCTCATTTACGAGGAAGGGTGGTGGATTTTTTTGCTTGAAAAAATCATAGCAATCATCATAATACTTGCAATACTTCTGCTTATCAGCCTGTTCATCTGTACCGTAGTCAGATGCAAAAAAAGCAGGAAAAAAGTAAAAGGAATGTGCAACAGTCAGAAAAACAGACTTTTAAATGAATTGTCGGAGCCGTTTGGCTTCTGTTATATTCCGCCCAATCCATACCGTGGACGCTGGCAACCAGACCGGATATGACGCTTTATGTGGACCGCGTCGTTTTGGCAGGACCGCTTGCCGTCGCATAAAAAAGTATTATTACCTCAAATTTTAAGTGCTATAATCATAAATTATAAATGATTGACATAACTTGGAACAAACCGAAGAAAAAGCCGAAAAAACGCGTTATTTTAAGAAAAACAGTTTGACGAAATTGGCATTTATGATAAGATATAGTCGTTAGTCCTGAACAGGATAAAGAAAAAATTGCAATCAGGAAAGTGACGGCTGGCTGAGATTAGCCGGTGACAATAGAGAAACAGAATCGAAGGAGTTTGAAAAAATGATTAAAGTTGTGAAATTCGGTGGAAGCTCTCTTGCAAGTGCAGAACAGTTTGCGAAAGTTGGCAAGATTATCCGCGCAGACAAAGAGCGAAGATATGTAGTGCCTAGTGCACCGGGAAAAAGAAATTCTAAGGACACAAAGGTAACGGATATGCTGTATGCATGCTATGACCTTGTGGAGAAGGATGAAGATTTCCGTGTGATGTTAATGAAAATCAAAGACCGTTATGACACAATCATTAATGGTTTGAATCTAAAACTTTCTTTAGAGGAAGAATTTAAGAAAATCTCCGAGAATTTTAAAAATAAAGCAGGTGTTGATTATGCAGCATCCCGCGGTGAATATCTGAACGGTATCATCATGGCGAACTACCTTGGATATGAATTTGTGGATGCAGCAGAAGTGATCTTTTTTGATGAGGACGGCAACTTTATGCCGGAGAAAACAGATCAAGTGCTGTCTGAGCGTCTTGCAAAAACAGAGCGTGCGGTCATTCCGGGATTTTACGGCGCCAAAGAAGATGGAACCATCAAAACATTTTCACGTGGAGGTTCTGATATCACAGGATCTATCGTATCGAGAGCGGTTCACGCAACCTGTTATGAGAACTGGACAGACGTTTCCGGATTCCTGATCGCAGATCCAAGAATCATCGATAACCCACAGCCAATCAAGACAATCACATACCGTGAGCTTCGTGAACTTTCCTACATGGGAGCCGGAGTTCTTCATGAAGATGCGGTATTCCCAGTGCGCAAAGCTGGTATACCGATCAATATCCGCAATACCAATGCACCGGAAGATGAGGGAACCTGGATCGTTGAGAGCACCTGTCATCAGTCAAAATACACGATCACCGGTATCGCAGGTAAAAAAGGCTTCGTTTCTGTAAATATTGATAAAGATATGATGAACTCCGAAATTGGATTTGGCAGAAAAGTGTTATCTGCATTTGAAGACAACGGAATCTCATTTGAGCATATGCCTTCCGGTATTGACACAATGACCATTTTTGTGCATCAGCCGGAGTTCGAGGGAAAAGAACAGGCAGTCATCTCTGCTATCCATAGATATGCACAGCCTGACAGCATTGAGTTAGAGAGTGATCTGGCACTTATCGCTGTTGTTGGCCGTGGCATGAAATCCACACGTGGAACAGCAGGTAGGATTTTCTCCGCATTAGCACATGCAAACATCAATGTAAAAATGATCGATCAGGGATCTTCTGAGTTGAACATCATTATCGGTGTAAGCAACGCAGATTTTGAGAATGCGATCAAAGCAATTTACGATATTTTTGTCATCACACAGTTATAGGATAAATGAAAGAACAAACTACTTTTCGTAAGACAATTGAAAAAGTATGGAAAAATAGGGCTGCAATGGTTATCGCAATTGCAGCCACTGTTTTTATGTGCGGATTAACGGTGCTCGAATTTATGGCGCTTCGAATGGAGTGGAATCTCCCGGTGTTATCTTATCTCACAGGTGATTCTGACAGTTATATTTTTGAAGAATACAGAAGCGATGAGATGAAGCTGGATGACAGCACGGAAAATGTATTGCTGGAGGAAACGGATAGTTTAGGACAGGAATTTTCGGGAGACAGTTCACGAAAGAATGACTTGCAGGAGAGCGATTCTCGGAAAGATAGTTCGCCAGGAGAATTATTGCAGGAAAACGATTTACAGGAAGATTCTTCTAATAGCAATGCTTCACAGGAAAAGTCTGATTTAGAACATTCAGCCGAAAACACAGAAACCAGCGTCGAAGCAGAATATCCTTATTATCTGAAAGTGAACCGGAAGGAAAACTGTATCACCGTATACACATTAGATGAAAATGGCGAATACACAGTTCCGTATAAGGCAATGATCTGCTCGACCGGATTATACAATGGAACGCCGCGCGGCGTATTTCATTTGTCTACCAAGTACTTGTGGAGAGAATTGTACGGAAAAGTTTATGGTCAGTATGCCACCAGAATTACAGGCGGTGTTCTTTTTCATTCCGTTCCATATTATAAAAAGTCAAAAAATGCCCTGTGTACCGACAAATATAATAAACTTGGGCAGCAGGCGTCTATGGGGTGCGTGCGGCTTACGGTGGAAGATGCAAAATGGATAGCTGACAATTGTCCGGCTGGAACAACTGTTGAGATTTATGATGATGACGATCCGGGACCACTGGGAAAGCCGGAGGCAGCGCATATCGATACCGACAGTCCGAACAAGGGCTGGGATCCGACAGATCCGGATGAGGACAACCCATGGCACCAGCTATCGGACGATCAATAAGCAGGTAAAATGAAATATTTTACTCGGAAAACTCTATAAGAACATGAAAAAGGCGACATCGAAATTTTTTTTCTTTCAATGCCGCCTTTTAAACTATTTCGTCCATGGGACTGTACCTCGCTATTCTTTTTTCTTGTGTTTTCCTGTTTCTGGTTTGACTTGAAACTTCTAAACAACTTTTATTGCCTATCGTTTCATTTGCAAAACCTTGAAACAATCATTTGGACTTCTTCGCTTTTTCCTCAACTTCTGAAATTGTTTTCTTATGACATTTGGAATTGTATCATATAAGAATGTCTCTGACTGATACTAATTCAGGATTCCTTTCTTAGGATTGTCATGTTTTCAGTTCATCTTTTGAAGGTAAAACCGAATGCACTTAATGTTTTGGTGGACTGTACCTCGATTCTTTAAAAATTCTTTTGGGTAAATCGTTACGTTTCTGGTGGTCCGTACCTCCATTTCTTTAAAATTCTATTAGGTAATTCGTTCTCTTTCTGGTGGATTGTACCTCCTTTAATTTTTTTCTCTCTCGTTTTTGTTAATTTATTTATAACAGATAAAATACTATTTGTCAATAATAAAATTAGAAAAAAATAAAAATAAATTAGATGATAATGATAATTGTGTTGATTTTATAAAATATTCAGAAAATAATGACGGAATGGAACAGTGGAACTTCTTTTTCATATAATAAAATGAAGGGAGCGTAGGTGCAGGGATATGAACGGTCAAACAATACTTTTAATAAGCGATATGCGTCAGGTATATCTGGCAGAAATCCTGACAAAAAAAGGAATCAGTGTGCGCTGCCTGGACATTAGAAATAGTCAGACAGCAGAAGAACAGCTTTCCAAGTTGAAAAATTTTCTTACAGAGGCAGCAATGCTGATACTTCCGATTCCGGTTGCAAAAGTTCCGAAGCAGGATCAGTTGAATGAAATTTTGAATAAAAATCTGAAAAACGATACATTGGTGCTTGGCGGATGCTTCTCAGAAGAACAGAGAGACATCTTAGGAAGGAGAGGAATTCGTTATCTTGATTTTATGGAGGATGAAGTGGTGGCGCAGGAGAACGCAGTGGCAACCGCAGAAGGTGCAATTGCAGAACTTGTAAACCATAGTCCTTATAATATAGAAGGCGCAAAGATTCTGGTAACCGGATATGGAAATTGCGGCAAAGAAATCGCCTTAAAACTCCGCGGACTTGGAGCGAGGGTAACGGTACTTGCAAGGCGTCGTGAGGTAAGAAAACAGGCAAAAGAGGACGGATTTTACGCAGTTGATTTTGCATTTGGCCCGGAGGAGGCAATGGGTGCGGCAATGCTTGTAAACACAGTGCCGGCACCGGTTGTGACAAGAGTTATCATCCGCGAACTTCCGCGGGACGCCTACATTCTGGATATTGCCTCAAAACCCGGCGGAACAGATTTCGCATGTGCAAAAGAGGCTGGTATCCGGGCAGATCTTGTTCTTGGAATCCCGGGAAAATATGCACCAAAGGAGAGTGCTTATATTCTTGAGCGGGCGATAGGACGTTTTACGAAAAAAATGGAGTGATCACGCAAATCTGTTTGTGTCAGAAAATATATACAAATGTAGTAAAGTTGACTAAAAATAGCAGGAAGGTATAGAAAATGGACTTTTCAAAATGTAATATCGGACTTGGGATTACAGGTTCCTTCTGCATGTTTTCAAGAGCCAGAAAGGAAATAGAAAGGCTCACGGAATTGGGGGCAAATGTGATTCCTATTTTTTCATTTAATGCACAGACCTGTGATACCAGGTTTGGAAGTGCAAAAGATTACGTGGAAGGAATTTGTGATATTACCGGAAATGAGGGGATACGCACCATTTGTGCAGCGGAACCGATCGGACCGAATAATTTTCTGGATATTATGGTGATCGCACCGTGTACCGGAAATACAGCGGCAAAGCTTTGCAATGGAATTACTGACACGCCGGTGCTTATGGCAACGAAAGCCCATATGAGAAATGGAAAACCGCTTGTGATCTCAATCTCAACGAATGATGCACTCGGCGCAAATTTCAAGAATATTGGCATGCTTATGAATACGAAGAATGTTTATTTTGTTCCGTTTGGTCAGGATAATTGCAAGAGTAAGCCTAATTCGCTGATTGCAAAAATGGAATTACTGCCGGAAACAATTGAATATGCTTTGAATGGAAAGCAGATACAGCCGGTGATTCAGGAGCCGAATTAAAACCTCGTATTGTTAATGAAAAAGAAAAATCGTCCAGACGAAATATGATGTTCCTGTTCGCAAAGCTCACAAAGGAAATCATATTATCTGGACGATTTTCTTTTTGTCAAACTTTACAAGCATTATTTATTTCTGCTCTGCCTCGTAGGCTTCACGACAGGCTTTTGCAAGCTGGTCTCCGCAGGAAGTTCCACGTCCGTTGCAGGAGATACCTCCAATTTTCTGCTCTACCTGCTCAACGGTTAAACCTTCTACAAGCTTTGGAATCGCCTGAAGATTTCCGTTGCAGCCACCGGTAAATTTTACGTTATGAACCACATTTCCTTCTAATTCTAATTCAATCTGGGTAGAACATGTACCTTTTGTTTTGTATACATACTTCATAATATATGCAGACCTCCTCTTTTGATGATACGATTCCATACATTATATATCATCCCGGAAGTGTTCGACAAGTTCTTTTTTTGGAAAATCAAAATACCCCGGATGTTATGCCGGGGCATGAGTTAGTCGTTTATACTGTTAAAGTCGATAAATAAATCTGGATAGATTCCTACGTTGATCGTATCTGAGAATGAGTATTCGTCAATATCACCATGTTCCAGATCGTATACAGTAATCCGTTTTTTTTCTGGATCAACAATCCAGTATTCGCGAACACCAGCAGTACGGTATTTGAATAGTTTTGTGTAATAGTCCATTCGTCTGCTGCCAGATGATACTATTTCTATAATCCAATCTGGTGCACCATTGCAGCCTTTATCTGTGAGCTTGGATTTGTCGCAGATGACGCTTATATCCGGTTCAACATAATTTTTATCATCTGCATTTAGAAAAACGGCAAATGGAGCGATATATGGCTCACACGACCCCCCTCTTGATTTTATATAGGTGTTAATGATGGTAAAGAGATTGCCGGCTATAAGCTGATGTCTGCGTGTAGGTGGAGCCATGTAATAGATTTGACCATCGATCAGTTCGGCGCGTTCCCCATCCGGGAGGTTATAAATATCATCTGTAGTATAGATTCTTTCCTGTGGTAAAGTCATTAAAACACCACCTTTCATAAATAATAGGGGATAAGAGTATCTTCGTCATCTTGCAATAGAATTATAGCTTATAATTAAAAATATGTACATAATATAAAACAAAAATAAAGATATCTGTTTGTGGAGGAAATTTTTCAGTTAATAAAAAATTCACAAATCGTTTACGCCTATTTTAGTTGTGATAAAGCTTGAAAAGTGTTACAATAGCGATACCGTGCGAGATTTGTAGCTGGTAAATTTTACAGTACAGATGTTCAAATTTAATAAAGCCGGGGACAGGAATAGGAGTTTTTATGGGAGCATTGACAAAAATCTTCGGAACACACAGCGAGAGAGAGCTGAAAAGAATCTATCCGCTTGTTGACAAAGTAGAGTCTTATCGTGACTCTATGCAGAAACTTTCCGATGAAGAATTAAGAAACAAAACAAAAGAATATAAAGAGCGTCTGGAAAAGGGCGAGACTTTGGATGACCTTTTGCCGGAAGCATTTGCAACGGTTCGTGAAGCAGCAAAACGTGTGCTCGGCATGGAGCATTACCGCGTACAGATTATCGGTGGTATCATTCTTCATCAGGGACGTATTGCAGAGATGAAGACCGGTGAAGGTAAGACACTTGTTTCTACACTGCCGGCATACCTGAATGCACTGGAAGGCAAAGGTGTCTGCATCGTAACCGTCAATGATTACCTTGCAAAACGAGATTCTGAGTGGATGGGACAGGTTCATGAATTCCTTGGACTGAAAGTAGGCGTCGTGTTAAATTCCATGACGAACGACGAGCGCAGGGAAGCATATAACTGTGATATTACTTATGTTACAAATAACGAACTTGGTTTTGATTATCTGAGAGATAACATGGTGATCTACAAAGAGCAGCTTGTTCAGCGTGGATTGCATTATGCCATCATCGATGAGGTCGACTCTGTATTGATCGATGAGGCGAGAACACCACTGATCATTTCCGGTCAGAGTGGTAAATCTACCAAGCTATATGAAGCGTGCGATATTCTCGCAACACAGTTAAAACGTGGTGAGGATGTGCCGGAGTACTCCAAGATGGATGCCATCATGGGTATTGAACAGGAAGAGACAGGAGACTTTGTTGTCAACGAGAAGGACAAAGTTGTCAACCTGACACAGGAAGGTGTGAAAAAGGTTGAGCAGTTCTTCAAGATTGATAACCTTGCAGATGCAGAGAACCTTGAGATCCAGCACAATGTGATCCTCGCTTTAAGAGCACATAACCTTATGTTCCGCGATCAGGACTATGTGGTAAAAGATAACGAGGTCATGATCGTTGATGAATTTACCGGACGTATTATGCCGGGACGCCGTTATTCAGACGGACTTCATCAGGCGATCGAAGCGAAAGAGCATGTAAAAGTAAAACGTGAGAGCAAGACGCTTGCAACGATCACATTCCAGAACTTCTTCAACAAATTTGATAAAAAGGCCGGTATGACTGGTACAGCACTCACAGAGGAAAAAGAGTTCCGTGATATTTACGGTATGGACGTTATTGAAATCCCGACCAATAAACCAATCCAGCGTATCGATCATCATGATGCCGTATATAAGACCAAGAAAGAAAAATATCGTGCAGTTGTCGAGGAAGTGAAGAAGGCACATGAGAAAGGACAGCCGGTACTGGTTGGTACGATCAACATTGATACTTCCGAACTGCTCAGCGGCATGTTAAAAAGAGAGGGAATCCCTCATACAGTATTAAATGCAAAGTTCCACGAACTGGAGGCTGAGATCGTAGCAGGTGCCGGACAGCATGGAGCAGTTACGATCGCAACAAACATGGCAGGCCGTGGTACGGATATTAAGCTTGATGATGACGCAAGAGCAGCAGGTGGTCTTAAGATCATTGGTACGGAACGTCATGAATCAAGACGTATTGACAATCAGCTCCGCGGTCGTTCTGGCCGTCAGGGAGATGTGGGAGAATCACAGTTCTTCATTTCGCTCGAAGATGATCTGATGAGACTCTTTGGCTCTGATAAACTGATGGATGTGTTCAATGCACTTGGTGTTCCGGAAAATGAACAGATCCAGCACAAGATGCTTACCTCTGCCATCGAGAAAGCACAACAGAAGATTGAGGCAAACAACTACGGTATCCGTAAGAACCTGTTAGAATATGATCAGGTTATGAATGATCAGAGAGAGATCATTTACAAAGAGCGTTTGCGCGTGTTAAATGGAGAGAGCATGAGAGATGCGATCTTCAAGATGATCACTGACCGTGTAGAGAGCTGCGTGGATACCTGTATTTCTTCTGAGATTCCAAAAGACGAGTGGGATTTAAATGAACTGAATCAGTTGCTGCTTCCTATCATTCCGCTGGAACCTATAACAGAAGAAACGATTGCTGATATCAGGAATAACAAAGAACTGAAACATCTCTTAAAAGAGAAAGCTGTGAAGTTATATGAAGCAAAAGAGACAGAGTTCCCGGAACCGGAACAGTTCCGTGAGTTAGAGCGTGTCGTACTGCTCAAAGTGATCGATCGTAAATGGATGGATCATATTGATGATATGGATCAGCTTCGTCAGGGTATCGGACTGCAGGCTTATGGTCAGAGAGATCCTCTTGTAGAGTACAAGATGGCAGGATTTGATATGTTTGATGAGATGACAGCGAACATTCAGGAAGATACGATCCGTTTGTTGTATCATGTGAAGATTGAGCAGAAGGTAGAACGTGAGCAGGTTGCAAAAGTAACCGGAACAAACAAGGATGATTCAGCTCCTGCTGAACCGAAGAAACGTGCAGCAGCGAAGATTTATCCAAATGATCCATGCCCATGCGGTTCTGGAAAGAAATACAAACAGTGCTGCGGAAGATTCGCAGAGTAAAAAAGATGCAGAGCATTCAGAAGAGAAATTGTCTGAATGCTCTGATTTTTTCTTGCGGATGGAGGTAATGTTAAAATTGATAAAAATAGAACAAATGTTCTGCAAATAATAGACAAAATCAAATCTTTGTAGTAGAATTAGCGTATAAATGCAATACTATAAAAAATGGTTTTGTCTTTTTTATTGAAACATAGAATTCAGTTTTTGATAGATTCAAGAAGGGAGACAGTGTAATGGAGTTCAAACTACACGCCCCATACCAGCCAACCGGTGACCAGCCGCAGGCAATTGCAGAACTGGTAAAAGGTTTCAAAGAGGGAAATCAGTTCGAGACCTTACTCGGTGTTACTGGATCCGGTAAGACCTTCACGATGGCGAACGTCATCGCACAGCTGAATAAGCCAACTCTCATCATTTCGCACAATAAGACACTGGCGGCTCAGCTTTACGGTGAGTTCAAAGAGTTCTTCCCGGAAAATGCGGTGGAATACTTTGTATCCTACTACGATTATTATCAGCCGGAGGCATATGTACCGCAGACGGATACCTATATTGCGAAGGATTCAGCAATCAATGAGGAGATAGATAAGCTGAGACTGTCAGCCACAGCGGCGCTGGTAGAGCGGAAAGATGTGATCGTTATTGCATCGGTTTCGTGTATTTATGGTCTGGGCAGCCCGGAGGACTATCTTGGCATGATGGTATCTCTGCGTCCGGGAATGGAGAAGGACAGAGACGAAGTCATCCGTGCGCTGGTTGACATCCAATATACGAGAAATGATATGGATTTTCACCGGGGTACATTCCGCGTGCGCGGTGACACAGTGGAGATTTTTCCGGCAAACTACAGTGACACGGCAATCCGCGTGGAATTTTTCGGAGACGAGATCGACCGGATCACGGAGATCGATGTGCTGACCGGGGAGGTCAAGTGCAGTCTGGAACATTTTGCGGTTTTCCCGGCTTCCCATTATGTTGTCCCTATGGAAAAGATTCAGAAAGCATGCGTGAATATTGAAGCGGAAATGGAAGAGCGCGTGAAATATTTCAAGGGCGAAGACAAGCTGTTAGAGGCACAGCGTATCGCAGAGAGAACCAATTTTGATATTGAGATGTTGAAAGAAACAGGATTCTGCAGCGGAATTGAAAATTATTCCAGACATCTTGCAGGACTTCCGGCAGGAGCAACCCCACATACGCTGATGGATTATTTTAAGGATGATTTTCTGATTATTGTAGACGAGTCACATATTACGATTCCGCAGATAGGAGGAATGTATGCAGGTGACCAGTCCAGAAAAACGACACTTGTAGATTATGGTTTCCGTCTTCCTTCGGCTAAAGACAACCGACCTTTGAATTTTGAGGAATTCGAGAGCAAGATAGATCAGATGCTGTTTGTTTCTGCAACACCAAATACGTATGAAGATGAGCATGAGTTACTCCGTGCAGAACAGATCATCCGGCCAACAGGTCTGCTTGATCCTGAGGTGGTAGTCCGCCCGGTAGAGGGACAGATTGATGATCTGATCGGAGAAGTGAATAAAGAAACAGCGAAGAAACACAAGGTTTTGATTACGACTTTGACTAAGAGAATGGCAGAAGATCTGACGGACTATATGAAAGAACTCGGTATCCGTGTAAAATATCTGCATTCGGATATTGATACTCTGGAACGTGCAGAGATTATCCGTGATCTGCGTCTGGATGTGTTTGATGTTTTAGTTGGAATTAACCTGCTTCGAGAGGGACTTGACATTCCGGAGATTACGCTGGTGGCAATTTTGGACGCAGACAAGGAAGGATTTTTGCGATCCGAGACCTCTTTGATCCAGACAATCGGACGTGCGGCGCGTAACAGCGAGGGACATGTTATTATGTATGCCGATAAGATCACAGATTCCATGCGTAATGCGATCAACGAGACTGAGCGGCGTCGTAAGATCCAGCAGGAATATAATAAGGAACATAATATTACACCGACAACGATCCAGAAGTCCGTTCGTGATCTGATCAGTGTATCCAAGAAAGTGGCACAGGAGGAACTGAACTTCAAGAAAGATCCTGAGTCTATGAACAGAGAAGAATTAGAGAAGCTGATCGCTGACATTCAGAAGAAGATGAAGAAAGCAGCCAGTGATCTGAATTTTGAGGCAGCAGCCGAATATCGTGATCAGATGATACAGTTGAAGAAGATGCTTGAAGATTTATAAAGTGTAATTATGAAGTGACAAGTATTTATAGAAAGGCAAGAAAAATATGAAGACATCAGAAAACCGCAAGTACATTAAGATCCGCGGTGCGAATGAACATAACTTGAAGAATGTAGATGTAGATATTCCAAGAGATGAATTTGTTGTATTGACCGGACTTTCCGGTTCCGGTAAATCATCTCTTGCGTTTGACACGATTTATGCGGAGGGACAGAGACGGTATATGGAGTCATTGTCCTCCTATGCAAGACAGTTTTTAGGACAGATGGAAAAACCGAATGTGGAAAAAATTGAAGGACTTTCTCCGGCAATTTCCATCGATCAGAAATCCACAAACCGGAATCCGAGATCAACGGTGGGAACAGTCACGGAGATTTACGACTATTTCCGACTGCTTTACGCAAGAATTGGTGTGCCACATTGCCCGAAATGTGGAAAAGAGATTAAAAAGCAGACCGTGGATCAGATGGTCGATCAGATTATGGAACTCCCGGAGCGCACCAAGATCCAGCTTTTGGCTCCGGTGGTCAGAGGACGTAAGGGAGAACACCAGAAGTTTTTTGAACAGGCAAAGCGAAGCGGCTATGTCCGTGTTGTTGTGGACGGCAACCTCTATGAATTGTCAGAGGAGATCAAATTAGAAAAAAATAAAAAACATAACATAGAGATCGTTGTGGATCGTCTTATGGTAAAGCCGGGAATTGAAAAACGACTGACAGATTCGATAGAGAATGTGCTGCAGCTTGCAGACGGTCTGATGATCGTGGATGTCATTGACGGAGAACCAATCCAGTTTTCGGAAAGTTTTTCCTGCCCGGATTGTGGCATCAGCATTGATGAGGTGGAACCAAGAAGCTTTTCTTTCAACAATCCATTCGGAGCGTGCCCTACCTGCTTTGGACTTGGATATAAAATGGAATTTGACATAGATCTGATGATCCCGGATAAGAAACTGAGCATTTCGGAAGGGGCAATCCAGGTAATGGGCTGGCAGTCCTGCACCGATAAGAGCAGCTTCACCTATGCAATTTTAAAAGCGCTGACGGAAGAATATCATTTTTCACTGGATACACCATTTGGAGAATATCCGGATGAGATTAAGGATGTTCTAATCAATGGAACACATGGAAAAGAACTGAAAGTACGCTATAAAGGACAGCGCGGTGAGGGCGTGTATGATGTCGCATTTGACGGTCTGATCCGCAATGTGCAGAGAAGATATCGTGAGACTTCCTCTGAGACGATGAAAGCAGAGTATGAACAGTTTATGCGTATCACACCGTGTGAAGCCTGCCATGGACAGCGTCTGAAACCGGAATCCCTCGCAGTAACGGTTGCGGACAAAAATATTTATGAGATGACCTCCATGTCAGTGAAGAATCTGAAGAACTTTGTAGATCAGATGGAACTGACAAAGCAGCAGCATCTGATCGGAGACCAGATTTTGAAAGAGATCCGGGCGAGAGTTGGATTTTTAAATGAGGTCGGACTTGATTATCTGTCATTATCGAGAGCAACTGGTACTTTATCCGGTGGAGAGGCACAGCGTATCCGTCTGGCAACCCAGATAGGCTCGGGACTCGTAGGAGTTGCCTATATTTTAGATGAACCGTCTATTGGATTGCATCAGAGGGATAATGATAAACTGCTTGGTGCGCTGATGAATTTGAGGGACCTTGGAAATACGCTGATCGTTGTAGAACATGATGAGGACACCATGCGTGCCGCAGATTATATTGTGGATATCGGACCTGGCGCGGGTTCGCATGGCGGACAGGTGGTTGCGTGCGGTACTGCAGAAGAGATCATGCAGAACCCGGATTCTGTCACAGGTGCATATTTAAGTGGAAGAATCAAGATTCCGGTTCCAAAAGAGCGCAGGAAGCCGACCGGTTTTATTACCATTAAAGGGGCAAGGGAAAATAATTTAAAGAACATTGATGTGGATATTCCGTTGGGAGTTATGACCTGCATTACAGGTGTTTCAGGCTCTGGAAAGAGTTCTCTTACGAATGAGATTTTATATAAACATCTGGCAAGGGATTTAAACCGTGCAAGATGTATTCCGGGCGAACATGATGACATCCTTGGACTGGAACAGTTAGACAAAGTCATTGACATCGATCAGTCTCCAATCGGAAGAACACCGCGTTCCAATCCGGCAACTTACACAGGTGTCTTTGATATGATCCGTGACCTTTTTGCCGGAACACCGGATGCAAAAGCAAAAGGATATAAAAAAGGTCGTTTCAGTTTTAATGTGAAAGGCGGACGCTGCGAGGCATGTTCCGGAGATGGAATCATTAAGATCGAGATGCATTTCCTGCCGGATGTTTATGTGCCATGTGAAGTATGTGAAGGAAAACGTTACAACAGAGAAACTCTGGAAGTGAAATACAAAGGAAAGAGTATTTATGATGTGCTCGATATGACAGTGGAGGAGGCATTGGAATTCTTTAAAAATGTGCCTTCCATTGAGCGTAAAATCCAGACCTTATATGATGTTGGACTTTCTTATGTAAAACTCGGACAGCCTTCCACAGAATTGTCCGGTGGAGAAGCGCAGCGAATCAAACTTGCAACAGAACTCAGCAAGCGCAGCACGGGCAAGACCATTTATATTCTGGACGAGCCAACGACAGGACTGCATTTTGCAGATGTTCACAAATTGATCGAGATACTGCGGAGACTTTCAGACGGAGGCAACACAGTTGTTGTCATCGAACACAATCTGGATGTTATTAAAACCGCTGATTATATCATTGATATGGGACCGGAAGGCGGAGATGGCGGTGGTACGGTGATCGCACAGGGAACACCGGAAGAAGTAGCGAAAGTGAAGAAATCCTATACCGGACAATACGTGAAAAAATATCTGGAAAAATAAAGAATAGAGCGTTGCAGTTTTCAAAATATCCGGGTGCTATATGGCATCCGGATATAATAAAAAAGGCGCCTCATTCGAGACGCCAGAATATTCGGGGAGTGCTCCTCCGATATCCGAAGATATCGAAGAAGCATGAGTTATGAAAAATTATATTAGCCGACTAAAAAAGTCATATTAGCTAGTACTCTTATAATATAAAAAGAAAATGTGTTCATTTTGTGATGAAAAAATAAAAAAAATCTTATGAAACTCAAATTATTAAAAAAATCTTATTTTTCTTGAAAAATCGGCTTTTCTGGAAAAAAAACTTTGAAAAATATAAGTTTTTGTATATAATACTATTGTATATGTAAAAATAGGAGTAGTATCGTACTTCCTATTTTTATTGTGCAGAAGACAAAAGTGATTTTTAAATGTATTTCCGTGTAACTTTTACAGGGAAATATTGGCATAAATTCCAAACAATTCCAGAAAGGGGAATATCATAATTATGATGAGCACAGATATTGGTATCGATCTGGGTACCGCGAGTATATTAGTATATATTAAAGGCAAAGGGGTTGTATTAAAAGAACCTTCCGTTGTCGCATTTGACAGAGATACAAATAAGATCAAAGCAATCGGTGAAGAAGCAAGATTAATGCTTGGTAGAACACCGGGCAACATCGTGGCAGTCAGACCACTTCGTCAGGGTGTTATTTCCGATTATACAGTAACAGAGAAGATGATCAAATATTTCATCCAGAAAGCACTTGGCAAGAAAACATTCCGCAAGCCAAGAATCAGCGTCTGCGTTCCAAGTGGTGTAACAGAAGTTGAGAAGAAAGCGGTTGAAGATGCAACTTATCAGGCAGGTGCGAGAGAGGTTTCCATTATCGAAGAACCAATTGCAGCAGCAATCGGCGCTGGAATTGATATTGCAAGACCTTGTGGAAATATGATCGTGGATATCGGTGGTGGTACAGCAGATATCGCTGTAATTTCCCTTGGAGGATCTGTTGTAAGCACGTCTGTCAAGATCGCTGGTGATGATTTTGATGAGGCGATTGTCCGTTACATGAGAAAGAAACACAATCTTCTGATCGGTGAGAGAACCGCAGAGGATATTAAGATTAAGATTGGAACATGTTTCCCGTTGGCACAGAATGAGACTATGGATGTGCGTGGACGAAATCTGGTAACAGGACTTCCGAAGACTGTGACCGTTTCTTCTGAGGAGACAGAGGAAGCACTTCGCGAGCCGACTTTACAGATCGTTGAAGCTGTACATTCCGTATTGGAGAAAACTCCACCGGAGCTTGCAGCAGACGTTGCAGACCGTGGTATTGTGCTGACCGGTGGCGGTGCATTACTTCGCGGATTAGAGGAACTGATCGAGGACAGAACCGGAATCAACACAATGACAGCAGATGATCCAATGACCTGTGTTGCTATCGGAACTGGAAAATATGTAGAATTTTTATCTGGAAAACGTGACGATGATTAAGCTAATCTTTCTGTCAGATCGACCGAAATACTATATTAGCTAAAACGTGACCAACAGATGGATACACAACAATTTATACGAGGTGTAATATATGATCAAAGGCTTATATACAGCTTACACAGGTATGGTGAATGAACAGAAGAGGTTAGATGTTCTGACGAATAACCTGGCAAATGCAGATACAAATGGATACAAAAAAGAAGGAACAACTTCACAGACATTTGCAGATGAACTTGCAATTAAGATCAAGGATACATCCAGTTATGGTTTGAATAAGAAGCTGGGTGTGATCAGCATGGGTGTGCATTTAGGTGAAACATACACAAATTATGACCAGGGAAGTATCAAAGTGACAGATAATGAGACAGATGTTGCTTTGGCTGGAAATGGTTTTTTTGCGATCGCATTTACGAATAAAGCAGGCGAGACTTCTGTAAAATACACAAGAGACGGAGCATTCACGGTGAATACAGAAGGTTATCTGGTAACCAAGGATGGCGATTATGTGTTGAATCAGGCGGGTGCACAGAACACGGATCCGAATGCAAGAATCCGGTTAAATCCGAATGCGAAGGTTACCATTGATGAATTGGGCAACATTTACCAGAATGACCAGCTTGTTACACGAATCGGTGTCGTTGATTTCGAAGACTATAATTATATTTCAAAATATGGTGAGAACCTGTATGATCTTGTGGATGGAGGTCAGATCACAGCGTCTGATGCAAAAGTACAGCAGGGATGCATCGAAGGCTCCAATGTGAACGTGGTCGATGAAATGGTAAAAATGATCACAATCTCAAGAGCTTATCAGGCAGGACAGAAAGTAATCAACACGGTGGACGAGACATTGGACAAGACCGTAAATCAGGTCGGAAAAGTATAATGTGTACACGATAGTGCGAAGTAGGTAATAAGATAGAAGATACAGTTGGAGGAAATCGATTATGATGAGAGCACTTTATACTGCGGCTTCCGGAATGAGAGCGCAGCAGACCAACGTAGACAATATTTCAAATAACATTGCGAATGTCAATACAACAGCATTTAAATCCCAGAAAACAGAATTTAAATCATTGTTATATCAAACCATTCAGACAAGAACCACCAGTGCCAATGGTGAGGAAAAACCGATTGGTGCACAGGTAGGACTTGGAACAAGAGTAGCATCTAACACAACAAGTTATACACAGGGTGCACTGCTTGAGGATGAGAGCAAATCTGCTTTTGCAATTGAAGGAAACGGATTCTTTCAGGTAAGAGGCGCAGACGGAACAACTTATTATACCAGAAATGGTAATTTTAACTGGAGTATTGGCCCAACTGGAACAACCCTTACCAATACCGATGGATATCCGGTTCTGGATTCCAATGGAAAGGCAATCGTGCTTCCGAATAACGTAAATTCTGCAAGTGCAACTGTTACCAATGACGGACAGGTTGGATATTATAATAATGCAGGTGCTTATGTGAACCTGAACCAGACAATCGGACTTTTCCAGTTTAATAATCCTTCCGGTTTGGAAAAAGCAGGATCAAATCTTTTGAGAGTGACGAATGCTTCCGGAGCAGCATTGAATGAGGCGACAAACGCAAACCTTACGAGAAGTAAAATTCATCAGGGTTATCTGGAAGGATCGAATGTGCAAGTTGCAGATGAGATGGTCAATCTGATCGTGGCACAGCGTGCATACCAGTTGAATTCCAAAGCAATCACAACATCAGATGATATGTTAGAGCAGGCTAACAATCTGAAACGTTAGTAAATAGTACATAGATGAACAGAAGCGAAGTATAAGAAAAGTTTTACATTTTTGTATACAATAGCAGATTTTGAAGTACGAGGATAGAGAATATGAGTATGTCAATTGACGGCATGGCGGCTATGCTTAATACAACAAATACAGACGCAACAACCAATTATAATGCCAATGCATTGAAAAAGTCACTGAATCAGGTATCATCTGACACATCAGAGGATGAACTGATGCAGGTCTGCAAAGATTTTGAATCCTATTTTGTAGAAGAGATCATTAAGGAAGTAAAGAAGAATCTGCTCCCAGAGGATGATGATAAAGATGCATCCTTATCAACCATGACAGACTATACAATGGATTTTGCCGTGGAAAAAGTTGCAGATGAGATCATTGATCAGGTTGGAGGAAATTTTACCCAGTCATTGTATGAGCAGATGAAACGCAATTACAACATTGACTGATACATAAAATGACACGATTCATAACAGAACTCAGACAGTGTTTTATATGAATGACAGAGATTAAGAAGCATAGGCTGTCGCTTTAAGAGATTATTTCTTAATGCGGCAGTTTTTTTGCTTTAAAGAAAATTATAAACAGGCATCTGCGTGTTACTATAGATATATTATGCAGGAAATGCACATAGTGTTAATTGAGAAAGAAAGTGAATCAGAAAAGGTTATGGAAAAATTAGCAGGGTATGTGGAACATATCATATATCGCAATACAGATAATGGCTATACGGTGCTCAATCTGGTAAGCGGAGAGACAGAGATCACCTGTGTTGGTATTTTTTCAACAATTGCAGAAGGGGAAAATATCGAAGCAACTGGCGATTATACGGATCATCCTACCTACGGAACACAATTTAAGGTGGTCAGCTTTGAGGAAAAAGCACCGGAAGATCAGGAGGCAATCGAACGCTATCTTGGATTGGGCGCAATCAAGGGGATCGGGCTTGCTATGGCAGCACGAATTGTGCGCAGATTTAAGGAAGATACTTTCAGGATCATTGAAGAAGAACCGGAGCGGCTTGTGGAAGTGAAAGGAATCAGCGAGCGGAAAGCGATGGAGATTGCCAGTCAGGTCAATGAAAAAAGAGATCTGCGTCAGGCGATGATTTTTTTACAGCAGTTTGGAATTACCATGAACCTTGCCGTGAAAATTTATATCAAATACGGGCAGGAAGTGTATGGCATTTTAAAAGAAAATCCATACCGCCTTGCAGATGATATTGAAGGGGTAGGATTTCGGACAGCAGATGATATTGCAGCAAAGGCAGGCATCCGGACTGATTCTGATTTTCGTGTGCGTAGTGGTATATTGTATACACTTCTTCAAGCGTCCGGCGAGGGACATACATTTTTGCCAAAGGAAGAACTGACATCAAAGGCAAGTGAACTGCTGGGGATTGATCAAGAAATTATAGAAAAAAATTATATGGATCTTTCGATTGACCGGAAGATTGTCATGAAGCAGTCTGGCGAACAGACACAGATATATGCGGCTTCTTTTTATTACATGGAGGCGAACACGGCGACCATGCTGCGGAAACTCGATAATACCTATGATGTGGCGGATGCAGAGATTGAACAGCGTATCCACAAAATTGAGAAACAGACAGGTATGGAGTTAGATGAACATCAGGTTCAGGCGGTAAAAGAGGCAGTGCGCAATGGTCTGCTGGTCATCACTGGTGGACCGGGTACAGGTAAGACAACGACAATCAATACGATTATTCGGTATTTTGAATTAGAAGGAATGGATATCTTTCTTGCAGCGCCAACCGGACGTGCAGCAAAAAGAATGAGTGAGACAACAGGATTTGAGGCGCGCACGATTCACCGGATGCTGGAATTGAATGGCGGCATGGAAGGTAATGCCGGATTTGAACGTAACGAGACAAATCCATTGGAGACGGACGTTGTTATTATTGATGAGATGTCGATGGTTGACATAACATTGATGAATTCATTGTTGAAAGCAATCGCTCCGGGAACCAGACTGATTCTGGTAGGAGATATTAACCAGCTTCCAAGCGTCGGACCGGGAAGTGTGTTGAAGGATATTATCCAGTCCGAAATATTTAATGTGGTGATGCTTACCAAAATTTTCCGTCAGGCATCTACCAGTGACATCATTGTAAATGCGCATAAAATCAATCGTGGGGAAGAGGTTTCGCTGGATAATAAGAGCATGGATTTCTTTTTCCTAAAGAGATACGAAGCGGATATTATTATTAATGTCGTACTCCAGCTTGTAAAGCAAAAACTGCCCAAATTTGTAGATGCAACACCCTATGATATTCAGGTGCTGACCCCGATGCGAAAGGGATTACTCGGAGTAGAGCGGTTGAACGGAATCCTCCAGCATTATCTCAATCCGCCGGATAAGTCAAAGCGGGAAAAAGAACATGGCGATATGGTATTCCGTGAGGGCGATAAAGTCATGCAGACAAAGAATAACTATCAGTTAGAGTGGGAAATCTGCACGAAATTCGGTCTTACTGTGGATAAAGGCATGGGAATTTTCAACGGAGATATGGGGATTATCGCAGAAATTAATGATTTCGCTGAGACTATGACAGTAGAATTTGACGAGGGAAGAAAAGTAGAGTATTCCTACAAGCTGCTGGACGAATTAGAACTAGCCTATGCAATTACGATCCATAAATCCCAGGGCAGCGAGTACCCGGCAGTCGTGATTCCACTGCTCAATGGACCGTCAATGCTGATGAACCGGAATTTACTGTATACGGCGGTGACAAGGGCAAGAAAATGCGTTACACTTGTTGGAAATGATACTACTTTTCAGCAGATGATAAAAAACACATCACAGCAGAAACGCTATAGTGGATTGTGTGACCGTATACGCGAAAGTGTGTTGTAAACCGGAGGTTAGAATGAACAATTTTAAAATTACAATCCAGTATGACGGAACAAGATATAAGGGCTGGCAGGGGCAGAACAGCACAGACCAGACCATTCAGGGAAAAATAGAGGCTGTGTTAGGACAAATGGCAGGGCATGCAGTGGAAGTGATCGGTTCGGGAAGAACAGATGCTGGTGTGCATGCAAAAGGTCAGGTGGCAAATTTTCATGTGGAAGAGCATTTTACAGAGGGAAAGATCCTGTCCTATCTGAATCATTATCTGCCGGATGACATTGCCGTTATTGCGGTTGAGCAGGTGGACGAGCGTTTTCACAGCCGTTATGCCGCAAAGAAAAAGACCTACCGCTATCACATCCATATGGGAGAGATCCCGGATGTCTTTGAACGGAAATATGAGTACCAGTATGAGAAAATACTCGATGTCGAGCGCATGAAAGAAGCCGCTTCCTATCTGATCGGAACACATGATTTTACTTCGTTTTGCGGAAACAAGAAAATGAAAAAAACGGCAGTCCGCACAATTTACGAGATTAATTTTACGAAGAAGGGCAATGATCTGTGGATTGATTACCGGGGAAATGGATTTTTACAAAATATGGTGCGTATCCTGACCGGAACATTGATCGAGGTTGGGGATGGCAGAAGATCGCCGGAGGAAATGCCACAGATTTTAGAGAGCAAAAACCGGGAAAATGCCGGTTATACAGCACCGGCGTGTGGACTGATGCTCATGGAAGTGCACTATTAGAAGAAGTAAACAGCAGGTGTTACATGGAAAAATGGTTTGTAATAAATAAGGGAGCTGATTTCGAGAAGCTTGGAAAAAAGTTCGGGATCAGCCCTGTAACAGCGCGCCTGATCCGGAACCGAGAGGTGATCGGTGAGGCGGCATTTGATAAATATCTGAACGGAAGCTTAAAAGATTTATACGATCCGCATTTGTTAAAAGATGCAGATGTTTTGACGGATATTTTAAAAAAGAAAATCGAAGAGAAAAAGCCAATCCGGATCATCGGCGACTATGATATAGACGGAGTTATGTCAACCTATATTTTGTATCAGGGAATTACGAGATGTGGAGGAAACGTGTCTACACAGATTCCGGATCGCATGAAGGACGGTTACGGAATCAATGAGAATCTGATCGATCAGGCAAAAAAGGACGGAATGGATACCATTTTAACCTGCGACAATGGAATTGCAGCGATTTCAGAGATCGCACATGCCAAAGATCTTGGAATGACGGTGCTTGTGACCGATCATCATGAGATTCCTTACACGGAAGAGGAAGGAGAAAGACAATTTCTCCGCAGCAATGCAGATGCGGTCGTGAATCCAAAGCAGCAGGAATGTGCCTATCCTTTTAAAGAGTTATGCGGGGCAGCAGTTGCATGGAAAGTATTGCAGGTTTTATATGAAAAAATGGGGCTGGATGTAGAAGAAACCTATGAGTTTTTGGAAAATGTTGCATTTGCAACCGTTGGGGACGTCATGGATCTGACAGACGAAAACCGCATTTTGGTAAAAGAGGGGTTAAAACGTATCCACCATACAAAAAATCCGGGAATGCGGGCGCTGATCTTTCAAAATCATTTAGAGCCGGAGCAGGTGAATGCATATCATTTCGGTTTTGTGTTAGGACCATGCATCAATGCGAGTGGAAGACTTGACACGGCGAAATTGTCACTGTCTCTTTTTTTACAGGGAGAGGAAGAAGCGGCAAAAACAGCCAGAGATTTAGTGGAGTTAAACCAGCAGCGCAAAGACATGACGGCGGACGGTGTCGAGGAAGCGAAGCGCGTGGCGGAGGAACATTACAGGTCAGATAAAGTGCTTGTCATTTATCTGCCGGAGGTACACGAAAGTCTTGCAGGAATCATTGCAGGGCGTATCCGGGAGACTTACCATAAACCGGTATTTGTGCTGACGAAGGCAGAGGAAGGCGTGAAAGGTTCCGGGCGTTCTATCGAGGAGTATTCGATGTATGAGGAACTCTGTAAATGCAGGGAACTTTTAGATAAATTCGGAGGACATCCAATGGCGGCAGGGCTGTCGCTTCCCGAAGAAAATGTGGATAAGTTCCGTGAAAAAATCAATGCCTGTGCAAATCTCACAGAAGATGACCTGATCCCAAAGATCAAAATCGACATTCCGATGCCGGCGGCATATGCAGACAGCAGGATTATCCGGGAATTTGCCGTGTTAGAACCTTTTGGAAAAGCCAATAATAAACCGCAGTTTGCTGACAAGAACTTGAGTGTTGCGCGTGCGTTTGTGGTAGGAAAAAACCAGAATGTGTTAAGGCTGAATCTGCTGACAGCTTCGGGCGAGCCGGTATCAGCAGTTTATTTCGGCGATATTGAGGCATTCAAAGCATATTACACGGAAAAATACGGAGCCACGGAAGTTGAGAAGGCTTTTCGCGGTCAGATAAACAAATTAAGGATAATGATTGTGTACTATCCGGAGATTAACGAGTATAATGGAGTTGAAAGTGTACAGGTTATCATACGGAATTATCAGTAAAAGCGGGAGGATGACATATGTTCGGTGGGAAAAAGACGAGAGAGCTTGAAGAGGAACTTCTCGCGGTAAAAGAACAGCAGAATCGTCTACAGCAGCAGATTTCCAATATCGCACAGGAAAAAGAAAACACAGAAGAAACTCTGGTACAGGTGACAATTTCAAAATCAGAGTTAGATGAGACAATCTCGGCAATGACAGAGCAGCTGACACAGTTAAAAGAGTGCTCGGAGGCAAATGCAGGACAGACGGTGTTGTTAAAACAGCAGCTTGCAAAGAAGAAAGAGCAGAATGAGAGTTTGCAGCAGGAGAATGAAATACTCCGGGAAAAACTTAAAAAAGAGCAGGAAGCAATTGCAGAGGTTATAAAACAGAACCAGGGTGTGACAGCGCCGATGCAGGAGATAGAGGCATTTTATGAAGCCGCCTGCCAAAAGCAGCAGATTGTCGGAGAGGCTTTGAAAAAGCTGGCAGATATTTCACAGCAGATGAGCGTGCTGGCGCTTGGAGCGGCAATCGAAGCAGGGCGTATGGGAGAAGACGGCAGCAAATTCATGGCAGCGGCAGAGGAAGTCCGTATGAATGCAGAGCAGTATACAGAGACAGTGACGGAAGCGTTTGCACAGATTGATGAGGTTTCAGAAACTTCTGGAAAAGCCGGAGAACAGATTCAGGGGCTGCAACAGCTTTTACATGAGAATAACAGTTCCATGACAAAACTTCTGGAAAGCGGAAGTGATGCAAAAACAGCAGGTTCCGGTGAAAATGTGCAGGATGAGACAGATGTTGAGGATATTTTAGAAAATCTCTGCCAGAGTGAAAATGAATTTTTTGAGGTGCAGAGCAAAGTGTTATCCATGGCAGAAACACTTACGCAGGAATGGAAAGAGCACAAGGAATGCACGGACGAACTGGAACGCAGAGTCGAGGATGTACATCGTTTTATTCAGGAGTAAGAGAGGGGAAAAATATGGCAAAAGAAGAAAGGTTTACATTTTTATCAGCAGACGGAAAAACGAATATTCATGCGATTAAATGGATTCCGGAGGACGGAACTTATGTGGCGATTTTACAGATCACACATGGTATGATCGAGTTTGTGGAACGCTACAGACCATTTGCAGAATTTTTGACACAGAATGGTTTTATGGTTGTGGGACATGACCATTTAGGTCATGGAGATTCGGTTGCATCCAAAGATGACTGGGGATATTTTGCAGAAAATCCAAGTGATACGGTGATCGCAGATATGCATGCACTGCGCACGATGATCCAGAAAGAAAATCAGGGCATTCCTTATTTTATGCTGGGACACAGCATGGGATCTTATATGCTGCGTAAATATCTGACCATTCACAACGACAGTTTAAGAGGTGCAATCATCATGGGAACCGGTTGTGTGCCGGACAATACCACAAAGCTCGGAATGAATGTATGTAAGTTCCTTGCAAAAATTTTTGGCTGGCACCATAGAAGCAGACTGGTTGAGTCTCTTTCTTTTGGCGGACCGTATAAGAAATACGATCTTTCCGGAAAAACACTTTCCAATAGCTGGCTTACAAAGGATGAAGACATTGTAAAATTCTACTACAATGAGCCAAGATGCACATTCAAGTTTACATTAAACGGTTATCTCGGATTAATGGAGGCTGTTCTTTACGATAATCAGTTGGAAAATGTGAAAAAAGTGCCAAACAAGCTTCCAATTTTCATTGTGTCCGGACAGGATGATCCGGTCGGTGACAACGGCGTGGGCGTGAAAAAAGTGTATGATCTCTTTAAGGAAGCAGGCTCTTTGGATATCACATACAAGCTGTATGAGAATGACAGACATGAGATCTTAAACGAGACAGACCGTGACAAAGTGTATGCAGATCTGCTTGCGTGGATGAGAGTAAGAATCGATACATAAATATTGGTTTCTTAATTTTTTATAAACATATTATGTTAACTTGTGCTTTATAATGAGATGTAGTAAAATAAAAATCTGTTTTGGGAAAACTCAAAGCAGATTTTTATTTATAAGAATCATTACAGGCTGCAAATTTATAAAATCTGTTGAGCAGATTGGATTCGCATATACTGTAGGGATGAGAGGAAGAAAAAAGTGAAAAGAAAAAGAATGACAAAAAGAATAGCAGCTATCATTTTGGCAGCAGTGATGATGATACCAATACATGTAACATCATTTGCGGCAGATGCTTCAGCACAGAGTGCAGCCGGACAGGAAAACAGCAGTACAGCAACCGGAACTAGTGACACGGGAAGTGGTGCAGCAACGCAGTCAGGCAGTAATGAAGAAAACAGCGCAGCAGGAAACAGCGCAGATACACAGACAGGTCAGAGCAACGCAGAGACCAACACAAATGCCAATAGTTCTGCTTCACAGGGCAGTATCAACAGCTCAGAGACCAACACAAATGCCAATAGTTCTGCTTCACAGAACAGCGCCAGCAGTTCAGAGACCAACACAAATACAGGCAGCTCTGCATCACAGTCACAGAACAGTACGAACAGTTCGGAAAGCACAACCGACAGTACTTCAGGCAGTGAGACAAGTGGAAATGTGACTGGTGGAGTAACCGTAGAGGACGATACAAAATCCACAGAAAATGTGACAGGAGATGTCATTGTGGATGAGAACAACGATGATGTTGAAATCAAGAAGGACGATAAGCCTTATCTTGCACTCGGCGCAGATTTATCGGATGACCAGAGAAATACAGTATTATCCCTTATGGGTATCGATCCGGCGAATCTGGCAAACTATGATGTGACCTATGTTACCAATGCACAGGAGCACCAGTATCTGGATTCCTATGTGGATGCATCCAAAATCGGAAGCAAATCCTGGTCTTCGGTTGTAATCGTAAAACGTAAAAAAGGAAATGGACTGAACATTTCTACAAACAACATCACATACTGTACCGTTGGTATGTATAAAAATGCACTGACAACAGCAGGAATCACAGATGCAGATATTATTGTTGCCGGTCCAAAACCAATCTCAGGAACCGCAGCACTGGTCGGAATCTTTGAGGCATATGAGGCAATGACAGGAGAAACGGTACAGGATAATGTTGTTGATGCAGCTTTAAACGAACTTGTTGTTACCGGAGAACTGGAAGCATCCATTCAGGGATTGACAGATCAGGAAGTGGAGGAATTCATTGCTTACATTAAGTCTCTGATCGCAGAAAAAGGATTGACAGATGAAAAGAGCATCAATGAGGCAATTGATGAAGCCTGTGATAAATACGGCGTGACATTGTCAGATGATGAGAGACAGAAAATCGTTGATCTGCTTTTGAAAATCACATCGTTAGGAATTGATCTTAGCGGACTTGTAGATTATGCAGCTTCTCTTTACAATTCCTTTAAAAACGGAGGAAGCTCCTCTGGAATCATTGCATCCATTGGAACCTTCTTTGGAAACATCTTCAGTGCGATTGGGGAGTTCTTCAAAAATCTGTTTAAGTAAACCGGAGATCAACTGGATAATGCAGGCAGATTTTGCAAATCCTTTTAGGTTTCTATAAGATCAGAAACAGATCATGCGAAATGTTGGATTTCCATGCACAGAACATTCCGATAAGCCTCGTACAACAAAAATTGTGTCAGCATAGGCTTCCACAATTTTAGAGTCTTATCTCCATTGTGCATAAGGAAATTAACATTTACATGGTCTGTTTTTGATTATATTCAGGCTGAGATTTTTGCAAAATCTTCCCAATCTACTTTCGCGGCTCCGGTTTATATGGCCGAGAGCCAACAACATAAATTCGGCAGATTTTAAGGCAGCATACATAATGTGAAATAGTTATAAAATTAAATGCAAATCCTACTACTTAAAAAAGTAGTGGGATATTTTATTATGTGGTGTGAAAAAAGCACTTGACAATCTAACGACTATTAGGTAGTATAAGCCTAACAGTTGTTAGACGGAGATGCTAAAATGAATACAAGAGAAAAAATATTAGAGGTTTCATTGGACATGTTTGCAAAACAAGGTTATACAGCAGTGTCTATAAGAGATATATGTAAACAGGTAGGAATCAAAGAAAGCTCGGTATATTATCATTTTAAAAATAAGCAAAGCATATTTGATGAGATTATAAACGAATTCACTGAAATCGCAAATGGTATGATGATACAGTTAGAAAATGGATTAACAAATGTAGAAGGTTCATTTTCGGATAGTTTCAATTCCGTGGCAAATGTATTCTTTGAAAAATATCTTATGAATGATTTTTGCAATAAGGTCATGCGTGTAATGCTCATTGAGCAGTTGGGAAATGATGATGTACGCAAACTGTATCAGGAATGGCTCCTTGATAAACCGTTACAAATTCAAAGCAAAATCGTTCAAACATTGATGAACTTTGGCATAATTCCAAATGGTGATAGTCAATATCTTGCAATAAAATATTATTCGCCTATTTATTTTTATGCAAATAAGTGGTTGTTCAGTGAGGAACTTACTGAGGAAAATAAAACAGCCTTTCGTGAAGCTGCATACAAACATATTCAAATATTTTTTATGGAAATGGGAGAAAATAAATAATGGCAAATATAATTATAACAGGAGCAAATGAAGGTATTGGATATTACATGATAGAAAAATTACTTGCTGATGGAAATAGGGTATCCGTTCTAGATATTGAAACCCAAAATCTTGCAAACCTAAAAAATCAGTACAATAGCAATCTTATTTTTTATAAGGTCGACCTGAGAAATAATGAATAGATAAAAATGGCAGTAGATAAAACAGCTAAAGAGTTTGGTATTATTGATATTGCTGTACATAATGCATGTAAATGCACTTTTAAAAGCGAAATTGAAACAGATTTTGATACCTATAAAGATGTTTTTGATGTAAATTATTTTGGCGCATTGCGTTTTGTTAAGGGTATAATTCCATATATGACAGCACAGAAGAAGGGCAAGGTCATTTTTACAAGTTCAGGTGTAGGTGTAACAGGTTTTATGAATATTTCACCGTATAGTTCAACGAAGGGAGCTCTAGAAGCATTGGCTAAATGTCTTCGTATTGAATATGCAAAGGATAACATTACTTTTCATATAATGCATCCGCCTCTTACACGGACAAAATCGGCTTCTCCGTTACCGGTTCCTAATGAATTTAAGGCGTCTCCGGAAAAAGTTGGTTATGGTCTTGCGAAATATATTCATTTAAAAAGATACATAATCTGTCATAGTTTCAATCAGAAAATCCAAACAATGGGGTGTTATTTATTCCCTATAAAAATGGGTACATTACTTTCGAAAATGACAGCTAATGTAGAGAAGTAAATAGTAAGATTTTGTGGCTGCATTCATAACGTAAATCAGGGCAGATATCAGGACTCATGCACAAGTCAGTCACCGCGTAAATAAAAAGAAAATCGTACAAACAAATATGATTTCCTTTGTGAGCTTTGCGAACAGGAACATCATATTTCGTTTGTACGATTTTCTTTTATATACACTAATAATTTGACTTGTGGACGGATCTTCTATATCTGCCATTCACTACCTATGATATAGCCACAAAATCTGCCTGCACTAGCCGGTTAAGACAGTAACGCTTTGTCGTTTGCGAATTCCTGCCCACTGACCTTTTCAAACTGGTGAAGCAGATCTTCCACTGTCAGCTTTTTCTTTTCTTCACCGGAAATATTAAGGATCACTTTTCCCTCATGCATCATGATCAGACGGTTTCCGTGTGCAATGGCGTCTTTCATATTGTGTGTGACCATCATGGCAGTCAGATGATTGTCTGAGATGATCTTGTCAGAAATCTCAAGGACTTTGGCTGCTGTTTTTGGATCGAGGGCGGCGGTGTGCTCGTCTAACAGTAAAAGCTTTGGTTTCTGGATAGAAGCCATAAGCAGTGTGATAGCCTGACGCTGACCACCGGAGAGCAGTCCTACTTTGCTGGTAAGACGGTCTTCAAGGCCTAAGTCTAAAGTTTTTAACATCTCACGGTAAGTATCACGTTCTGCCTTTGTGATTCCCCAGCTTAAACCACGCTTTTTGCCACGGCGGGCTGCGATTGCCATATTTTCTTCAATAGACATCGTGGTGGCAGTTCCAGTCATAGGGTCCTGAAAAACACGACCGAGATATTTTGCGCGTTTATATTCAGACAGCTTCGTGACATCATCCCCACCGATATAAATCTTTCCGGAATCTACCGGCCAGACACCGGCGACTGCATTTAAGGTGGTGGATTTTCCTGCACCGTTTCCACCGATCACAGTGACAAAATCTCCGTCTTCCAAAGTGAGGTCTACGCCGTTTAAAGCAACTTTTTCATTGATCGTACCTGCATTAAAAGTTTTGCAGATGTGATCGATCTTTAACATTTCAGCCATTATTTTGCCACTCCTTTCTTGCTATATTTCGCTTTCAGATACGGAATTGAAAGGAAGATAGCTACTACAATTGCAGAGAATAACTTCAAGTCGTCGGACGGGAATTTCAGCCATAAGACAACGCTTAAAACAAGGTAGTACAGAATAGCTCCGGCGATAACGGAGAGCAGTGTGTAGGCAAATGCAATCTTTTTGCCGGCACAGATTTTTCCAAAAAGAACATCACCGATAATGACAGCAGCAAGTCCGATAACGATAGCACCACGTCCCATATTGACATCTGCGGCTCCCTGATACTGTGCGTAAAGTCCGCCAGAGAGGCCAACAAGACCATTGGAGATCATCAATGCAAGAACCGTGTGAAAATCGGTATTGATACCCTGCGCTCTTGCCATTTGCTGGTTACAGCCGGTTGCACGGATCGCATGTCCCTGCTCGGTTCCGAAGTACCAGTAAAGAATCGCAACAATCACAACGCAGAACAGAACACAGGTTGCAAACATGCGGATCTTGGTTGCAGTGGAATCGGAAATATAACGGAGGGAAACAACGAGACTGTATTTGTCAACGCTGACTGCCTGGTTGGAACTTCCGAGGATATTTAAGTTGATTGAGTAAAGTGCAATCTGTGTCAGGATACTTGCAAGGATTCCAGGGATTCCAAGTGCAGTGTGCAGCATTCCGGTGATAAATCCGGCAGCCATTCCTGCAAGAAATGCAAAAACAAGGGCAAGCCATGGATTCATTCCGGCGCGGATCAGCATAACAGCGACAGCACCGCCGGTTGCCATAGAACCGTCAACGGTCAGATCGGCAAAATCCAGTAATTTGTAAGTTATGTAGACTCCGAGTGCGAGAAGTCCCCATATGAGTCCCTGTGCACAGGCGCCTGGCAGCGAACGGAGCAATGCCAGCGGGCTCAGGGATGCTAAGTAAGTGGTTAACATCATTGACATAAGAAAATTCTCCTTATTTTTTATTGTAAAAAATACCTGCGGTATTTGAAAAACAAAAGCCGCAGGCATATTATAGCATAATATTTGATTGATTTAAAGCTTTAACTTATTGCATTGGTAAAACTTTAAGCGCAATCGTTATTGTCTAGAAAGTACTCGAACATGCTGCTGCCCCGGTACGTGCGAACAGTAACGGGCAATTATTCAGCTTCAATCGCTGCATAGTCATCTGGAGGTGTGATTCCAAGCTGGGAACAAATATCAGCGTTGTACTCTTTTGTTACCTTTGGTGCAGTCTTGATCTCCATAGTTGTGATGTCGGCACCGTTTACAAGAATGTCGTAAGCCATTTCACCAGCGGTGTATCCGATGTCATAGTAACTGATAGAAAGAGTTGCAACACCACATCCGGAGCAGATACCTTCCTCACCGGCAATGATCGGAATGCCTGCCGGAAGTGCGATATTGTTAATGGTCTCGGTGTTATTTGCCATTGTATTATCAGTTGGAATGTAAATGACATCAACTTCGGAAACAGCGGTCTGTACAACGGAAGTAATATCGTTGGAATCAGAAGCGGTGTACTCTTTGTAGGCAATGCCGTCTGCATCTAAAGCAGCTTCAATCTGGGTAGCCTGATATTTGGAGTTTGGTTCAGCTGAGCAGTAGAGAATACCAACTGTTTTTGCATCCGGGAATAATTCCTTGATCATGGCTTCCTGATCTGCTAAAGGAGCAAGGTCTGAAGTTCCGGAAATATTTCTTCCTGTAGAACCGGTCCAGTCGTCGATCTCAAGAGCGGTTGCATAGTCTGTAATGGAAGTTCCGAGAATCGGGATCGTGCTTGTTGCAGCGGCGGAACACTGTAAAGCAGTGGTCGCATTTGCAAGGATCAGATCATAGTTGCCTGCAACAAAATTATTTGCGATCGTAGCACAGTTTGCCTGCTCGCCCTGTGCATTCTGAAGGTCGAATGTAACGTTGCCGGCACCGAGTAATTCGGTCAAAGCATCCTGAAATCCTTCGGAAGCCGCGTCAAGAGCCGGGTGCTCTAACTGCTGTAAAATACCGATCGTGTACTTCTGACCGTCAGAGCTGGCTACTCCAGCTTCTGTTGCAGTTGTTGTATTATCGTTAGCAGCGGTGCTGTTGTCGGAAGCGGCATCACTTCCGCATGCTGTCATGGAAACCGCCATTGCGGCTGCCATTATGACAGAGAGCATTTTGTTCATCTTTTTCATATTCATTCTCCTTATCTGAAAACATTTCTTTAACACTTTAAAGTATTAATGCTTTTAATGATTGAATTATAATCACAAATAAAGCATTCGTCAACTGTTAATATAAAAAATCTTAAGAAAACCTTTATAGTATGGAAAGGGAAAAAGTGCTAGGATTGTAACTGGAGAGATTTTTAGAAAGGAATTTATGAAAATAAAAGAGGCGTTAGCCAGCATTGTGTTCCCACCCAGATGCCCTGTCTGTGATGAGGTGATACATGTTGGAAAAGATACCTGTGATGACTGCCGCAAAAAGGTGGTCTGTATTGGGGAACCGGTCTGCAAAAAGTGCGGGAAACCATTGGAAAACCAGAGGAGGGAATATTGTTCGGACTGTGCGCGGAAACAGCACTATTTTTCCCAGGGGAAAGCAGTTTTTGTATATCAGGGAGAAATCCGTCAGTCCATGTACCGTTTTAAATATAGTAATAAGAGGGAATATGCCGCATATTATGCAAAAGAAGCCGCACGTATATATGGCGGCTGGATCAGAAGAAAACAGATTGAAGCGATTGTCCCGGTTCCGATGTACCGCTGGAAGGAAAAAGGCAGAGGATACAATCAGGCGGCGGTGTTTGCCATGGCGCTGGGCGAAAGGATGCAGCTCCCAGTCGAAAAACGCATGGTAAAAAGAATCCGGAATACGACTCCGCAGAAGGAATTAAATGATGTCGAACGTAAGGCAAATTTAAAAAAAGCTTTCCAGTTGGTGCCAGATATAGTAAAATATAAGAAAATATTAATTGTAGATGATATCTATACGACGGGAAGCACGATAGATGCGGTGGCAGAAGTACTTTTGCAGGCAGGGGTGGAAGAGATCTATTTCCTCTGTATCAGTATAGGAGAAGGATTTTAGGAGGAATATACGATGGATGTAAGAAATTGTAAAGGCTGCGGAAGATTGTTTAACTACATGGGCGGAGCACCGCTTTGCCCGGAATGTAAAGCGGCATTGGAGAAGAAGTTTGAAGCAGTGAAGGACTATATTGACGAACATCCACAGGCATCTATCAGTCAGGTGGCAGAGGACATGGATGTTTCGGTAAAACAGATCAAGCAGTGGGTGAGAGAAGAAAGACTGATCTTGTCCGAGGCTTCACTGGACGGTGTAGTCTGCGAGCATTGTGGCAGACCGATCACAAGCGGACGTTACTGTGACAAGTGTAAAGCTGCAATGGCAAATAATCTTCAGAGTGCATTGGATAAACCGAACCAGATGCGGCAGAAACCTAGCAGAGAGCGTGATGCAGGGGATAAGATGAGATTCCTTCGCTAGAAGACGGCGTCCAGAATTGTTTCTGCACGTGGAGCAAATCCGTATTTTAGAAATTTATATCATATTTAAATGAAAAAGCAGGGCACAGAACTGCGTTATTTTTATATAGAATAGCGCAGAAGCGGGCGTCTGCTTTTTTTTCTTTGAAAATAGAGCCTTCTGTGTTATAATGATGAATAAGAATGCATAATTGCGTGCAGAATGTGTTTTTTTGGAGAAGTAAAGCGGTGACCGGATATGCCGGGCACTGTGGGAAAAACATGTTTTCACGCCATACAGGAAGGAAATTTGCATGGTTAACGAAGAACGTTTACATCATATGATAAAAATGGCTATCTTTGATACCGACGAGGGAAAAGAGTGCAAGCCGATGACGCAGTATGCAAGAAAAGATTATGTTTCCCTGCGGATGCTCGGAAGCTTTGTGTCAGGAACGATCGGATTTGTCCTGATCCTGGTAACCTGGGGGATTTATTCCATGAATGAGCTCATGGAGAATCTGAATGCAATGGATATTCAGGGAATGCTCACGTCCGTATTGATCGGGTACATCGTGTTTATGCTGGTTTACATGGCGATCACCTATTTTGTTTATAATAGAAGATATACAAAGGGACGGCGCGAAGTCAAGAAGTATTACGGCAATCTGAAGAAGCTGAACCAGATATACGAGAGAGAAGACAAGCTGAAAATGTCTGATAACAAAGACTGGGAATAGGAGACTAAAATGACAACCTTATTAGAATTAAAAGAAAAACTGATCCGTTTTTACGGGAAAAATGAGATATATGTAACACCAGTGATCCGGTTTGTGGTGGCACTGTTTACATTTTTAATGATCAACAGCAGCATCGGCTATATGAAAATGGTTAGCAAAGCACCGGTAGCAGTGATCCTTGCGCTTGTATGTTCCATGCTTCCGGTAAACGGACTGATCGTGATTGCAGCACTGGTTGTTTTACTGGATCTGTATGCATTATCCATTGAGGTATGTCTGGTAGGACTTCTCATGTTTGCAATCATTTATTTTATCTATTTCCGCTTTTCACCAAAGAGCGGGATCAATGCGATACTGACACCGATCTGCTTTAAACTGCACATCCCATATGCAGTGCCGGTTGGTTCCGGACTGCTCAGTGAGGCGTATTCCGTTGTTTCGGTTGCCTGTGGTACAGTAATCTATTTCTTTATCCATGGCGTGAGCGAGAATGCGAGCGCTTTGAGCGATACCGCAGAAGAAACGGATTCCACTGCATCTAAAGTTGTAGTTGCATTAAACCAGCTTGTTGGAAATAAAGAGATGTACCTTGTTCTTGCGATTTTCATTATCACGACATTGATTGTTTATATCGTCAGAAAACTTGACATTGAACATTCCTGGACGGTTGCATGGGCATCCGGTATTTTGTTTGAAGCGATCGGTTTGACAGCAGGTTATATTTTACTTGGATTATCGGATAAGATTGTTGGGGTGATCGTTGGAAGCGTGATCTCCGGTGTGATCGCATTTATCATTCAGTTTTTGTTCTTTAATCTGGATTATTCGAGAACAGAACGCCTTCAGTTTGAGGATGACGACTATTATTATTATGTAAAAGCCGTTCCAAAGTCCTTAGTGACAGAAAAAGATAAACAGATCAAACGTTTTAACGGAAAAACAGAGAAGGAACGTCTGAATAAAAAGAAATTTGCAGAAGAAATGGACATAGACGAGAATTTATTAGATTAAAAGGAAGTGAAGGCGGTGCAGAATTTAGGCGTAACATTGCAGGCATTTTGGGAAAAAGCGGTGTCTTATCTGACACTTCAGGTTTCCTATACAGATATTATTGAGATCATTATCATTTCGGTTCTGATCTACTATATGCTGGTTTGGATCAAGGATACGAGGGCATGGATGCTACTCCGCGGAATCCTTGTGATCCTTGCCTTTGTTTTGCTTGCAGTTTTATTTGAAATGAATACGATCGTCTGGATCGCCGACAAACTGTTTAATGTGGCAATGATCGCGGTGGTTGTGATTTTTCAGCCGGAAATGCGAAAAGCCCTGGAAAATCTCGGACGAAAGAATATTTTTGCAAATCTATTTAATTTTGATTTCGGTAAAGTTGAGAATGGCAAATTTTCAGACAAGACGATCACAGAGCTTGTAAAAGCGTGCTATGAAATGGGAAAAGTAAAGACAGGTGCGCTGATCGTTGTAGAGGATGAGATTGTTCTGACTGAGTACGAGCGGACAGGAATCGCTGTCGACGGTATTCTGACCAGCCAGCTTTTGATCAACATTTTTGAAAAAAATACGCCGTTGCATGACGGAGCAGTCATTGTGCGTGGTGACCGCGTGGTTTCAGCAACGTGTTATCTTCCGCTGACGGATTCGTTAAGCCTGAGCAAAGATCTTGGAACGAGACATCGCGCGGCGGTCGGAATCAGCGAGGTGAGTGATTCACTTACAATTGTAGTTTCGGAGGAAACAGGAAAAGTTTCGATTGCACTAGATGGTGAACTCTATCGAAATGTAGATGCAGAATTTTTGAAGAACAAGCTGTCTTACATTCAGAAGCGCGAGCAGGACACTTCGAAAGCAAAATCATGGAGAAGGAGGCTGAAAGATGTTACAAAGATTCGGAAAGAAAGTAATGAATAACTTTGGCCTTAAGGTTCTGGCAGTTCTTTTTGCGGTTGTTTTGTGGATCGTGGTGATCAACATTGATGATCCGAGCAATTCAAAACCTTATACCACCAGTGTTTCTCTGGAAAATAAATCCTACATTACATCCATGGGAAAATGGGCGGATTATCTCGACGGAAAGAATACGATCACATTCAGTGTGTATGCAAAACGTTCTGTGCACAACAGTCTTACCAATGCAAACTTTACTGCGACGGCAGATGCGCAGAAGATTGAATTTGACGAGGAGACAGGTACTTACCGTGTGCCGGTTACTGTAACCTGCAACCGAAACAGCAGCAACATTACGATCACAAGCAAAGATCTTTATCTTGATCTTGAGTTGGAGGATTCTGCATCCAAGCAGTTCCCAATCAAGGCAAATACAACAGGTACGGTCACATCCGGATGTGCATTGGGCGATGTGGAGATCACGGATGCGAACGTTATGAAAGTATCCGGTCCGGCTTCTGTTGTAAACCAGATCGATACAGTTGTTGCAACGATCAACGTGGATGGCATGTCAACAGACATCACAGACCGTGTTACCCCTGTTTTCTATGACACACAGGGAGAAGTGGTTGACACGACAAAGCTTACGTTAAGTGTGAACACGGTCAACATCAGTGCACAGATTTTAAATACAAAAGATGTGGAACTGGAATTCTTAACGACCGGAACTCCGGCAGAGGGATACCAGAAGGGAGACATTACTTATACGCCACAGACAGTGCGTATCAAGGGTGAGGCTGCTGTCTTAAATACGATCAATAAGATCACAATTCCGGAAGAAGTGTTAGATCTTACCGATGCAGCTTCTGACATTGAAAAAACAGTGGATATTTCCACTTATCTACCGTCAGGTACTTCATTAGTGATCAGTTCGGATTCGAAAATTGATGTTACAGTCGTGGTGGAAGCAGTGAAGACCAAGACATTGCAGATCCCGGTTACAAACCTTCAGGTGATCGGTCTTGACTCGGATGAGAAAGTGCAGTATGAGGAAGACAATATTACTCTGACGGTAAGTGGAAGAGCAAGTGTGATCGATGCACTTGATGAAAAGACGATTACCGGAACCATAGATCTGACCGATTTAAAACTTGGCGCACATAATGTGCTGATCACATTTGAACTTGACAGTAATAACGTTGCCTATGCAGATACTTATGCGGCTGTTACGATTGAAAATGCGACGGATTCATCCGCTTCCGCAGACAGTGACAACGCAGACAGCGAATTGGAAAATACATCGACTGCAAAGAAAGTAAGTGAGCGGTAGGAAAAAATGCGGATGCTGGAAGGAAAATCGGTCTTGAAATCGAGATAACCAACGAATGAATGGAATAGAAAAGAACAATCCCTAAAAAAATCGGGATGGAACAAAGAGAGGAATAGTAATATGGCAAGAATGTTTGGAACAGATGGCGTCCGTGGTGTGGCAGGCTCGGAACTGACAATTGAACTGGCAACAAAGTTAGGTCAGGCAGGAGCCTACGTGCTCACAAAGGAACAGGAGCATCAGGCAACCATTATAGTAGGATGTGATACGAGAATTTCAGGAGGAATGTTAGCGAGTGCATTAATGGCAGGTATCTGTTCCGTTGGTGCGAATGCAATCTTCGTTGGGGTGATGCCGACACCTGCGATCGCATATCTTACCAGAAAACACAAGGTAGATGCCGGAGTAGTGATCTCGGCTTCCCATAATCCAATGGAATTCAACGGAATCAAATTTTTCAACGGAGAGGGCTACAAACTCCCGGATGAGCTTGAGGATGAGATTGAAGCACTGATCAGAAACAACATGAAAGATGTTGTGCTTCCAATTGGTTCCGGCGTTGGCAAAATTGAATATCGTTTTGATTTAAGAGATGAATATGTAAAATTCATGGAAAAATGTGTTCCGGTAGATCTTAAAGGAATGAAAATTGTTGTGGACTGTGCAGAGGGAGCTTCCCATTATACATCAGTCAAAGCACTGACAGATCTTGGCGCAGAACTTGTGGCAATCCATACAAATCCGGACGGAACCAACATCAATTCCAACTGCGGTTCTACACATATGGATGAACTGAAAGCCCGCGTTGTTTATGAAAAAGCGGCAGTCGGTCTTGCTTTTGACGGTGACGCAGACCGTATGCTTGCAGTAGATGAAAAAGGAAATCTGGTAGACGGTGACCAGATCATGGCAATCTGCGGTAACTACATGAAATCCAAGGGAACATTGAAAAAAGACACGATCGTTGTCACAGTTATGACAAACCTCGGATTCACATTAATGGGTCAGAAAGAGGGAATCCATGTAGAAAAGACCAAAGTTGGCGACCGTTATGTACTTGAGAACATGAGAAAGAACGGCTACAACATCGGTGGCGAACAGTCCGGTCATGTTATTTTCCTGGATGATAATACAACAGGTGACGGTTTATTAAGTGCACTGCACTTATTAGAGGTAATGGTCAATACAGGAAAACCATTATCGGAACTTGCAGAGATTATGGAAGTACTGCCACAGGCACTTGTCAATGCAAAAGTTCCAAACCATAAAAAAGAAAAATTCATGGAATATCAGGAAATCGCAGATGCAGTGGCAGAAGTGGAAAAGAAATTCAAGGGCGAAGGAAGAGTACTCATCCGTCCGTCCGGAACAGAACCACTGGTACGTGTCATGATCGAGGGCAAAGACCAGAAAGTGATCGATGAGGAAGCACAAAAGCTGGCAGAACTGATCACACGGATCATGTTATAACTATTCAGAACCAAGGCAATTTTTATAAATTTGCGAATTGAATAGTTGCAGAATAACAGGCGGGGTATCTTAAACCAGCATACAATAAAATCAGGGGACCAGAATTTGGAGGGTAATGCAACATGGTAAGTCAGAAAGTAGTAATAAAAAATCCAACAGGACTTCATCTCAGACCTGCGGGAATCTTATGTAAGGATGCGATGCAGTTTAAATCACATATCACATTCCGCTACCGCGATAACATTGCAAATGCAAAAAGTGTACTGAGCGTGTTAGGCGCATGCATCAAGTCGGGAGATGAGATTGAACTCATGTGCGAGGGCGAAGATGAGGAAGAAGCTTTAAAGGCGATCGTGGAAGCGATTGAGAGCGGACTGGGAGAGTAAGGGAACAGCTTTCTGGAAAAATGAAAAGAAAAAGATATTGAGTGAGAAATGAAAATAAGTATTATTATACCAGTATATAATTCAACTTTATATTTAAAACAATGTGTCGAAAGCATATTAGCACAAACCTATCACAATTTAGAAATTTTATTAGTAGATGATGGATCAACAGATGATAGCCCGAAGATATGCGATGAATATGCCACAAAAGATAGTAGAATAATCACAATCCATAAGCAAAATGGTGGAACATCTGACGCAAGAAATGTTGGATTGGAAAAAGCTAGCGGTGATTATATTACATTTATGGATAATGATGATTATTGGAGCAATCCAGAGGCGCTGAACGATATTGTGAAAATTATAGATGAAACTCAACCAGATGTTGTTATGCACACCAACATGGTATACTGGCAGGACAAAGAGAAAACAGTAAATCCGTCTTCATTTGACAGAAGACTGGTCTCTGGAAAGAAGAGAGAAGATGCAGTTGGAAATCTGATCAAATCGGGAATGTTTACAGTTACAGTTTGGACGAAGCTGGTAAAGACATCTTTAATCAGGGAGCATGATCTTTATTTTAAAAAAGGAATCCGCAATGAGGATACAGACTGGATAGCGAGAATGTTAATTTACGCAGAAAGATTTGAATGGTATGATAAACCATTTTATATGTATCGAAAGGGGCATGAAACTGCTCAGACCAGCCAGAAAATGAAGTATTATATGGTAAATGACCTGAAAAATATTTTGATAGAATACACTGAATATGCGCAGCAGCATATGGATGAAAAATATCGCAGGGTTTTTTATTCATATTTAGCTTATCCGTATGCAGTCTGGATGGGACAGGCATATCTGATTGAGCAGAATGAACAGATAAAAAAAGATCAGAAATTAATGAAAAAATATGATTATTTATTATCTTATGATATGAATCCGGCTGTGCATTTGGTTCATTTGGTTTATCGGATTTTGGGATTTGAATTGACATCTAAAATTCTTATGCTATATATTAAGAAAACATATTATTCATAAAAAATACAGCAGATTAAAATTAGGTGAAAGAATGTCAAAACAATATTGTATATTTTCTGCACAATATTACCCACATGTTGGTGGCGTAGAACGTTATACATTGTATTTGAGCAGAAAATTGATAGAAGCAGGAAATAAGGTTACAATTGTAACATCTAATACAGGAAGCCTTTCAGGAGATGAGGTACAGGATAACATACAGATTTATCGCCTTCCATGTTATGATTTGCTTCATGGAAGATATCCGGTGTTCAAAAAAAATCAGGAATTCAAGCGGGTTGAAAAACTGCTGAGGGAACAACAATATGATTTTGTAATTATCAATACCAGATTTTATTTGCATTCATTATACGGTGCAAAATTTGCAAAAAGCAGGGGGATTCCAGCTATTGTAATAGAACATGGAACATCACATTTGAGTGTAAATAATAAATTATTTGATACAGTAGGGGGATGGTATGAACATTTCCTTACGTTTTTATTGAAAAAATACTGCAAAAATTATTATGGAGTGTCAGAAGCATGCTGCGAGTGGAGTGGACACTTTCACATAAAATCAAAAGGCACACTGTATAATGCAGTAGAGATAGAAGAATTCCAGAAGATATTAGGGGAGTCACAGATAGATTATCGAAAAAAATATATGATTCCAGAAGAATCAAGGGTAATTTCTTTTACAGGGAGACTGATTCCGGAAAAGGGAATCAGGCAGCTTGTATCTGCAGTAAAAGCAATTAATCTGAATCGGATAGAGAACAAACAATTACCGGTCTATCTGGTGATTGCAGGTGATGGACCATTATATCAGGAAATACAGAAAATATCTGATTCATATACAATTATGACAGGACAGATTGATTTTGAACATATTGTAAGGCTTTTAGATGCATCAGATATTTTTTGCCTGCCGTCAGATTCGGAAGGGTTTCCGACCTCTGTATTAGAGGCTGTGGCATGCAAATGTTTCGTGATAACAACTTATCAGGGTGGTGCAAGAGAACTGCTTATCAATGAAGAATATGGAATTATCATGAAGGATAATACAACTGAATTGATTCAGGAGAATTTGGAAAAAGTATTAGAAAATGATACTTACAGATTAAGGGCAGAAGAAAAAAGTTATGAACGGTTAGTTCAATATTTTACATGGAACGCTACTGCAAAAAAGGTAATGCAGATTGCAGAAAAAATGAATGGAGAGAAAGAATGAAAGTATTAATTATCATTCCGGCATACAATGAGCAGGAGAATATAGAAAGGGTGGTAAATCACCTGATAAAAGATTATTCTCAGTATGATTATGTGGTAATTAATGATGGATCCAAAGATAAAACATCCCAGATATGTCATGAAAATCATTACAACATTATAGATTTACCAGTGAACCTTGGACTTGCAGGTGGTTTTCAGACAGGAATGAAATACGCATATCAGAATGGATATGATTGCGCAGTCCAGTTTGATGCAGACGGACAGCATAGACCGGAATATATAGAAGCAATGATCGAGAAAATTGAAGAAGGAAATGATATTGTGATTGCTTCCAGATTTGTTGATGAAAAAAAACCGGCAACTGCCAGAATGTTAGGCAGCCGATTGATAACGGCAGCAATTAAAATTACATCAGGTGTCAAAATTACAGATCCAACATCTGGCATGCGTATGTATAATAAAAAATTAATAGAAGTGCTTGCAAACAACATTAATTTCGGACCAGAACCGGACACAGTATCTTACCTGATGAAAATGGGGGCAAAAGTAGCTGAAATACAGGCAAAGATGGATGAGCGAATTGCGGGGCAAAGTTATCTCAATGCAGTTAATGCAGCAAAATATATGGCAAGAATGTTGATTTCTATACTGTTAATACAGAATTTCCGCAATAAGAAAAAAGTGGATTTTACAAAGTAGCCGATAAAGGAGAAAAAATGTCAATTGCATTTCGAATTACATTAATTATTGTATCGATTTTTACACTGCTCTATATGTGTAAAAAAGTAAAACAGGAAAAATTACAAATAGAATATTCTATTTTCTGGACGTTATTTGCAATGATGCTTGTGTTATTTAGCATTTTCCCGCAAATTGCGGATTGGTTAGCACAGCTCGTTGGAGTATATTCAACGACAAACTTTATATTTTTGCTGATTATTTTCATATTGCTTGTAAAATGTTTTCAGCTTACAATGGATATTTCAAAACTTGATAACAAAGTGAAGGAACTGGTTCAAAAAATTGCAATAGATGATAAGGAAAAAAAGGATCAGCAATAGATGAGAGAAACAACAGCAAAAAAGAAATTTATGTGGAATATGGCGGGGAGTCTGTGTAATTCATTGTCATCCATGCTTTTACTTATCATAGTGAATCGTATTAGTGGAGAGAGCAGGGGAGGATTTTTTGCCCTTGCATATTCAACGGCACAATTATTGTTCTCTGTTGGAGGATTTGAAATCAGACCCGTTCAGTCAACGGATATAAAGAATAGATTTTCTTTTAACCAATATTTTACCAGTAGAATGCTTAACTGTAGCGTGATGTTTGTCTGTATGCTTGGATATATCGCAGTAAACGGATACACTGGGATGGACGCACTGGCAGTGTTCTGGATTCTTGCGTATCGAATGGTGGAAGCTGTAGCAGATGTATATAGTGGATTGTTTCAACAGAGAGAACGGATTGATATTTCGGGAAAAGAGATGTTGATGCGAAGTGGTTTAGCGACCATTACATTTACATTAGTGTTATGGTTGACAGATAATCTGTTATATGCAGGTATGGCGCTGACATTAACATCGCTGGTCATTATGTTATTATATGATTTACATATGAAAAAGTACTTTGAACCAGCACCAGTCCACTTGGAGTGGAAAGGAATCTTAGGTATTTATAATGCCTGCTGGCCATTGTTTGTATCATCTTTTATCATGAATTATTTGAACAATGCACCGAAATATTCGATTAATAACTATTATGATCAGACGGTTCAAAATAGCTACAATATTTTATTTATGCCGGCTTTTGTAATTAATTTATTAAGCCTTTTTGTGTTTCGCCCGCTTCTGACCGATCTGGCGAAAGATTGGGAAGAAGAACACCTAAAGGAATTTTCAGATATTGTGAAGAAAATGATGATACTGATAGGCGGTTTAACCATTGCTGCATGTATAGGAGCATATCTTTTGGGAATACCTGTTTTGTCGATTCTGTATGGAGTTGATTTGAGTTCTTATCGCATGGAACTGATAGTTGTTATGATATGTGGGGGATTAAACGCTTATGTTTATTGCCTTTATTATGTGGTAACGGTTACTGGAAAACAGATTTATTTGTTGTTGGGATATGGAGCAGGACTTATATCAGCAGTGTTTTTGGGACCGTATCTAGTAAAAAATCTGGAGATATTAGGGGCAGCATTAAGTTGTACACTCTCATTTGCAGTGGTGTTTGTGGTATTTTTAGTGATAACATTTGCGGTGATTAAAAATAGAACAAAAAAGTGTAAAAAAATAGAGAATTAAAAAAGAAAGAGGGAAACGAGAGAATGAGTAAAAAAATATTAGTGACAGGATGTAATGGACAGCTGGGACGTGCAATCAATAAAGAATACGCAGGAAGTGATGTGACATTTATCAATACAGACGTAGTGGAAGGGGAAGGTGTAATTGCCCTTGATATTACTAAAATTGATGAAGTTTTATCACTTGTACGTGAGGAAAAACCGGATGTGATTATTAATTGTGCTGCACACACCAATGTAGATGCCTGTGAGCAGCAGTGGGATGCTGCATATCGTATTAATGCATTAGGCCCAAGAAACTTAAGTATTGCAGCAGAGGCAGTAGGTGCAAAAATGATTCATGTTTCAACTGATTATGTTTTTGAGGGAAATGGTACAAAACCATATACTGAATTTGATGCACCGAATCCGGTGAGTGCTTATGGTAAAACAAAGCTCGAGGGGGAGAAGTTTGTTCAACAGTTTTCAAACCATTTCTTTATTTTTCGCACAGCCTGGTTATATGGAGATGGAAAAAACTTTGTAAAAACTATGTTGAACCTTTCGGAGACTCATGATGAAGTGAGTGTTGTCTGCGATCAGCTTGGATCGCCAACAAGCGCAGTAGAACTTGCAAAGGCAATTCATCATTTTGAAGGAACTGAAAACTATGGATTATATCATGCTACTTGCGAGGGGGATACTAACTGGGCAGATTTCACAGAGGAAATCTTTAAAAGAGCAGGGAAAACTACAAAAGTTAACCATGTGACAAGTGAACAGTATAAGCAGATGAATCCGGCAGCAGCAGATCGACCAGCATATTCTATTTTGGATAATTATATGATGCGATTAGCTGACGGCTATCAGATGGCTGACTGGAGAGATGCACTTGATGTTTATATGGCAGATCTGAAATAGTTAATAAAATCCTAAGAAGTGTAAAACTTGTCTTAGTATATAAATTATGATAAAATAACAAATAATTATGATTAATAGGAGGATCTCGGAATGAGAACTTATTTGGTAACAGGTGGTGCAGGTTTCATCGGATCGAATTACATTCACTATATGTTTCGCAAATATGATAATGAAATTAGAATCATTAATGTAGATGCATTGACTTATGCAGGAAATCTGGAGAATTTGAAGGATATTGAGAATCGGGATAATTATACATTTGTAAAGGCTGATATTACAGACAAAGATGCTATTATGAAAATCTTTGAAGAGAATGATATCGACCGCGTAGTTCATTTCGCAGCAGAAAGCCACGTAGACAGAAGTATTAAGAACCCGGAAGTATTTGTGAAGACGAATGTTCTTGGTACAGCAGTTATGTTGAACTGCGCGAAAGCAGCATGGGAACTCCCGGATGGAAGCTTTAAAGAGGGAAAGAAATTCCTTCATGTATCAACAGATGAAGTGTATGGCTCACTTCCGGATGATGGCAAGAGTTACTTTTATGAGACAACCCCATACCAGCCACACAGTCCATATTCCGCAAGCAAGGCTTCTTCGGATATGCTGGTAAAAGCTTATATTGATACCTATCATTTCCCAGCAAATATTACAAATACGTCTAATAATTATGGACCTTATCAGTTCCCAGAGAAGTTGATTCCATTGATTATTAATAACGCACTGCATGGAAAAAAATTACCAGTTTACGGAGATGGAATGAATATCCGTGACTGGTTATATGTAGATGACCATGCAAAGGGAATCGATATGGTACAGGAGCAGGGAAAACTTGGCGAGTCCTATAATATCGGTGGACATAATGAAAAACGTAATATTGAGATCATCAATATTATCATTGAAACATTACAGGAGATTCTTCCAGACAGTGATCCTAGAAAAGCAAATGTCAGCAAGGATTTGATCACATATGTGGAAGATCGTAAGGGACATGATCGCAGATATGCAATTGCACCGGATAAGATCAAAGCAGAGATTGGCTGGGAACCTGAAACAATGTTCAAAGATGGTATTAAGAAGACAATTGCTTGGTATCTAGAACATGAAGACTGGATGAACAATGTTACCAGTGGTGATTATCAGAAATACTATGAGGACATGTATCAGGGTAAGTAATAAAGACACAAATAGCAGTACCGTCCGTAGGTCGGATGATACTGCTTGTTTGCGTTTTGTTAAAGACAAATTTAAAGAACGAAAAATGTTTTTTTCTGGAGGAGAAAAATGAAGGGAATTATTCTTGCCGGAGGTTCCGGAACACGCTTGTACCCATTAACAAAAGCTATTTCAAAGCAGATTATGCCAGTATATGACAAACCAATGATTTATTATCCGTTATCAACATTAATGCTGGCTGGAATCAGAGAAGTTTTGATCATTTCAACACCAAGGGATTTACCTGTATTCCAGGAACTGTTAGGAGATGGATCACAGCTTGGAATGCGCTTTGAATATGCAGTACAGGAGCAGCCAAGAGGATTAGCCGATGCATTTATTATTGGAGAAAAATTCATTGGAAAAGATGCGGTTGCATTAGTTTTAGGAGATAATATTTTCTATGGACAGAGTTTCTCCAAAGTGTTAAGAAATGCAGCAGAGCGTACAGAGAATGAAAAAGGGGCAACAATCTTCGGATATTATGTACGAGATCCAAGAGAGTATGGTGTTGTCGAATTTGATGAGAGTGGAAAAGCACTTTCTATTGAGGAAAAACCTGAAAATCCAAAATCAAATTATGCGGTACCGGGACTGTATTTTTACGATAATGATGTTGTGGAAATCGCTAAAAATGTAAAGCCTTCTGCACGTGGTGAGATTGAAATCACAAGTGTGAATAACGAATATCTGAATAGAGGAACATTAAAAGTTGAGACATTAGGACGTGGCTTTGCATGGCTTGATACAGGAAATCATGATATGCTTTTAGCAGCAGCAGATTTTGTGTCTGCATTCCAGAAACGTCAGGGACTATACATTTCCTGTATCGAAGAAATTGCGTATAAGAGAGGCTTTATTGATAAAGAACAGCTCATAAAACTTGCACAGCCGCTTCTCAAGACAGATTACGGTAGGTATCTGATGGAAATCGCAGAAGGATTATAAGAATAAGAAAAAGAAGGATGCATAACAATGGGAAAGATTAAAGTAACAGACAATTGTAATGGAATTGCAGGATTAAAAGTAATTGAACCAGCAGTATTCGGAGATGAACGCGGATACTTTATGGAAACTTATAACTATAATGATTTTAAAGAAGCGGGAATTGATTGCGAGTTCGTACAGGATAATCAGTCAGCTTCCAAAAAGGGCGTGTTAAGAGGACTTCATTTTCAGATCAATTATCCACAGGACAAGCTGGTTCGCGTGGTAAATGGTGAAGTGTTCGATGTGGCAGTAGATTTAAGAGAAAGCTCTGAAACTTTTGGAAAGTGGTTTGGCGTTACTTTGTCTGCAGAAAATAAAAAACAGTTTTTCATCCCAAAGGGATTCGCACATGGATTTATTGTTTTATCTGATTATGCAGAGTTTTGTTATAAAGTAACAGATTTTTATCATCCGAATGATGAGGGGGGCCTTTTATGGAAAGATCCGGAGATTGGTGTGGAATGGCCAATGCCGGAAGGAATGACAGAAGAAGATCTGACATTATCAGAGAAAGATAAGGTTTGGAAGGGTATTTCTGCATATGTTGCAGAACGTAAATAATATACGTCTTCAGATGAACAAGAAAGACAGAACAGCAATGCTGTTCTGAGAATATAAAAAAGAAAAGGAAAATAAAATGTCAGCAGCACAGAAACAAATCAGTATGCCAGGAGAAATCATAAAAAATCGCAAATTAATCTGGAATCTATCGAAGAATGATTTTAAAACGAAATTTGCAGGTTCATATCTCGGAATAATATGGGCATTTGTTCAGCCAATTGTGACAGTATTGGTGTATTGGTTTGTTTTTGAAAAGGGAATGCATGCAAGTGGAATTAACCTGAGATCTGGGATTACAGCTCCGTTTGTCTTATGGCTGATAGCAGGTCTGGTTCCATGGCTTTTCTTTCAAGAGGTGTTGAGTGGAGGAACAAATGCACTGCTGGAGTATAGTTATCTGGTAAAAAAGGTGGTTTTTCAAATAGATATTTTGCCAATTATCAAGATGATTTCAGCGTTGTTTGTGCATTTGTTCTTTATTGCGTTTACTGTTGTTTTATATGCATGTTATGGCTACTATCCTGATCTGTATACATTGCAGATGTTTTATTATACGTTTGCAATGATGGCATTATTGCTTGGACTTATTTATGCAACATCGGCTATGGTTGTCTTTTTTAAAGATTTAGGACAGATTATAGCAATCATATTACAGGTGGGAGTTTGGATGACCCCAATTATGTGGAATATAGATGGTATGGAATTGAATTCGATTTTAATTATGATACTTAAGTTGAATCCAATGTATTATATTGTTGCAGGTTATCGTGACTCGTTGATCAACAAGATTGGCTTCTGGGAAAATCCGGGAATGACAGTGTATTATTGGGTATTTACTATTATTATATTTATCATTGGTACGTGGATTTTTAAAAAATTAAAACCACATTTTGCTGATGTGTTATAAATGAGACAAAGCACATCGGAAAGAAAGGCATTAACATGGAGAATGCAGCAATCTCAGTAGAGCATGTAAAGAAAGTATATAAACTTTATGATAGAAATCGTGATCGTTTAAAGGATGCATTAGGATTGTCCAGAAAACCTTTGGGAAAGAATCATTATGCATTAAATGATGTATCCTTTCAGGTAAAACAGGGTGAGACTGTCGGCATTATAGGTACTAATGGTTCTGGAAAATCTACAATATTGAAGATTATTACGGGTGTCTTGAACCCGACCGATGGCGAAGTGAAGGTAAACGGCAGGATTTCAGCACTATTGGAGCTTGGAGCTGGCTTTAATATGGAGTATACCGGGATAGAAAACATTTATCTGAACGGAACAATGATAGGGTTTTCAAGAGAAGAAATTGACGAAAAGCTGCAGGATATTTTGGATTTTGCAGATATAGGTGATTTTGTAAATCAGCCAGTGAAGACATATTCCAGTGGTATGTTTGTGCGTCTTGCATTTGCAGTGGCAATAAATATTGAACCGGAAATATTAATCGTTGATGAAGCTTTATCTGTAGGAGATGTTTTCTTTCAGACAAAATGTTATCATAAATTTGAAGAATTCAAAAAAATGGGAAAGACAATCCTTTTTGTAAGCCACGATCTTGGAAGTATCGGAAAATACTGTGACAGAGTTGTCCTTTTGAATAAAGGGGTAAAACTGGCAGAGGGAAAACCGAAAGACATGATCGACATGTACAAAAAAGTAATGGCTGAATCTAAAATGGAAGAAGAGGTCAAAAAGGAAGAAGGACATGTTGCTGTAGGCGGCAAGGCGTGGAAAGAGTCTATGATCTTGAATCCTGATAAGCAGGAATATGGTGATAAAAAGGCAGAAATTATAGATTTTGGAATTTTTGATGCCGAAGATAAGATCACCAATACAGTTTCGAAATTTGAAGAATGCACTTTAAAAGTAAAAGTTCATTTTTATGAAGATATATTAAATCCGATTTTTGCATTTACGATCAGAGATCTAAAAGGAACAGATCTTACAGGTACTAATTCTCTGATCGAGGGATTAGAACCGGGAATGATTGAAGCGGGAACAACATTGACAGTGTCGTTTCGACAGAAGCTGCCACTTCAAAAAGGACAGTATCTATTGCAGCTTGGCTGTACAGGATACAATGGGGATGAATTAGAAGTTCATCATAGATTATACGATATCTGTTGTATTCAAGTGTTATCGAAAAAAGTGACAGTTGGTTATTTTGATTTGAACTCTATAGTAAGTTGTAGTGAAGAGTAGGTTATAGAAAAGCTAATAACAAGTAAAATCAGCGTTGATAGGAAACGCTGAAAAAAGGAGCATTATGGGAAGAACGCAGAAGCTTGCAGCAATTATAAAAGAGGGGGTAAAAAATCCTCAGAAAATAAAAAAAGGATTGAAGGTTTTAAAAAATCAGGGACCTGAGATTTTTAAACAGCGTTTATCTGCCAGTGTGAATTATGAGCCTGGATATGGAAGAGTGAAAAAAGAAAAATTAAAAAATTATAGTGGAGATATTCTTTTTTCAATTGTAATGCCAGTATATAATGTGGAAATTAAGTGGCTTGATAAGGCAATTGAATCTATAGAAAATCAAAATTATAAAAATTGGGAAATTTGCATTGCAGATGACTGCTCCACAAAGCAGGAAGTAAGAGAACATTTATCTGCAATGAATAACAGCCGGATTAAAATTAAACTATTAGAAAAAAATCAGGGGATTTCAGGAGCAACCAACGAAGCGGCAGCACTTGCAGCCGGAGATTATATCCTTCTTATGGATAATGATGATGAGCTTGCACCGTCTGCATTACATGAATTTTATCAGAAAATTAAAAAAGAAGATTCTGAGATCATATATAGCGACATGGATATTATCGACGCAAAAGGAAATACAAGAGATCCGTTATGTAAACCTGACTGGTCGCCGGATCTTTTCCTGAGTCAGATGTATCTAGGACATTTGATCGGTTTCAAGAAGTCTTTGTTTGATAAAGTGGGGGGATTTCGCAGTGAGTTCAATGGAAGCCAGGATTACGACCTGCTACTTCGGATGACAGAGATGACAGATAAAATTGGACATATCTCGGAGATTCTTTATCATTGGCGTGATCTTCCAAGCTCCACAGCAGCTAACCCGGAGTCAAAGCCATACGCGCAGACAGCAGGACTTAATGCGATTCAGGAGCATTTAGATCGTGTTTATGGCAAAGGAGCAGCTACCGCAAATGAGACAGAAAATCTGTTTGTCTATGATGTGAGATACCACATGGATGAGGAACCTAAGGTTTCTATTATTATTCCGATTAAAGATCACGCTGATTTGTTAAAGGCTGCAATCGACAGTATTTATGCAAAAACAACTTATAAAAATTTTGAGATTATTATTTTAAACAACAATTCCGAAAAGAAAGAAACTTTTGCTTATCTGAAGCAGGTGGAAGCAGAGCATAATAATATCCTTGTGAAAGAGGCTGCATTTGAGTTTAACTGGTCAAAGCTTAACAATTACGGAATGAAGTTTGCAACTGGAGATGTTTATGTATGTTTAAATAATGATGTTGAAGCGATTGAGCCAGAATGGCTTACGAGATTGGCAGAGAAAGCCATTCGAAACGATGTTGGGGTTGTTGGTGGATTGCTTTTATATGAAGATAATACAATCCAGCATGCAGGAGTAGTCATTGGAATGGGAGGCTGGGCTGACCATGTGTTCAAGGGAATGAAACCACAGCATTATGGTTCACCATATGTTTCACCTATGGTTACAAGAAATGTCAGTGCAGTGACGGGAGCTTGTCTTGCGGTTTCAAAAAAGACAATCGAAAAAATCGGTGGATTTGATGAGAACTTTATTGTGTGCGGAAGTGATATTGAGTTGGCACTTCGCGCAAATAAAAATGGACTTGTGAATATTTATGACCCAAATGTAAGGTTATATCATTATGAGTCTAAGAGCAGGGATGCAAGCAAAATTCCACAGATTGATTTTGATCTATCAGATCAGATGTATAAGACTTATCGGAAAAATGGAGATCCTTATTATAATAGAAACCTTGATTATTATTGCTGTCAGCCTAAAATTTGTTCGGCAGTGCAGCAGACAGTGAAAGAGCAGGAGGAGAAAATGCTTCTGAAGAGAAAAAGAGAGACAGGATTACCACAATTGGATACCAATGTATATGAAATTACACCATATACTTTCCGTAAGATAGATTATCCAAACCGCAGAATGAACCTTCTGGTTCCGTCTATCAATGCAGAGCATGTTTTTGGTGGAATATCAACTGCACTGAAGTTTTTCGATACTTTAGTGAAGGCATTAGGCTATGATGCACGTATTATTTTAGTGGATGCAGAGCCAGACAAGGCAGCCATTAAAAAATATTCGGATGAGTATACGTTTGTAAAAGCAGAGGAAGATTCTATGGCTGCAAAACAGATTATTCCGTATAGCAACCGTTTTAACCGCAGTATTCCAGTATCAGAAAATGACTATTTCTTATTTACTGGCTGGTGGACAGCATATTGCTGTCAGGATGCATATGTTGGTTTTGAGAATACATTTGGAATTAAACCTAATATTTTTCTCTATTTTATTCAGGATTATGAACCGGGATTTTACTCCTGGTCTACGAAGTATCTGCTTGCAGATTCTACCTACAAGAGTGATTATCCAACGATTGCAATCTTTAACAGCATGTTATTAAAAGAATTCTTTGATGAAAATCATTACCACTTTGCTCATAGCTTTGCTTTTGATCCTGTATTAAATGATGGATTAAGAAAAGCTTTGGAGAAAATGCCAGATGAGGTTGAAAAAAAGAAACAGATTCTTGTGTATGGTCGCCCAGGTACGGAACGTAATGCATTCAATCTTGTAGTAGCAGCATTGAAGAAGTGGGTTATGATGCAGCCTGATATTGGAGAGTGGGAGATTCTTTCTGCGGGAGAAATGCATCGCTCAGTACCACTCGGAAATGGAAAAGAGCTGGTTTCTGTTGGAAAACTTACAATTGAAGAATATGCGCAGACTTTAAAGGAAAGTTATGCAGGAATTTCTCTGATGTGCTCGCCGCATCCAAGTTATCCGCCACTTGAAATGTCTGTGTTTGATGTAAAGACAATTACGAATACTTATGCCAATAAGGATCTTAAAGATTTTAATGAAAACATGGTGTCGCTGGATAATATCAGTCCAATGAACATAGCTGTGCATTTGACTGATATCTGTAAGGCTTATACGCCACAGGTAAAACATGTGACAGCAAATCCATTATATGTAAAAAATGAGCATGTATTTGATTTTATTGAGGATATCAGGAAAATTCTCGGGTAAAAAACAATAGTTGCAGATAACTATAGAAAAGAGGTTCTATGATAGAGCAGATTGGAAAAGTAACATTAGATTATACATTTTATAATGGACAAGATCAATATAGTGATGGTGACATTGAGGATGAACTGTTACAGCTTATTATGGAAGAACCAGATGTAGAGAAAATATTGGCAAAGGATGATCGCTGGCCAGTTTTGTATCATTTTTCACCGATCAGACAAAATATCTTGGAGTGGTATCCATTTAAAAAAGATGCAGCTGTACTGGAAATCGGAGCTGGATGTGGAGCTATCAGTGGAGTGCTTTGCAGAAATACAAAGCATGTGACAAGTGTAGATCTTTCAAAACGCAGATCATTAATTAATGCAAATCGTAACAAAGAATACGATAACCTTACAATTATGGTTGGAAATTTTAATGATGTCGTTTTGAAAGAAAAATATGATTATATTACATTGATCGGAGTATTAGAATACGCTGGTTACTACACCGATGCGGAACAGCCATTTGAGGCCTTTTTAGAAAAAATCAGCGGATATTTGAAAGAAGATGGAAAACTGCTTATTGCGATTGAAAACAAATTTGGACTAAAATATTGGGCAGGTTCCAGAGAAGATCATACTGGAAAATTTTTTGATGGACTGGAAGGTTATATTGATACAGACAGTAAGGTGAGAACCTTTAGCAAAGATGCATTGAAAAAAATAATTTTGGATGCAGGATACAGAAAAACAGAATTTTATTATCCGTTTCCAGATTATAAGTTCCCAGTACAGATTTTTTCTGATGAATATCTGCCAAAGGAAGACGATCTTAATATAGGCCTGGATACTTTTGATAATACGAGAATGATGCTTTTTAACGAAAACAGGGTTTATGCAAATCTTCTGAAAGAAAAAAAATTTGATTTCTTTGCGAATTCGTTCTTTGTTGAAGTAACAAAATAGTGAGAGGTGATATCTTGAAGAAAATTTACTCAAAAATTACAAAAGAGAGAAGAAAACCGTTTCAGATAGAAACCTACATAATGAAGGACGGGGACAAGAGACTGGTTATAAAAAGAGCATTGACCAAAGAAGCAGAAGCACATATCAGGAATATGTCTGATTATTACGAGAAAAACAAAAAAGAAGGTATCCTGTGTCCGGCAGAAATGATTTCAGAAGATGAAGTTGCTTTTGAATTTCTGACAGGAAAAAGTCTTTGTAACACAATGCTCGATGCCCTTGCAGATAAAGATGAAGTGAGATTTCTTTCATTGCTTAGAATGTATGATGAAGTCATAAGAAGGAATGTTGATATAGAGAAACATATATTCATACCAGAGGCACAATTTGTGCAGGTATTTGGTGAGGTTTCCTTTCCAGATGAGATGGAAAGTGGAAAAGAAATGAATATAGATATGAGTTTTGACAATATCATGAAAGACCAGACAAACAGTGATTACAAAATTATTGACTATGAATGGGTACTTCCGTTTCCGATTCCAATAAAATTTGTTATATATCGTGCAGTGTCTGCTTTTTATACCAGAAATGGCAGTGCAATGAAGGACATCATAACGATAAATGAAATTTACGAGTGCTTTGATATTACGGAAGAAGAGATCACCATATTTGAAAATATGAATGAGTCGTTTAATCAATATGTATATGGTGGAAAAGACGGATACAATGCAAGTATTATTGCGTATAAAAAAGAAGTATATGATGTGAAAAAAATGTTTCCGGAAGAAAATTTATTCTTGCAGGTGTTCTTAAATGATGGATCAAATTATCTGGAGGACAAAGCAATTACAAATTATATCATGGGGCAAAAGGTAAAATTGAACATACCGCTTGAACTTACGCAATATGTGTCAGAAATACGCCTGGATCCATTAAATGTTTCCTGTGTTTTGCAGAATTTTAAAGTAAAAATTGTAACAAAAGATGGCAATGAGCATGAAATGGAACACTATCGGCACAATGCAATCATAACAAAAGACGGAGATTTCATATTTACCTCAGAAGATCCTCAGATTATATTTGAAAATCAATGGGAAAATAATCTGAACGAGATAAATGTGGAATTTATCATCAGAGAAGCAGGCTTACAGGACAATCCGATGCTGACAGCACTTGGTGAACTGAAGTGCCAGATGAATAAAGTAGAAAACGAATTGGAATATATTAAGGGAACAAAGGTGTATAAAACTTTGTTGGAACGCAAAGTAGATAAAGTGTTGGGAGAAAATGAATGAAAAATGCAGCAGGACTATTGCTGGTAATTTATTTATTTTTTTTAGTACCATTATTTGCAGGTGCATTGATAGATGCTGTGGCAGGTGTAAAAAAGAAAAACATATCAGGCACATATGCAAATGGTTTTGTTGCTATGCTTAGTATGTTTTGGTGTGTTGCGGTACTTTTTCTATACAGGGGCTGTACATTAAGAAAACTCAGTGTAGTTTGGATACTTGCAACCATTACGATATGTCTGGTATCCATTTTAGTAAATAAAAAAGCAATATGGGAATATTTAAAACGAAGAACAGCATTGGAAAATAAATGTAATGCTATAAAAATTGCAAGGATAATATCATTCATCGCAATATTATTTTCTGTATTTTGCGTAAAACCACAATTGGATCAGACAGTACAGACCGTTATGACATCAATAGATACGAATTCTGCATATATATATCAGCCATATACGGGTGAACAATATCCCGCAACGCAATTAGAAAAGATATTTTCCCCGTATGAAATGTTATATGCAGTCACGGCACAGATTTCAGGAATACATCCGGCATTATTGATAAAAGTAATACTTCCGTTTTTTATTTTAACTTTTTTTATGTGCTGTTATTGGGAACTGGGAACGTCCCTTTTTAAAGAGGAAAAAGGACAGGCAGTGTTTTTGATTGTAATAGAAAGTATTTATTATGTTCCGGTATATACAGCAGTAGAAAATCCGGTAACTGGTATATTTCGGAGCTGTTGGAATGGAAGCGTAATGTTGGAATGCTGTATTCTTCCGTATGCATTTTTGCAAGTGATGCGCGTATTAAATTTATTGTGCAGAGAAGAAAAAAACAGAAGATCTGATTGGGCAAAATATCCTGTTATGATGCAGATAGGTTTATTTATTATATTGTATCCAGCAGCACAATTGTTACATTACAAAGGCTGGTTTTATATATTCTTAATGACGTTGCTGATGATTTCTGTCTGGGTTGTAAGAAAGGGGTATGAGTATGTCCGGGTTATGGGAAGACATTAGAAATGCATATTTTTCTTACAATGGAATGGGGACAAATGTTTTTTTTCTGTTTATTGCAATCATTTATTTATTGATTACGAATAAAAAAAGACAGAGAAATTTGTTAATATATGAGATATTTGGTATATTTTTTCTGGTGACTCCTAGGATTGCAAATGGCATACTGCATATGAGTGGTCAGGACGCAGATGATTGGATGATATATGGAATCTTGAATATAGTATCGGTTGTTGGATTTGTAATGACGGAGTATCTGATAAATATACCATCTAAGAAGGAAAAAATAATTGCAATAATCATATATATTTTTTTACTTCAGGCAGGAATGGGATTAAACTATACTTCACAGCATCTGGAATTGCTTGCAAATAGTTATAAGGTTTCAAATGAAGTAATGGATATAGCGGAGCAATTGGAATTTGTGGAAAAACCAAGAGTTCTCGCACCAGTTCAGGTGGCGGGTGAACTTCGTGAATATGATACCAGATTTGCAGTTATTTATGGTGAAGGATTGTCTTTTACACAGGAGAATCTGGAACAGCTGCAGTTGGAAATAGAGTCCTATGGGTGCAATTGTCTGGTTATTAATACTGAGTATGATAATATTGAATTTTTTAACAGCATTGGTTTTAGTAAAATTTATAACACAGAGCAATATGAAGTATATGCAAAATAATTTATAAAGAAAAGTGGCGAACTTATGAAAAACTTAGATAAAACATTGTGGATCAAACGAATATTTATGGTACTGATGGATATATGCATTGTAATATTAACGAGTATTGCTGCATTGATCGTAAGATTTGAATTTAGTCTTTCAGCCGTACCGAAGTATTATATTGGCGTTGTATGGAGCTCATTACCGGCAACGTTAGTCATTGCAATCATCGTATTTTATGTATTTCGTTTGTACAGTAGTCTTTGGGTATATGCGGGAGTAACAGAATTGCTGTATCTTGCGGCGGCATGTATTGTGGATACACTGCTTAATACAGTGAACATTCTTTTGAACTACAGAGATCAGGAGTATCCACTTCCAAGAAGCTGGTATTTTATTTATGGAACGCTATTATTGGCTTTTATGTTTATCAGCCGTTATTCGTATCGTGCAGTAAGAACATTCTTTGGAAAAAAAGTAGATGCAAAGAATCTGAAAAGAGTGCTTGTTGTAGGTGCGGGTGAGGCAGGAAATTCCATTATTAAGGAAATTTCTGGAAGCCGTTTTGTAAATATGCATATTGTTGGTTTTGTAGATGATGACAAGAGCAAAATCGGAAAATATATGCATGGAGTGAAGGTGCTTGGCGATAGAAATGATATTATTGAAATTGCCAAAGAGTACCTTGTAGATGAGATTATTATTGCGATTCCAACAGCGAGTGCAAAAGAGACAAAGGCAATTTTAGATATCTGCAAGCAGACTGGCTGTGAATTAAAACGTTTACCTGGTATGTATCAGTTGGTAAATGGGGATGTCAGTATCAGTAAATTAAAAGATGTTGATGTAAATGATCTTTTGGGACGTGATCCGATCACAGTTGATCTTGATTCCATCATGGGATATGTTTCTGATAAGGTAGTTATGGTTACTGGTGGAGGGGGGTCGATCGGCAGCGAGTTATGCCGCCAGATCGCATCACACAATCCTAAACAGTTAGTGATCGTTGATATTTATGAAAATACTACATACGATATCCAGCAGGAGCTAAGGAGAAATTACCCGGAACTCGATCTGGTCGTATTGATCGCTTCCGTAAGAAATACAAAGCGCATGGATCTGATCTTTGATAAATATCGTCCGGAGATCGTATATCATGCGGCAGCGCATAAACATGTACCGTTGATGGAGGACAGCCCGAATGAAGCAGTAAAAAATAATGTTTTAGGAACATGGAAAGTGGTTCAGGCTGCAGATAAATATAATGTAAAGCGTTTTGTAATGATCTCTACAGATAAGGCAGTAAACCCGACGAATATTATGGGAGCTACCAAGAGAATCTGTGAGATGATTATTCAGACATACAATAATCGTTCTAAGACAGAATATGTAGCAGTCCGATTTGGTAATGTACTTGGAAGCAACGGAAGTGTGATTCCTTTATTCAAGAAGCAGATTGAGGCAGGCGGACCGGTTACCGTTACGCACCCGGATATTATCCGTTATTTTATGACAATACCGGAAGCGGTATCTCTTGTGTTACAGGCAGGAGCCTATGCAAAAGGGGGAGAAATCTTTGTCCTGGATATGGGAGAACCGGTTAAAATCGTAGATCTTGCAAGAAACCTGATACTTCTTTCCGGACATAAACCAGACGAAGACATACAGATTGTATTTACTGGATTAAGACCAGGCGAAAAACTGTATGAAGAAATGCTGATGAAAGAAGAAGGCATGCAGGAAACAGCCAACAAATTAATTCATATTGGTAAACCGATTCAGATGGATGAGGATAAATTCTTAAAACAGTTAGAGGAAATCAAAGAACACGTTGTTGAGGAGCCGGATGATATTCGAGAGTGGGTACAGCGGATGGTGCCAACATACTCTATTCAGAATCGGTAATACAAGCGTATAGATTTAAACAATGATTTAAAATAATTTTGTTCAATATACGAAAACAGGTATGATATATGGAAAAAATATGGGAACTAATACTGATTCTTGCACTAGTTGGAATGATGTTTATCTTACAACTCGATCATAAGAATAATATGGAAAAATCGCAGGAAAAGCAGGATGAAGAAACAGGAAAGCAGAAGAATGAAAAAGATAAAGCAGATATTGCAGAATAAAAAAAAGTATCTTAGAGATTTGTTTGTTATCCTAGGGATAATTATGTTCGCTTTTTTTGCAGAACATATTTTATTACAATGGAATTCGTTTAAAAACGAGAAATTTGAGCAGACTTATTCTTTAGATAGTGCGGATGAGATTACAAATAAATGGGGGCAGCGAACCTATAGTTTTAATCTTGATGGAAGGTATGTCAGTTCTGCTTATTTGAATTTCCAAAGTGATACAGATATCGAATCAGAAATTAGTATCATATATTTTGATGGTTATGGAAATAAGGAGGAAAAAGAATTAACAGATACGGCTTCTCATTTGTTGGGAAAATCTGCAATACCTGTTAATGCAAGAGTGCAGCAATTTAGTATTAAAATTTCCTATGCAGATGCAGAGGTATGCGACTCTGTTCAGTTTGTAAATCAGATAGTATTCCATTGGGCAAGATTTTTGCTTCTTGTCTTTGGATTATCATTAGGATATATGTTTGTATTCCATGGAGATTTCTGGGGGAAGAAACCAGAATGGATGTATGCGATCATTTCTATAGCATTGGGAACAGTGATTATTTTGTCAGCACATCATTCCTTTGACTCATGGGATGAACAGATCCATTTTCACACTGCGTACACAGATTCCTGGTTAGGAAACAAGGTCGCCTATACGAATCCGGCGATGGCAAATGCAGAGATGAAAGTTCCTACAGGCGATACTGTAGAGGAAGAACAATGGATTGGGCAGTGGCTCAATAGTGTAAAAGATGAAGTGGTTTTAACATCAGAAAAAGGAAGATTTATTAAATATAATGAAAGGGCCTATTTTCCACAAATTTTAGGACTTGGATTAGGAAGAAAACTTGGATTCTCTTATGTAGTAACTGTATTTTTAGGAAAGTTTTTTAATTTACTGTTTTGTACAGCTGTTGTTGCATGTGCAATTCGTTTCAGCAAATATGGAAAACGTACATTGATGTGTGTGGGATTGCTGCCAACAACGGTATTTCTTTTTTCGTCATTTACATATGATGCATTTGTGATAGCACTTTTAATGTTGGGTATATCATTGTTTGTAACAGAGTACCTGAGTGAAGAAAAAATTCAAACAAAACGGACGATGGTATCTATTCTTGCTATGGTTGTGGGATGCTTTTCAAAGGCGGTCTATATTCCATTTTTGGCATTATATTGGATTATGCCAAAGGACAAGTTTTATAGCAGGAGACAAAAGAATCTGTTTAAAGCAGGAATTTTTGTTTTATTAATATTAATGTTTGCGTCCTTTATACTGCCGTTGATAGGTAATGTTACAAGCGGAGCAGAGGTAGGAGATTACCGTGGAGGAGATACGAGCCAGACAAGTCAGTTAGCTATGATTTTGGGATATCCGTTGACGTATACAGGAGTTTTGCTGAAATCACTTGGGACAACGTTTGTATCCTATTTTATTGGTTCCAAAGTGCTTGCAAATTTTGCATATCGGGGAATTTATGATGGAATTGGATATTTTGTTGTACTTTTGACGATGGTGTTTACTTTTGTGACAGATTTTGGAATGACAGATAAAATATTTGATGCACAGATGAAACGAAAAATATCCATCATGAAGATATGGAATGGCATATTAATATTTGGAACTGCATGTTTGGTATGGACAGCTTTATACCTGGATTTTACTCCTGTTGGCTCAATGGTGATTAACGGAGTGTCACCAAGGTATTATTTACCACTTATTTTTCCGTTAAGTCTTATCTTTATGAACCAAAAAGTGAGATGCAGTTTTAAATTAGAAACTTATCAGACACTCATAGCGATTTTGATGTTATTTGGCACAGGGGTTACTATTTATTGTCTAATGCTTGCATAATGCAGATGCACGAAAGGAATAAAAAAGATGAAGCAGTTTACAATTTCACAGAAAGTTTATATGGGAGTGAAACGGATAATTGATGTTTTATTGTCTGCGCTGGCGTTAATTCTGTTATCCTGGTTGTTTTTGATTTTATGCATTGCGATTAAAATTGATAGTAGAGGACCAATCCTTTTTAAACAGAAAAGGGTTGGAATCCATAAGACACACTTTATGATCTACAAATTCAGAACGATGAGAATTGATACGCCAAAGGATATGCCAACCCATATGCTGGCTGATCCGGAACAGTATATTACAAGAGTAGGGAAATTTTTAAGAAAAAGCAGTCTGGATGAATTGCCGCAGATCATCAATATCCTTATGGGAAAGATGAGTATTGTCGGACCAAGACCAGCTTTGTGGAATCAGTATGATTTGATCGAGGAACGGGATAAGTATGGTGCGAATGATGTAATGCCGGGACTGACCGGATGGGCGCAGATCAACGGACGTGATGAGTTAGAGATAGATGTAAAGGCAAAACTGGATGGTGAGTATGTGATAAAATTTGGACCCATAATGGATTTGAAGTGCTTTTTTGGAACGATCACAGCAGTCTTGTCACACAAAGGTGTTGTGGAAGGTGGAACCGGAGAAATGCATAAATAGCTAATAGCAGCGGATAAAAAGACATGCTGGATTATTCGAGGGAAAATAATGGGAAAACAGATTTTAATAACGGGAACCAGCAGTTATGTTGGAACATCATTTGAACAATATATAGAGAAAAAAAATGGAAACATGCCGTTGGAAGACCGATGGCATGTTACATTTGTTTCTGTGAGAAATTCAGAATGGAAGAAAATGGATTTTTCAAAATATGATACGATTCTCCATGTGGCTGCAATTGTACATCGGAAAGAACAGCCGGAAATGGAGGCACTCTATTATGCAGTTAATACAAAATTGACAGAAGAGCTTGCAGATAAAGCAAAAGCAGAGCAGGTCCGTCAGTTTGTTTTTTTAAGTACGATGAGTGTATATGGAATGACAATGGGACATATCACAGAGGAAACAGCATGCACACCGGTGACTTATTATGGGAAAAGCAAGCTTGCGGCGGAACAGTACTTACTTGAGCAAAGAAGAGATACATTCAAAATTGCGATCGTCCGGCCTCCAATGATCTATGGAAAGGATTGTACCGGAAATTATGCTTCATTGGAGAAGCTGGCGGGCAAGATACCTGTTTTTCCGAGAGTGAGCAATGAGAGAAGCATGATATACATCGAGAATTTGTGCGAGTTCTTATATCGGATTATAAGAGGAGATGCAGATGGTATCTATTGCCCACAAAACAGCCAATATGTGAATACATCAGATATGGTAGCACGGATCGCCGAAAGCTATGGAAGAAGTATATGGCTCGTTCCGGGATTCGAGTGGATCATCGGTAAGCTTGCCGGAAGAGTTAACATATTCTCAAAGGTTTTTGGCAGCCTGACCTATGACCGGAAACTATCATTTCAGGAAGAAGTGGGAGAGTATGAAGTGGTGGATTTTCTGGAGAGTATAAAAAAATCTAAGGAGTCATTATGAAAAGAATAGGTGCTGTGATTGTAACACTAATATTTTTTATTGTGCTGGCGTATAATGCGTACTATGCTCCATTGCCGGATATTAAGGTAAGTAATACAGAGACGGTTATCATTCCGGGAGTGGAAAAAGAATACACTTTTTTGTTTTTAACAGATATGCATATGGCTATTAAAACGAAACAAGATCTGGGTGCTTCTCTGGGGGATGCAGATGAAAGAATGAAGGCGTTTGTCAATGAGGAAGGAATACTTTCGTCTACACAGTTTACAGAATGGATTGCATATGCCAACCGCTTGAAGCCGGAAGGTGTATTAATGTGTGGCGATATGATAGATTATTATTCGCAGGAAAATGTTGAATTTTTAGCTGACAATCTTCAGAAATTAAAAGTTCCTTATTTGTACGTGTTGGGAAATCATGAGATGTATTCACCGTGGAATGAAACGATTGCAGAAGATGCGGAGATATATCATTTGTTCAGAGAGAATAACACAGCATTTCAAGCATGGGAGTTTCCGGAGTTTACAATATGTGCAGTAGATAATCAATCATATCAGGTAGCACCTGAGGCACTGGATGCAATGCAAAAGGAGATAGAAAAGGGTAAGCCAATTATTTTGCTGGCACATGTTCCATTTTACACATCACAGATAGAAACTTTAAAGGAAGCTTCTATTAATACATGGGGAGTGCCGCTGATTATCGGTGAGGGAGCAAGAGATACTACAGAGGTTACAAGAAAATTCATGAAAATGGCATTTTCAGATGAAAGCCCTGTAGTAGCAGTTTTTACAGGAGATAATCATTTTTATTATAAGGGAATGCTTACTGATAAAATAGAAGAATGCGTGATAGATCCAAGCTTTGCAGGAAACGGCACTATTATTAAAATTAAAGCGAAGGAGTAATAGTTTTAAAATATGAGTAAAATATCCGTATTGATGTCTGTTTATAAAAAAGAAAATCCAGAATATTTAAGAGCGTCATTAGAAAGTATATTAGTTCAGACGAGGACCGCAGATGAAATTCTTCTGATCGAAGATGGACCTCTGACACAGGAATTATATCAGGTAGTGGCGGAGTATCAGAAAAAATGTGATTATCTCCATGTGCATGCTATGGAACAGAATGTTCAGCTTGGCCGTGCACTGGCAAAAGGAGTGGAATTATGCCAATATGATCTGATCGCAAGAATGGATACAGATGATATTGCGATGCCGGATCGATTAGAGAAAGAGGGGGCATATATGGAAGCACATCCTGAAGTGGATGTGGTAGGTGGTGCTATCCGGGAATTTAATGATGAAGGAACCATAGACCGCGTCAAGAATATGCCAAAGACTCAGGAAGAAATTTTAGAGTATGTGAAAGTGCGTAATCCATTAAATCACATGACAGTTATGTATAGGAAAGATTCTATTTTAAAAGCGGGAAATTATAAACATTTTCCATTTCTGGAGGACTATTCTCTATGGAGCAGGATGTTGTCACAGGGATATCAGTTCCGGAACATGGAAGATATACTTGTCTGGGCGAGAACAAGCATGGGATTAGTAAAGCGAAGAAGTGGATGGGCTTATTACAAGGATTTTCAAAAACTTAGAAAACAGCAGCATGAGCTGGGAATTACAAATACATTTGAATATATAAAGGCGCAGGTTGGAACTTTTGTTGTACTCATGATGCCGGGGTGGATGAAGGAGTACTCTTATAAGAGATTTTTGCGCAAATCTGAATAACTAAGAAAAAATTCATAGAAAAATTCTTTTGTGTAAAGAAAATTATGCTATAAATGCTTAAAGGGTAAGGCATAAATGGAGGAAAAAATCATGCGTGAAGCCCGTGTGCTGGAGATCATTGGAAAACGCCCGGTGGGCGGTGTCGGAACAGTGATGCTCAATTATCAGAGACATATGAATATGGAACGTGTCCAGATGGATTATCTGATCTTCGGAGAGCAGGAAGAGACATTTGATAAAGAAGTGAAAAAACTTGGCTCAAGAGTCTATACTTATCCGGCATTGTCCGGCAGACAGATGAGACAGACAAAGAAATATTTTGAACAGTTTTTTTCAGAACATCACAGTGAATATGATATTGTTCATCTCCATGCACCCTATATTGCTTTTTTATGTCTGCCGGTTGCTGCAAAGTATGGAATCAGTCATCGAATTGTACATAGCCATGCAACTGTATATGCGGAGAGTAAAGGAAAAGCGGTGCGGAATAGAATGCTTTGGGGCATATCTCAAAAGTACATTACCGATCGGATCGGATGCTCACAGGCAGCAGGAGCATTCCTTTTTGGCAAAAAAGATTATACTGTGTTAAAAAATGCGATCTGCTGTGATGAATATGCTTATAACGAAACAGCAAGAAATGAAATCAGAACACAGTATCAGGCAAAAGATAAGCTTGTTATTGGAAATGTAGGCCGTTTCAGTCAGCAGAAAAACCAGATGTATCTGGTAGATATTTTTTCGGAGATACGAAAAATCCACAAAGACAGTGTATTATGGCTGGTGGGAGATGGCGAACTTCGACCACAGATTGAGGAGAAAATAAAACAACTTGGGTTGATAAATTCTGTAAAAATTTTCGGAATGGTGGATAACACAGGAGAGTTATATCAGGCAATGGATGTCATGGTCATGCCATCTTTATTCGAAGGGCTGCCAATGACTGGCGTAGAAGCACAGGCATGCGGTCTGCCATGTGTGTTTTCTGATACGATCACCAGGGAAGTGGATGTGATGGGCAGTCCATTCCTGTCGCTGGAGGAAAGTAAGGCAGAATGGGCGAAGACAGCGGTAAGAGCGGCAGGACGCTATAAAGAAAGCGGAAAGGCAAGACGAAGTTTTGGAAAAGAGCTTGCAGAACATGGATTTGATATCCGTGTGGAGGCGGAACGTTTAGAAGAAATGTATGTTGGAATGATGTGAGACATACAGAATATAAAGGCATAAATATGAGGAAATAATATATGACAAAGAAAATGTTTCAGATTTCCAGAATATTGATGGTAGTGCTTACGATTGGTGTGTGCCTGACTTTATTGTTAGATGGACGTGTCATGATATTGGATAAGCATATCTATCTTAGATGTATGTTGGAATTTGCCAGCTTGACATTATTTTTAATAATTTCCAGATTATATGAAGCAAAAAGAAAGATATTTAGCACAGGATATTTATTCCTGATGATCAATGCTTTTATAAACGGAACCATATGTCCCTGCTATTACACGGACAGCCGTTTGCTCAGAGATGAGCGGGATAATTATTATATGCCCAATGATCATTTCATGATTTATATGAAGGTGTATTTTATATTAATGTCTATTATTCTGGTTTATTTGTTGTGTTTAAAGCATACGACTAATGAGATAAAAAAGTATGATTTTATAGAATATAAGGATACAGATGATTTTGTTGTACTTGCAGGCAGTATCCTGTTGGCACTTCCGGTCATGGAAATGACAGGGACAAGTGGTGTTATGTTAATGACACCGGTTTTGTGTTATTTCTTTGGCAGACTGATGTATTCGAAATTCAGTTTATCTCAGAGCATATTTTGTTATATTGGATTGTTACTTGGAATATATGGAATTTATCGGATTTTAGATCAGAGATATCTGGTAATTCAGTATGCAATGCCAGTAATATTAGTGTTCTTAGTGTTTGTAGCAGTGAATGATGACAGAAGAAAAGGAAAGAAAGTTGTTCCTTTAATGATACTTGGAATTATTGCAGTGCTGCTTTATGGTATGCTGTCTGAAATTGTAAAGTTAAATCGTTATTGGAATGGAAATTATAATCTATTATATGAATTGACAAATTTCCAGAGTTACATTGATTTTGGTGCTAATCAGTTTTATCGAATTTTTGGTATTTGGACAGAACTAGGCGGTAATATTATAGATTATGTCCATAAAAATGGATTCTTCTATGGTATTACCTATGTGAAATTTTTGGCACCGTATCTTGGATTTGAATATGTTAGTCTGCCTGCCATATCAGCAAGGTACATTCAGGCATCTTATGCACAGCCCGGCTTGATTGCAGAGGGATATGCAAATTTTGGAATCATTGGATCGGTTGTAAATATGTTGATTCCATTTCTGCTGGCGGAGTACTTTTTAAATTTATTTTTAAAAAAACGGGATGGATTGTCAATTTGTCTGATGACAATTCCGTTCGTGAAGATACTTTTGGATGGAGGAACAATTAATTCCATTATTGTGGGTATTGGAATTTGTATTTTACCATTTAGTATTTATTTATTGTTGAAAATTTTTAATATAAATGTAAAGACTGTTGAAAATATCAGAATCAGAGTATTTAGGAAGAAAAAGAGACAACTGCAAGGACGGAAGAGCAATGGAGAAAATAACAGTAATCATTCCAGTATATAATGTAGCATCTTTTCTGGAACGGGCATTAAAAAGTATAACATGTCAGACATACACGAATCTGCAGATTCTGTTAATTGATGACGGCTCAACGGATGAAAGTGGAAAAATCTGTGACGACTGGGTGAAAAAAGATAGCAGAATACAGTGTGTCCATCAGAAGAATGCAGGTGTATCTGTTGCGAGAAATCATGGACTGGATCTTGCAGATGGGGAGTACATCATGTTTATTGATGCAGATGACTGGATAGAACCTGAAATGGTAGAAAGATTACATGAACTGATTCTAAAGCATCAGGCAGGTGTAAGTGCCTGCAGGTATGTGGAATCTCATCAGACAGAATTCCTGAGTGGGGATGAGAAAAAAGATGGACAGGTTACCGTTGCGGAAGGTCAGGTGGAAGCAGGAATTCAGCTATTGTTACCATGGTCTGTATATTGTAAATTATATAGAGCAGATTTATTACATAATATTCGATTAAAGAAATACAAAATAGCGGAAGACCTGTTATTCAATACAGACATTATCTGTGAAGGTAAGCTTGATAAAGTAGTGTTTATCGATATTCCGTATTACCATTATTTTATCAGGGATAACAGTGCGGTCCGCCAGGAATACCAGAAAAAGTATATAGATGGTGTGAAGGTAGAAGAAAACTGCTATGACAGACTGATTCAGATCTCGCCACGTTTTGGTGATATTAATATTGTCGGTTGTTCGGTCAGTATGCTGTTCGAGCGTATAGCAGAGTTGTCACATGCGGAACGAAAAAAGATACAGGAAGATTTCAAATGGTGCAAGAAAAATGCCAAAGAATATAAAAAGGCATTATTGAATGTATCAGATAGACACAGAAAAATATCTGGAGTGCTGAAAGTATATGTACCAGATTTATATCTATGGACATTGATTATACGGAAAAGGAAGAATAAATGAGCAGAGAAGACGAATTAATATCAGTTGTTGTACCGGTATATCATGTGGAAACATATATAGAACGCTGCGTGGAATCCTTATTGCAGCAGACATATTCCAATCTGGAAATTATTCTCGTAGATGATGGCGGAGATGACAGATGTCCCCGGATATGTGATGAGTATGCGAAAAAAGATGCAAGAATAAAAGTGATTCACAAGAAAAACGGAGGTCTTTCTGATGCCAGAAATGCAGGTATGAGAGCAGCTTCGGGAAAATATCTTGCGTATATTGACAGTGATGATTATATCCAGCCGGATACTTACGAGAAAATGATATATGCTCTGAAAAAAGAGAATGCTGATATTGCAGTATGCAATTATGAAGCTGTGACAGACCAGGGGCAGAGTATTACCGAGAAGAACCAAAAAATGGATATTAAGGACAGAACCTATTCATCACAAGAGGCAATCAGTAATCTCTGTGGACCGAATTATCATTATTGGGTGACTGCATGGAATCGATTATATAAGATAAAGATTGCAAGAGAGGTCAGCTTTCCGGTCGGAAAAATACATGAAGACGAATTTACTGCACATTTATTTTATGATAAAGCAGAAAAAATTGTGGGAATCTCGGAGCCGTTGTATAAATATGTGATTCGCGAGAACAGTATTATGACAAAGAAATACAGCGTGAAGAATCTGGTATATGTGGAAGCAGTGAATAACAGAATAGAATATTGCATGGAACATGGACTGGAAGAAGTTGGGCAGGCGTTTTTACGGTGGATGTCGCGTTATCTTATGAATGTATATGATAAACTTGATATAAAAGATAAAGAGGTCAGACAGACCTATGATAAATATGTGGAGATGTATCTGAAATTATATCATTCCATCAAGGAGAAACATAAATTGGATACGAAAACAAAAGCAGCAACATTTATGCTGGTTCATACTCCAAAACTGGCAAGTTATATATCAAGGAAAATTTTGAAGTAAAAGGAAAACGGAGAAGCATATGAAAAAAATATGTCTTGTTGTAGGAAATACATTGCCTGTACCGGCAGTGATGGGGGGAGCTGTTGAAGAACTTATCACAATGCTGCTTGATCAGAATGAAATAGAGCAGAAAGCAGAATTTATTATTTTCTCAAGAGAGAATAAAAAGGCAGAAAGGGAAGCAAAAAAGTATAAGTATTCCAGAATTATTTATATTCCAGACGATACTGTTCTGGATAAGGTAAATAACAGAATCAGAAGATATGCTTCCAGTGTGCTGAAACCAGGAACCTTGTTGGATTCCGGATATTATCGCAAAATTTACCATATTCTGAGGAATATCAAATGTGATGCAATCGTCTGTGAGGGTGGTCTTTATCATGAATTTCGTCAGTTCGCGAAGAAATTTGGAAAAGAGAAAACTTATCTGCACATTCATCATCATGTAATGGCAGATCCTGAATATGATGAAATCTTTGGAAATATTATTGCGGTCAGTGAATTTGCAAAAAAAGAATGGCTGCGTACTACAAAACAGAAAAAAACGGGTGCGCATGTTGTTTATAACTGTGTGAATGAGGCAAAATTTAATAAAAAAATAACAGTTGAGCAGCGAAATAAGCTTAGAGCACAGTTAGGCTTGAAGGAAGATGACTTTGTAGTTTTATATTGTGGAAGAATACAGGAAGTAAAGGGAGTCCGGGAATTATTACGGGCATTTGCAGGGATAAAAGAGCATAATTGCAGGTTATTGATTATTGGAAATGCTGATTTCGCAGTAAATACGAAGACACCTTTTTTAAAGGAAGTAGAAGAATTGGTGCAACAAGATACTGACAGAATCAGATTTACCGGATATATTGAGAACGCAGAATTATATCAGTATTATCAATGTGCAGATATGCAGGTCGTTCCATCTATGTGGGAAGAGGCTGCCGGACTGGTAGCGATTGAGGGAATGCTATCAGGACTTCCATTAGTCGTAACAAAATCTGGCGGATTAGTGGAGTATGCACCAAAAGAAGTTGCCATGCAGATAGAAAGAAACGGAATTGTAGAGAATCTCAAAATGGCAATTGAAACGGTTATGGACAATCCGGTTGAACGAAGAAAAATGAGTGAAGCATCTGAGAAGCGAGCAAAAGATTTTACCAGAAGCAGATTTTATAACAGCTATCTGAAAGTATTCGAATAGAATACAGGAGAGGAATGGATAACTATGAAAGTTGGTATATTAACATTTCATAATGCGCACAATTATGGAGCGTCTTTACAGGCATATGCATTAAAAATGTGCATACAGCAGATGGGGCATGATGTGACAATTGTCAATTATCGGAATCCGAAAATAGAAGGACAGTATCCAAAAAAATTAAGGCCAAAATTTACAAAAAAAAATTTGAATCCCAAAAACTGGAAGCAGTTTGTCTATGATACAATTCGTGGAATTTATGGACAGAAGGTATGGAACCGTCAATGGAAAGCATTTGATCAATTTATCACGGAAGAATTACTAGACAATGATAGGCGGTTAATAGGCGTAGATGGGGTTGAGTGTTTGCATAAAGATGCTTATATTCTGGGAAGCGATCAGATTTGGTCAAGTTTTTTGACGGGAAAATTGGATCCTGTCTATTTTGGTGAGTTTAAGAAAAAGGAAAGAATTATTTCCTATGCGGCAAGCCTTGCAAATGGTAAAATAGCAGAGAGTGAGGAAGCTGCGTTTGTGAAACTGTTGAAGAATGTAGATGCAATTTCTGTTCGGGAAGAAAAACTGGCAGAGCAGTTACGACAATTGACAGGAAGAGAAGTGTCAACGGTTGTAGATCCGACATTATTACTTAAGGCAGCTGATTATGAGAAAATTATGACAACGGAGAGGAAACTTCCAGATGGTAAACTTCCAACAGAGGAAAAATATGTATTCGCATATTTTGTAGTTGAGGAAAAGGCTGTGGAAGAATGTGCGAAGAAAGTTGCCAGAAAGCTGGGATTGCAGTTGATAGAACTGCATTATTATCATATGCCAGAGAATAGTGAAGCGAATCAGTTTGCAGATTTTGGACCAGCAGATTTTCTGGCCTATATAAAGAATGCGGAAATGGTCATCACTAATTCATTTCACGGAACTGTATTTTCAGTTATATATAGAAGACCATTCTACAGTGTATATAAGAAAAATGGCAGGGTAGATAATTTACTGAAATTTCTTCAGATATCAGAAAAACACGTATCCAGCGCGGAAGAAATCGACGAGATAACAGAGATTGATTACGAGGATGTGCATAAGAGACTGGCAGAGTACAGAGAATCATCCTTACAGTTCTTACGAGAAAATTTGAAATGAGGACAAGACAATGGTTTTCAATTTTGAGCAAAAACCAGGGCAGACGTTAGAAAAAAAATGTATACAGGAACAGATTACGCCAAGAGTATCTATTGTTACGCCGTATTATAATTCGGGTCGGAATTTTGAAGAAACTTATCGATGCGTTATAAATCAGACAATGCGGGAATTTGAGTGGATTATTATGGATGATGGAAGCTCCAGAAAAGAGGATATTGAATTGTTAGAGCGTCTGGGAGAATCAGATACCAGAATCCATGTGTTTCACCAGAAAAACGGAGGTCAGTCTAAGGCAAAAAATGAGGCTGTGAAGAAGACGATGACAGACATTGTTGTGTTTTTAGACGCAGATGATCTCGTGGAACCATTTTATATAGAATATCTTTACAAGGCTTTGCAGGAAGAGCCCAATGCCGGATGGAGCTATATGGATCTGGTAGGCTTTGGAAGTGAGCAATATGTATGGTGCAAGAAGTTTTCGGCAGGTAGAATGACATTTAATAATATTCTTGTCAATGCAGCAGCATTTCGTAAGGAACAGTTTCTTGCAGTTGGTGGCTTTTCTGAGATTACAAAGCACTATGATGAGGACTGGGCGTTATATCTGAAATTGATGAGTAAAGGTGTATATCCGGTACATGTTCCAATGATTGGTTTCTGGTATCGTAGAAGTGCAACTGGTATGCGGAAAACCGTAAGAAATAATGTTTCTATGAGAGAAAAATCGGACCGGTATATTGCAGAACTTGCAAAGCATGTAGATATCAGTCTTAGCGAGAAAATCTATAAAGGAACTCTTCCAGATTGTGCCATCAAGAGCGAATATAGCAGAAGTGACAGTGTGATCGCAAAAATGTGTACAAACAGAGGAGGACTCAAGCTGGTAAAATGGGTATATGGAAAAAGAGGTTAAATTGACTTCTATATAGATATAAACTATACTGAAAAGACAGCAATGCAGAGAAAGGTAATTGTTTATGAGTGACAATAGGAAAGAAAATAAAAAAGAAATAGATCTGGAATTAAAAGATATTCTGCTTGAATTTTTGCGTAGATGGAAAATAATCGTTTTATTTTCGATTATTTTTGGACTCGTATTCGGTGCAATGAGATATCAGAAAGACTATGCAGCAGCACATATACCAGCACCGGAAGTAAAGAATACAACTTTGGAAGATGCATATGCAGATCTGGACAAAGATCAATATGAGCGTGTAATCCTTGCTGTTTCATTGAAGGCTGCAATAGATTCCAAAAGTCTTTATATGAATGAATCAGTGTTGATGAACATTAATGCACATGCAGAGGATGCCGTGATTTTACAGTACTCAGTAGAAGGAGCTGAAGCGGAAAACATTGTAAATAGTTATGTTAATTATATTAACAGTGGAAGTATTGTTTCTGATATTAATAAAGAGGGAGTTCATGTAGCAGAGGGTTATCTGTCAGAATTGATAGAAGTTCTTCCAAATCAGACAGAGGATGCAATGAAAAACTTTACAGTGAAAGTAATGAATTCTGATGCTGAAAGCGTTGGGTTATTGGCGGATGCCGTGAATGATCAATTAACGACATATGCTGCAAAATTAAATGAGAATAATCAAACGCATATTCTCAATCTGGATAGTAGAAAACAGGTTCAGATTATAGATGAGGCACTGGCAGAAAAACAGGATGCATATGCACAGGAGACAGAAGATCAGCAGAATAAACTTGCATCAATTAAGGCCGATATGAATGCAAATCAGCTTCGTGTATATCTGGATATGGAGAAAGACATCTTTATCTGGGGAGATGACGAAGAGGAACAGACAGAAACAGCAGAAGATAGTGTTTCAGGTACAGAGGTTGTAAAAGTATCAATTAATAAGAAACAGATTATGATCGGTGCAGTGGCAGGCGCAGCAATTGCAGTTGTGTATATTTTCCTGGCATACCTTCTTAGCACACGTATACGTACGAAGGATGAAGTTGAGAGCATTTATCAGACAAGGCTATTAGGAACAGTCAGAAAAGAGGAAAAAAATCATCCAATCGAGAAGTTTGTATGGAAATTAGAGAACTTTGGACATAAGAAGCTTTTATATGAACAGCAGGTTCAGATGCTGATTTCCAATATCTATATAGCATGCAGGGATAGAAAGACAGATAGTATATATCTGTCAGGCAGTATTTTAGAAACTGTAGACAAAGATTTATTAACGATGTTGGAAGCGGGGTTGAAACAGAAAAATATTCACGTTGTCTTTGGAGATGCGATAAACTACAATGCAGAAGAACTCCTTCGTGCAGCAGAGGTGGGATCCGTTATCTTTATTGAGAGAAGAAGAAAATCATACTATTCTGAAATTTTAAGTGAGATGCAGCTTTGTGATGCAAATAATATTCAGATTCTTGGAATGATCATGTTAGAAAATTAGGGAGTTGCAGGAGAATGGATACATCCTATTTATACTCGTATAATGCAGAGCGTTATCAAAAACTGGCAGAGCGAAAGTTGCCATGCAGGGAGAAATTGAATACAACAGAGGTGGAACAGGGGTATCTTTTGCCAAATCGATTTGCAAAAAACCGTCTGTTTGGTTGTGGAGGAGTGCTTGATGCGGAAAAAAATTATGTGAAAGCATCTGAAATGAATGCGTATGCAAAATATGCAGTTCCGGTCACAGCGCAAGATGAAAAAGAAATTTATCTGGGAGAAGGATACACCATTGATGATAATAAAGTTGAATATCTGGACGAAGAAATAATATATCTGGGTTATATTAATAATCATTGGGGACATTTTTTGATCGATTGTTCTACCAGATTGTATTATTATCTTGAACATATGGATGAAAATCATAAGTATGCATTTCTTGTGAATGAGAATGAAGATTATCAGGCAATAGCTCCGATCAGGCGCTTTTTTGAATTATTGGGAATAGCGGAGTGTCTGATTTTCATTCATAAAGTTACCAGATGTAAGAAAGTGATTATCCCAGAACAGGGGTATATGATTAATGCATATTATTCAAAACAGTTTCTGCATGTATTCGAAAAGGTGGCAGAGCGCGTTGATTGCAGCAGGTATCCATCTTATGAGAAAGTTTATTATTCCAGAAAGCAGTTTAAAAAGGCAAAAGGGACGGAAATAGGGGAGAATATTTTATTAGACCTCTTTTCTAAGAATGGATTTACGATTATCTCTCCGGAACAGTTGACACTGGATGAGCAGATTGCAGTCGTGCGCAATACAAAACTTTTGTGTGGAATTATTGGAACACTTGGTCATAATATGCTTTTCGCAAAGCCGGAACAACATATGATTCTGGTGAATAAGACACACAATATAAATGTTGCACAGATGGATATTAATAAGATGAAGAATCTTGATATGACATATATTGATTCATATCTGGCAGAATTTCCATCTCTGATAGGAAATGGACCTTTTCTGATTACATACAGTGAAATGCTAAATCAGTATGTAGAGAAGCATAATTGGAAGAAACCGGCAGAAGATGTGATCAGTGAAACAGTATTAAAAAGAAATTTACAAGAATATGAGGAAATGTACCGAAGCAGAAACCTTAAGAATCTGCGGTTGGTATATGAAAAGAACCCGGACAGATTTGATTATTTTGCACCGGATCATCTTTTAGAACTTGAGATGCGGTTTTATCATCTGGAACATCCTGCGACGATGAGAGAAAAAATCTTTTATCAGTATAATCGGGTAAAGAGAGCGTTTCGTAGAATCGTGAAACGATAATGGAGCATATACGGAATGATTATGATCATAAAGGCGATAGGAGTCCTGTTTTTAGATATAGCCATATATTATGTAATAGGTACTGCTATCACAGAGAGATTTAAAAACAGAATAAAAAGGAATGTAGCATTTCACATAATTATAGGGTTTATTGTATACCAGATTATTTTTCAGGTTTGTGCGATTCCCTTCATTTGGTTGAAACGGAGTCTGACAGAATTAACATTTGTATGGACTGCATTGATAACAGTCATCGTAATTGTGGCGGTGGTGAAATCAAGGAAAAGGATTCCAGAAGATTTTTGTTTTGTGAAACAAATATTAAAAGAACACAGACTGATTATGGGTATAACTATAATAGCAGTCCTTATTGTATGTTGGTATACAACAATGAACGGGGAATTGAATGATGATTCTCTTTATTATATTGGTGTTGTAAATACAACAGTAACAACAGATACGATGTTTCAGTATAACGCTTATACAGGTGTTGCAATGCCATCTCATTATTTCAGGCGTGTACTGGTAACATTTGAAATTAATGCAGCAGTTGTGTGCAGGATATTTGGAGTACATCCAATCATTATCATGAGGATATTCAGAGGAAATCTGAATGTCATATTGACAGCACTCACGATTGCATTGATAGGAACAAATGTTTTCTGTGATGAAAAAACGGTAGAAAAGTCGGCAATACTTGTCTGTGTTTCAATGGCTCTTTACTTTATAGCAGATAGTACAATGTATAGTAATGCAACATTTTTTTTGACCAGAACATATGAAGGAAAAGCTTATGCAGGAAATGCGCTCATTTATTTCATGGTTTATCTGTGCATCTGCCTGATGCAGACGAAGAGAAAGTCATATTTACTGTTGATAGGATTATTAATATGGGGATGTTCTGCAATATCATCCTCAGCAGCTATGGTAAATATAGCAGGTGCAGGTACGATGCTTTTAGCTTATCTGATATCCAGAATTTTTAATACGAAAGCCAGAAAGATGTGAACAGGAAAATGATAGGAAAATTAATAAAAAAATACAAAGAAATTATCATGTATCTGATATTTGGTGTGCTTACAACTTTGGTGAACTGGTTTTTTTATGCATTTCTGACGAAGAGTGGAATGGAAATGAATATAAGTAACTGTATCGCTTGGCTTGTTGCAGTATTATTTGCTTTTATTACAAATAAAGTGTTTGTATTTGAAAGTAAAAATATGGAAATGAGATTTGTATGCCGGGAACTTATAAAGTTTGTAGGTGCAAGACTTGCAACGGGAGCCATAGAGATTCTCGGACTGCCATTGCTCTATTATATCGGTATGAAACAGAGTTTGTTTGGGGTGGAGGGATTTATAGCAAAAATAGTTGTCAGTGTTGTAGTTGTTTTATTGAATTATGTATTCAGTAAACTCTTTATTTTCAGAATAAAAAAGGAAAATTAAGTTTATATGGATGGTGTAAATAGAGTATGGAAAGTTGTACAACAGTATAATGGTCAGTCAATCATCCCTATTATTATTTTGATAGGTATTCTTTTTTTGGTAGTCAGAGAGAAAAAAAACACAAACTATCTGATCGTATATCTTGGCGTACTTCTTCTTACTTTTAATGAAGTAACCTATTATCTTATCCGGAAATTGGGAGAAGGTATGACCTATTACCGCTTTCTATGGATGATTCCTATGGTAATTATAAGTGCGTATGTCATAATGAAGCTGTTCGAAATGATAAACAGCCGGAAAAGAAAGGTTTTTGCGGCAGGCATATGTGTTTTATGTTTTGCAATGACATCGGGAATCAGCATGCAACAATTTTTTCAATTTCCGGAGAATATCTATCAAATGCCACAGAATACGGTAGACGTATGCGATATTATTGAGAAGGACAGGCAGGAGAAAAGCCCGGTTACGGTGCTTGCAGATAATTCGATTATGTATGGTATACGTGAATATAATGCGAATATCCAGAAAGTTATGGAAGAAGATGACGGATACTTATGGAATATGCTTGAAAGCAATAATTGTGATGTGAGCGGCTTTCTTGGAAAAGTAATTATCAGTCAGGCTGATATCGACTATATTGTCATTCCGAATAAAAATAATGCTTCAGCTGCAATGCTAATGAGTGCGGGAAGTTCTTATATTGGAAGCAGTCAGGATTATGCTGTTTATCGGACGAACTATGATGTAATAGCACAGACTGTGTATGACAAATATTATACTGGGGCTTTTCAGTCGGATATCAGTACTTACTATGACGAGGACGTGGATATACCAGAAGTCACGGAAGATGGCAGAGAGTATGTGTATTATCCGGATAATCATGTAGCGCTTGTGGACAGAGAAACACAGGAATACACACATTATTTCCAACAGGATAAAGAATTTCAGATGGTAGAAGAAAAAGAGTATATTTTGTGTGCGGTTGATGACAGCAATGGTTCTGTGTCACAGGATACTTTGGAAAAAATGCAGAAGATTACAGCATCAGGGAAAGCAATTATTCTTTTTTTGAAAAAACCAATTTATCAGGAGGAGATTCAGGCTGACAATCGAGAAGAGATGCTTGGAGAAAATAGTGAACATACGGATGCGATTACGCAAGCATTTATTAAACTGGTAAAAGACGAAGATAGTCATATTGCAGCAGTTTTTTCAATGGAAATTGGTACGTATAATAAGCATATGCTGAATGATGAAATCTGGCAGTGTATTTGTGGAACAGAAGATAATAACCAGGGAACTGTAATAAGAATTCGATAAAGGATAAGTAAATTTATGAGCAATAGAAAGAAAATGGCAGTGATGAATGTATTCTCTGCAATTATGTATTATGTGGCAAATTCGATTATTGGATTCATTAACCGTAAGGTATTTACCGTATACCTTGGTAGTGAATTACTGGGATTAAACGGACTGGTAGTCAGTGTGATTTCCATGTTAAGTCTATTGGAACTAGGGGTGGCAAGTTCTATAGGATACAGCCTGTATAAGCCATTAGAAGAGAAAAATTATGGCGAAGTGAAAGCGATTATGCAGCTTTTCAGCAGACTGTACCGTTATATTGGAATAGCAGTGGCGGCAATTGGCCTGGTGCTGATTCCGTTTTTACCTTTTTTTGTTAAGACGACCATTAATCAGAATTATGTAATTGCAGTATATCTGATTTTTTTATTAGATGCTGTATTGTCTTATTTTATGGCATATCGCCGGACGATTATCGTGTCTGCACAGAAGGATTATATTAATAAAAATGCAGATACATTTCTTTATATTGTGACAGGAATTCTGCAGATCATCATTATTTGTGTTTGGAAAAATTACATTGCGTCTCTGATTGTAAAACTTGTTTTTACAGTGCTGAACAATCTGTATCTTTATATAAAAGCAGGAAAAATGTTTCCTTACCTGAATGATAAAAATCTGCATGGTAAGATTGAAAAAGAAGTCAAGGACAAGATTGTATACAATGTGAAGGCACTATTTGTAATTAAAATAGCAAGTTATTGTGTTGTTGGTACAGATAATATTCTGTTGTCTGCATTTGCGGATCTTACTGCGGTTGCAATTTATTCTGGATATACATTGATCATTGGAATTATTAACAATCTTTTTAACAGGTCGTTTGGCTATATTACTGCAAATATTGGAAATTATCTCATCGGTCATAATAAGGAAGAAATATATCAGTTTTATAATAAACTGAATTTCCTGAATTATTTGATAACATCTTATACTTCTATTGCATTGCTGGTTTTACTGAACGAATTCATTGGAAAAGTATGGTTGGGAGAGGATTATGTTTTCCCCATGGCAGCAGTAGCAGTGTTAGTATTTAATAATTATCTTCGCTTTTGTACGCAGGCGGCTGAAGCATTTAGAAGTGCAGCGGGGTTATATAGTCCAAAACCATTCGTAAAATATATTGCACTTTTGGAAGGTGGAGTAAACCTTGTGGTATCCGTAGCATTGGCATACTTTGCAAAGATGGGAATTTATGGAATTTTTCTTGGAACATCGGTGAGTACAATTGTTTCCATAGTGACGGTTGCATGGATTAATTATCGTTTTTTATTTGAAAAACCATTGTATCAATATTTTTTTGATTTTTTCAAGTATATTATATTAGCAATTAGTATGGGGGGATTGAGCCTTTTTATATTCAATATAGCATATACGACACACACGGTACTCAATATATGTAGTGGATTGATCATTAGTTTTATTGTTCCGTTTGGCATTAACTTTGTAATATTTGGAAGAAGCGAAGAATGGAAATACTTTACTGCCATGATAAAAACGGCATACAATAAATTATGAGAAAAAGGGGAAATGGGTACAAATGAAAACTATTTGCCTGGCAGGAAAGCATGACATAGCTGTTAATGTTTTACTTTATTGTCTGGAACACTATGAAAAAAAATATATTAAATGCATTTTAAATCGAAATGAAACAGGAATAAATTCATGGCAAAAATCCATGAAATGGTTTGCGGAAAAAAAAGATGTTGAAATAATAGAATTGGAAGATGCTTATAATATAAAAGACATGATATTTTTTTCACTTGAGTTTGATCAAATTATTATTCCGGAAAGATTTCAAACAACAGAATTGTACAATATTCATTTTTCATTGCTTCCAAAATATAAGGGGTGTTATACATCGATTCTTCCTATTTTACACGATGAGGAATATACAGGCGTTACATTGCATAAGATCCGGTTCGGAATTGATACAGGCGAAATAATTGCACAGGAAGTTGTTGAAATCGGAGCAAATGATACCTCACTGGATTTATATAAAATATTGATAGAGAGTGGTACAAAAGTTGTAAGAGATAACTTGTTGAAGTTAATTAATAACACATTTACAACTACTCCACAGGAAAAAATAAAATCAACATATTATAGCCGCAATTATATAGATTATTCGACATTAGAACTTGAAGTACAACAGACGGGTAATCAGGTGAAAAATCAGATCAGAGCATTTAATTTTAGACCTTATCAGCTTTTGAAATGGAAAAATGTCGAGTATATTGATGCAGTTATATTAGATAAATTATCAGAGGAAAAAGCTGGAACGGTATTGGAAGACAATGAAGTGTTTACTAAAATAGCAACGATTGATTATGACACGATCCTTTACAAAGATAATTTTGAAAGTCTGATGGAAGCAATAAGAAAACATGATAATGTTTTGGCAAAAAAATTGTGCAGTTCAAAACAACTGATAAAAGCGCAGGATACTCATGGCTGGTCGGCACTTACAGTTGCCGTGTACAATAATAACATGGAAATGGCAAGATATTTAATAGATGAGGGCGCAAATGAGAGGGTATTAAACAATAATGGAACGAATCTATTGATGTATGCTAAAGACTGCTATCTTAATTCGGGGGACACCACAATGTTTGAATACATGCTTGATTTGGACCTCACACCGGATATGGAAGATTATGCGGGAAAGAATTTGTATGATTATTGTATGAGCAATCATATCAATTATATTGGAAAATTTAGTATGAAACCGGATGAATTTTACCGTAAAATTGACTAATAATAGGACGTATAGTATAATTCTATTTATGTCGTATAGGGAACGGAGATGTTGAAAATGAATATACCATTTGTATCATTTGAAAAAATGCATAATGAAATAAAAGATGAAGTACTTGCTAAAATGCAGGAGATATATGAGAAAAACTGGTTCATTCAGGGACCGGAGGTGACTGCATTTGAAGAAGAATTTGCCGCATATTGCGGAACAAAGTACTGTGTCGGATGTGGAAATGGTCTGGATGCATTGTTTCTTGCATTGAAGGCATATGGAATCAAAGAAGGCGACGAGGTAATCGTACCTTCCAATACATATATCGCAACGGCTTTGGCAGTATCGTATACTGGGGCAACACCAGTTTTTGTAGAACCGGAAGAAAATTATTTTAATATTAATCCGAAAGGGATTGTGAATAAAATTACGGATAGAACCAAAGCAATTATGGCAGTACATTTGTATGGGCAGCCGGCAAAGATGGATGAAATCAACACGATTGCTAAAAAGTATGGACTTATTGTTATAGAAGATGCTGCTCAGGCACATGGTGCAGAATATAAGGGGAGAAAAACCGGAAGCCTGGGATATGGAGCAGGGTTCAGTTTCTATCCGGGTAAGAATCTTGGCGCTTTGGGGGATGCAGGTGCATTTGTTACAAATGATAAAAAACTTGCAGATAAGGTCAGGGCACTGGGGAACTATGGATCAGATTATAAATATCATCATATTTATCAGGGCAACAACTCCAGACTTGACGAACTTCAGGCAGGGGTTTTACGAATTAAGTTACGGTATCTGGATGATTGGAATGCAAATCGAATAGCTACAGCGGAAAAATATTATGCAGGTATTCAGAATCCAGAGATTATTTTGCCGGAGAAGATGGATGATGTAAAGCATGTTTATCATATCTTTGGTATCAGGTGTGAAAGAAGAGAAGAATTGGAAAAATATCTCCATGAAAAGGGAATTGGAACGAATAAACATTATCCAATTCCAATGCATCTTCAGGAAGCTTATAAAGACTTGAACATGTCAAGGGGAACGTTACCAATAGCAGAAGATATCTCTGCAACGGAATTAAGCATTCCAATGTATTATGGAATGACGGATGAAGAAGTAAATTATATCATAGATGCATTGAACGCATTTAAGTAGATAATTGGAGAGTATATAGATGCAGATAGTTAAATATGTATTTCAACAGCATGGCGACGAGCGGGGACAATTAGTAGCATTAGAAGAATATAAGGATATACCATTTGAAATCAAGAGGGTATATTATATGTATGATACTGGAGAGGGTGTGAGCAGAGGGCATCATGCACATAGATCACTGGAGCAGATACTGATCTGTATTCATGGGTCATGCAAGATATTATTAGATAATGGAGAGGAAAAAAAGATCGTTCCACTGGAAAAGCCATATGAGGGACTTTACATTAAAAATGATATCTGGAGAGAGATGTATGATTTCTCTTCCGATGCAGTGCTGATGGTACTTGCATCGGATTATTACAAAGAAGAAGATTATATTAGGAATTATGAAGAGTTTCTTAAGTCTATTGAAAAGAAATAAAAAAAGGTTATGATGCATAATGGCAGGGATAAGAATATCTCTGTCGTTATGTATTATATTTTTATATGAGGTAGATTTATGATGGAAAATAAACTGGTAAGTATAGTGATCGCAACTTTTAATGCTGAAAAATATATTTTAGATTTATTAGACAGTGTAAAAAAACAGACTTATGAAAATCTTGAACTGATTATTGCAGATGATTGTTCTGCGGATAATACACAGAACATAATATCTGATTGGGTGACAGAAAATCGGGGACGTTTTTTCCAGGTGGAACTTTTATTTGCAAAGGAAAATCAAGGCACATGCCAAAATTACAATCAGGCAATGAAAAGAAGCAATGGAGAGTATATTAAGCTGGTTGATGGTGATGATATTTTGCTTCCAGAATGCATTGAAATGCTTGTAAATGAATGTGATAAGAAGAAACTGGACTTATTGATCGGTGATATAATGTGGGTTCAGGATGATGGAGTGACCTATGCAGAGCATCATGAAAATATAGAAAAAAAACAAGCGTTTTACAAGATGGATGCTGAGCATCAGCACAGAGAACTTCTTCTGAATAATGATATTATTATTACGGTAGGTGAAATATTCAGAAAAAGTTTTATGGAGAGATTCCATTGGTTTGATGAACAGTATGATTTATTGGAGGACTACCCGTTTTGGCTGAGAATAACAGAAGAGGGTGTTAAGATTCCGTTTTTGGACAAGAAAGTGGCAAAGTACCGTATTAGTGCGACATCTGTGCGTAATCCGGAAAAAAATACATCCATATATAATGTGCGAATCTCAAAAGCTTCAAAAAGAAATTTTTACAATTTGCGATTAAAGGGTTTGTTAAAGGAACGTCAGATTTCTGTAATTTGTAGAAATATACGAAGATATTTGATAAGAGATATTGTTATTTTCTTGGGAAATTCAAATAGTAATAAAATATGCCGTGGATTGACAATATTAGAATAATAGGAGAAATGCATGGGGGAAGCAAATGCAATATTAGTATCTGTATTAGTGATGTCTTACAATGCAGAAGCTTATATTATAGATCTATTAGAAAGTATACTGCACCAGCAGTACGCAGAATTAGAACTGATTATAGCAGATGATAATTCAAGAGATCGTACTATAGAGAAAATTAAGCATTGGCTGTTAATGAATGGTGGGCGGTTTGAACGAACACGGTTATTAACCTCTGATCGTAATAACGGTACAGTACGTAATATTAATAATGGACTGAAATATTGTAAAGGGAAGTTTATAAAAATTATTGCGGCGGATGATATATTAATGCCAAATTGTATTTCGGACAGCGTGCAGGTGTGTCTGGATCATAACTGGGAGATAGTAATTGGAAAGGCAGAATGGGTTCAGGATGATGGAAAAAGTCCTGCACTACATCATGAGAATAAACGTGCAGAAGATGCATTTTATAAAATGAGTGCAAGACAGCAATACGCCGAATTATTGAAACACAATGATCTGATATGCTCACCAGCCGCATTTTATAAAATGAGTTTTCTAAAAAAATATCAAGGATTTGATGAAGCATATACATTGATTGAGGATTATCCCTTTTGGTTGAAGATAACGGCAAATGGAGATCATATTAATCATTTTGATCATGTAGTGGTGAAATATCGGCAAAGTATAACTTCAGCAACAAATCCAGAGAAAGCAGTTCAGATTTATAATGCCCGCATAACAAAAGATTCTAAGAAGATTTTTTACAGACAAAGAATGTGGGGACTTCTGAAAAATGGGCAGATTAAAATTGTAGTAAGAAATATTCGAAGATATTTCATACGTGATCTTGTGATTATGTTAGGAAATTCCAGTAAAAAGAAATTATGTTATGCATTAACGCATTTCGAGTAACCAGAAAAGAATTAGAGGAAGAAGAATGGAAGAAATAACACTTGTAACAGACTTTTTTGACATAGGAAGAGGGCAGGATAAGAATAAGGATTTACGAAGAACAGCACAGCGGTATTTTGATGAATTTAAAAGATGGGCAAGAATACAAAATACGTTGGTAGTGTATACAGATTCTGACAGCGCGGAGATCATCAAAGGAATAAGGGCAGAATACGGATTGGGAGAGAAAACAATTATTATACAGATTGATAATTTGTTTGAACTTGTACCAGGTCTTTTGCCAAAGCTGGAAAAAATATCTCACAATAAAGATTTCCTGAACTTCAGATATCTTCCGGAAGCATCTTCCAATAATCCAAAATATGATTATCTGTGGATGATGAAGTACTATTTCATGAAAGATGCTTATGAAAGAGGATTATTATCTGAAAATGTTGTATGGATGGACTTTGGATTCGACCATGGTGGAATTACTTACAGTGATGCGGAGGACTATAATTTTCTGTGGGAATTTGATTTTAAGAATAAGATACACATTTCCTGTTTACATGATCCTGATTCAGTAATAGGTCTGCAAAGTCTGCAGTTTCAGGATGACTGTGTGATGGGATGTATGTATGGGTTATCAAGAGAACTGGTGCCGACATTCTGGCATTTGGTAGAAGATGCGATGAATGCACTTCTTATGTTGGATTGTATGGATGATGACCAGCAGCTTGTGCTTATGGCATATAAGGCAAGACCGGAAATATTTGAGGTTCATGTTACAGATTGGCAGATGATCATGAAAGAGATGGGGGCAACACACATGAAAGTCAGAGAAAAACTCCCAATGCAGGCACAGGCAGAGAATCCATATAAAAAAATGTTGAGAATCGCAGTTCGCAAGATTGTACCGAATAAGAATGATCCGAAACATGCTTTTGCGAAGCGATGTTATAATGCGGCAATCAGAGTGTATGGAAAATAACGGAAAGTGAATGAATAAGATGAAATTGTCTTTGGTGGTACCATGCTATAATGAAGAGGATAATATCCGGGATTTCTATCATGCAGCAAAGCATGTTTTTGATGCGGAAGAATATGAATATGAAATGATTTTCATCAACGATGGAAGTAAGGATAAGACACAGGAAGCGTTAGAGAGCGTATTTAATCTTCACGAAGCATGTGTTGTCGTGGAAACTTTCTCCAGAAATTTTGGAAAAGAAGCCGCAATTTATGCCGGATTTCAAAAAGCAACAGGAGATTTTATAACGGTGATTGATGCAGATCTGCAACAAAGACCGGAAACAGTTGCCAGAATGGTGAAGATTCTTCAGGATAATGAAGAATTTGACTGTGTTGCAGCATATCAGGAGAAGCGTCAGGAAGGAAAGCTTGTCAGTAAGTTGAAAGATATGTTTTACAAAATCATTAACAGGACAAGCGAGATAGAATTCTTTCCCGGCGCATCCGATTTCAGGACATTTCGAAGACCGGTTGTAGATGCTGTTTTGAGTTTGCCGGAGTATCACAGGTTTTCTAAGGGGATTTTTTCCTGGGTTGGATTCAATACCTGCTATATTCCATATACTGCGGAAAAGCGTAATGCAGGAGAAACCAAATGGTCCATCAATAAATTATTCAGATATGCAGTAGAAGGTTTTATCTCATATACGACATTTCCATTGAAAATCGCGACAGGACTGGGATTATTTACTTCATTATGTGCAATCATCTATTTATTTGTTGTTGTGATACAAAAATTATGCATCGGGAACCCGGTTCCGGGATACCCGACAATTGTTGTTCTGATATTATTGCTTGGAGGAATACAACTTACGATCCTTGGAATTATCGGAGAATATCTTGCAAGAATGTATATACAGGAGAAGCACAGACCAATCTATATCGAGAAGAAATTGTTGGATTATAAAAAGAACCAGAGTGAAGCAGAAGAAAAAGACAGGTAAGAAAAGGAGTATACTTTGGGCAAGAGAGTATTGATTATCGGTGGAGCAGGATTTATTGGAACAAATTTATCGAAACATTTGATAAAAAGTAATATGGAAGTTTTCTGTTTTGATATGTCAGTACCTGCGAAAAAGGTAGAAGGTGTTCGCTATATATGTGGAGATTTTTTTGATGACTATTCCCTGATGGAGGCATTGGAGGGGATTGATTATGTCGTACATGCACTTAGTACAGTGAATCCGGGAAATTCTAATGAAAAGTATCTGCAGGGATATGAGAGAGATTTCATCCAGACTACAAAGCTTTGTAAAATGATCATTGATAAGAAAATTCGTATGATATTTTTATCTTCAGGTGGAACTGTTTATGGAAATCAGAAAATACAGCCAATCAGCGAGGATGCACTTCCACGACCAATCAATCATTATGGAAATGTGAAATTGTGTATCGAAAATACCATTCGGACATTTAATTATCAGGCACATACAAAGATTCTGATTGCGAGAATATCAAATCCTTATGGTCCGGGACAGGATTTCAATAAGGGAGTAGGTTTTATTGATGCTGCTTTGAAGAAAACGATTAAGGAAGAAAAAATTGAAATCTGGGGAGATGGAAATAATATCAGAGATTATATTTATATCGATGATGTGTGTAGAATGTTAATGGTTCTGTTTACTTATAATGGGGAATTTGATACATTCAATCTCAGCTCCAATGTTGGAACATCACAGAGAGACATTATAGAAATGTTACAGGAAATGGGGTTAAAACCACAAGTGGAGTATCTTTCAGCCAGAAGTGTCGATGCAAAAAAGATTATACTGAATAATGGACGGATCATGAGCGTTCATAAGAATGCATTAATACCAATCAGAGATGGTCTCAGAGAGTATTATGACTGGTTGTTACAGAAAAAAATCTAAACAAATACACCGAAACAATCCGAGTTAATGAACAGATTGTTTCGGTGTATTTGTTTACGGCGTTTATTTATTAGAAGTATCTGGATAAGTAACATAAATTTTATTCAATCCATAGTATTTTGCTACATATACATTTGGAAATGGTTCGTTAGAATTCTGAGGATTGAGATCTAATAGTCCATATTTACAGCTATACTTTGTTGTAGAAGTGATGATGGGAACCCCAATCGTCAGTTCGCCAGAAACAATGGAATTCTCGATGCGTTCATTTCTGGCAGTCTGTTCTCTGTGCACACGGTAAATATCATAGGAACCATCCCAGTAAGCCATTACACTGCTGATGAGAAGATATACGCATACACACAATGTGAGACATTCCAGATGACTGTTGCGCCGGAGAATCTGAAGAAGCTGAACAATACCGATAAGAAGGAAAACAACACTGTTTGCAATACTTCTTTCAGGTAAATAGCTTGCAATGATCAGCATTGCCGCTGCAACGAAGCTGATAAAAAGGTAGGCAATCGCAATCAGAATCTCATTTTTATCCATTTTGTGATAAACAGCAATGCAAAGTAAAATGAAAAACAGGATCAAAGGATATTTGCACACATTATAATAAGTGGTGAAAAGATCAATTCCATTTTTTGCAAGAACGGATAAGGTAAGGTTATCGGAAAACTTCGCACTGCCGGAGGGGCTGAGTAATAAAACCAGATAGCCCGCTGCTCCACAGATGATTGGGAACACATACGACAGATATTTCCGGATAGTCTTATGTTGATACATCGTGACGCACATAAGAAGAAATCCTGTGAATATAACTGAAAAGGATACATTCTCAGAATAATTACCAAAAAGAAATGTGAACAGGCAGAATAAAATCAGCTTCCACTTCTTATCCAATAGGGACTTTCCACGCAGTAACGAGATATAAATATTCAGAAACAACAGAGCAAACAGATAACTCCACATATAATTAATGCAGCCGGTCAGCCAGAGAAACACCTGACCGTATGCAGGCATATATAACCAAAACAGGGTAGGCACTGCAAAAAACAGAAGGATACTGAATGATTTCTTACTTGCAGTAATACGTAAAACAAAAGCGATAAAGAAAACAAAAAGAAAGGCATTCAGCACATCAAAAATGATTTTTGGTGCCGTAAGAAACAGCATTACAAAAAAGTGTGATACAATACGTCCATTGCCATATTGCATATAATGGACGGAAAGGGATGGAAAGATTTGGAATACAGAAGTGATCCGTTCGCCATTGCCGAGGTTATACATATAAGAGTAATCATCGGCTGCATATGGTGTCCAGTAATTGAACAGAAATGCAGTCAGGAATAAAAGTAAGTAAGAAATAAGCTGCATCTTAGTCAGACATTTAAAATATTTTTTCATAGTATGATCCTCGTTTATTAATTATAATTTAAGATTAAATGGGAGCTGTTGAAGCCCGACAGAAATTATTGTAGCATATAGGTAAATATCTGGCAAATATCATGTCGGCTGGAAGAGTAAACTATTACAAATATACAAAAAAGGCAACTAGCGTTGTAATCGATTTATATTTGTGGTAAAATTGATAAGGTTATTTGTCGATAAAAGAACTTATCATAAAGGGGATTGTTATGTATCGTAAGAGAAATAAAGGATGGCTGAAACATCTGGATTTTGCTGTCCTTGATTTAATGTGTATGCAGATTTGTCTGGCACTGGCATATTTTGGAAGACATAGAGAGCTTAGCAGATTATATAGTGATTCCGTTTATCAGAATGTTGTGCTTTTATTGGCAGTATTTGAATTTGTATATCTTTTTTTTATAGATGGATATCGGGATATCCTAAAACGCGGTTATTATATCGAACTGGTATCTGTGGTAAAAGAAGTATGTCTTCTGGAAATGCTGCTTGCATTCTATCTGTTTGCTGTGAAGTCTGGAGATGATTTCTCTCGAACAGTATTGTTTTTGTTGGGAATCTATGAATTGATAGGTGGATATCTGGTGCGAATCTTATGGAAGAAGCATGTGATGCGCCGGCAGTCGAAAGAAGGAGAAAATTCTTTATTATTAGTTACCACGTCAGAGTATCTTGAGCAGGTGTTGGAAAATGTGCGCAGCAATAATTTTCAAACCTATTTTCCAGCAGGAATTGTGCTGATCGGCAGAGGAAAAGGAGTATCAGACACTTATGAGGGAATCCCACTCATTCCAGAGTCAGAGATGACAGAATGGGTATGCAGAAACTGGGTAGATGAGGCGTTGATCGTATTACCGCAGGAGCAGCATTTCGGCAAAGAATATATGGAAGCATTCTCGGAGATGGGAATTGTGACACATTATTCTATCATGCAGGATTTCGCTGATGCGGACAATCATCAGATAGCAGAGAAAGTATGTGGATATCTGGTACTGACATCAGGGATGCAGCTGGTCAGTAACCGGCAGTATCTGACCAAGCGTGTGATGGATATCGCAGGAGGCATCACAGGATCACTCATCACAGTAATTCTTACAATTATTTTGGGACCACTGATCTATATCAAGTCGCCGGGACCAATTTTCTTCACACAGGAGCGAGTGGGTAAGAACGGTAAGAGGTTCAAGATGTATAAGTTCCGCACAATGTATCTGGATGCGGAAGAACGTAAGAAAGCATTGATGGAGCAGAATCGTGTGGCAGATGGCATGATGTTCAAGATGGAGGATGATCCGCGAATCATCGGAAGCCATTTTGATGCAAATGGAAAGTATGTGCCGGGAATCGGAAATCTGATCCGGAAGCTCAGCCTGGATGAGTTTCCTCAGTTTTTCAATGTGTTGCTTGGCGATATGTCACTGGTTGGGACAAGACCACCAACAGTGGATGAGTATGAGAAGTATAAGCTGCATCACAAAGCAAGATTGTCTGCGAAGCCTGGAATTACAGGAATGTGGCAAGTGTCTGGTCGGAGCGATATCACGGATTTTGAGGATGTGGTGAAGTTGGATACAGCTTATATTAAGGACTGGAGTATCGGGAAAGATTTGCGGATTCTGGCTAAGACGGTACAGGTAGTGTTGACTGGTAAAGGAAGTATGTAAAAAGAGGAAAAATAATGATACGTATCTTACAGGTTGTTAACATAATGGATCGAGCTGGACTTGAAACAATGTTAATGAATTATTATCGTAATATAGATAGAACAAAAGTACAATTTGACTTTTTGACACATCGTATCGAAAAAGGTGCATATGAGGATGAAATCATTAGTATGGGTGGAAAAGTGTATCATGCACCAAGATTATATCCTCAGAATTATAAAAAATATTTTGGATTTATGAAAGCATTTTTCATGGAACATCCAGAGTATAAAATAATGCATTCACATATTGATGCAATGTCATATTTTCCATTACAAGCTGCAAAAAATAGTGGCGTACCAGTTCGCATAGCTCATAGTCATAGTTCAAAATTCGATAGAGATATAAAACTTCCAATTAAATTTATTGCACAAAAAAACATAACAAAAGTGGCAACAATTAATTGTGCGTGTGGAGAAGTTGCTGGAAGATTTATGTTCCATGAACGACCTTTTAAAATCGTTAGAAATGCAGTTGATATTGAAAAATTCAAGTACGACTCTATTATTGGAGAAAGAAAAAGAAAAGAGTTGGGAATTGAAAATAAATTTATTATTGGACATGTAGGTAGATATTGTTATATTAAAAATCAAATGTTTCTAATAGATGTCTTCAACTGTGTTATTAAATTCAAACCCAATGCTCATTTATTGTTGGTGGGGAAAGGTGAGAATCAGAAAAAAATTGAGGAAAAGATTGAAAAACTTGGCTTAAAGAATAAAGTAACTTTACTTATTGATAGATCAGATGTGGCTGAATTATATCAGGCAATGGATATTTTTGTGATGCCGTCTTTGTTTGAGGGATTACCGGTTGTCGGAATAGAAGCGCAGGCAAGTGGAATGCCATGCTTAGTTTCTAATAGGATATCGAAGGAATTACTAATTACAAGTAATATTAAAATGATTAATCTTGATAAAAATAAAGAAGAATGGGCAAAAGAGATAATGAATACGTCAATTACTAGAAATGGTAATGCGAGGCAGGAACTTATAGATGCAGGGTATGATATTGTTTCAGAAGCAGAAAAACTTCAAAGATGGTATTTAAATTTATATGATACGGTGAGTAAGGAAAATTAATATGAAGATTGCAATGATTGGACACAAAAGAATACCTGGAAGAGAAGGTGGAATAGAAGTTGTTGTTGAAGAATTGACAACAAGGATGGTAGAAAAAGGAAATGAAGTGGTCGCATATAATCGGCATAAAAAAGGTTTTAAATGTCCCAAAGAGTATAAAGGTGTGCAAATTATAGATATTCCTACAATTGAAAGAAAAAATACGGATGCAGTAGTATATTCTTTTATAGCGACAATTAGAGCCTTATTTGGAAAATATGATGTTATTCATTATCATGCAATAGGACCAAGCTTTTTTTTGATTATTCCTCATATACTAGGGAAAAAAACAGTGGTTACTGTTCATGGATTGAATTATAAAACACCAAAGTGGAAGGGATTTGGAGCGAAATTTATTCAATTAGGCGAGCAAATAGCTGCAAAATATGCAGACGAAATAATCGTTCTTTCAAAAGAACAAAAGGAGTATTTTCAAAAAAAGTATAATCGCGAGACAAATTATATTCCAAATGGAGTGGCAGAAAAACCAAGAGAAAAAGCAGTAGAAATTACTAAAAAATATGGATTGAACAAAAAAGAATATATTCTCTATTTGTCCAGAGTGGTGCCTGGAAAGGGTTTAGAATACTTGATGGATGCTTATAAGCAAATTGACTGTGAGTTACCCCTGGTTATTGCAGGGGGCACTGAGTATGTAACAGAATATCGAGAGATGATTGAGAAAAAAGCCAAAGAGGATGATAGAGTAAAATTAATTGGATTTGTTGAGGGAAAAGTATTGAGAGAACTCTATTCAAATGCGAGATTATTTGTATTTCCAAGTGAGGCGGAAGGAATGCCCATGAGTCTTTTGGAAGCAATGAGCTATAATTGTTCGTGTTTGGTGAGCGATATTCCTGAAAATAAAGAAGTAGGGAAGACATATGTGCAGTATTTTGAGAGTAAGAATACAGAAAGCTTAAAGCAAAAATTAATAGAGAGCTTAAAAAATGATGAATTTGGAAAAAATGATTTGAAAAAATATATAAGGGAAAATTATTCATGGGATTTTGTAGTAGATCAAACATTGCAATTATATTCTAAAATTATAAGATAAGAGGTAATTATGGAATTAGTTACGGTAATCACACCGACATATAATAGAAAATCAGAATTAAAAAATTTATATTATTCTTTATGCAAACAAACAAATTATGATTTTAGGTGGCTTATAGTAGATGATGGAAGCAGGGATGAAACAGATCAGTATATAGAAAAAATAAAAAGAGAACCAAAATTCAAAATAGAATATATAAAAAAAGCAAATGGTGGAAAACATACAGCTTTAAATACAGGGGTAAAACAGATAAAAACAGAACTTACAATGATTGTGGACAGTGATGATTGCTTATTACCCAATGCTATAGAAATTATCAGTGAAATTTATAGTAAATATAAAGATAATATGAAAATTGGTTCCTTTACATTTTTAAAAATTAAATCTGATGGGAAAGCTGTTGTTTCATTAGAAGAAAATGAATTGGTTGCAAATTATATCAAGTATCGGATAAAAGAAAATAGACCAGGAGATATGGCAGAAGTGTTTCGGACAAATGTTCTAAAAGAAAATCAATTTCCAGAATTCCCAAATGAGAGATTCTTGAGTGAGGATGTTTGTTGGATTGAAATAGGGAAAAAGTATGATTCTGTATATATAAATAAAGCAATATATGAGTGTGAGTATTTACAGGAAGGATTGACGAGCAATGATAAACCCATGAAATTCCAATCGCCTTGCGGTTCAATGGCACGAGGAAAGGAATTAATGTCAAGAGAATGTGGGTTAAAGGCTAATATAAAAGGGGCTATTATCTATAATTGTTATAGAAAATGTTTGGTGACTGAAGTACCGAAGTGTTTGGAATTATCAATCCTAAATAGGATACTGGTAATTGTTACAATACCTTTAGGAAATTTATTTTATAAGAAATGGAAGAATGAAAAAAAATAAAAGTATATTGGATAAAAAAAATGTAAAGTGGTAAATAATTATGAAAAAAATAAAAATACTATTTGTTTGTGCGTCTATGAAAGTTGGAGGAGCAGAGAAGAGTCTGGTTAATTTGTTGAATTTAATTGATTATTCAAAATATGATGTAGATTTATTATTATTACAAAAACAAGGAGCTTTTTTAAAACAGATTCCAGAACAGGTGAAAATACTTGAACTAAAGTCAAGAGCAAGGGCGTTATATAATTCTGAAAATAGAAAAATTCATGAATATTTAATGAGCGTGATAAAATATGTTGTAACATTTGTTGAACTTATTAGGTGGAAAGAATATGATGTGTTGAGAGCGCATCGGTGGAAAGATATTTATTCGAAATTATGTGAAAATGTTGAAGGAATGTATGATGTAGTTGTTGCTTTTCAAAGTGGTGAACCAACATACTACGCGTTTGATAAAGTGAAGAGTAAAAGGTATGTTACTTTTTTTCATACAGATATTTCAAATATTAAGTTGGCAAATGAAATAGAAAGAAATTATTTAAAAAAAGCAGATTTGATAGCAACGATTTCAACAAAATGTGTAGAAAGCATTAGGACGGAATTTCCAGAACTAAAGGGGAAAGTGGTGTGCCTTGAAAATTTATCTTCTAAAAAATTAATAACCCGCTTGGCGGGAGAAAATCAACCAGAAGAATTTATGGGATTTAAAGATTGCATAAAGATAGTATCTGTTGGAAGATTAGTTAAACTTAAAGGATATGATATGGTTGTAGATGCAGCAAAAATTTTAAGGGAGTGTAGAATAAATTTTCAATGGTTCATCATTGGTGAAGGTGAGGAAAGGAAAGCACTTGAAAAACAAATACGCGAAAAAGCTGTTGAAAAATATGTTCATTTAATAGGAATGCGTGAAAATCCATATCCATATATAAAATATGCAGATATTATAGTGCAAAGTTCTAGGTATGAAGGGAAAAGTGTTGTTTTAGATGAGGCAAAAATTTTAGAAAAGCCGATTATAGTAACAAATTATAATTCTGTTGAGGATCAGATATTAGATGGTATCAATGGTTTAATATGCAATATGGATGCTGAGAGTATAGCAGAACGAATAAAAGATTATATACAAGATTCTAAAGTGATTGGAAGTGATACAAGAAATTATGATGGGGATATAGATACATATATGGATGTTTTACTTGGAATAAAAAATGAAAAATGTGGGAATATCAAAAATGAAAAAAATAATTGAAAAAATAAAGGCAAAAATAAGAGGAACCATCGATCTTGAACGATTGATAAAAGATGGATTGAGTGTGGGCGATAATTTTCACGCTCAAGAAGGTGTTATTATCGATCCGGGACATTGTTGGTTGATTGAGATAGGAAATAATGTTACATTAGCTCCAAGAGTACATATATTGGCACATGATGCAAGTACAAAAAATATTTTGGGATATACAAAAATTTCAAACGTCAAAATAGGAAATAATGTTTTTGTCGGAGCTGGAACCATAATTCTTCCAGGAGTTACTATAGAAGATAATGTTATTATAGGCGCAGGAAGTGTTGTGACTAAAGATTGTAAAGAAGGGGTATATGCAGGTAATCCATGTACACTTGTTTGTTCTTATCAGGAATATGTGAATAAGCAAAGCAAACGACTAGATATGCTACCAAGATATAATGAAGATTTTATTATAGGTAATATTACAGAAGAAAAGAAAAAGATGATGAAACAGGAAATTTTTGCTAACAAAGGTGGATTTATAGTTTGATGGGAAAGAAATATGAAAATTAGTTTGAGTAAGATAAAAATATTTATTTTTTCAATTTTATTTTTTATTCCAGAGGGTATGTCAACGATAGGTGAAACGAATTTTATTACGAATGCATTATTCTTAAATAATAAAATTATTCACTATATAATAAAATTGTTATATTGGACAAGAAATATTGTGGGGATTTCAGCAATTGTGATATACATACTATATAGATTATATAATGTATCCTATCATAGATCTAAACTGAAAAAAGTAGAAGCTTCGGATATTTTAATATTATTTGGCATTTGGGTAATATTTGTTTCTGATAGAAATAATGTAAATGTATATTCTATTTTTATTTTACTTTCTAATTGTATTGGTTTCTATCTTATTTCTAGAAAAGAATTATTGAGGGATAGCGAGGAATATACAAATATACTTTTATTAGTATTAACTATATTGCTAACTATAAATTTGGGTTTGGCAATAAAATATCCAAATGGAATAACAACAGGGAAAGATTATTTGTCTACCCCATATTATTTTTTTGGAACAAAAAATCAGACTACGCCTATATTATTGCTTATGTCTATGCTTTCATTTTTGAAAGTGAAGTACACTAAAAATAAAGCGGAATGTCTTTGCGAAAATATGATAATTATTTTAAATACTTTTATAATGAAGTCGGGCACAGGATTGGTATGTATTTTATTAAATCTTATATTGAATATATTTTTCGGTAAAAAGAGGCTCGGATGGTATAATATAAATAACAAGAACATTTCTATATTAAAAAAGATAGTATGCTGTGTAATTATATTAATGATAGGAATAGTATTTTTTGATTTGCAAAAAAATTTTTCATGGTTAATTATTGATATATTAAAAAAAGATGTGACATTATCAGGGAGAACGTTTCTTTGGAAAAAGGGAATATATCAATTTTTTCAAAAACCATTTTGTGGATATGGATATGGACATAAAATTGATTTAGGATTATATGGACATAATTTAATTATAGAATTAATGGTTACGACAGGAATTTTAGGAGTAAGTATATATTTTTTATTTTTAGCAAAAGCATTTGCAGGTCCAGAAATTGCGAGGAGAGGAGTGATTTCAGTTCCATTAATATGTGCTGCTATTGCTTTGATTGTAGGAAATATAAGTGAGGCATTTATATATAATATCTCACAGATGGCAATTTTATGCTATATGGCTTATGCGTCTATAAGGATTAAGAAATTAGAGGAATAAAAATGAAAATAGGAATTTTAACATTGTCAGCATCCGATAACTGTGGTTCTTTATTACAGGCATATGCATTACAAGAGGTTATAAAAAACAGATATGATTGTAAAGTTGAAATATTGAATTTGGAAACAGATCAGTCTAAAGAAATCTATGAATTATTTCCTAAAAAGTTTTATAAACATCCGAAAAAAAGTTTGTTTACTTTAAAATTTTTAAAAAGTATAAAACGGCAGAAGCTTGGTTATGCACAGTTTAGAAGCAAGTATTTAAATTTGACAGAAATAAAATATAAAAATAGTGAAGAACTTTCGAAAATAGAAAAAAATTATGATATTTTAATTGCAGGAAGTGATCAAATATGGAATATATATATGGCAGACTATAGTGAAGCATTTTTTCTGCCTTGGAAAGGAACTGCTAAAAAGATATCTTATGCGGCAAGTTTAGGAGCCGTGAATAAAATAGATGATACCAATGCTGAAAATATAAAAAAATGGTTAAAAGATTTTAATATGGTATCTGTCAGAGAAGATAGTGGAGCAAATACATTAGAAAAATTGACAGATAAAAAAATCCAGGTTACATTAGATCCAACTTTATTATTGAGCACATCAGATTGGAATAGAATTACAGGCGTTAGAATGATAAATAAGCCATATATATTTTATTATTCATGGGCTTATCCAGATGAAAAAATGAATGAGTTGGTACATCGTTTTGCTAAGGAAAAGAATTTGGAAGTTTATGTAATTAATTCATCAAGATGGTATAAATATCGTCCGGAAAAATTTGAATTTACTCTTTATAATGAAAGTGGTCCGATTGTTTTCTTAAATTTAATGAAATATGCAGAATACGTTTTCGTACAGTCTTTTCATGGTACGGTATTTGCTAATATTTTTCAAAAAAGATTCTTTTTCTTAAATGAAAAGGAAAGTGGGGAAATTGATTTTAGAAGTAGAAATTTAATAGAACTTCTTCACGAAGAAAAACAAGTTGTTCATTCATGGGATGATGTCGTTAGAGCACTTACATCAAATATAGAATATTCAAATGATGAATTTTTGGATAAATTGGATAAGTCATATCAGTTTTTAGACAAAGCAATTTTGGAGAAAGAAAATGAATAAGCATGCATATATGATAATGGCACATCACCGACCTGATTTATTACAATTACTTATTAATTCTTTAGATGATGAAAGAAATGATATAATAGTACATATAGATAAAAAAAGCAATATGAAACCAGAGCAATTTGAGACTCAATATGCGAAAATATTTTTTATTAACCAGATGTCTGTTAATTGGGCAGGTTACACGCAAATTCAGTGTGAATATGAATTGATGAAACATGCGGCGGCAATCGGGCATCATGCATATTACCATTTCTTGACAGGTGCAAATTATCCATTATGGAATCAGAATTATATATATGATTTTTTTGAAAAAAATAAGGGGTATGAATTTATTGGTTTTGATAATGCAATAGACTATAGTATAAGAGTCAAATATTATATTCCATTTTCAGAACATGGTAAGCTAAGAGGTGTTTCGGGGCATTTAATAGAGGGTGTTAGAGAATTTGCTAAATTAGTGCAAAAGGTACTGCATGTAAATAGAATAAAAAATCAAAATTTAATAATAAAAAAGGGATGTGCATATTTTTCAATAACAGAAGGGATGCTGCTTGAAATTCTTAAACAGGAAAAAAAAGTAAAAGATATGTATATGCACACGATATGTTGTGACGAAGTGTTTGTACAAACGATTGCTTATAATTCTGAGTTTAGGAATAAGATATATAATTTTGAAAATGAATATGATGGCTGTTTAAGAGAATTAGCGTGGCCTTCAAATGTATCTGGTATACATCCTGGTTGGAATTTTTCACAAAAAGATTTAGAATATTTGTTAAATAGTAAACGTTTATTTGCAATGAAATTTGAAGCGAGTGACAGTATTGATGTGATACAGGCAATAAAACAAAAAAGGGATATACAATGAAATTAGAAAGAACTAAAAATGCAATTAGAAATATGTTATGGGGAGTTCTGAATAGAATAGTTAATATAATTTTTCCATTTGTGCTTAGAACCGTTTTTATATATACTCTTGGTTCCATGTATCTGGGGCTGAATAGTTTGTTTACTTCAATATTAACGGTTTTAAATTTAGCCGAATTGGGATTTTCAAGTGCAATAGTATATAATATGTACAAACCGATTGCTGAAAATGATACGGAAAGTATATGCGCGCTTATGAATTACTATAAAAAAGTATATCGTGTGATTGGAAGTATTGTATTGATCGTAGGGGTGTCATTGATGCCATTTTTGAGATATTTAATTAATGGAGAATGCCCTAAAGATATTAATTTATCCATATTATATTTATTATTTCTTGGAAATACGGTTGTAAGCTATTTTATGTTTGCATATAAGACTTGTATTCTAACAGCACATCAAAGAGAAGATATTATTAGTAAAGTAAACATAGTATTCAAGTTAGGAATGTATTTTATACAGACTATTTCACTTATTGTATTTAAAAGTTATTATGGGTATATAATTTGTACAATATTGAACACGATATTTACTAACAGTATTACAGCATTTTATTCTAATAAGTATTATCCACAGTATCAGTGTAAGGGAGATATATCGTTACAAAGAAAATTAGGAATAAGAAAGAACATTCAAGGTTTAATGGTAGGAAAGATATGCATGGCGAGTAGAAATGCATTTGATAATATTTTTCTATCCATGTTTTTAGGTTTAAATATAGTAACCATTTATGGAAATTATTATTATATAATGAATGCAATAAGTGGTTTATTAATTATAGCTACAACATCTATTGGAGCAGGAATTGGCAATAGTATAGCAACAGAGTCAGTTGAAAAAAATTATAAAGATTATATGAAGTTTACGTTTATGTATGCATGGTTATCTGGTTGGTGTACGGTATGTTTATTTTGCTTATACCAACCGTTTATGTATATATGGGTGGGAGAAAAACTGCTCTTTCCGATGTTAGATGTTGTTTTGATATGTATCTATTTTTATTCATTAACAATGGGGGATGTAAGGAGTCAGTATTCTGCAGCAATAGGTTTGTTTTGGGAAAACAGAGTATATGTTTTGGTTGAAGCAATTGCTAATATAGTACTAAATTATTTTTTGGGTAAAAAGTTTGGAGTACATGGTATAATAATAGCCACGTGGCTCTCTATTTTTTTTATAAACTTTGGGTGGGGCTCTTCTATAATTTTTAAATACTATTTTGTTGAATATAATAAAATTGAATATTATGCAAAACAAATGCTATACTTTTTAAACACAATTATAGCTACTGTACTAACATACGTTATTACATATCACATTAATGGAAATATTTATGTAAAATTAATTGGCAGTGCGATTGTTTGTATGATAGTTCCTAATATATATTTTCTAATTGTTTATTATAGAACTAATATTGCAAAAGAAAGTTATGATTTTATAAAAACAAATATTCTTGTCAGATTAAAAAGAAATAAAGGAGTTTAGAATTTATGGTTTCAATTGTTCTTCCGGTTTATAATGGAGAAAAATATTTAAAAGAAGCTATTGATAGTATATTGTCACAGACATATAGAAATATTGAATTGGTGGTTGTAAATGATTGTTCAACTGACAAATCTCTTTGTATAATTAAAGAATACATGGAAAAAGATGATAGGGTAAAACTGGTTAATAATGAAACAAATCAAAAGTTACCCAAATCACTTAATATTGGATTTGAACATTGCAGAGGGGATTACTATACATGGACATCGGATGATAATATTATGAAGCCAAATGCAATAAATAGAATGATGGAGGTTATGAAAAAAGAGGATGCAGATTTGGTCTTTTCTAGGTGTGAAACAATTAATGCAGAAGGCAAGAAAATAGGAGAATCAGAATTATATAAGAATTTAGATGAAATATATTACAATAATATAGTACTTGCTAGTTTTTTATATAAAAAAGAAGTACATGAAAAATTACATGGATATGATACTACGAAATTTTTAGTTGAAGATTATGATTTTTGGTTAAGAGCATATCAAAAATTTAAATTTGTTTATATTCCAGAGATACTTTATAAAATAAGATTTCATGGAAAAAATCTCGGAGTGAAACATTTAGAAGAGGTTAAATTAAAGAAGATAGAGTTGCTTAAGGAAAACATAAGGTATGTTAATGATCAACAGATCCTAGATGGAATCTATAGAGAAATATCTAATTGCTATTTTGAAATATCAAATTCTTATTACTACAAATTAACAGATGTTAATAACAAAAATAGTATAAGAAAATATAGAATGAAAGATTTAATAAAGAAATTATTAAATAGGTAATATTAGAATGAAAAAAATCATGTTAGTTTTTGGTACACGACCAGAGGCTATTAAAATGTGCCCGTTAGTGAATGAACTAAAAAAGAGAGATGCAATAGAAACAATAGTTTGCGTTACCGGGCAACACAGACAAATGTTAGACCAAGTTTTAAAAACATTTAATGTCGTGCCGGATTATGATCTTTCTATTATGAAACAAGGACAGACACTGTTTGACATTACTATAGGAATTCTTGAAAAAATAAAAGAAGTGCTTGAAAAAGTTAGACCAGATATTGTGCTTGTTCATGGAGATACATCAACTACATTTGTTACGGCACTTGCATGTTTTTACTTACAAGTTCAAGTTGGACACGTAGAAGCAGGACTTCGTACATATGATATTTATTCTCCATATCCAGAAGAGTTTAATAGGCAGGCGGTTGGGATTGTATCACAGTATAATTTTGCACCCACGAGAATGGCTGCTGACAATCTCGTAAAAGAAGGAAAAGATACTGAAAAGATTTATATAACCGGAAATACTGTAATTGATGCAATGCAGCATACTGTTAGGGCAAATTATAATCATCCAGAACTTGAGTGGGTAGGTGACGATAAACTAATCTTTATTACGGCTCACAGAAGAGAAAATCTTGGACAGCCAATGCATAATATGTTTCGAGCTATTCGAAGGGTTCTGGATGAACATCAGGATTGCAAGGCTGTTTATCCAATTCATATGAATCCGATTGTGAGAAAAGCAGCAGAAGAAGAACTTAGTGGATGTGACAGAATACATATAATTGAACCTATTGAAGTGGTTGATTGTCACAATTTCGAAGCGAGATGTCATTTGTGCTTGACTGATTCAGGTGGAATTCAAGAAGAGGTACCTTCCTATGGCCGACCTGTTCTTGTTATGAGAGATACAACTGAGAGACCGGAAGGTGTAAATGCAGGAACATTAAGATTGGTTGGAACAGATGAAGAAGTGATTTATAAAAATTTTAAAGAGCTTCTCGAAAATAAAGAGGCATATGATAAAATGGCACATGCTTGCAATCCATATGGTGATGGACATGCTTGTGAAAGAATAGCGGATATTCTTGAGGGAAAAGAATACAAACCTTGGGTGACAGGCAATTGAAATAGGAGATAAATAATTATGTCAAAATACTTTGGAACAGACGGCTTCCGTGGAGAGGCCAATAAGATATTAAAAGCAGATGATGCATACAAGATCGGACGATACTTAGGCTGGTATTACAGCAGAGAACACAGAGGACGTATCGTCATTGGAAAGGACACCAGAAGAAGCAGCTATATGTTTGAATATGCTTTAGTTGCCGGGATCACTGCATCCGGATCAGATGCATTTCTTCTACACGTAACGACAACACCAAGTGTTGCCTATGTTGTCCGGACAGAAGATTTTGATTGTGGAATCATGGTATCAGCCAGCCATAACCCATATTATGATAATGGTATCAAGATCATAGACGGAAATGGACACAAGATTGCTTCAGATATCGAAGAAGCAATGGAAAATTATATAGACGGCATTGGAGAAGAACTTCCGTTTGCAACAGGAGAAGCAATAGGAACTGCGACAGACTATGCTATTGGAAGAAACCGTTATATCGGATATCTTATTTCACTTGCAACAAGATCATACAAGAATATGAGAGTTGGCTTAGACTGCTCCAATGGAAGTACGTCATCCATAGCAAAAAGTGTATTTGATGCACTCGGAGCTAAAACATACGTGATCGGAAATGAGCCAAACGGACTGAATATCAACAAAGACTGTGGTTCTACACACATTGAGAATCTTCAGAGATTTGTTCTGGAGAATAAGCTGGATGTTGGTTTCGCATTTGATGGAGACGCAGACCGCTGTGTAGCAGTAGATGAGACCGGAATGGAAGTCCACGGAGATTATATTTTATATGTATGCGGAAAGTATCTGAAAGAAAGTGGCAGATTAGAAGGCAATACAGTAGTCGCAACCATTATGTCCAATCTCGGATTATTCAAGGCTTTAGAGAAATCCGGCATTGATTATCTGAAGACCACAGTCGGGGACAAGTATGTGAATGAAGCAATGGTTGAGCATGGCTATGTAATTGGTGGAGAGCAGAGCGGACACATTATTTTCAGTAAACATGCAACAACCGGTGATGGAATGCTCACAGCGATCATGCTCATGGAAGTGATCCTGGAGAAGAAGCAGACTCTTCATGCATTATGTGAAGGAATGAAGATGTATCCGCAGTATCTTGAGAATGTGAGAGTTTCTGATAAGAAGGCAGTGACAGAGAATCCGGATGTGCAGAGGAAGAAGCAGGAGATTGAGGAAGAACTTGCAGGAAACGGACGCATCATTTTACGAGAGAGCGGCACTGAGCCGGTGATCCGTGTGATGGCGGAGGCTGATTCGGATGAATTGTGCAGGAAGTATGTTGGGGAGATGGTTGAGGTGATTAAGGGGATTTTGTAGGTGAGCGGAGAAGATAAAGTTATAGTTCATAAAATTAATCAGAACAGATGCTCGCAAAACTAATCAGAACAGATGTTTTCATGGACTAAAAAAGAAAGATATGATAGAATAAGAAAAAATAATATGGAGTTATTGTATGCTGGATGGCGTAGTAAGCATACGGAGGAATAATATGTTAATAAAAAATACTTCGATATCAATAAAATACAAAAAAATAGATAATTTGAAAAAAAATTATTTTATCAATGAAGATATCCTGAAAGAGCATTTTAACGAAGCGACAGTTTTACCTATCCCAGATGAGGCTCCATTAGAAATACCTAGAATAATAATAAAATCTAAAAATGAACATTCTCAGTTAAATATATCACCAATTGCTGCAACATTGCAAATAGATTATAACGATGGCTATGAGAAAGACTGGAATAAATGTGAAGATTATATCATAAATAAGATGAAAATAGTCTTTTCCTTTTTTAATATATTAACTAAGAATGAATATGAGTATATAGGTGTTGTCTCAGAAATTCTCTTAGATGAATATTTGAGAGATGGAGCTAAGATTTTAGCTCATAATTTGTTGAAAAATAGTGGAGAATCATCTATATATGATTTAAATATTAGGTACACTTTTGTAAAGGAAGACAAAATCTTTGTAAATATAATGCTCCAGAATGCCAGACTGTTTAAAGATGGAATAGATACAAATTGTGCTGGAGAGTTATCTATCGATAATCAGGTGTCAGAATCTATTGGAGCAGTTATAGATATTAATGACAGATATGGTTATAATACCTGCAAAGATTATAAAACAGATAGTTCAAAGTTGGATTGTATTATTGACGAAATGACAGAAGTGATAGATGGTAAACTGAATGAACTAATAGAGAAAGGAGTGTATTGAAATGGGCAATATGATTAAGAATGTAAGTACATCAGCTGTAGTATTAGGGTTAGCTCTTTCTGTCGCTGGTAATAATAGTATTGTTGTAACAGGCGATTATGATGTTCCTAAATATGGCTTATTTGAAGATGTCTCCAATATTAGTGATAATAGCTGCTTGGCGAGATATAGTTTTAATAATATATATATTGATAAAGAAAATACACGCCTTGAAAGAATGGCAAAGGAATCCTTTGGAGAAATGAGAGACGCTACAAAAGAGGAACTTGAAGGTGTTGATCGATATATAAAATCTATTTCAAAACCGACGGGAATTGATTTCTTCTCTCTATGTTAAGAGAATTTATTGATTTTGTTGATAGCGTCTTACCATCGGTCTCTCCAGATTTCAGAGATGGAGCTAAAGAAGCGATTTCGCAATTTGAAAAAGAAGGTCATCAGATTAATTATCTGACATCAACATTATTACCAGAACTTTCACAGGGGGACATCATCTCACAAGTTCCATTTACATATTTTGAAGAAGATGGAAAGCAGATGATATTTGTTGCTGATGCAATGGTGATATCTACATCTTGTCATATAGATCAGAAAGATAAGATTTTAATGGCACCAGTTCTTACGATTGAATCATTTTCAGGTAATGAAGTTGAGTTAAAAAAGAACATGATATTTGATTTTATGTATATACCTGATTCGGCTATGAGTAAGAAATATATTTGTTTTGATTTGATGACATCTTATAACAAAAAGCTTATTTGTGGTGGCATAGAGAGTGGAAAGATTAGAAGAATTGCCTCATTAAATCAAATTGGATATTATTTTTTTATTATTAAGCTTTCGGTATATTTGATGAGAAAGGAAGATTCTGATACGCTTGGTCTAAGAAGTAGTTTGACAAAAGTATTATAGATAGCTAGATTATTAAGGAGCATTCCTGTAATTCATTAAAAGCGCCAATTGAATAAAAAAGAACCCCAAGGTATGATTGAGTTGCATCTTGGCGGATGTAAACAAAACAATCAAAAAACCGGAGGTTCTATAGTGGCTCAGTTGTCAAGACAAAAATCTAAGGTTTTTATAATGAACTGATATTGTGGATAAGTTACAAGGAACATGGGGAGGATAGTGGAACTCTCCCCTGAACCATTCTATGCTAAGCTACATATGGCAACAGCATTGCCGGATAATAGCATTCAGCCGGTGTCTGATAGTCAAGTGCGGAGTGGCGCCGCTCAAAGTTGTAGGTGTGAATATACTGTCCAATGGCAGCTCTGGCTTCTTTGATGTTATTGTATTGTGTCAGATAGGCTTCTTCATACTTGAAGCTACGAAACCAGCGCTCAATCATAATATTGTCCGCCCAGCGGCTTTTTCCATCCATGCTTTGGCGGATGCCGTTTTCTTTTACGAAATCAATGTATTGCTGGCTTGTAAACTGACATCCTTGGCCAGAATTCAGTATCTGTGGTTTTGTCACCTTAAATGCTTTTTTCAAAGCATTGATGACCATTCTGGTATCAAGCGTATCATCAACTTCCCAGCCGACAATACAGCGGTTGTGCCAGTCGATAACAGCTGTCAGATATAAAAATCCCCGCTTGATCGGAATATATGTAATATCAATAGACCATGCCTGATTTGGCTTGTTTATGACGGCATTTCTAAGGAGATAAGGACATACCTTAGCCTGTTGCACCCGTTTGGAAAGATTCATCTTCGGATAGATTGGATAAATATCCATTTCATTCATGTAACACAAATATGTGGAGCTTTTTATTTAAGGGCTTCTGGAAAGGAAGCCCTTAAATAAAAATCAATCAAACTACAAGCGAAGTTTAAAAACCGCGTCAAATTACGTCATATCGAATGGTTTTGTTTTCTATCACAGAGTATAATTAATTTTTAAGATTAGTAAGAGAAAAATACAATAATGATGGAGATAAAGGGAGACGAGTATGATAAGATGGCTTCACATTTCTGATTTACATATAAAGGACAAAGCGGATTGGAAAGCGTACCGAAAAGAAATTATACAAAAATGTAGAAGTCGTGGTCAAATAGATATTGTGATTGTTACAGGAGATTTTCATGATTTTTCGGCGGGAGCAGATTTTCATTTGGCACAAGATTTTCTGGTGGAATTAATGGAAGGTTTGCAGCTTGATATTACAAAGGATTTGTTTGTGATTCCAGGGAATCATGATGGAGTTACAGCGGTAAATAAAAAAAATATATATGTGGATGCAATAAAGGGAAATCCATTGAGTCCGGACGAGGAATGTTTGAAGCAACTGGAAAGTGCATTCGAAGATTATGAAGAGTTTGTAAAACAATTAATTCCAGATTATCCTGTTGAACATCCGGCACAGTCACATGTCAGAAGTTGGAATGATAAGATTAATTTTATACATTGTAATACGGCAATAGCTTCTGATAGTAGAGGCGACAAACAAAATCAGATGTTAAATATGGAGAGCCTTTGGAATGTAAATGTTGAAAATGAAAAAGTGAACATAATGCTGGCGCATAATAGCTTTAGTGATCTTGATACAGAGATACAAAGTAGATTAAAGGATTTTATGCGAGTAAATGAAGTGGTTGCTTATTTTTGCGGAGACAGACATAAACAGGATTTTTATTATATAGAAATTGATGACAAAAAGAACAAAAGAGTGCCATGTGTAGTAAGCTTTAAATCTGCTCCAGAAGCACAGGATGACTATTCGAATTTTGGAATAATTATTGGAGAATGGAATGGGGAAAATGCTGGGTTACAGGGATGGACGTGGAAAAGTGGTACGGGATTTACCCTTGATGGAAAAATTTCAGAAATAGAAATAGATATGCATAGGTCAGATGAAGATGCTGAGGAAGCACATGAAAAGTTATGGGAACAAAGCACTGATATAAAAGTATGTGAGCACGAACAGGATAAGTGGAGCGTAGAAAATAGAAAATTAATGAGAGCATTTGCACAGAAATATCACAATCTGACACCTCATATGATTCTGAAGTACAATATTGATTATGAGAAAAGTGGATGGGCAATCAAGAATCATTATACAGAACAGGAATTACTTGATTATATTAAACGAGCAGAGAAAGATGCAATGTTAGAGGAATTGAATAGGTATATTGATAAATTAATTTTAGGAGAATAAAAAATGGAGAAGTTATTAAGACAATGTTATGGTGAAGCTGGAATTAAAGCTGTAAATGCAACTGTTTTAGAAAACAGAACGACTATTATGAAGGAGGTTATTGACAATGATTTTCTGGAATATGAAGATTATTTACAACTGACAGATTGGGTCATGGGAATAGCAAAGAAACCGGAAGAATTGTTAATTCAATTGGAAGAGAGATTTTGTGAGAATGATCCAAAATTTTCGATTCATAACAGTGAATACCCAGGAGAAGAAAATAAGGAGATTCGGATGTTATGCGAAGCCTTACTATATGAGTATTGCGAATGTAATAGAGAAGAATATGCGTTGCCATTGAGAATTATTTGCGGAATTAATATACAACGGCGGATTTCAAGTCGTATTCTGGAACAAAAATTTAAACAATTGATCGCAGAGAAAAGAGTGGAAGAAAGAAAAGCGAAAGATTTAGAAAAACTGCAGACAATGCCTGGATTTACAAAAATAAAAAAGGCAATACAGGAAGCTGAAGCGAATGAACAAACATATGAATTATCAACAGACAGTGTGAAAAATATTATAAAAGAGATAGAGTTATGCGAAAAGAATATCAGAAACATAGAAGAAAACCAGGATATTTACTATGTGAATATGAGAGCTAAAAGCGAGGAAACAAATATTTTATGGTGGATGATAAATGAATGGTGTGAACCATATGGAGAGGTATATAGAAATTTAAAAAGCACTGAGGCAGCATTAGCAATTCCACTGGAACTGTATATGTTATTAGAGTTTCAGCTATATCCGTATGCTACGGAACAGATAATACAGAAGATGTTGTCAGTAACAAATGATTTTTCGTCAGAGCAAATATCGTTGTTAGATATAATAAAAGGTTTTCAGGATGAACTGACAGATGCAAATGATATTGACATACAAAATAGTGTGCTGGTAGAGAAGGTGCAGCCTGTTTTGTATGCGCTAAATATAAGAATGAAAACAGAAAACGAGGAAGACCAGAAAGCACTGTTTAAAGCAAAGTATGGATATAATGAATCAGAGTTGAAGATGACGGCAAAAGATTTTGCAGTTCAGTTATGCAGAGAAATTGATCTGTTGATGAATATGTAAGTGATCAAGAAGGGGAATCTATGGAAGAAACGCAAGCGGTTATATCGGGAGGAGAAAAGGAAGTTTCAAATCCCTTTTTAGAAAAAAGTGCAATTACGTATGATAAGGAAAATGAAGAGAATCGAAAACAGCAGGAATATATATATACTTATAGCGGAGATGCGTTAGACTATGACGAAGTTTACAAATATACAACGAAGAACGATGCTAAAGTAGTTATAGTTGCAGGAGAACATGCGAGTGGGAAAACAACGCTTGAGGTGATGCTATATAGAATGTTTCTTGAAGGAAAAAATAACCTATTACAATTTGCAGGTTCAGTTACGATGAAGGGATTTCAGGAAAGGTCAATCTATCTGTTGAAAAAGTCAGGAAAAGAAGAAGCAGATGTTGAGAGAACCTCAGTAGGTCATAGAAAATTTTTGAATCTATCAGTATGTAATAAAAATAAGAACAGAGTTAATTTACTATTTACGGATTTTGCTGGGGAATTGTATAAGAATGAGAGTGTTTTAAGAGAACAGAAAGAATACTTTGGAGCAGCAGGAAATGTTATTTTAACAATTGATGGAGAACAACTAAGCAAGCCGAGAGAACGAGGAATAGTTTTTGTGAATCTTGAAATTCTAATTCGACAATTGTTTACAAATGAAATTTTGACAAAGAAGTCCAATTTATATCTTGTATGTACAAAATACGATAAGGTAAAGAATCTTGAAAAATATCAGCAGATAAAAAACATGATTGATACAGAATATCATAAAATACAGGAAAGTTATCAGGCAGCAGTGAACCATATGGAACTAGAATATCTATCAGCATTGCAAGTAGAAGAAGATGAGGAACGCGCAAAGTTAGAACGGCTATTAGAGCATCTTGCATATGGTACGGACGGGCAACAAAATAATACACTTGAAAAATTTGAAATAGAGTCCGTCAGACTGGAAAGACAATATGATAAATTTAAAGCGAGATGATTAAAAGATGAAAAATATGAAACTTTTTGTAGTTGGCATGCCGGCAAGTGGAAAAACGTCTTATATTACGAGGCTATGCATACAATTACTAGGCCGGAGAGATACAATATATAAGCTGAAAGGTGTAGGACTGCCAGAAGGATTGGAAAACATTCAAAATGCAATTTTGTCGTTGACGCAATATGAAGAAATAGCAAGAACAGTGAAAACGGCTTTTTATAATATTGTTTTTCCATTAGAAAATGAAAATGGGGAAGAGGTTTTGGTGGATATGCCGGATCTTTCCGGTGAAAATTATTCAGAATTAGTAGAAAAAAGATACATAACGAAGGAGTTGTATCATAATTTACAGGAGGCAGATGAACTTCTTTTTTTTATCAATACAGATATGATGGAGAGAGAAGAAAGGATTATTCTGAATGAGGAAACCGTTGCAAAAAAATTGCATGACGATGAAAATAGTACAGAAGAAGGACATAATATTATACAGCCAAAGGCAACGCAAACTCAGGTGGTGGAATTGTTACAGCTTATCGTTGCTTTGACGAAAAAGAAATTGAAGATTAAATTCGTAATTTCTGCATGGGACAGTATGGAGAAAAAGTATGGAGCCAAAATACGGAAGCCAGAGGAGTGCCTACAATCCGAACTTCCTCTTTTATATCAATATATTGTTTGTAATACAGAGAGAATGGACTATCAGGTTTTTGGAGTGAGCGCGCAGGGAATGGAATATGCAGACGCAGGCAAGGTTGATGAATTATTAGATACAGATAAAAATATTGAAGATATGGCGGTAATTGTGATGCCGGATGGAGAAAAATATCAGGATATGTCAAGATTGTTTGGCTGATAGGAGATAATATGAGTGACATGATTAAGATAGAACAAGCATTACATGGTTATGCAAATGGTCATCAATTAATAACTTCATCAATAGAATTAGGGATGGAGGACAGGAGCCGTATTGATGAACTGAGTGATTTAAGTGGAATTTGTAAAGAGAATGATTTTACAGATTATTACACAGGGTATCCACTATTAAGTGGAAATAAATATGTGATTGCAAAAACATGGTATGCGCATGAAAAACAGAGACCTGGTTGTGTCTGGACTCATTCATTGATGATTGATATGGATGATATTCAAGAAATAAAAAATATTGAGAAATTATTGTCATTGTTTCATCGACCAACAAAGGATGATCAAAGTCTATATTCCAATAGTATTGATTTTTTTTCGGATGCAGTAGATGACATAGATGATTATGATACTGAAAAATTAAAATATGCAGTCTATACAATTTATGCTGATGAGAAATGTAAATATATATATGCGAATAACAAGCATTATGAAAAAGAACTGCTATTTGCAATAACGCAGATGCCCATTGAGATTTTGAATAAATTTTGCTTTTGCACTATGTCATATAACATTCGTAAGATTGATAAAAAAGAATTTGATTATCAGATAATGGCAAAGGACAATATTTATAATTTAGAAGTTAATTCACCGAATCGACATGTTTGCGAGGATATTTCCAATATTAGAGAATATCCTTTGTGGGTGACAGAGTACTGTAAATATATGGAAAATGGAAGCCTACGACAGTTAAATGATTTTATAAAACAGTATGGAAGTGATTATATGAACATTGCAAATTATAGTGCAATGATAAGATTATATTTTGCAACTGTAAATAGTCAAAATCTGGCATTAGATAAATATTTTGAATATCTGGAGCAGGTTTTGAAAGTGCAGTCTATAGAATTATTTACAAAAACAGCTGAGTTAATTTTGGATGAAGAATTTTTACCAGATGTATTTGATAACAAAAAGGAGCTTGGAATTTGGGAGATGTTTGATTTAGGAAAAATCAAGTTAGATAAAAATTATAAAAAGAAATTAAATATTCAAACATTAAAAAAGTCACCTGAACAGGCAAATAAAATTTTGCAGAAATATATATATGGAAAACTAAAAAAGGATACAAAAAATGCAGTTGAAAATTTTATTTTGGATTTAGCTCCGGATTACCTGAAAAAAGTCAGTAATATGGATGAAAATATATGTGTTGTTCTGGTTACTGTAAATGAAAAGCTTATGTTATCAAAGGATATTTGGGTTCAGAAAAAAGAGTTTCAGCAAACAATACTATCAGTGGCAAAAAATAATATTTCAGAAGATGATTTGCGAAAATTAGCGTTTGTAATTGTTGAATGTGACAGAGAAAATGTTGCAGAGAATGTCTATGACACATATGGAAGCAGGATAATGCCGTATGTATACGAGGCTATTCAAAAAAATATAAAAAATGACAAGGCTTGCATTCAGAATTGGTTCCCGATTTTGATGAAAGACGAAAAACAATTAATGCACAACTTACATATTTTCTTTGATACAAAATGGTTTTTGCAATTATTTCTTCAGATTGACACATTTCAGGATAATATAATTTATGGTGTGGAGAAGAATGAGTGGAAAGAAATATATGACAAAATTGGATTGATTTCTAATAAGATAGATGAAAAGTGTGCAATACAGTTTTTACCAGTTGCACTAAAAACAGATTATTTTACAAATGAAATATATACGATAATATATCCTATTTATGAACAGTTGAAGAACAATAAAATGGAATTCAATGAGTGGAATAAGGTGCAGACTTTATTACCAGAAGTAGAGCAGTGTTATATGTGGGATAAGTGTCGGAGAATTAGAATGGCGATGACGGATCGAGGATATGATTTGAAGTATTTTTTAAAGATGGAAGGTGAATGTATTGATTAATGTATTATTGAGCTCAACTTTTATTGCTGGAGTTACAGCCGCAGTAATTAATGCTTTGAGTAATAGAAAAATTAATTTTACACAATATTTTTCGAAGGAAAGAAATGAATGGAGAAGGGAAATCTGATTTGGATGAATTTTTATCCAGTACTTTGTGAAAATGGCATAAATACTAAATATATGCAAAGTGTAAAGACTATTTATGATCAAAAACCGAGGAAAAAATATTCGGGGGAATAGAACATGGATGCAGCAATCAAATTTACCAATATATTACAGTAGCTTTGAGCGGAAAAACTGTACATATGGATTGATTTCATGGTATTATAGAAATATTGAAAATTCTGTGCAAAGCAACGGAGGAGCGGTAGAGATGAAATTGTTGAGTATTCCAGTGGGGGTATCTGATTTTGTGGAAATCCGCAGGAATGTCTGCATTCTTCAGAGGATAATCCATGGAGTATGCTGTATCTGACTGGATATCTGACAAAAGCACGTAAGAACACATATTGTGGATTATCTGGTATAGCAAGGCAGATTCCAGATAATTGTAGCAATAAATTAAAAAGATTAGAAAAAACGGATCAAAGCAATCGGTTTGATGTGGCAGGGGGAAATGGCGGATGAAAAGTTTTAGATTATGCAATATGAAATCATTTCGGGATTCAGGGGAAATTGAAATTAAACCATTGACAATATTTGTGGGTAGAAATAGTTGTGGCAAGAGCAGTCTGGCACGTTTTCCGGTATTGATTGCCCAGACTTTTAAAAACAAAGTTAATACGCCGTTGTTATTGTTTGGTGACATGTTGGATTATGGCAATTACAATGATGTAGTCAACAGACATATACAGGGAGATATGGAATTTACATTAGGATTTGGAAAGGAGATAGAGAGATATCTATATCTTCAAATCAGGGGAAATATTCGTTATTATCTAAATCGGGATAGGGATGTTGAAAAAATCTTTCACTCAATTGAAAAATTAGATTTGAAAGTAAGAGTTACAAAACCGGATAAAAAAATGATTGTCAAAGAAATTCAGCTATATATAAATGGCAATTTAATATATACAATGGAATACAACGATAATCATTATTCTATAAATTTTTCCGATCTGTTAGAGAATAAACAAAGAATGTATAGTATGGAATTGGATTTTGCGGATATTCAATTTCAAGGATTTATTCCAATGCTGGGAGTGGATAGCATAATAGAGAATTATATTAAATCGCAAACATATAGTGATGATTGGAAAATAAAGCAGTTACAGGCATTAACTGAGATCCCATATCGTATTTTTGATACAGAACTTAGAAAAAAGATGTCTAAGAAAAAATGGTATTCAGTGTGGGAGGGAATTTTATTAATAAAGACAATTTTTATAGGAATTAGTCGTTATATGGATGATTATGCAGAAGAAATGACGTATGTTGGTCCGTTTCGGGAAAATCCAAAGAGAACTTACCGTGATTCAGAGAATAATTATGAAAACGTCGGAGTCAGAGGAGAGAATGCAGGAATGTTGCTTAGGCAGGACTGGCAGAATCAGAAGAGATTGATAAAAGATGTTTCAAGATGGTTTGAGAAGTCAATGGGATATGAAATCAGTATAGATGATATCAGTGAGAATTTGTACAGCCTTGTGGTGACCAATAAATTGAATGATGGATTGGAAGAGAAGGACAATCTTATGGATGTAGGATATGGTATTTCACAGGTGCTTCCGATTGTGACAGAACTTATGGCAGAAAAGTCGGTGGCAGATGACAGAGACCAAAACAAATCCAGTACAAAGAAGAACTTTGTAATTGAACAGCCGGAGTTACATCTGCATCCGGCAGCACAGGCAGAATTGGCGGATTTGTTGGCCGATGCAGCTAATTTAAATCGAAGTCGAAGAATTATTGTGGAAACGCACAGTGAACATCTTATAAGAAAATTACAGGTGTTGATTGCAGATCCAAATGTACCAATTGATAATGACCAGGTTGCTATCTATTATGTTGAGAAAAATGAAGAGGGAGAATCTTTTATTAAAAAAATGGAGATTGCCCAGAATGGTCAGTTTAAAGGAAAATGGCCATCGGGTTTTTTTGATAAAGGATTTGAACTATCAACAGCTTTAATGATGGCAAATAGAAAAAGGGAATAGATATGCTGACAGTAACGGTAGGGATAACAATTTTAAAGGAACTGTTAAGATCATCATTGTTCGAGGCAACAGCAGAACAGCAAGAACTGTGGAGAAGAATATCGCAGCATAGATTAGCGTTGTCGCTCGAATTACAAGATCAATATGTGAAGTATTGTGAGGAAAAACTGGGGGGAGGTTATTCTGATTTGATACAGACTTTTCTGGCGTTTATTACGGCTAGCCAGGATATGTCTGTAATGGTTACACCTCGTAGCAAATTGCAAAAGCTTGCGAATGATGCTTATTTGGATGCCCTGTTATCAGTTTGTGTTAATACGGAAGAACGTATCTTACTGGGAGATAAAAGCAAAATAAACAAAAATATAATTACAAAGAATCATATTCAATTACTGGAAAAAACAGAATTGTTGAATATCGATGATTCAAGGAATATTTTTACTATGTTTACGTTTCCGATTAGTGGGCATCAGATAAGTAAGGATGAGGACAGTAGAGAACTTGGACAGTGGATTGGAAGAATTCTGAAAAGTCAGAACGAATTTACAATCTATGACAATTATATAGGAACAGATGTTAACATAAAAAACTTCCAAAAGTATATTTTAAAATATATTCCAATACAGTCGAATATTATGATTGTTACGATAGAGACAGACAGCATTAAAGAAGCAGATCTAAAAGAAGAGTTTGCAAAGGATTATTATAAACACTGGAATATCGAAGTATATGTGGCAGGAAATAAGAGAGAAAGTCATCCGAGGGTGATAGTGATGCCGGAATATACTATTTGCTTAGATAAAGGTATTCAGACGTTTGGTGTAAAGGGAAAAACAGAGTCTTCAATGATTACAATTACGCAGAGCAGCCTGATGAAACATTATGAGGTCAAAAATGCTAAGAAAATTTATCCATAGCTCTTTTATTTAAAGCAAAAATAGGTTATACTATTCTGGAATTTGAAGAAAGTGGGTATATTATGAAGCTAAAAGAGCCACTGCAATTACAATGCAATAACTGTCATAGAATATTTGAGGCGGACATGGATTTTGAGTGTGTAAGCACGAATGAACGTAATATGGGATTGGAAATTGATTATGAAGGAATTTATGATATGCCATGCCCTTATTGTGGAAAAGATATCTATGCACAGGTGGAGGCATATGAATATCCACCCGGAGCGATAAATTATGTCAGAAATACAGTTGTTGATGGGGCAGAACTTCAAACAGAATTAAGTGAGCAGAGTTTTATGTTGGAAGAGTTTTGAAGTGTGAAATAGAATAGTAGAATGATAGGTGATAAAGGACTTCTGAGCAGGAAGTCCTTTATTAAATATTAATCAAGCTACAAACGAAGCAACAAGATAAAATTGATGCTTTGCACAGACATGGTTCTATGCTATAATAGCGCATAATGGCAAAAATCAAAGGATGAGAGGATTATCATGAACGAGGAAGAAGTACAGATTGATTTAATGACATTGCTGCACTATATATTACGTAAGTGGCGTAGCATTATTGTTGTGATGCTGATTGTGGCAGTTGCTGCGAATCTATATTCGGTAAAAAAAAGTATGTCAGTGGTGGCATCTGTAAGCGCAGCTGAAGAAGAAGTGGATATAGAAAAGCAGATTGAAAATGCAAAAGAGGAATTGACAGCGGATGAGCTGGAACAGGTAGAACGTGTGTATTCCATGTATGAGCATAATTCGCAATTATATCAGGAAAATGAAGAATATCTTGAAAAGTCGATGTTGATGCAGCTGAATCCAAATGAGATTCCGACGGTAATGTTGAATTATCAGTTTAAGAAAGACCAGGCGGATGAAGAACTGTCTAATATCTTTACCATGTATGAGAATGCATTGTTAGATGAAGATACTTGTACAGCAATCATACAGGTATTTGGAGAAGAATATGCAAATACATCAGTCCGGGAATTGATATCAGTCACTGACACGGAGAATGGACAGAATAGTGATATTATAAAGCTTCAGAAAGACAAAAACTCTGGCATTCTGAGCATTCAGATTTATGCGGGCAGCGAGGAACAGTGTGAGCAGGTTGCAGAAATTGTGAAGAAGAGGGTAATGGAATATACAGAGCAATTGCAGCAGATATTTGGAATTTATACAGTAAATGCTATTTCGGAGCAGTATTATATATCCAGTGACAGCAATCTCAATATGCAGAAGTCAGATGTGGTCAATGCAGTAAATGACACATATACTGCATTGAAAAATATTTCTTCAGGGCTTTCGGAGAAGCAGATGACATATTACAATCTGCTTGTAAAAGGTATTGAAGATAAGACCATGTCAAAAGAAAATACAGATGAAACGGCGGAAATAACAGCTAATGTACAGTACATTAGCATGAAGTATATTTTGATCGGACTTCTTGCAGGTATGTTCCTTGCAGTATGCTGGTATGCAGTTATTTACATTATGACACAGACAGTGAAAGATGTGGATGAAGTGAAGATAATTACAAATCTTCCGGTATTTGGAACTGTGCTTGGAAGCAATGAGAATGGAAAGCGAAAGATTGTTGATCGATGGATTGATTCCTGGTTTGTGCATGATAAGAAGAGTGAGAATAATGAACTTTTATTAACACGTATCAGCCATGAAGTGGCAATGCTTGCAGGACAAAAGGACAAGAAGTGTCTTTTGATCGCATGTTCAGGAAATGACCAGAATGTGAAGAAACAGGCAGATAGTCTTGTGGAGAAATTAAGAGAACTTGGAATGAATGTAACAAGTACAGATAGTCTGGTCTCTGATAATACGGAAGTACTGAAACAATTAGAGAGTGCAGATAGTGCAGTCTTTGTAGAGCAGTTGATGAAATCTGAAAGAGATCAGATCAGGGAGGCTGTAGAACTTTGCCGGCGCTGTCAGGTTGAGGTGCTTGGAAGTGTAATTGTCGGAAGCGATTCCTATTAGAATTGGAATAGTTGGTTTAAAAATGATATTAGTAAAAAACAATATGCTTTTATCATGGAATGTTTTTAGTGAGTGCGGTTATCAATGATTAATGAATTGTTGATACCGCATTTTCGTGTATTGAAATAGGTGACCAGAAAATATTATGAAAAAAGTAAGTAGAATCATTATAAGTTTGTTGTGTATTTTAATTTTATTGAATATAATAATAAAAAGTGAAATGTAAATGGAGATGCTGTGGAAAGCATCTCCATTTATAATATCAGAAAGCTATTGTTTTTCCTTTTATATGTAAAGAAAATGGTTTGCGGTTCATAATGTAATAGCCAAGCAAAAGTGAAAAATACGAATATACAGGGTAAATGTGTGCTGTTTCTGAGCAACCATAAATTAAAAAGAAGAACAAAAGTAACAGCATGGAGGTATTACGCTTAATTGCTGCCATTATAATCGCATATATAATTGCAAAGGTGAGGATGATTGTGGCAGCAGTTCCCCAGTGAAGTGAAACGTATGGAAAGAACATATCCAGACAATCATTGTCATAAATTGGAAATCCATAAAAACCAAAACCAGAATTTTTACTATAGAAAGAGCACGATAATTGGATTCTGGAAAGCATTGTGCCATTATAAGACGCAAAATATTCAGGATGGTGGAGGTATAAATAACAGCCAATCAAAGGTATTCCAAGACACAGGAGAAATGCTCCAGATGTAAATAATACCATTAATTTGTGGAAAATAGCATCGTTTACCATAATTGATAAAAGATGTATGATAATTAACATTAAAATAATTACCTCTGCCGTTCTGCTATTTGCAGTTTTTTCAAGAAGTAGAATGAATCCAATATAAAGAATGATATCATACCATTTTTTCTTTTCTTTTCGAAGATACATAATATCCATAGCGAGAAGTAAAAAATCTAATCCCATCATGTTAGGATGAGTCCATCCAAAGAAAGTACGTGTTCTTCCACCAATCCAGATGTTGATCTCATTTATCATCAGTCCCATAAATGGTAAAGTAAAAAACAGAATACATCTTACAATGCGAATATACAAATCTAATTTTACGATTTTTCGAATTTCTATATTTTTGGCACAAAACAGTAACATCATGGTTCCGAAAATATTATAGAAATCAAAATTATATTGATAGCTTTTGCAGCAGAGATAGAATAGGAGCATCAGGAAAATCCAATCGAGAATAGAATTTTTTTGTAAAATATTTTTTATTAGCAGCATAAAAAGCAGAATATGATAAAATACAACAAGTTGTCCCATATAAGCTGGAAATGTCTTTCTCATAAAACTAAAAAGAGGATAGTAAAGACCTAATAAAAAATAAACAGGATAGAGTAATGCACTGGAAAATTTATCTCGCTTCTGCAGCGTTTCAATTAATAAGTTCATGAATTGTCTCCTCAATAAATGTTTGATGAGGAGAATTATAGCATAAGATTACCGTTAAGAAAAGAAAAAGGATAGAAATTCGATGGTATAGTTCTTGCGATTGGGATTTATAGTGAGTATAATATATACAGTTTGTATTTTGATGGAGGCAGAATGGGAAAATTAATCAGTATAGTTATTCCATGTTACAATGAGGAAAAGACGATAAATATTATATGTGAAGCTATACAAAAAACTATGGAACAAGTGGATGATATGGAGTATGAACTATTACTTGTTAATGATGGCTCATCAGATGATACATTAGAAAAAATGCAGAAACTGGCAGAAAAAAATACAAGGATAAAGTATTATTCTTTTTCAAGGAATTTTGGCAAAGAAGCGGCAATTTATGCAGGATTATGTAATGCAAAGGGTGACTATGTTGTTACAATGGATGCTGATATGCAGGATCCACCAGAATTGCTGCCAAAGATGTTAGAAATACTGGAGACGGAACCATACGACAGCGTTGCAACAAGAAGAGTGTCAAGAACAGGAGAACCGCTAGTGAGATCTGCATTTGCCCGTATTTTTTATAAACTGATCAATCGAATTTCAGATGCAGAAATTGTAGATGGGGCAAGAGATTATCGTTTGATGACAAGGGCGATGGTACAAAGTGTACTATCGTTGTCAGAATACAATAGATTCTCAAAAGGAATATTTGCATGGGTAGGGTATCGCACAAAGTGGATTGAGTATGAAAATGTTAAAAGAGTTGATGGAGAGACCAAATGGAGTTTCTGGAAGCTGCTGAAATATTCGATAGATGGTATCGTGAATTTTTCAAATGTTCCATTGATGATATCATCATATCTTGGGATTGTTATGACGTTCGTATCTTTCCTTGCAATTGTATTTATTATAGTCCGAAAGATGATTTTTGGGGATCCCGTAAGTGGATGGCCGTCTTTGGCATGCATTATTACTTTTGTAGGTGGGATTCAGTTGTTTTGCATGGGAATTATGGGGCAATATTTGTCAAAAACTTATATGGAAGTAAAAAAGAGACCACATTATGTAATCTGTTGCACCAATGATGATGAGGCACAGAAGAATAAGTGAGTAGAAAGAGGAAAGAAAATGAAAAAAAAATTAGTTACATTCGGGATAAGCTATTGTATTGTGTTTTTAAATGTATTTATGACAATTATTTTTGGACCTGCTGAAATTTTTATGGGAAATTATAAAGATTTTGGAGTGATTTACAGTGAGTTTGGATGGACATTTTTGATTGGCGGAATCATTGGCTCAATTGTAATAGCTGCCATTATCGCTTTGTTCCCAGAAGTGCTTAGAATAATAATTTTAAGTATAGGGTTTGGTGTTGGAGTAGCGTGTTATATTCAGGGGATGTTTTTAAATAAAGGGTTGGACATGCTTGGAGCTACCGCTGAGGGATATCATGCAGGAAAGACTGAGATGATTCAGAATGGCGTAATCTGGATGATGATTATTGTTATAGCATTGGCATTGTCATTTGTATTGAAAAAGTATCGTGTTAAAATAGCAGTATTTGGTTCTCTGTTCTTAATTGCGATTCAAATGAGTGGATATATTTCTTTGTTTTTTACAGCAGACAAGGAAGCATTTCAATACGCGGAAGGGGAACTGTGTCTGTCAGGAGAAGAACAGTTTACTGTATCATCCAATGAGAACATCATAGTTTTTATTTTAGATAATTTTTCGTCAGAATGGCTTGCAGAAGCAAAGCAGGAGATTCCAGGATTGACGGATGGATTGGTAGACTTTACTTATTATAATAATGCTGATTGTAATTCGTATAGTACATATCCGTCATTGGTAAGACTGGTTACAGGACATGAACTTAATCCAACAGTAAGTGTGGATGACTATATTACGGAATGTTGGAATAACGAAAAGACAGATGATTATTACAATCTGTTACATGAACATGGCTACAAAGTTAATGTTTATACACCGGAACTGCCAATTATATGTGGATCAAAGACATTGTCACTTGCAACAGGAAAATTGGACAATATCGCGCAGGAAAGTGACTCAATACAGGTAAATCATAAGCTTCTGTATAAGACTTTGATTAAGATGTCAGCTTACAGATATGCACCAAAATGTTTGAAATCAAGATTTAATGTTGGAATGAATGAATATTCAGAAATTGTTTCCTATGCGGACAATGTGATTGCAACGTCAAATCCAAATTTTTATAATACATTAGTCGAAAATGGTCTTAAAGTAGATGACAGCAGTAACTATTATCAATTTATTCATTTGAATGGTACACATGAATTTATTAATGATGAAAATTGTCAGTACGCAGATGGAGCGTCACGGACGCAGACGATTCAAGGGATATTTCTGATGCTGAATGAATATTTAAATCAGCTGAAAGCGGCAAATGCTTATGATAACTCGACGATTATTATCACGACAGATCATGGAGTAGCCAGAAATATGCAGCCAATTTTCTTTATAAAAGAAAAAGGACAAAAACATGACAGTGTGCAGGAGAGTAATGCGCCGATTTCGTTGAATGAATTTGTTCCAACAATCGTAAATGCATTAGGAGAGGATCATAGTGAATTTGGATTCTCTATTTATGATTTCTCAGAAAATGAAGTCAGGGAAAGAACTGTATACGAGAGATCTCAGGATGATGCATATCCGGCAGTGAAAAGATACGATGGAGGAAATGCGGGACAGAATGTTTATCATGTGTATACTTATAGAGGCAATCTATATGACTTCCAGTATGTATATGATAATGGAATATATGATGTAATTCCGATGGTGGATTCGTATTTTTAAATGAAAGGAGATAGAGATGAAAAAGACCAAAGATAGAATAGTTTCAATAATAGCACTATTAGTTACAGTACTGTATCCTTGTTTGTTTATGTATTTTCAAAATGTGGATGAGGGAAATTTTAAAGAGATTTTACCGGCAGTCGGAAAGTTTTTATTGGTTACTGGAATTGTATTTATCCTGGTGCTGGCAATTATAAAAAGATTTTCAAAGGCGGCTTTGTATACAATATTGTCAATGATTGCTTTTATGAATTTTAATACAGTTTTAAACGCACTTAGAAAAATAATTCCTAAAATGCGTACAATTTATTTTCTGGTTGTTCTGGGTTGTTTTTTTGCGGTACTTTTATATATTTTTATAAAAAGAGTTGCAGATGGAATGATTGCATTAAAAATAATTGGACTTGTGTTTACAATTTTAATTGTAATAAATTTTGTGTCTGCTATTCCAGCTATCACAAATAGATATTTTTCGGAAAAAACAGTTGGTAGTGATGATGCTATAACAGCATTTAAATTTGAGGACACGAAGCCAAACGTATATTATTTTATTTATGATGAGTATGGGGGATATGAAAATCTGCAAAGATATTATGATTATGATAACGGATCTTTCTATGATGATTTAAAGGCTGCAGGAGTGAACGTTTCATATTCTAGTAGAAACACAGAGTCGATATTTACATCAACGATTGTACCGAATCTTATGAATTTATCTTATGTAGCAAGTGATGATGGATATTCGATTGATAATATTGCATTAACTGAAAATGCATCATTACTAAAATTGTTTCAAAATAATGGATATACAGTTAACATGATTGATCATTTGGGCTTTTTAAAAACAGCAGGTTGCAATGTCTTGAATGATGATTTGGAGGGGGATACGATTTCAACTTATCTTATTAATAACAGTGCTTTAAAACAAATTGAGTCGGTAATGAAAGAACTGTATAAGAGAAGTCATGGAGATAGTATGTCTTATGAAAGTTATACTAGAAATATATTAGAACTTATGGAAAATTCTCCTGATTATATAGCAAAGAATCAGCCAACATTAACGATTGGCTATATACAGTCGCCTCATGATCCAATTATGTTTCGAGAAGATGGATCAGCGTTGCCGGAAAATCAATGGCATAACTGGAAGGACAAGCAGTTATATATAGGACAGTTAAAATATATAAGTCAAACTATCGAAAATGTAATACAAAATATAAAAGAATCAGATCCAGATGCGTTAGTCATTATACAATCCGATCATGGATCCAGGTATCCGTATTGGATGGTGGAAGATTTTGATGCAGAAGCGTATGATGAACAAGAAGAAAATTTTTATATGCAGAATATTTTGAATTGCGTTTATTATAAAGGAGAAACGATAGACATAGAAGGAGAAAATGGAATAAACACACTTAGAAAAACACTGAATTATGTATTTGGGACAAGCTATGAAATGTTAGATTCCCAAAAGTGTGTGAAAACATATCTGTAAATAGTCTATGCAGAGTGATTTGTCAGAGTACATAAGAGGAGAACAAGAATGCTATTTAATTCGTATGGTTTTTTAGTTTTTTTTCCAATTGTTGTTGTAATTTATTTTCTGTTGCCGAAAAAAATAAGTTACTTATGGCTTTTGGCGGCAAGCTACTATTTTTATATGGGGTGGAATGCAAAGTATGCACTTTTACTTTTGGTTTCAACGACAATTACATATGTGAGTGGTATTTTGATTCAATGGCTGAATGACAGGCATCCAGATAAAATATGTGCTAAAAAGTGGGTGGTAGCAGGAAGTTTTATATCAAATCTTGCAATACTGTTCTTTTTTAAATACTTTAATTTTACAATTGAAAGCATGAATACCGTGCTGAGATATATAGACCTTCCAACGATAAATACATCATTAGATGTCTTACTTCCGGTAGGAATTTCATTTTATACATTTCAGGCACTTGGTTATACAGTAGATGTTTATCGGGGAGAAATTCGGGCAGAACTCAATTTTTTCCGATATGCATTGTTTGTTTCATTTTTTCCCCAGCTTGTGGCAGGACCAATTGAACGTTCTAAGAATCTTTTAAATCAGCTGCGAAATCCAAAGTCATTTAGCTATGAGCGAATGTGCGATGGTCTTATGATGATGATATGGGGATATTTTTTGAAACTTGTGATTGCAGATAGAATTGCAATTTTTGTTGATAATATGTATGGTAATGTGGGTGTGTATGACGGAAGATATCTATTGCTTGCCAGTGTATTGTTCGCGGTTCAGATATATTGTGATTTTGCTGGATATTCCACAATTGCAATTGGAGCAGCAGAGGTAATGGGATTCCAGTTAATGGATAATTTTAATTGCCCATATTTATCACAGTCTGTCGCAGAGTTTTGGAGAAGATGGCATATTTCACTTTCTTCCTGGTTTAAGGACTATCTTTATATTCCGTTGGGTGGAAATCGGAAAGGAAAAGTTAGAAAATATATTAATATTATGATTGTATTTCTGGTAAGTGGACTTTGGCATGGAGCAAATTGGTCTTATGTTATCTGGGGTGGGTTGAATGGAATTTATCAGGTGATAGGGGCAGTTTTTACACCTTTCAGAAATAAAATCAGGGAAAAATTACATCTAAAAAAGAATTTCTTTCCGTTGATGATCATTTATATAGTGGTAACCTTTGTATTGGTAGATTTTACATGGATTTTCTTTCGTGCGGATACAGTGCAGCATGCATTTGCGGTGATCCAAAGTATTTTTAATATGAATAATCCGGCATTGTTGGCGAATGGGGCACTTTATGATATGGGACTGAGCAGACCGAATTTTATAGTTCTTGGTGTTTCTTTGGTGATTTTATTAGCAGCAGATATATGCAAATATCGTGGAATCAAGGTTCGAAGTGTGATTTTAAATTTGAATATTGTTATAAGATGGGCTGTTATTATTGCAGGGATTCTTGGTATTTTGGTGTTTGGAATCTGGGGAAGCGGATATTCTGCGACTAATTTTATTTATTTTCAGTTTTAGGTCTGTAGGAGTTTGAAAAACAAAAGATATCTGAAAGAGGTAAGATGAAAACTACTAATTATTTTATGAAAATCACAATCTTTCTGATGATTTTGACGGGTGGGATAATTTTGGTAACATACGTGCTTACACCTGAAATACCATCATTTTACAAAGAAAATCATTATGATGTCGTTTTTTTTGGAACAAGTCAGTCATACTGTTCTTTTGATCCATTGGTTTTCGATGAATATAATTTAAAAACATATAATCGTGGTAGACAGCAGCAAACAATGAATTATACATACTATTATATCAAGGATGCATTGGATGCATGTGATATTGATGTTATAGTTCTTGAGGTGTTTGGAATGTTTTATGAAGCAGATGACGATGGATTTATCAGCGAGGGGGTAAGAGATTCGACTTTGAATGATATGCGAATGTCAGGGACTAAGATAGAAGCAATCAGGGATTGTGTTCCAAAAGAGATGCAGATAGGTTACCTGTTTCCATTGGATAAATATCATTCCAGATGGGAAGAATTAGAATATGTATCTGTAAATGACCTGACTCAGGATATCATGAATCACTATTACGATGAAAGTGATAGAGGTTATATGCGTTGGACTGAAGCTCAAATGTGTGTAGATGATTATTGGAGCATTGCCTTTTCAGAGGTTCGAAGAAGTGTATATGATGAGAATATGAAATATTTGAATAATATATATGAGCTATGTCAAAAAAAGGGAGTGGAACTTGTTTTAGTAAAAGCACCATTGCCGTGTTATGACAGAGTGATTGAAGAGACAAATACAGTATCAGACTGGGCAAAGAAACACAATGTAGAATTTATTAATTATATGAGATTACAGGATGTACTTGAACTCAATTTTTATACGGACAGTCTGGATGGTGGAACACATTTGAATGAAAATGGAGCCGGAAAGGTATCGAAACATCTGGCTGCATATTTAAAGGAAAAATATTTTGAGTGATAAAGCAGAACCAGGTGCTAAAGTGAAAGAATATTTTGAGGGGACACAAATGAAAAAATTAATTAGTTTGATAAAAGTGATTATTTTCTGTGGGATTTTGTCTGTAAGTATTTATGGAATCACTGTGGCATTACTTCCAAGAATACCAGATTTTTATAAAGAAGAACATTGGGATGTAGTGTTTTTTGGCACAAGCCAAAGTTATTGCACGTTTGATCCGGAAATATTTGATGAATATAATTTGAAGACCTATAATCGTGGCAGGCAGCAGCAGACAATGAATTATACATATTATTATGTCAAGGATGCGTTGGATAACAGCGATATTGATGTTGTTGTGCTGGAGATATTTGGTATGTTTTATGATGAGGATGATACAGGATTTACGAGTGAGGGTGTGAGAGATTCTTCGTTAAATGATTTACGATATTCTGACATAAAGGTGGACGCAATAAAAGATTGCGTGCCGGAAGACTTACAGTTGGATTATTTACTTCCTTTAGGCAAGTATCATTCCAGATGGGAGGAATTGGATTATTCGTCTTTTGAGGGATGGAAAGAGAGTGTAATGAATCCATATTTTACAGAGAAAGGGAGAGGATTCTATCATTGGGCGGGCGCACAGCCTTGTGGGTATGCATCCTGGGATGAGATATTTTCAGAAAAAAGACGACCTGTTTATGAAGAAAATCTCAGATATCTGGATATGATCAATGAACTGTGTAAGGAGCATGGTACAAAATTGGTGTTGGTGCGTGCTCCGTTCCCATGCAATGAGAAAACGGTGGAGATGACAAATACAGTTATGGATTGGGCAGATACACATGAGGTTGAATTGATTAATTGTATGAAGGTGACAGATGTTATTGGTTTGAATTTTGAGGAAGATAGTCTGGATGCAGGAACACATTTGAATGAGAGTGGAGGAAAGAAAGTATCCAGATATATTGCGGAGTATTTAAAGGAAAATGTATTGAAATAAAATTCAATTATAGAAAAATGATACACTAGATGGATATTTATGCAAGCTGGAGAATTAGATAAATTATCGAAAAGTGTTCTGATTTATATATGTAACATTGACAACAATGAATGCTAGTACTATACTTCAACAAGATTTATGTATTTAGGAGAAAAAGTATGATCACAAAAAGAGAATTTGATACGTTGGTACTTCTGACAGAGACAAAAGAGGTTGTATCTCAGAAAGATATGGCAGAGCGGTTAAAAATTTCAGCTGAAGCCGTGAATAAGACAGTCAAAGAATTAACAGAAAAAAACTATTGCGAAAATGGACGGATCACACAGGATGGTCTGGATGCATTGGAACCTTATCGTGTGAAGAGGGCAGTATTTGTTGCAGCAGGCTTTGGAAGCCGGATGGTGCCGATCACTTTGAATACGCCTAAGCCGCTTGTCAGAGTCAACGGAACGCGTATTATTGATTCACTTCTTGATGCAGTGGTAGAAGCTGGAATTCCTGAGATTGTTATTGTGCGTGGATATTTGGGAGAACAGTTTGATCAGCTTCTTTATAAATATCCGAACATCAGGTTTGTTGAGAATCCGATTTATAGTGAGGCAAATAATATTTCCTCCGCTGTATGTGTCAGATATCTGCTGCAGAATGCGTATGTTTTGGAAGCAGATTTACTGCTCCGTAATAAAAAACTGATCCGTAAGTATGAATATGAAACAAATTTCTTGAGTATTCCGGTGGAGTCCACGGATGACTGGTGTTTTGCAACCGATCATAATGGTGTGATTACAGAAGAAAAAGTAGGTGGTACCGACTGTCATCAGATGGTTGGAATTTCCTACTGGAGTGAAGCAGATGGAATCAAGCTTGCCAATGACTTAAATGAGGTTTATTTATCGCAGGGTGGAAAAGAGCGCTATTGGGAGCAGGTGCCGCTTGTTTATAAAAAGGAAAATTACCAAGTGCATGTTCGTGAATGTAAGGCAGAAGATATTACAGAGATTGATACATTTAACGAATTAAAGGCAATTGATAATCGTTATGTCACAGGTTGATAAAAGCGACAAATGTGAGCAATTATAAAAAAATGATAATCAGGGACAACTTCAGAGACAGTTAAGTCCTACACATGTATGGGCAATGGCACTTGGTGCAAAAGTATCCAAATGCAGGCGGCGGATTTACTTTTACCAAGATGTGCTTTGGCAGAAATACGGCATATGTTTGTGGATGGTTTCTGGTAGTGGCTTATTTGACAAATGTTCCAATGAATTCGACTGAATTGGTCTAATTGTCGATGGCTTGGATGAATCAGCAGTTATTTTAAAATGGGGGTTGCATTATCAGGTGGTCGGCTATGATGTCTGGCTCGGAGAAATGTTGCTTGCTATGGGAATATTGATTTTATTTGGAATATTGAATATTCTTGGCGCGAAGAAGGCGGGGATTGTACAGACGATTCTCGCAGCATTGCTAGGCATTTCTGTTGTGACATTGACGATAGCAGCCTTAGTGAGCAGTAAGACATCTTTGGCAAATATGGCTCCATGGTGGGGTTTTCATAAGTCTGATGCCATTGCACCTTGGGCATATGTAGGATTTGATACCATACCGCAGGCGGCAGAAGAGTTTAAATTCTCTTACAAAAAAGTGAGTGGCATTATGATTGTTGCGATTATATTTGGCTGCTTTGTCTATACAGCAAATAATACGATTACTGCAGCAACATTGGAAAATTGGTCGGATCTGATTGTGGAGTCTGCATCAACACCGTGGTTATTGCTGACAGCTGCAGAATGTCTGCTTGGAACACCGGGAAAGATTTTGGTTGGAGTAGCGGTGTCAAGCGCTGCATTATCATATCCTTGTCCGGACCAATTTTAGGAAGAGAAGCATTGGGATGGTTTTCTTAAAAACAATGGCAACCATAGGTGTTGTATTTTATGTAAAGCAGATGAAAAAGTGAGTTAACAACTATTATGTATCATTAAGATAAAAAGTTTAAAGAAAATGTTTGCTCCTGCATAGCATTGTTGAAAGTGGTCGTATAATAATTATTATACGACCACTTTTACATTTACAGTTAGCAAAATTACTGTTATTCTTTATTTAGAAGAAACAGAAAGGAGACAGGAAGACATGGGTAGATTCGTAAACCCGGATAATAGTGCATTTCAGGTTGCGTTGAATTCTAAGATATATGTGGATAAGACTGGTTTGATTGAGTACACGAACAGTGTTCTTGATACGACAGATGCTTATATTTGTAATAGCAGACCACGCAGATTCGGAAAGTCGTATGCAGCGAATATGTTGGCAGCATACTACAGTAAGGGTGCGGATTCTGAGAAGATGTTTTCTGGATTGCAAATTAGTAAGGAAGCAGATTTCAGGGAGCATCTCAATAAGTATGATGTGATTCATATTGATATCCAGTGGTTCTTGGCGAATTGTGAGGACGTTGATAATGTTGTAACGCTTATTACAGATTCAGTTTTGAGCGAATTACGGGAAATATATCCAGATATTTTTACATGGGAAGTATCACGTTTACCGGATGCACTTTCCATTGTAAGAGAAAAAACCGGACAAAAGTTTATTATCATTATTGATGAATGGGATGTTCTGATTCGAGACGCGGCAACAAATGGAAAGGTTCAGGAGGCGTATATCAATTTCCTGAGGGGAATGTTTAAAGGAACTGAACCAACTAAATACATTCAGCTTGCTTATCTTACAGGTATTCTTCCTGTAAAAAAAGAAAAAACACAGTCTGCATTGAATAATTTTGATGAGTTTACAATGTTGAGTGCGAGCAATCTGGCTCCTTATATTGGTTTTACGGAGGATGAAGTAGAGAAACTTTCGAAGGAATATCATCAGGATTTTGATAAAGTCAAACGCTGGTATGATGGTTATCTTTTGAAGGATTATCAGATTTATAATCCGAGAGCGGTTGTAGGTGTGATGCTAAAAGGAGAATTTAAAAGTTATTGGTCCGAAACGGCATCTTATGAAGCAGTTACTCCTTTGATTAATATGAATTATGATGGTTTGAAAACAGCTATTATTGAAATGCTTTCTGGTGCAAATGTGAAGGTTGATACTGCAACTTTCAAAAATGATACTGTAAATATTCACAGCAAGGATGATGTGCTTACTTATATGATTCATCTGGGATATCTTGGTTATGATCAGTATACAAAAACAGCGTTTATTCCGAATGAAGAGATTCGGCAGGAACTTACAGTGGCAGTTGAAAGCCGGTCTTGGAATGAAATGTTGATGTTTCAGCAGGAGTCAGAAAGACTTCTGGATGCGACGTTAGATATGGATGGTGTGATGGTTGGAACTCAGATAGAGAAAATTCATAATGAGTATATTTCTGTTATTCAGTATCATAATGAAAATTCGTTAAGTAGTGTATTGACAATAGCATATCTTAGTGCAATGCAATATTATTTCAAACCAATTCGGAAATTGCCGACAGGCCGTGGATTCGCTGACTTTGTTTATATACCAAAACCTGAATATAAAGCGGATTATCCTGCGTTAATTGTGGAACTGAAATGGAATCAGAATGCACAGACTGCAATGCAGCAGATTAAGAATAAAAAGTATCCAACAGCCATTGAAAATTATACGGGGGATATTCTGCTTGTAGGAATCAGTTATGATAAAAATTGCAAAGAACATCAATGTTTGATTGAAAAGTATGAGAAAGAATCATAATATATGTAAAATGCTGATTGAAAATATTGTGATTATTGTTTTAAAAAGCTCGTATTGACAATTCTTAGAATTAAAGAATACAATGTATGAAGTCTTATATTTTGAGGAAAATATACTTAAAATTGTTAAATTGAAAGAATTATTAATAAAAAGTTGAAGTTTAACTGAAAACTCGCTATATTATAAGTATCCAATACAAAAAAGAGAAACGGGTGAAATACAATATGGCAGTATATGTTGTTGGTGATTTTTTGAGAGAAACCAGATTGAGAAAAGGGTATACACAGGAAGAGGTCAGCTACGGAATCTGTACACCTGCGTCTTTGTCGAGAATTGAAAATGGAGCACAAAAACCGGGACGACTTATTTTGGAGAAACTGTTTGAACGATTGGGTACGGAGAATAATTTGTTTAATTCTTTTGTGAGTAAAGAAGAGATGGAGTTGTATTTAGAAATACAGACATTGATTAGAAATGTAACAGATGGGGATTTGCAAAGAATTGAAGAGCAGATTGACATAGTGGACAGGCTGACGAAGAATACATCAGAATTGGAAAGACAGAGTTTGTTTTGGGCAAAAGGGGAACTCGCAACACAAAAATATGGCAATAATGGTAAGGCTATGGAGTATCTTATGAAGGCTATACAAATTACATTGCCGGATTTTGATGGGAAAAATCCATTAAGAAACCATTTATTAACGTTTGATGAAATTACAATTATTAATAGTATTGCTGTAAGACATGCAGAAAATACTAGTTTATTAACAGCAATACAATTAGATATGTGGCTTAAAGAATATATGGAAAATAGAGTTGTAGACGGAAGAATGAAAACTGCAAAGTATCCTATGATTTTATATAATCTTAGTTGCTGGTTTGGCAGTGAACATTGCCATAAGGAAGCATTAGATATAGCAAATCAAGGAGTGGATTTTTGCGTTAAATATGGAAATCTGGTAGCTTTTCCAAGGCTTATACTAAATCAAGGAATAGCATCTGTTGAATTAGGACAAATTGATAATGCAAAAAAATATTTACACCAAGCAGTTACTATTTTTGAAACAATGAAAAGAATGGATACTGTTGAATATATAACTACTTGGTGTAGAAATGAATATCAAATAGAAATTTAATATCCGCCTACCATAGGTCCAAGAATGTAGGCAACTACATTCGAGTTATCCACAACTCCTGTGCTTCCAACAATAGAAGTGGCTGCAATAAGTGCACATAATGTGATAGCAAAAATTTTCTTTTTCATGGTTTTGTACCTCCAGTTAATTTTGAGATTATGGTAAATTCCAGAAGGCAAAGAGACCATTCGATGTGACGTAAATTTAAATTTACGTGATATCGAATGGTCTTTTTGCGTGAATGGGAATAAAATTAATTAATTTAACAGGTTGCTTTGGGGATTAGGGAAACTGTTAAAAGAGATTGAAAGAAATGAAAGGAAAATGTGAGTTATGGTAAGACCGGGATTACGTCGCAGCGAAATTGATTGGGAGAATGTAGACATTCATATCTCCAGAGAAGAAATGGAGAGAGAGCAGGAGCATGAAGCGGCAATACAGCAGGCAAAACAGTATCTGATCAAAAACTTTCCAAAGTTTTGTACAATAAATAATGGTTATTATGAGACAGAGACGTTTAATCATGATGCAGGGATGTATGAAGTAATGCATGTGGATCATATCGTGATTGGTGATCAGGCAATCTATGTGATCAAGACAGTGAAGTTTCCGGAGCATGTCGAATTATACGGAAGCTCAGACGCAAAAAACTGGTATTATGCAGAAAACACAGATAAACAGGAAACGCATAAGCACAAAGTGGACAATCCGGATAAGAGAAACCAGAGTTATTGTGAGTATATACAGATGTTGGCGGGAGAAGCTATCAGACGGGATGTGCCGGCGATTGCAATTGTCAATATTATTGGACTTACAGATGAGCAGATCCATTTGGATATAGAATCAGGGCATGAGGTTGTGACAATGGATAAACTGGCAGACAGGATCCGGTATTATGAGAGTACAATTGACAGTGATCGTGTGGCGTATGAACATAGCGATGATCTGATAAGAAAATTCAAGGAAGAAGAGGTGTATGATAATATCATTCCGCAGATACGGGATGTGGAGTTGAAATACAGAATTTATTTAAAACTATCGGAATAGATTCCAGTAAGATTTTAAGCAAATCTTAAGATGAAATCATTGTTTACAGGTTTACAAGTTTCCTTTTATTTGATAAAATTCTATTTTGGTATGTAAGAATAAAATAGGTGTCTTAATATTTTGAGATGCGGTCACTTTAGGAGGAAATGATGAGTTTTATTAACACGGTGTTTGGTATTCCACTTGGATACGTCATGTGGGGATGCTATCAGTTGGTGAAAAACTATGGTTTATCAATCATTCTGTTTACATTGGTCAGCAAAATCGTCATGCTGCCGGTATCTATTATGGTACAGAAAAACAGTATTCGAATGATACAGATCCAGCCACAGATAAATGAGATTAAATATAAGCATGCAGGCGATAAAGATCGCATTGCGGATGAACAGATGGAGTTATTCAAAAAGGCACATTATAGTCCAATGCTTGGTATGGTGCCAATGTTATTACAGATTCCATTGGTTCTTGGTCTGATTAATGTCATTTATAATCCAATGCAGCATTTGATGCATATCAAGACATCTGTCTGTGATCAGATCGTGGCAGCTACCTGTTCTCTGATGGGTGTAGATCAATTGGGGAGCGGCGCACAGCTTCAGGCAATGGCAGCATTGCAGAATCCGGATAACTTAAGCTTTTTCCAGAGTGCATTGACAGGGACAGGCATTGATATTGAGGCGATCGCAGCACAGGCAGCTACGATTAACACACATTTTCTTGGTCTGGATCTGTCTGTAGTGCCACACATTACTGTATTGGCATGGATCCTTCTTATTCCACTGTTCAGCTGTCTTTCTACTGTTTTACTTTGTGCATGCCAGAATCAGGCGAACGTGTTGCAGAAAGAGCAGGGTGCTTTGGGACAATGGGGAGTAACAATTTTTACAGTTGCATTCTCAACATATTTTACATTCCTGGTTCCGGGTGGAGTTGGTTTGTATTGGATTTTCAGTAACTTGTTCTCCACAGCGTTGATTTACATTTTAAATGCAGTTTACAACCCGAAAAAATATATTGATTACGAGGCGTTGGAGGAAAGTAAACGTCTGCTGGCAGAACAGAAAGCGGTAGAGGATGCCTATAAGAAAAAGATGGCTCCTTATAAGGCTAAGGAAAAAGAGGACTATAAGAGGTTTTTTGCCAAAGACAATGAAAATAAACAGTTAATGTTTTATTCTGAATCCTCAGGATTTTATAAATATTATCGTGGAATGATCGAAGAGTTATTGGAAAACTCGGATATTGTGATCCATTATGTTACAAGTGATCCGGAAGATCAGGTTTTCCAGATCAGGCATGAGAGGTTTAAAGCATATTATATCGGAGAGATCAAACTGATCACTCTGATGATGAAACTGGACTGTGATATTGTTGTTATGACAATGCCTGATCTTGAAACTTATCATATCAAGAGAAGCTATGTAAGAAAGGACATGGAGTATATTCATGTGCCACATAGTATTGACAGTATGAATATGACGTATCGAAAGGGAAGTATCGATCATTTTGACACTATTTTCTGCGTAGGTCCACATCATAAAGATGAGGTAGAGAAGATGGAAGAAACCTATGATCTTCCGCATAAAGTATTGTTAAACTGGGGTTACTGCCTGCTCGATGATATGCGAAAAGATTATGAGTCAAAAGAAAAAGTGATCAATGAACAGAAAACTATCCTGATCGCTCCGTCATGGCAGGAAGATAATATTGTGGATTCCTGTCTCGAGGATATTTTACAGAAATTGCGGGCTACAGGATATAAGGTGATCGTGCGTCCGCATCCACAGCATGTAAGACATATGCCAGAGAAGATGCAATTATTAAAAGATAAGTTTGCAGAAGATAAGAATATTGAAATTCAGACAGATTTTTCTTCGAACGATACAGTATTTAATGCAGATCTGATCATTACAGACTGGAGTGGTATTGCATATGAATATGCGTTTACAACATTGAGACCGGTATTGTATATTAATACGCCGATGAAGATCATGAATCCGGAATATGAGAAAATTGGGGTTGTGCCAATTAATATTTTCATGAGAGACAGCATCGGATGCAGCCTGAATCTGGATCAGTTAGACCGTGTAGCAGATGAGGCAACGAGATTGATCGAGCAGAGAGATTTATACCACGATAAGATTGATGCTTTTGTGAAACAATATGTATATCATTTGGGAACCAGCGCAAAAGTTGGAGCCAATTATATAAAATTACGTTTAAAACAAATTCATTCAGAAGAATAAAGGAGAAAAGATTGATGAAAAATTTAATGAAACAGATTACAAAGAACGGAAGAATTTTTTGGGTGACTTATTTTACTTTCTTTCTTATTTTGGCAATGCCAACGCATGCATGGGCATATGTTGATCCGGCAACCTTAACTTATGTAGTTCAGATTATTGCAGGCGTTTTTATTGCGGGTGGTGTTGCAGTTGGTGTATACTGGAGAAAAATCAAGAAGCTTTTCTCTAAGGACAAAACATCTGTTAAGAAGCATGAGTCAACAGAGCAGGAAAGAAATGCAGCAGCAGCAGCGGCTGAGGAATTTAACGAAGACAAATAGGAATCGTATCATTCAGAGAGAGGAATACAAATGAATATCAAGAGGAATATTTTATTAAATCCGGGACCGTCAACAACAACGGACACGGTAAAAATGGCACAGGTTGTGCCTGATATCTGCCCAAGGGAAGATGAATTTGCTGAAATGATGAGACAGATGAGGAAAGACCTTGTGAAGATCGTACACGGCGATCCTCAGAAGTATACTTCAGTTCTGTTTTGTGGTTCCGGCACATTGAATCTGGATGTATGTGTAAATTCACTTCTTCCAGAAGGAAAGAAGATTCTTGTTATAAATAATGGCGCATATAGCAGCAGAGCAGTTGAAATCTGCGAATATTACGGATTAGATCATATCAATCTGCAGTTTCCAATCGATGAACAACCGGATCTTAAAGTGGTTGAGAAAACGATGAAGGAAAATCCGGATATTGCTGTGGTATATACAACACATAATGAAACCGGTACGGGTGTGGGAAATCCGATTCGTGAGATAGGAGCAATTGCGCATGCACACGATGCGATTTTTATTGTTGATACGACTTCGACATATGCAATGGTTCCAATCGATATTGAAAAGGACAATATCGATTTTTGTATGGCATCTGCACAAAAGGGATTGATGTCTATGACAGGATTATCTTTTGTAGTTGGTAACGAAGAAATCATAAAGAAATCCAGGGATTATCCAAAACGTTCCTATTATTGTAATTTATATCTACAGTATGAATATTTTGAAAAAACGGGTCAGATGCATTTTACACCACCGGTACAGACGGTATATGCTACCCGACAGGCATTAAAAGAGTATTTTGCTGAGGGAGAAGAGGAAAAGTGGGCACGTCATTCCAGAGTGATGAAAGCCATTCATGAGGGACTGAAAGAGCTTGGATTTAAAGAACTGATACGTCCTGAAATTCAAATTGGTCTGGTTGCGTCGGCAGTATATCCTGATGATCCGAATTGGAGCTTCCAAAAAGTTCATGACTATTGCTATGAGCGTGGATTTACGATTTATCCGGGAAAAGTGACAACTACTGATACATTTCGATTGTGTGCGTTAGGAGCCATCGATGTGGAAGATATTGAAGAGTTTTTTAAAGTGTTAAGGGAAGCGCTTATAGAAAATAATATTCGAGTTCCGGTACAATACAGATAGTGAAAGGATACAATATGAAAACAGTATATATGTGTTTTGCTACAGACGTGATCCATGAAGGACATATGAATGTAGTTAAAAAAGCAAAAGAATACGGGAAAGTCGTAGCTGGTGTATTGTGTGATGCAGAGATGGTCCGTTATAACCGTTTTCCGACAGTAAGTTTTGAAGAACGTATGGCAATGGTGAGAAATATTCCGGAAATTGATGAAGTGATTGTACAGGATAGGATTATGTATGATAATGTCATCAAAGAATTAAAACCGGATTATGTCATTCATGGTGATAATTGGTGCGATGGACCGGAAAAGACAATTCGTGACAATGTAATTGCTTTGTTGAAAGAATATGGTGGAGAGTTAATAGAGGTTCCATATACATATAATGAAAAAGTAAAGAAAATCGATGATCAGTTTAAGGAAAAACTGGCAATGCCGGAATATCGCAGGAAAAGATTAAGACAGTTGATAAAAACAGTACCAATTGTTAAAACGATAGAAGTTCACTCCGGATTAACAGGTCTTATTGCAGAAAAGACGGTAGTGGAACATGACGGAGGATTGGACCAGTTTGATGCAATGTGGATTTCCAGCCTTTGTGATTCTACTGCAAAGGGCAAACCAGACATTGAGCTTGTTGATATGTCTTCACGTCTGAGAACGATCGATGATGTTTTAGATGTTACCACGAAACCAATCATTTTGGATGGAGATACAGGTGGATTGATCGAACATTTTGTTTATAATGTCCGGACATTAGAACGTATGGGTGTTTCAGCAGTTATTATTGAAGACAAAACAGGCTTGAAAAAGAATTCTCTGTTTGGCACGGAAGTAGAACAGACACAGGATTCTATCGAAAATTTCTGCGCAAAAATCAGAGCTGGTAAAAATGTTCTTCGTACAGAAGAATTTATGATCATAGCCAGAATTGAAAGCTTGATTTTAGAGCGTGGCATGGAGGATGCGTTAACCAGAGCTTTTGCATATGTGGAAGCAGGTGCTGATGGCATTATGATCCACAGCAGAAAGAAAACAGCTGATGAGATAATTGAATTTTGTGACAAGTTTCGGGCAAAATATTCTGATATACCGATTGTTGTTGTTCCAACATCTTATAATTATATTACGGAGGCAGAACTGGCGGCTCATGGTGTAAATATTGTTATTTATGCAAATCAGTTAACCAGAAGTGCATTTCCGGCAATGGAAAATACAGCAAAAGAAATTTTGAAAAATCATAGGGCTCTGGAAGTGGATTCAAAACTTATGCCATTTAAAGATATTATTACATTGATAGATGAATTGTAATTTAAAATTGGATTACGAATATTGATGTAGTGGTATAATAATTTTTGATGAGGATAAAAGAGATGAGAGTAGAAACATTATTTGATGTATTAGATTCTGATTTTTATACGGGAGTTCCGGATTCACAATTACAGGCATTATGCAATTTTCTGATCGATAAGTACGGAATTTCTGAACATCATGTGATAGCAGCCAATGAAGGAAATTGTACTGCACTTGCAGCTGGACATTATCTTGCAACGGGAAATGTACCTGTTGTATATATGCAGAACAGCGGTATTGGAAATATCATTAATCCGGTTGCATCTTTATTGAATGATAAGGTTTATGCAATCCCTTGTATTTTTGTGGTTGGCTGGCGGGGAGAGCCTGGTATTCATGATGAGCCACAGCATATCTATCAGGGTGAAGTAACCCTGAAACTTTTGGAAGATATGGATATTGCAACTTTTGTAATAGGAAAAGAGACAACGGAAGCCGAATTATATGCAAAGATGAAGGAATTCCGTAATGTTCTTACAAATGGAAAGAGCGTTGCTTTTGTAGTGAGAAAAGGTGCTTTGGAATATGGTAATAAAGTCGTTTATTCCAACGAATATCAAATGAAACGAGAGGAAGTTCTTGAACATATCGTTGCAGTAACTGAAAATGACCCGATTGTCAGTACAACAGGAAAAGCAAGCAGGGAATTGTTTGAAATCCGTGAAAGAAATGGACAGGGACATGAATGTGATTTTCTTACGGTCGGTTCTATGGGACATAGCAGCTCGATTGCACTTGGTATCGCTATGAGCAAAAAGAATGAAAAAATATGGTGCGTAGACGGAGATGGTGCATGTCTGATGCATATGGGTTCTATGGCAGTATTGGCAAGCAGAAAACCGGATAATATGGTACACATTGTGTTGAATAATACAGCACATGAGACTGTAGGCGGAATGCCGACTGTTGCAGGAAACATCAATCTTGTCACAATTGCAGAAGGCTGTGGATATCCTTATGCTGTATGTGTTGATAATTTCGCTGATTTAGATAAGGAATTAAAAGCAGCGAAAGAAGCAAAGAGTCTCCGGTTTATCGAGGTGAAATGTGCACTTGGTTCCCGTGCAGACCTTGGCAGACCGACTACGACTGCGATTGAGAATAAAGAAAGATTCATGGAGAGATTGAGTTGAAATCATATATCGTAAAACAGAAGGACCTGGATAGTCGTATGCTATCCAGGTCCGGTGGCATTTTTGCAGCAATATCTGACCAGGTGTTAGCACAGGGCGGTGTGATTTATGGTGCAGGAATGGATGAAAAATTTAATGTTGTACACAAACGGGCCACAAATGAGAGAGAGAGAGATGAACTTAGAGGATCAAAGTATGTGCAGAGTGACATGAATAATGCATATCAGCTTGCCTGTGAAGATTTGAAAGCAGGTCGGTTGGTTCTTTTTACAGGAACTCCTTGTCAGGTGGATGGAATAAAAGCTTTGTGTCCAAAAGAATGTGAAGAACATCTCGTTTGTATGGATATTGTGTGCCATGGTGTTCCAAGTCCAAGAGTCTGGAATGATTATAAGACGTATGTGGAACGCAAATATCATGGGAAAATAGAAAAAGTTGATTTTCGTAATAAAGAACGTTTTGGATGGTCAGATCATTGGGAAACTATTACAATTAATGGAAAAGAGCATGACAGTCAGGTTTATATGAAGATGTTTTATGAACACACTATTTTACGTGAGGCATGCTATGTATGCCCATATAAGAACCTGCAGCGTATATCTGATATTTCAATAGCTGATGCATGGGGAGTAGAGACTGCTAACCCGGAATTTGACGATAATCGGGGAGTTTCACTTGTTCTTATTAATACACAAAAAGGAGAAAAATGGTTTTTGGATTCCTTACAGGGATGTGATTATAAGGAGTGCGATTTAGAAAAGTATATGCAGGAACCACTTAAAAGACCATTTAAAAAACCAGATAATACAGAAAATGTATGGAAAGAATATAACGAGGTTTCATTTGGAAAATTTGTAAAAAATCATTATAAAGAACCGTTTTTGTCAGTTGTCAAAAGAAGTTTGAAAAGAAAAATAAAGGATATGATACCGAAAGAATTTTGGAATCGGCTCAGAAGGTGGAGGTAATATATGGAAGAAAAAAGGCTGCCGGATCTATGCACAAAAAAGGATACCTGCTGTGGCTGTAGTGCATGTGTCACGATATGTCCGGTGTGTGCAATTTCGATGTGTCCGGATGAAAAGGGTTTTTTATATCCACTGGTAAATTCTGGTAAATGCATAAGATGCTATAAATGCGAACAAATTTGTCCGTTTAAAAAAAGATAATTTTTAATATATTCTTAAGTAGCTTTTCCATTCATAAATCATGTGCTACAATATTGTCAGATTAACTATATATAGGGTAGTTATGAAAATATTAAGATATGAGAGGTATTTACAATTGAAGAAAAGAGCACTTTTACTAGGAATGATGCTGACGCTTGCAGTAACTTCGGTAGGATGTGGTAAGAAAGAGGCAGATGCTAATATCACAGAACCGATTTATGAAGAATCCAGCGAAGAGGCAGTCGTTGGGGATGTTGTAGACAATGAGGAGGAAGAAGATCTTCCGGATGGTAAAGTCCGTAATGAGCTGACAGGAGAATTAATTGATGAGTCACTTGCAAATCAAAGACCGATTGCTGTTATGGTAGATAATGAATCAATTGCATTACCGCACTATGGTCTGACACAGGCAGATGTTGTTTATGAGATGATGAACAGTACTGAGAATGGCCGTATTACAAGATTCATGGCTTTAGTGAAAGACTGGGAGACATTAGAGCAGTTTGGAAGTATTCGCAGCGCAAGGGTAACAAACTGCATTCTGGCAGCAGAATGGAATGCTGTATTATGTCATGATGGTGGACCATTCTATATTGACGAATATATTGCACTTCCAAGTGTGGATGATTTTAATGGCGGATTTTCCCGTGTCAATAATGGAAAATCCAGAGAATATACAGAGTACATTGTTTCAGGTGATCTGGACAAAAAATTTGCAAGCACAGGTGCAAGCAAAGAGTATAATAAATATTATACAGAAAATCACTTTAAATTCGCCAAAGAAGACACTGATATTGCGGATGGAACATCTGCAGTTACAGTAGATATTCCATTTCCTCATAATGGCTCTTATTTGACATATGACGAGTCGGAGAAAGTGTATAAGTACTTTGAGTACAAGAAAGAGCATGTGGATCCACAGAATGGCAATGCTCAATTGAGTTTTAAAAATGTGATTTTACAGTGTACACCATTTGAATTACATAGCTGGGGTGACGGTGTATATGATCCAAATGGTTACATGTACTATAAAATCGAGAATAATAAGGGAACAGGTTATTATATTACAAATGGTAAAGCGGAGGAGATTACATGGTCTAAGGGTGGTCTGACTGACAATACAAAATATTATGATGCAGCAGGCAATGAAATTAAGATTAACATTGGTAAAACCTACATTGCATTAGTACCTGAAGATGCATGGGGAGATCTTGTAGTAGAGTAGAATACTTTAACAGATAGGATTTATCCAGAGAAAACACAAGATAAGATAGTGTTTTCTCTGGATTTTTTGTATAATGAAGTGATGGTAGAACACACGATAGTGCTTATAATGAAAATATGAGGAATTATTTATTATGAAAATAAATGCTTCAACGCTGCTTTATGGAATTCGTTATATTAGAAAGTTTGGATTACATACCCTATGGATTAGAATCGCAGAAAAGAAACAGAAAGATAAATTTGATTATCAAAAAAATTTTTCTAAAATGCAAGCCTCGAACGAAGAGTTGGATAAGCAGCGTAATGAGGTTCACGGATGGGACAGACAGGTAAAAATTAGTATCGTAACACCGCTTTATAATACGCCTGAAATATTTTTGAGAGAATTGATAGAATCAGTTTCTGACTCATCATATGAAAACTGGCAATTGTGTCTTGCGGATGCAACGGAAGCTGAAAATGGGCTGACAAGCGAAAATAAGCTGGGAGATATTGTCAGAGAATATCAGAAAAAAGATGAAAAAATAACAGGGGAAGGTTCACGTATCTGTTATAAGAAATTAACTCAAAATTATGGTATTGCAGAAAATACGAACCAGGCGATTGAAATGGCAGAAGGAGAGTATATTGCTTTTTTGGATCATGATGACGTGCTGACACCGGATGCATTGTATGAGATGGCATTAGCAGCAGGAAAGGCTGAAAAGTCAGGCAAAAAAGTGGCGATGTTTTATTCAGATGAAGATAAGGTAAATGAGAATAGAACAGCATTTTTGGAGCCGAATTTCAAACCGGATTTTAATCCGGATCTGTTATGTGCAAATAATTATATCACACATTTTCTGATGATCAGCAGAAAACTGCTGGACCGGGTAGGAAAGATAAGCAAAGAGTACGATGGGGCACAGGATTATGATTTTATTTTACGATGTGCGGAACAGGCGGATGATGTCATTCATGTACCGAAGGTTTTGTACCATTGGAGAGTGCATGATCGTTCAACAGCTGGCGGCAGTGGGAGCAAGGATTATGCAATTGATGCGGGTAAGCGCGCGATCGAGGCACATTTACAGAGAATGGGTGAACGTGGAAAAGTCACTGTTATGCCATATTTTGGGTTTTACAGAGTCGAATATGAAGAATGCATGAAGAAAAAGCGAGAGGAATGTGTATTGTTTATTGATCAAGCTATAACACCTTTGAATTCAGACTGGCAGGAGATTTTATATGCAGATTGCAGTCGTAAGGGGATTGGTGTTGTAGGAGGAAAGATTTATGACAGACATCATCACGTTTTTGAGGCGGCTTTTTTTGAAAAGAAAGATGCAGCCGGAAAAAGATTTTTGGATAATGTGTATCGTGGTTTAAAAGAAGGCTATGGTGGTTATATGCACAGGGCCAATATTCAAATGGACTGCGATGGAGTATCTGCAAAATGTATGCTCGTAAAGAAAACAGTGTTGGATAAAATCGAAGATTACGAGAGCTTGACAAATCAACCAGAATTTGCAGAATTGGTTTGTTCAACAGCAAAGAAAATGGGGTATCGGGTTATGTATGATCCAGAGGTAAAAATGATTTTTAAATCATGAGAAATTGTGTATAATAGAATGGATACATGCAAATTGTGTCGTCATTTGTCGTGTAAAATAAGTGTGAAGCTGTTTTTTGTTGTGCTATAATGAATTTATTGTAGAATAAAAAAGAGGATAAGTGCTTATGATGAGGGTATATATATGTCCGGACTGTGGCTGGATGCGCATGGTCTCAAGGCGTAAAAACGTGGAATGCTATAAGTGTGGTGTGCAGGATATGACTTTGGCAAAAGTAGATTTTGCTACATATGTATCCTGGTCTGAGAAGGAACGGCAGGAATATTCGGCAGCATGGATGTACATACATAGCAAAGGAAAAACAAAAAGGAATTAGGAATTATTCATGCAGGAAGTCACAATTGTAATCCCGAATTATAATGGAAAAAATTTGTTGGAAAATTGTCTGAGAACTTTAGAAAATCAATCATACAAAGATTTTAAGGTGCTTGTGGTTGATAATGGATCTACAGATGGAAGTGTTGACATTGATTCAGGAACTTTAGATATAGAATGGATTGTTTTGAAGGAGAATCTTGGATTTTGCGGAGCGGTAAATCTGGGTATTCAAAGGACAAGAACACCATATCTCATTTTGCTTAATAATGATACAGAAACAGAACAATATTTTGTGGAAGAATTGCTGAGAGGAATAAAATGGTCAGAGCACATTTTTTCCTGTGGAGCCCAGATGATAGATTATAGGAAGCATGAAGTGTTAGACAATGCAGGAGATCTCTATACAGCCATGGGATGGGCAGTTGCCAGAGGAAAAGGAAGATTATGCAAAGATTATGAAAAGGTGACAAGAGTATTTTCCTGTTGTGCAGGGGCTGCAATTTATCGTATGGATATGATACGGAAGATTGGCGGACTTGACGAGAAACATTTTGCTTATCTGGAAGATGTGGATCTGGGATATCGTGCAAGGATTGCCGGATTTGAAAATTGGTATATTCCACAAGCTAAGGTTTATCATGTTGGAAGTGCAACAACTGGTACACGCTATAATAAGAAAAAAGTATTTCTGGCTGCAAGAAATACTGTTTTTGTGTTGTATAAGAATATGCCAGTCTTGCAGCTGATTTTAAATATGCCATTTATAGTTGTCGGAGTTCTGGCAAAAATGCTTTTTTTCACCGGAAAGGGATTTGCAGGTGAATATTGCAGAGGGATTTTCGAGGGGATTTGTGAGAGCAGAAAATGTCGGAAGGTAAAATTTCGTATGAGGAATTTACTGAATTATTTTAAGATTCAATTGGAGTTATGGCTGAATATTGTGCGCATAATGTAAAAGAACGGTATTGTTTTTGATTACAATATAAAGAAATAATTAAGATTTTGAGACGCTTGTTTTAAGAAAATAGAGTTGTGATTTCATGGAAATTATTGTATTATTGAATCTATGATAACAAAAAAATAAAGGATAGCATTATGATAAAAGATAATCAGCAGCACTTTAACAGATTGCATGTCGTTTTAGATGCATTGGTTGTCATCTTTTCTTATGTACTTGCCTGGTGGTTAAAGCTTTCAGGCATTTTCGCAAATGAGCAGGTCGGTGTTCTTTCATTAGAGTTTTATATGAAAGCACTCATATTGATCGTTCCACTTTATTTGCTATTATATTACGCGTTCAATTTGTATACGTCAAAGAGAGTACAGGGAAGGCGTCTGGAACTTTCCAATATTGTTATGGCAAATACGGTTGGTATATTAATTGTGTTTGCTGGATTTTTCCTTGTATTGTCTTATTCAGAAGAAGCAAAGAACTTTTCACGTTCAATGTTTGCTTATTTCTATGTATTGAACATTGTTCTTGAAGAAATCGAGCGGCTTGTAGTTCGTGGCTTTTTGCGCAGCATAAGAAGAAAAGGATATAATCAGAAGCATATTTTGCTTGTGGGATATTCAAAGGCGGCAGAACAATATATTGACAGAATCAAGCAAAATCCTCAGTGGGGTTATAGTATTCGGGGAATTTTGGATGACAATATTGCGCGTGGAACAATTTATAAAGGTGTGAAAGTAATAGGAAGCATTGATAACCTTACTTTTATTTTACCGGAAAATAAATTAGATGAGATAGCAATTACGCTTGGTTTGGAAGAATATTATAAGTTGGAAAAGATTGTCGCGCAATGTGAAAAATCGGGAGTGCATACAAAGTTTATTCCAGATTATGGAAATATTATTCCGACAAGACCATATACAGAGGATTTGCTGGGACTTCCGGTGATTAATATTCGTTATGTGCCGTTATCAAATACATTTAATGCAATGATTAAGCGGTTGACAGATATTGTTGGATCTTTGATCTGTATTGTGATTTTTTCACCAGTCATGCTTATCTCTGCGATTCTTGTAAAGACTACTTCGTCTGGACCATTGATTTTTAAGCAGGAACGGGTAGGACTTCATAATGAAAAATTTATGATGTATAAGTTCCGTACCATGTATGTTCAGTCAGAAGAAGAAGAAAAAAAGGGATGGACACAGAAAAACGATCCGCGGGTGACAAAGGTAGGAGCCTTTTTGCGTAAGACAAGCCTTGATGAGTTCCCACAGCTTTTTAATGTATTAAAAGGGGATATGAGTCTTGTGGGACCAAGACCGGAGAGACCACAGTATGTAGAAAAGTTCAGGGAAGAGATTCCGAGATATATGATCAAGCATCAGGTACGTCCGGGAATGACCGGATGGGCTCAGGTGAATGGATACCGTGGAGATACATCGATTCGAAAGAGAATTGAACATGATTTATATTATATTGAGAACTGGACATTAGGGTTAGATATGAAGATTCTGTTTCTGACAGTTTTCAAGGGATTTATCAATAAAAATGCGTATTAGGAGAAAATGATTCATGAGTAGTGAGACAAATAATCGTCAAGGCAGACATAAGCCGCTGACAAAGAAGCAGAAAGAGGCAATCAGAAGAAAGAAGAGACAGAGAAGGATTATCTTGTTGGTAATTGAAGTACTTGTAGTTTTGTTATTGGCTGGTGTCCTTTTCTTAGTCAGCAAATTAGGAAAGATTGAGCGTAGTGAGGTGCCTCTTGAGAACATTGAGGTAAATGAGGGCATTTCTGAAGAATCCCAGGAGATTATGAAGAGCTATACTACCATTGCCTTATTTGGTCTGGACAACCGCTCTAATGGTAATTTGTCAAAGGGACGCAGCGATGTCATTATGATTGCCAATATCAATAATGACACTAAAGAAGTCAAATTATGTTCGATATTCCGTGATTCTTATCTGGATACAGGAGATGGAAGCTTTAAGAAATGTAATGCCGCTTATGCAAAAGGTGGTCCGGAGGCGGCCATTAATATGTTGAATAAGAACCTTGATCTGTCCATAACAGATTATGTGACGGTAGATTTTAATGCCGTTGTTGAGTGTGTGGATCTGCTCGGTGGTATTACACTGGATGAAGTCACAGATGAAGAAGCAGTTCTTATGCAGGGATATATGGATGAGATCAATAAACTTACCAAGAAGAATTCCAAGTATCTTTCTGGTGGTGGAACAAATGTACAGTTAGATGGCGTACAGGCATGCGCATATGCACGAATCCGTTATACCAAAGGCGATGATTATAAGCGTGCAGAGCGTCAGAGAACGGTTCTTGCGGCAATGGTTGCAAAGGCTCAGAAATCAGACCTTGTTACGATTAATAAGCTGATCGATGCAGTATTTGGGGATATTCAGACAAGCTTTTCGAATACGGATTTAGTTGCATTGGCAGCACAGGTATTTAATTACAAACTTGGTGAGACATCAGGATTTCCGTTTAATCATGGATCAACAACTCTCGGATCCAAAGGAAGTGTGGTTGTACCTTGTACATTGGAATCAAACGTAATCGAATTACACCAGTTCCTGTTTGGTGATGAGGAATACACCCCATCGGATACCGTTCTTGCAAACAGTAAGAAGATTATCAATGACACAGGTATGAATGAGGGAAGTGGATACAGATAAATGACAGTAGATATTATCATTCCAACTTATAAACCGGATGAAACATTATGTCTGCTCCTGCACAAATTGCAGGGGCAGACCTTTGTCGTTCATAGGGTAATTATTTTAAATACAGAAGAAGCGCTCTGGAAACAGGCAGTTGCAGCGTATCCAATCGAGCAGGTATTACAGGAACTGCCTTGCGAGCATGAAGTGATTCATATTGCAAAAAAAGATTTTGACCACGGTGGAACGAGGCAGTTTGGTGCAGAATATTCAGATGCGGATGTGATGATTTTTATGACTCAGGATGCAGTTCCGGCAGATGAATTTCTGGTGGAGAAGCTAGTAGAGGCGTTGGAAACAGGTGGAGAAGTTACAACAGTAGCTGTAGCTTATGCAAGACAGCTTCCTCAAAAGGACTGTCATATTGTTGAACAGTATACAAGGCAGTTTAATTATCCAGAGCAGAGCCGTATTAAGACAAAAGCGGACATCCCTGTACTTGGAATCAAAACTTTTTTCTGTTCGGATGTCTGTGCAGCATATCGTAAGGATTTATTTGAAGAACTTGGAGGATTTGAGTCCCCGGTTATTTTTAATGAGGATATGTTTTTTGCTGCAAATGCTATTTCGCATGGATATGGAGTTGCTTATGCGGCAGAGGCGAAAGTGATCCATTCCCACAATTATACGATGCGACAGCAATTTCACCGGAATTTTGATCTAGCCGTTTCACAGAAACAGCACCCGGAAATCTTTGAACAGGTAAGTTCGGAGGCAGAGGGAATGAAGCTTGTGAAGAGCACGGTCGCCTATCTGTTTAAAATCAGAAAACCATGGCTTATTTTTCATTTTGGAATGCAGTGTGTCGGAAAGTATGCAGGCTTCTGGATGGGAAAACATTATGAGAAACTTAGCAGAAAACAGATTTTGAAGTATACCATGAGTCCGGGATATTGGGAATTAGTTGATCGGGATAATGAATAAGGTGGAGAATTTTCGTAGGAGAGGATGCTCATATGAGTAAAACATTGTATATTGTAGTTCCGTGTTATAACGAGCAGGAAGTACTTCCGGAAACTTCAAAGAGACTGCTTGAAAAAATGGGACAGCTCGTATCAGAAAATAAAATAGCTAATAACAGTCGCATTATGTTTGTGAATGACGGTTCAAAAGATCAGACCTGGAGTATCATAAAGCAATTGTGTGATGAAAATGTTGTTTATGCAGGAGTGAATCTTTCCAGAAACAGAGGACATCAGAATGCTCTTTTAGCTGGTATGGCAACAGCGGTAAAGTATGCCGATATGATCATTACCATGGATGCAGATCTTCAGGATGATATTAATGCGGTCGATCGTATGATTGAAGCCTGTTATGCGGGAAATGACGTGGTCTATGGGGTTCGATCATCCAGAAAAAATGATACCTGTTTTAAGCGTGGAACAGCGCATTTATTTTATAAATTGATGAGTTTTCTTGGTGCGGATATTGTGTATGACCATGCAGATTATCGGTTACTAAGCAGGCGCGCGGCAGAAAATCTGCTGGATTTTGATGAGGTAAATTTATTTTTGCGTGGAATTGTGCCGATGGTTGGGTTTCAGAGCACGACGGTGGAATACGAGCGTGGAGAGCGCTTCGCTGGGGAGAGCAAGTATCCGCTCGGAAAGATGATCACATTTGCATTTGAAGGGATCACCTCTTTATCGGTGAAACCGATCCGAATGATTACGATTGGTGGTTTATTGATTTGCCTTATTAGTCTGATTATGCTGATTAAATCATTTGTGGATTATTTTAATGGCAATGTTGTGCCGGGCTGGGCAAGTATTATGGTTTCTATCTGGGTGCTTGGCGGGTTGCAGATTTTTGCAATTGGTATTATTGGCGAATACATTGGCAAGACGTATCTGGAGACGAAAAAGAGACCGAAGTATATTATTGAGTCGGTAATTTTGAAAGAAAACAATGTAGAGTAGACAAAAGTATCATGTATTATGGAGATTATAATTAGAAAATATGAACGGTTACAGTAAAAAAAATAAGAAAGTTCAGAATGCTTCAGTGTTGTTCTTTTGGGGCTTAATGGCGGTTGTGATTTTTCTGATTTTGAATCAGATGGGATATTCCGACGGTGATGACACCTATTTCTACCATTATTCTACCACAATGGGATTTTTTGAATATTTATCATGGCGTTATCAGACCTGGGTTGGAAGGATGGCGGCGGAAGCACTTGTTTATCTTACTTTTAATCTTGGACTTGGTTTCTGGCGGGTGGCAGATGCGATTATGCTGGTGCTGCTTCCGGCAGGAATCTTAAGATTAGGATGTAAAGCGGCAGGGTATACCGGTTATGCGGATTTTTTGAATAAGTGCGAAAATCGCAGTAACGCAGGAGAAATCTTGAAACATTCTTCTACTGTTTATAGTAATATAGGAGAAATAGAAACAGTAGACTTGAAGAATCCACAACAAAAAAGCTGGTTGCAGAAAACATGGCTTGAAATCCGGTATCCGCTTCTTCTGGCAAGTGGCTATTTATTATTGAGTGTCATGACACTTGGCTATTCTGCTATCTGGGTAAATGGTTCGATTTTTTACACCTGGACATTCACGGCAGGCGTGTGGGCAATGATGCCGCTTGCAGATGCTGTTTTTGACACGGGTGCATTTTCGGGCAGACAGTTTATTTATACAATTCCGTGCAGTATCATTGCTGCGATGTCAATCGAACAGATGGGCGCGGTTCTGATCGCATTTGAAGTGCTCTCGATTTTAGGTATTCTGATGCAGAAAAAAAAGGTGCCGATCATGATATGGATTCAGCTTATGGTGACTTTGATTGCATTTGCACTGCTTTTTATGGCACCTGGAAATGAAATCAGAGTAGCATCTGAAATTACAACCTGGATGCCGGGGTATCCGGATTTGTCACTGGGAGCCCACTTATTTATGACAATCCAGTGGCTGTTATCTTCTTTTGCAAATGAGAGTAAAGCTTTTTTTGTTGCAATCTGGGTGGCTGCAATTTTTTTACTGGGCAAAAAGGAAAATGGAAAATGCTATCAGATTCTTGCAACAGTTTTTAGCGTAGTGGCATTGCTTCCTTATGCAGGTGTTCATTTTTTCTCTGAAATGGGAATTGGCTATATTGATATCGAACAGTGTCTAACGGAATTGCCAGCCTGGCAGAAAATGACGACGCAGAATAAAATTGCGTTTTTCTGGTGGATTGCAGCAATGTTTTTTACATTGATTTTATTATGGAAAGTGACAGGTCATTCCATATTTATAAGTATGGTGTTCCTTGGCGGAATTGCCAGCGAGGCGGTATTGCATTTTTCACCGACAATTTACGCATCGGGTGCGCGTGTTTACTATCTGACAGATCTCATGTATCTGTTTATCATTTTGTGGCTGGTAATGCGTATGGAGGGTGAGCGGAAAAAGAATTTCTTTATTGCAGGAACGGTGGCGCTTGGCGTGATTAATTTTTTATCACAGTATTCTGTGATGTTATTGAAGTTGTAATATATGGAGAAAAAACATTTTTTCTTGATAATTTTATCACAATTCGAACACAATTTGACGCTAGACTAAGGTCATAAAGATAAAGGCAGCGGATATCAAAGAAGCTGCGGAGAAAGGGGCAAATTGTTATGGATAACAATTATTACAACAATAATAACAATAGTAATAACAACAGTAATCAGTCTTCTGATTCTTTCTACTCATATAACAGCCAGCAGAACAATAGAAATCAGAACAACGCACAAAATGAGGCAGGATCTCAGGCAGGTGGATATGGTTCCACACAGAGTTCCATTTATGGAAGCAGCCAGAGCAACGGACAGAGTTCAGGTTACGGAAGTACCCAGAGCAACGGACAGGGTTCAGGTTACGGAAGTACCCAGAGCAATGGACAGAGTTCAGGTTACACAAACACGCAGAATATGAACTATGGCTATGGCAGCACACAGCACAGCCAGCAGAATACCGGATATGGCAGTACTTCCCAGAATATGTATGGAAGGCAGACAAACAGCTATGGCGGCAATGCAGGTTATCAGAACCACAGCTATGGAGCCAATGGCAGTGCTTATGGAAACAATCCAAAACCGGAAAAGAAAAAGAAAGAGAGAAAACCGGGCGGATTTGGAAAACAACTTGCTAAATGTGCAGCACTTGCACTTGTGTTTGGACTGGTAGCCGGTGGTGTGATGACAGGTGTTAATTATGCATCCGGAAAAATCCTCGGAACTTCAAATTCAAGTAATGTGCAGGCTTCTCTGACAACAGGAGATGATTCAACTGTAAAACCAACAGCAGTATCTTCTTCCTATGTTGCTAATGATGTGTCAGATATTGTTGATGAGGTTATGCCTTCGATCGTAGCAATTACGAATGTAAGCCAGACAGAGTACCAGAGTTTCTGGGGACAGTCCAAGACATATGAGAGCACAAGTTGCGGATCAGGTATTATTGTAGGTCAGGATAATGATTATCTTTATGTTGCTACTAACAATCACGTTGTAGAAGGCGCCAACAGCCTTACCGTTACTCTTGCAAATGATGATACGGTCAGCGCAGAAATCAAAGGTACAGATCCTTCTACAGATCTTGCAGTTGTAAAAGTTGCATTAAGCAGTATTAAGGACGATACAATGAGCGCAATCAAGGTTGCCACATTAGGATCATCCGATGCATTAAAAGTTGGTGAATCCTGCATCGCAATCGGAAATGCTTTAGGTTATGGTCAGTCAGTAACGACTGGTGTGATCAGTGCATTGAATCGTGAAGTTTCTGTTTCAGATTCATCCAGCAGCACAAATTATACAGCAGAACTGATCCAGACAGATGCAGCAATCAACCCTGGTAACAGTGGTGGTGCATTACTGAACACGGCAGGTGAAGTGATCGGTATCAACTCTGTAAAATATTCCGATACATCCGTTGAAGGTATTGGATACGCAATTCCAATGGATACTGCAAAACCGATTATTGAAGAACTCATTACCAAGGAAAAAGTAGACGAGTCTAATAGTGCATATCTTGGCATTGCAGGTGTTGATGTCACAAGTGATGTTGCAAAAACATATAATATGCCAACAGGTGTTTATGTTGCACAGGTAACAGAAGGTTCAGCAGCAGAAAAGGCTGGTATTCAGAAAGGTGATATTATCACAAAATTTGACGGAAAAGATGTAACTTCTATGGAAGAACTTTCTTATAACATGCAGTATTATGCAGCAGGTACTACAGTGGATGTTGTAATTGCAAGATCTTCAAACGGACAGTATGAGGAGCAGACAATCTCAGTAACACTTGGAAAGAAGAATTAAACCGGAGATTAACTTATGAACTGCCGCCTGTGAGTAGTGTTACGGATTTCCTAAGGTTATGTTGTATTGCATGCCAACAAAGTATTTATAA
>OGIJ01000001.1_pt1 | contig 176284 bp, 147 predicted proteins | sample 1571741 | NCBI WGS metagenome assembly OGIJ01 (sample SAMEA2582034, study PRJEB24529) | metagenome | biome: Human gut stool | place: China | collected 2011 | reverse complement strand
GAGTAATTTTATCTTACATCAGTTTGGAGGTTTACACAAACTTTGGGATACTCCCTTCGCCCCAGAAGTCTACAGGTTCATAATCCTGCAGTTTGGCCAGAAAACCTTTTTCTGCGAGTTCATTTTGAATGTCATCTAAAATCTCTTCGGATTCAGCTTCAATCGTATGGTAATGATAACCGCCGGTTACATTCTTAAGAAGGCTGGAACTTCCGGTAGAGAGTCCTTCTAAAAATTTTTTGACATCGCGTCTTGTACGGATATTCATATCTGCCCGGATAACACCATAAACCTTGTGATAAACAAAAACATCTTTGACAACACCGCCATTATCAACGATCAGAGAGAGTTCTTCTCCAACCTGATCATCTGTATGGATCACTTTAAATACCCGCTGGCAGGCGGATTGTTTTGGAATCATATAACCTTTGTTTGTAGAAAGAATCGTCAGGCCATTCGCTCGAAGAAGAGCAATGTCCGAAACGATGATCTGCCTGCTTACATCCAGGTCTTTTGCCAGAGTAACTCCAGGGACAGGCACAGCGCTGGATTTCAAAATATTTTCTATTTTTGCTCTCCTGATCTCTCCGTTCATCTGTCAAAGTCCTTTCTAAACTGCATGTAAATTTTTGAGTGAAATATCCAAAATTGGAGCTGAGTGAGTCAGAGCACCACTTGATACATAGTTTACACCAAAGTTCTTAATTCTTTCAATGTTTTCTTTGGTAACATTTCCGGAAATTTCTATTTCGGCTCTGCCGGCAATATAATCGATGGATTGTTTCAAAAGATCATTATCCATGTTGTCTAACATGATAATATCAGCACCTGCTTCCACAGCATCCTGTACCATTTCAAAAGTCTCAACTTCAACTTCGATTTTTCTTACAAAAGGTGCATATTCCTTAGCCATTTTGACAGCTTCTTTTACACCACCTGCAGCTCCGATATGGTTATCCTTGAGAAGAACACCATCTGAAAGGTTGTATCTGTGGTTATTTCCGCCACCGACTCTCACGGCATATTTTTCAAAAATACGATTGTTAGGTGTGGTTTTTCTTGTGTCTAAAAGCTTGATCCCGGTTCCTTCAAGGAGCTTTGCCACCTGACTTGTATAGGTTGCGATTCCGCTCATTCTCTGAAGGTAGTTAAGAGCAGTTCTCTCTCCGCAGAGAAGCACACGGATATCGCCATGAACCTTGGCCATGAGTTCACCAGCTTTTACATGATCACCGTCTTTTACAAAAAATTCTACGGTTGTATTGGAATCGAGTAAAGTAAAGGTTCTTTCAAAAACCTGAAGACCACAGATAATGCCATCTTCTTTACAGATCAAGTCTACCTCGCCCTGCTGTGGGTGTGGCATGACACTGTTTGTGGAAACGTCCTCACTTGTGATATCTTCTTTTAAAGCACTTAATATAAATGGGTCTACATTTAACCCCAATGTTACCTGATCGTACATCGTTATCTCCTTTCATCAGCAATTTCTTTTGCTGCTCTTTTTGCAAATACAAGACTCTCTAAAAGGGAGTTGCTTGCAAGTCTGTTTTTACCATGGACTCCATTGCATGCGGTTTCACCGACTGCGTAGAGATGATCCATAGAAGTTTTACTGTTATGGTTTACCATGATTCCGCCCATGAAATAATGCTGGGCCGGAACGATAGGAATACATTCATGGAACACATCATAGCCTGCCTGGCTGCAATGTTCAATAATATTAGGAAAATGATTTATTAATTCATCATGCGGGATGGTTCTTAAATCTTCCCACACAAAATCAGTACCATCTTTCTCCATCTGTTTGTAAATTTCCTGTGTAAGCAGATCCCTTGGCAGCAGCTCATCTACAAAACGGTTCATATTCTTATCATAAAGCCTGGCACCTTCACCTCTTACAGATTCAGAAATAAGAAAGCTTCTTTCTTCTTCATTGTCAGAGTAAAGAGTAGTGGGATGAATCTGGACATAATCAAGATTTTTCAGTTCAATATTATGACGTCTGGCAATCTCCACGCCGTCACCGGTCAGGTGTTTGAAATTAGTGGAATGCTTGTATGTTCCACCAATACCACCGGTTGCAAGTATTACATAGTCAGCCTCGATCTGTTCTTCCCTGCCATCCGACCACCTGATAATTCCTCCACGACACTTGCTGCCATCGCAAAGGATATCTAAGAGAGTCGTATATTCATACATTCTTACATTCTTTAATTTTTTGACGGCATCTAAAAGGTGGCTTGTGATCTCTTTTCCAGTGATATCTTCATGGAAAAGTATTCTGTGATGAGCATGTGCACCTTCTCTTGTATAGACAAAATCACCATTTTCGTCCCGGGTAAAAGAGACACCGTATTTTACCAAATCTTTCACTACATCAGGGGAAGACTTGATCATGATCTCGACAGACTTCTGGTCATTCTCATAATGTCCGGCTTTTAATGTGTCCTCAAAAAAGCTGTCATAATCAGACGGATCTTTTAACGTACACATGCCTCCCTGAGCCAAAAAGGAATCACTGCTTTCAAAATCAGACTTCGTGATCAGCATAATATCTAATTCCTCAGGAAGATTTAAGACTGCATATAATCCAGAACAGCCACTTCCAACTATAAGTATATCTGTTTTCATATTCTTTTCCTATTCTTTTATGTTAATAAAATAGTGTTTTTTTACAGATTGCTCCAAGTATAACACTTAATTTTACAACTGACAAGACACCTGTAAAATTTTTATGTTGACAGTGTATATTTCAAATCGTATACTTTTACTAAAGTGAGCAAAAGGCAGTGAGATCCGGTATTGATACTGTCGTTTGGAAAACAAATTAAAAATGAGTTTACATTAAGACAGAACGGATACCGGAAGAAGAAAGCCTTTCTGTGATAAAAGAGGGAAAGATGACGACAAGAGAAATTCAGGACGAGATTCTTAGATTAAAAAAAGAAAAAGATGTATGTATTCTGGCACATGCCTATCAAAACCATGAGATATTAGAAGTTGCGGATTATATGGGAGATTCCTTTGCATTGAGCCAGCAGGCTGCCAAAACACAGGAACAGACGATCCTTATGTGCGGAGTCCGTTTTATGGCAGAAACCGTGAAGGTTCTTTCACCAAACAAGAAGGTACTTCTTTCCAGCGGTGAAGCAGGATGTCCTATGGCAGAACAGCTTTCTGTGGAAGAATTGAAAGAATTAAAAAAACAGTATCCGGATTATACAGTAGTAGCTTATATTAATACAACTTCTGAATTGAAGACATTGTGTGACGTATGTGTTACATCTGCATCAGCGGTATCGATCGTTAAGAAGTTAGAGAGTGATAAGATCCTTTTTATTCCAGATTGCAATCTCGGAGCATGGGTAGCAGAGCAGGTTCCTGAGAAAACTTTTAAATTTATCAAGGGTGGCTGTCCAACTCATCTTAGAATGGGCGAAGCAGATGTGGCAAAAGCAAAGAAAGCTCATCCAAATGCGAAGCTCCTTGTTCATCCGGAATGTGCCGCTGTAGTAACAAAAAATGCAGACTACATCGGAAGCACGACAGGAATTATGTCCTATGCGAAGAAGAGTACAGATAAGGAATTTATCATTGGAACAGAAAACAGCATAGTTTCCCACTTACAGTATGAGTGTCCGGATAAGCTGTTTTATCCACTTTCCAAGGATTGTGTATGCCACAATATGAAACTTACAACTTTAGTAGATGTATATAATTGTCTGAAAGGTCTTGCAGGTGAAGAAATTATTTTACCTGAGGAAGTAAGTAAGGGAGCAAAACGCTGTATTGACAGAATGCTTGAATTAAATTAACACAGGCGGTCGTAGAGGTAGATTCTACGACCTGTGCTGTGAAATTTATTCTATAGACTGTGAGAATAGCGTCTATACAATCTCAGTTAGGACAATCTCAGTTGGTACAGAAGGTAGAAGTATTTTCTTGCTTCTGCTTCTGCTTTTGTGCTATAATCAAACAAAGCATATTTTACAAAATCTTCATGACAATTTTGTCATCTATATTCTAAGAACTACAGATTAGTTCCCAAAATAATCTGTGCGCTTCATTCGTATCTATGCTTTTTGTTACCCATCAACAATTGAAAAGCAGGAGACGAACGAATTTAGAGATAGTATCTGTTACTCTCCTGCTAGGGCAGTGTTTATTATGAACTGTCCCACCAAGATCAGGAGGAAACGATTTATGGCAAAATGCAAAAGAAACCGGAACAGGACAAAAAGGAGTTTTACAGTCAAAGAACCAAAGGCAAACCGAAATTATAAAGACACTGTCTTTCGGATGCTGTTTTCTGACAGGAAAAATCTGTTATCGCTTTATAACGCAGTGAATCAGACAGATTATAAAAACCCGGAAGAGTTGGAAATTGTTACATTAGAGAATGCCATATATATGGGGATGAAAAATGATCTGGCATTTATCATGGATACCAATTTATATCTTTATGAGTATCAGTCAACTTATAATCCCAATATGCCACTTCGAGATTTGTTTTATATTTGCAGTGAATATCAGAAACTCGTGGATAAGAAATCACTGTTCTCTTCCACCTTACAGAAAATTCCTGCCCCCAATTTTATTGAATTTTATAATGGTTCGACGGGAATTGCTGATTGCACAGAACTTCGGCTTTCCTCGGCATTTGAGCATTTGTCAGGCGAGCCAAAACTTGAATTGGTTGTTACGGTTTTCAATGTCAATGAAGGACACAATGCAGAGTTGATGCAGCATTGCAGTATGTTAAAAGAATATGCACAGTATGTTGCCAAAGTACGTCACTATGCGGCATACATGCAATTGAACCAGGCAGTGGAACGTGCTGTAAACGAATGTATCCGGGAAGGAATCCTGACAGAATTCCTTATCCGAAACCGGAGTGAGGTTATTAATATGAGTATTTTTGAGTATGATAAAGAATTGGAAGAGAAGAAATTGAGAAAGGCGGAGTTTGAAGCTGGACATGAAGTTGGACTGGCAGAAGGCAAAAATCAGGCTGCTTTTGAAATAGCAAAGCGTATGCTTGCTTTAAAGGAATTCACATCTGAAAAGATTGCAGCTATTTCAGGACTTCCGTTAGACGAAGTGAGAAAGTTGCAGGAGCAGGACAATCACGAACAGTAAAAGAAATAATTCAATTTACAAATAAGATATCAATGACAGGAGAAAACAAATGAAATACCATACCGACAATGAATTACAAAACTTCAGATTTGAGGGCGCATACATTGCAGAAACCTGCGCAGTCAATGGGATCTTTGAAATGATATTGGACAATGTGACGATTTTACCACAAAATTCGTGCAATCGTGATATCCGCGAAATGCGTGCAAATGAACTGAAACTGAAAATCCGTGAGCCGGAGATAACGGCATTTGTCGAGGAAGGCTATAAAGTTTATGACGCAGACGGTAATCTGAAAGAAAAGAAAGAGGATATACTGATCGCGGCAGAAGATCAGGCAGCAAAATTAAAGGAACTGGAAGGATGTGAAATCTATTCCATTGAGCAGGAGAAAGGTGTCTATACGGTATCCATCGATACGGAAGACCATACTTTTATGATCAAAGTAAGCGGAAGCGCAGATGTCGAAGAGTGGAACCGGTTTCTGAGTAAAGATTAAAGGAGCAGGGATTACGATGGAAACAAATGAAAAAAGCCGTGTGCTGGATATGACAAGGGGAAATCCGTTCCGGCTTGTATTAAAATTTGCGCTGCCACTGTTTTTTGGAAATCTGCTTCAGCAGTTTTATAATCTGGCGGATACTGCAATTGCCGGGCATGTTCTGGGAGATCACGCACTCGCACAGATTGGAGCAGTTTCGGCGCTATATGGACTTATCACGAATTTTGCATTTGGAATGAACAATGGACTGGCGTTGTCTTTAAGCCGCAGCTTTGGAGCAGGGGATGAGCAAAAAATGAAGCATGTCTCCTGCTGGATGGTGACAATTTCCATGTCGGTATCCATTGTATTAATGTCCATTTTTCTGTTGTGTAAAGAACCGCTGCTGATCCTTTTGCAGGTTCCGGAAGAGACGATGGCAGGTGCGATGGAATATCTTACGATCATACTGATCGGAATACCATTTACGATGGCGTATAATATGGAAGCAGCTATGCTTCAGGCGGTTGGAAACAGTATGACACCCCTTTTGTTTTTGCTGTTCAGCAGCGTTTTGAATATTTCATTGGATTATGCGTTTATGGCACCATTGGCGATGGGAATCGGAGGTGCAGCGTTTGCAACGGTTTTATCACAGGGGGTAAGTGCATTTCTGGCATTCATACTTATCTGGCGTAATTATCCACTGCTTCATTTTAAAGGAAAAGATTATCAGGTGGAGAAAAAATTTGTGCTTGAAATGGTTGTCGCAGGATTTAGCATGGCTTTGATGAGTGCAATTTATAATATTGGAAGTGTTATTTTACAGGGTAGTATTAACGCACTCGGAAACCTGTATATTACGGCGCAGGTAGGCGCAAGAAGGCTGGCGGAACTTTTCCATACGCCGGGACTTGCGCTTGGAACGAGTGTTGCAACTTATACGAGCCAGAACATGGGTGGCGGAAATCGAAACAGAATCAAAAAAGGAGTATGGTCAGCATTCTTTCTTTTTGCGGTCTGGTGGATTTTTTCCATGGTTTTTGTGACTTTCTTCGTGGAAGATGCCGTCAGACTGGTAACAGGAAGCAGTAATGCGGATGTTATTTATAATACTGCATTATATCTCAGGATCAGTTTCCCGTTGATTCCTACGATGGCAGTGATTATTATTTTGAGAAATATGCTGCAGGGAATGAATCATTTGATGATGCCGCTTGTGTGCAGCAGTCTGGAATTGATAGGAAAGGTAATTTTTGCTATCTGGGTCGTGCCGGCATATGGGTATTTTGCAGTGTGCCTTTGCGAACCGGTCACATGGGTGGTCTGCTGTATTTTTGTTTTGATCTGCGCATTTTTGTGCAGGAAGGAATTGAGATAGAAGCTTAACGAGAAAACGTTTCAATAACAGTGTTGACACGTTTTCTTTTTTAGTGTAATATATGCCTATGAGTTAGATGCAACTAACCTACAAGCAAAGGAGAGTAAAGTGAGCCAGGAAGTATATGAGATGATCACAAGATTAGACAGAGAAAGAATTGAGACACATCTGGTCGTACAGTGTGCACCGATGATCTCCGGCATGAAGGTTTCTAATTTGCTGAATGTGGAGAAAAAACTTGCACCACAGATGAAACAGGTGTTGGAACGTTCGGGTATTTCTTATTTTCTGCTGCTGGAAAGCGAAGATAAAGCAACTTTTTTAGTGTACCGCGAGGACGAATTGAAAGCGTACCTGATGCAGGACAGAGTCTGTCAGTCGATGAAGAGTTTTGGATACGAAAGCCTGAATTTAAGCGATGTTTTAAGCCATTTTCAAAAACGCTACGCAGACTGTATGGAACAGATTGTAGAATTTCCACATGAGATGGGATTATTGCTCGGTTATCCTGTGGAAGATGTGGAGGGCTTCATTGAGAACAAAGGTCACAATTATCTGTATTCCGGTTACTGGAAAGTGTACGGACATGTAGAGGAGAAAAAAGCTTTGTTTGACAGATATGAGGATGCAAGGAAAATTTTGATACAGCTGCTTGCGAGTGGACGCAGTGTGAGCGAAATGGCTTCCTGTTACGCTTAAATTTTACTCATGGGTTAGCGTATACTAACTACATAAACTGATAAAGAATAGAAAATGCAGGAATGTGAAAAAATAAAAATCATAAAACTGCAAGTAGTATGGAGGAAAAAATCATGGATAAAGTAACAATCGTATTCTGGTCACAGTCAGGAAACACAGAGAGCATGGCAAATGCAGTAGCAGAGGGCGTTACAGCAGCAGGAAAAGAGGCAGTTGTCGTTGACGTTGCAAGCGCATCTTTGGATGACTTAAAAGCTGCAAAAGGATTTGCAATGGGCTGCCCGGCAATGGGAGCAGAAGTGTTAGAGGAAGGCGAAATGGAGCCATTCGTAAGTGATGTGGAAGGCTTTGCAGCAGGCAAGACGATCGCATTATTCGGTTCTTATGGCTGGGGCGACGGACAGTGGATGCGTGACTGGGTAGACCGCATGAGCGCAGCAGGTGCAACCGTGATCAATGGTGAGGGTGTGATCTGTCAGGAAGCACCGGATGATGATGCGATCGCAGCGTGCAAAGATTTAGGAAAACAGTTGGCAGCCTTATAATAAGGTAAGAAGTATTACGAAAGGACAATTTATGAGCGTAGTCATTATTGGAGGACATGACCGCATGGTGTGTCAGTATAAAAAGATTTGTAAGGAACATAAATGTAAGGCAAAAGTATTTACCCAGATGCCTGCAAAGTTGAGCAGCCAGATTGGGTCACCGGATCTGATTATTCTGTTTACCAATACAGTTTCCCATAAAATGGTAAAATGTGCGGTAGCGGAGGCAGAGCGAAGCAATGCTGAGGTGGTAAGATGTCACTCCAGCAGTGGAAATGCCTTAAACGAGATCCTGGAAAAAGTTTGTTAATAATGTACGAAAGAAGCAGAGTGAAAGAGCAGGTTAAAAGAGGGCTTTTTCATTCTGCTTTTTTGCTTTTTCTTGCTATTTGAGGGCGCATATGGTATAGTTCAAACGAACTTTAATGAATATAGAAAACAAACAGGTGTCAGATAGACAGAAAAAATTCTGCCGAATCTGGTGAAAAGGGAAACAGGTGCGAATCCTGTACGAACTCGTCACTGTATTTAGGGAGCGTATGCTAAAAACTCACTGGGCAACCGGGAAGAGGGCAATGCGCGTGGATCTATGAGCCAGGAGACCTGCCTGATTTGTTGTACGGGAAACAATTCGTTTCCATGCCACGAGTAACTGGCTGTACGGATGAGGAAAATGGAACTGTCGCAATGCATAAGGAATGGAAAAGTGACAGGAATATTTGATCGCAGGATTTTTTGTGCAGCGTTTCTTTTTGGAAAAAAAGAGGCGCTTTTCTTTTTGTTGTACACAGAGATAGAAAAAATCATTTTCGCATGCATGATCTCATCCATAACTATGGCAGAAGGTGTGGAGAAAGGATAGGACATGCAGGAGAATTTAGCAGAAACCACAGTATGGGAAAAAGGAATACATGTGGATCTTCCGGACGGAGAATATGAGATAGAAGCGGTGTTAACAGGTGGAAGCGGCAGGGCGACGATCACCTCGCCGGCAACCATTTTTGTGCAGGATGAAAAAGCAGTTGTTGAGATAGAGTGGAGCAGTCCGAACTACGATTATATGATTTTAGACGGAGAGACTTATTATCCGGTCAATACGGAGGGCAATTCCGTGTTTGAACTTCCGGTGACAGCCTTTGACACAGAGGTGGCTGTGACAGCAGATACAACTGCTATGAGCGTGCCGCATGAGATCGATTACACGATATTTTTAGACAGCACATCCATAGCGAATCAGGGAGAAAAACCAATGGCAGTAATCGCGGTTATCTATGTTGCGGCAGTGATCGCAGTCAGCGTGGCAGCAATTGCGATACATCGGAAAAGAAAAGAGAAAAAGGCATGAAGCAGGGAAAACGAATCGGTATCGTGGTTCTTTTTTGGCTGATGGTCGTGGCTGTGGCAGTAGGCTGTGGCAAAGACACGGATTCGTGGAAAACGACAGAACATACGATCAGTAAGGAACTTACATACGAGACAAGCATGAAGTTAGATTATGCGACAGAGTTCGCAGTCGATTATTATGACAATGGTTTTACATTGATCTCGATAGCGGACGGCAGCAGATTTTTGTTAAATACCGAAGATATGGAAGTGCCGCAGGACTTAGCGGACGATATTACAGTTTTAAAAGCGCCGGTGTCGGATATTTATCTGGTCGCTTCGGCAACCATGGATATGTTTTGCAGCATCGGGGCGTTAGATTCTATCTGCCTATCCGGGCTGACCGCGGAAAAATGGGAGATTCCGGAGGCAAAAGAGGCAATGGAGAGCGGACAGATCCTTTACGCCGGAAAGTACAATGCACCGGATTATGAGCTGATCTGTTCGAAAAACTGTGAGCTTGCCGTTGAATCGACCATGATCGGACATGCACCGGAGGTAAAAGAGAATCTCGAATCTTTTGGGATTCCGGTACTGGTGGATCACTCCAGTTACGAAGCAAACCCGCTTGGCAGGACAGAATGGGTAAAACTTTATGGTGTGCTGACCGGAAAAGAGGATGAGGCAGCGAAGGCGTTCGAGGAGCAGAAGCGGTATGTGGAAGAACTTTCGGATGCCGAAGACACTGGAAAAACAGTTGCATTTTTCTACATCACAACAGCAGGAACGGTCAGCGTGCGGAAAAGCAATGACTACGTTCCGAAAATGATCGACCTTGCGGGCGGCAGTTATATTTTTGAAAATTTAAAGGGAGAAGATAATGCTGCTTCAAGCGTGAACATGCAGATGGAGGAGTTTTACGCACAGGCGAAAGATGCAGATTATTTAGTCTATAACAGTACCATTGACGGCAACTTGGAAACGATAGAGGATCTGCTTGGAAAAAGCAGTCTTTTCGAAAATTTTAAAGCAGTAAAAAATGGAAATGTCTGGTGCATCGGACAAAATCTTTATCAGGATACAATGGATACCGGAAGTATTATCCACGATTTTCATGAGATGCTGACATCGGAGGACACGAATGAACTTACCTATATGTACAGGCTCAAATAGAAAAATAAAATATACGGCATGCTTTGTGATTTTAATCTTATTGCTTGTGATTTTTTTCACGATCAGTGTGTGTGCCGGAAGTGTGTCTATCTCTGTGGCAGACATATGGGGACAGCTGACCGGAGAGGGAGACGAGCTGTATACAACGATCCTGTTTCAGATCCGCATACCGAGAACACTTGCAGCAATTCTGCTCGGTGGGGCTTTGGCATTGTCCGGATATTTGTTGCAGACTTTTTTTCACAATCCGATTGCAGGACCGTTCGTACTTGGAATTTCCTCCGGGGCAAAATTATTTGTGGCGGTTGTTATGATCGTATTTTTAAAGTGGTCTCGCACATTATCGTCGGTAGATCTGATCGTGGCGGCATTTTTAGGATCAATGCTCTCCATGTTTTGTGTCCTTTTAATGTCACCGAAGGTTTCTGATATGTCGTTTTTAGTGCTGATCGGTGTCATGATCGGCTATATCTGTTCGGCTGTCACGGATTTTTTAGTGACGTTTGCAGAGGATTCGGATATTGTCAATCTTCATAACTGGTCTATGGGAAGTTTTTCCGGTATTACGTGGGAAAATGTGAAAACAATTCTGTTAGTGGTAGCGGTCACAGGCATTATGACGTTCTTTTTGTCGAAGCCTATGGAGGCTTACCAGTTAGGTGAGACTTATGCAAAAAATATGGGCGTTAATATCCGGCTGTTCCGCGTCCTGCTTGTTCTGCTGTCGAGCATTTTATCTGCGGTTGTGACAGCATTTGCAGGTCCGGTTTCGTTTGTCGGAATTGCAGTTCCGCAGATTATGAAACGGTTCTTTCAGACCGCAAAGCCGATCGTTATGATACCGGCATGTTTTTTGGGCGGGGCAGTGTTTTGTATGTTCTGCGATCTTTTAGCGCGGACGGTATTTGCACCGACTGAGATGAGCATCAGTACGGTCACAGCAATTTTTGGTGCTCCGGTCATGATCGCAGTGATGCTGCGGCAGAGACGCGGAAGATATTAGCACAGAAATGTGTTGTCGCGGAGCAGGGAAAGTTATCAGAGCAGAAATGGGGTGCGGAATGGAAGCACAGAAACTTTTACATACAGAGCAGTTATCCGTTGGGTACCATGGAAAAAAGCTGATCGAAAATATTGAGATCTCTTTAAAAAAAGGCGAGATCGTCACATTAATCGGACCAAACGGAGCAGGAAAATCTACCATTTTAAAAACGATCACAAAGCAGTTACAGGAGATTTCGGGCAGTGTTTATGTGGAAAACACCGCATTAAAAGGGATGCCGGAAAAAGAACTGGCAAAGAAGATGTCAATTGTATTTACAGAGCGCATCACACCGGAGCTTATGACAGTACGTGACGTTGTGGCAATGGGAAGATACCCTTACACCGGAGGTCTTGGAATCCTTACACCGGAAGATGAGGCGATTGTGCAGCAGTGCATGGAGCAGATACGGATCACAGATTTAAAAGACCGGGATTTCATGAGCTTAAGTGACGGTCAGAAACAGCGTGTACTGCTTGCAAAAGCGTTGTGCCAGAAACCGGAGATCCTGATTTTGGACGAACCGACATCGTATCTTGATGTGAAATATAAACTGGAATTTTTATCGATGCTGCAGAAAATGACGCAGCAGAATAAAATCGGTGTGCTGATGTCGCTGCACGAACTGGATTTAGCAGAGCGTGTGTCCGATAAGATCGTCTGTGTGAAGGGGGATAAGATCGCACATTTCGGGACACCGGAAGAGATTTTTACAGAAGGTTTTATCAATGATCTGTATGAGATTACAGAGGGAACGTTTCATGAAGCAAATGGTTCTGTGGAATTGAAAAAATGTGTGGGAACACCGGAGGTATTTGTCATTGCAGGAAACGGCACCGGAAGCTTTTTATTCCGGCAGCTTCAGCGGGAAGGCATCCCGTTTGCGGTCGGAATCCTTGGAGAGCAGGATGTAGATTATCTTCCGGCAAAAGCGCTGGCAGATACTGTGATCGCAGAGAAAGCTTATCAGGACTTTTCCAGGCAGCGTTATGAGGAGGCAAAGCAGGTCATGTTTTCCTGCAAAAAAGTGATCTGTTGTCAGACGATATTTGGAACACAGAATGAACGTAACAGGCAGCTTTTAAACGAGGCGGAGGCTGCTGGAATGGAGATTGAATTATGGCAAAAGTGATCATGGTTCAGGGAACAATGTCAAATGCAGGGAAAAGCCTGATCGTGGCAGGACTTTGCAGGATTTTTAAACAGGATGGCTACCGTGTGGCGCCGTTTAAGTCGCAGAATATGGCACTCAATTCCTTTATCACAAAAGAGGGACTGGAAATGGGGCGTGCACAGGTCATGCAGGCAGAGGCAGCAGGAGTGGAACCGGTCGTTGCCATGAATCCAATCCTTTTAAAGCCTACAACACATGTAGGCTCACAGGTGATCGTGAACGGCGAAGTGCTTGGGAATATGAGTGCAAAAGACTATTTTGCTTATAAAAAGCAGTTGATTCCGGAAATACAAAAAGCATTCGGGCAGCTTGCAGAAGAAAATGACATCATTGTAATAGAAGGAGCCGGAAGTCCGGCAGAGATTAACCTTAGGGAAAACGATATTGTCAACATGGGATTGGCAGAACTTGTGGATGCGCCCGTGCTTTTAGTGGGAGATATCGACAGAGGCGGTGTGTTTGCACAGCTACTCGGCACGTTAATGCTTTTGGAAGATTCTGAAAAAGAGCGTGTAAAAGGACTTATCATCAACAAATTCCGTGGAGATAAGACGATATTAGATCCCGGTGTTGTGATGCTAGAGGAACGCGGTCAGGTGCCGGTCGTTGGCGTAGTTCCATATATGGAACTTTCGATTGATGATGAGGACAGCTTAAGCAGCAGATTGGAACAGAAAGAGGAAGGGATCATTGATATCGCAGTGATCCGTTATCCAAGAATCTCCAATTTTACTGATCTGTCTGTTTTCGAGCAGATGGAGCACGTATCGGTGCGTTATGTGGAACATGCAAAAGAACTGCATCATCCGGACATGATCGTGCTTCCGGGAAGCAAGAATACAATGGCAGATTTAAAGTGGATGCGGGAGAATGGTTTAGAAGCCCTGATCAAAAAGAAATCGGAGGATATGGTCATATTTGGAATCTGCGGTGGTTATCAGATGTTAGGAGCGCAGATCAGTGATCCGTGTCAGGTGGAAGCAGGCGGAAGCATGAAGGGCATGGAGCTGCTTCCGGTCGTGACAGAATTAAAGCAGGAAAAAACAAGAACACAGGTGACAGGCAGATTCGGTGAGATACCCGGTGTGCTGGCAGGACTTTCCGGGAAGCCTGTGCGTGGGTATGAAATCCATATGGGAAGCACGAAGAAGCTGACGGATACGGATGAGGCAGATTGTGTAAAAGATAATTTCCTGACAAAAATTACGGATGTAGTACATGCGGGCATAGAAAAACAGGATGGTACATATTCCGGAAATGTGTATGGAACGTATGTGCATGGCATTTTTGACGAAGGAAATATTGCAGGGATGCTGGTTCAGATTCTGGCAGAAAAAAAAGGTGTTGTGTTAGATACTGCACAGATGATGAGTTACCAGCAGTTTAAGCAGATGCAGTATGATAAACTGGCAGACGGACTGCGGAAATCCATGGATATGGATGCAATTTATGCAACGTTAAAAGAGAGTAGATAGATATAGAAGGAAACAGATGAAATTTGAAATAGATTTACCGGATCAGAACATAGAGCGCCGGGTAAAGCAAAATTGGGACCGGGTTGCAAAACCGTTGGATGGACTGGGCGCATTTGAAGGAATCATCGCAAGGATAGGAGCGATTCTTGGAACCGAGGACATTGACATTACTAAAAAAGCGGTGATCGTCATGTGTGCGGACAATGGAATCGTCGCAGAAGGTGTCAGCCAGTCCGGGCAGGAGGTTACTGCGGCGGTGACAGAGAATCTTGGAAAAAACAACACTTCGGTCTGCAAAATGGCAAAAGCCGCCGGGGCAGATATAATTCCGGTAGACATTGGGGTAAATACGGACAAAATTTTTTCGGGAGTGACCAATAAAAAAATAAGAAAAGGAACCAATGATTTCCTTATCGAACCGGCAATGTCCGGGCAGGAGGCATTGCAGGCGATACAAACAGGCATGGAACTTGTAAAAGAGTGCAAAGATGCAGGCTATACGCTGCTTGGCACAGGGGAAATGGGAATTGGCAATACGACGACAAGCGCGGCAATGGCAGCAGCGCTGCTTGATGTTTCACCTGGGACCGTTTCAGGTCGTGGCGCAGGACTAAGCGATGCAGGACTTGTAAAAAAAAGACAGGTGATTGCAGAAGCATTAAAAAAATACCAGCTTAAATCGACAGAGCCGATGCAGATTTTATGTTCGGTGGGAGGACTGGATATCGCCGGACTTTGCGGCGTATTTTTAGGCGGAGCAAAATATCATATCCCAATCGTCATAGACGGCGTGATCAGCGCGGTGGCAGCACTGACAGCCGAGCGGCTTTCTCAGGGAACAAGGGAATACATGATTCCTTCCCACAGAGGCAAAGAGCCGGCATCCGAATTATTGATGAAAGAACTTGGACTTCATCCGGTGATTGATGCCGGACTTGCATTAGGGGAGGGAACCGGAGCAGTCATGATGTTTTCACTTCTGGATATGGCGATGACATTATATGAGACAGGAGCTACCTTCGGTGATTTTCACATAGAGGAGTACCATAGATTTTAGAGAGGTTTACAATGGTTACATTGGTGACAGGTGGAAGTGGCAGTGGAAAATCTGCTTACGCGGAAACACTGCTGTCTTCCTGTGAAGGAATGAAATTTTATATTGCGACCATGCAGGTTTATGATGCGGAAGGAGAAAAGAAAGTAGAGCGCCACCGAAAACTGCGAGCGGGAAAAGGGTTTCTTACGATTGAAAGTCCGGTTGATGTCGGAAAAATTGAGGTATCAGAATATCAGTCGCAGATAGGAAAGATGAGGACGGATGTTGCTGATAAAAAATCTGCGCTGTTAGAGTGCATGTCGAATCTTGCAGCAAATGAGATGTTTACAGGTGACGGCGTAAGATCAGCAGATCAGGTGACTGATAAAATCATAAATGACATACAGTTTCTTTCACAGAAAACAGACAACCTCATCATCGTGACCAACAATGTGTTTGAGGACGGTGTAAAATATGATGACGGAACAATGGAATACTTAAGAGCACTTGGTAAAATCAACGTGGGGCTTACGGAACTTGCAGACCGGGTGGTAGAAGTGGTTGTCGGGATTCCGGTTGAGTTGAAAATATAGTGAGGATAAGTCATGAAAATATTAAAGGCAATGGTGATCGCATTTTCTATTTATTCGAAAATTCCGGTGCCACAATTTGAATGGAAGGAAGAAGACATGGAATACATGATGTGTTTTTTTCCATGGATCGGTGGTGTGATCGGACTGGCATTTTTTGGCTGGGCGGTGTTGTGTGAAAAATTTGCGGTAGGAACGCTGTGTTACGCGCTGATCGCAGCAGCAATCCCGTTGATCATCTCAGGCGGATTTCACGTGGATGGTTATATGGACACGATGGATGCACTTCATTCGTATCAGAGCAGGGAGAAAAAATTAGAGATTCTGAAAGATTCCCATATCGGCGCATTTGCAGCGATTATGCTGGTGCTTTACTATCTGATCGATATTGCGGCGATTTCTGAGATCCATACCCGAAAAGCAGTGTTTGCAGTTGCGGCAGTTTTTTTCCTGGCGAGGTGCTTAAGCGGAATCGCAGTTGTGACGTTGCAGCCGGCAAAAAAAGAGGGACTTCTCTATACCTTTGCATCTGGGGCACAAAAAGAAAAAGTTAAAAGAGGATTATATTTACAACTTATCTTATGCATGGCTCTTATGATCATCATTTCAAAAGAATATGGTGTGGCAGCGATCATTGCGTCACTTTTGAGTTTCCTTTATTTTAAAAAGAAAAGCTATAAAGAATTTGGCGGGATCACGGGTGACACTGCTGGATTCTTTGTGACGGTATGTGAGGCTGCTGCGGCAGTTGCGGTTGCGATTGCAGGCGCGTAGCACAACTTAAAATGAAAAAGGAAGAACAAAAATATGGAACTATACATCGGTGGATATGCGCAGGGAAAACTTTCCTACGTGCAGAATAAATACAAAGGGAAGGATGTTACAATCGTCAATGATCTGCATTTGTGGGTGAAACAACTGATACAGGAAGGAAAGCCGGCAGAGGAGATTGTGCTGCAATACTATAAAGAACATCCGGACTGCATTTTTATCTGTGATGAGATTGGCAATGGAATTGTTCCGATAGAAAAAGAGGAACGCGAATATAGGGAGCGTACCGGCAGGTTATTGATCCAGCTTGCCAGAGAGGCAAAGACAGTGGAGCGTATTATATGTGGAATCGGGCAGAAGATAAAGTAAATGTAAAGATTACGTGGATTCGGCACGGAATGACGAAAGCGAATGAAGAACACCGTTATCTTGGAAAAACAGATGAGCCGTTGTCGGAAAAAGGAATCCACCTGTTAGAAGAAAAAAAGAGAGAATACAATCTGGATAATTCCGGTTTTTTATATACATCTCCGATGAAGCGTTGTGTGCAGACAGCAGAAATCCTTTTTTCGCAGAGTCCGATAGTGATTCCTTCGTGGGAAGAAATGGATTTTGGGTTGTTTGAAGGGAAAAATTATGAGGACTTAAGGGACAACGCAGATTACCAGAAGTGGATCGACAGCAACGGGACACTGCCTTTTCTGGGTGGTGAATCGAGAGAAAATTTTATCAGACGTTCCATGGAAGGGTTTGAAGAAATGCTGGCGGATGTTTTAAGGCATGTTTCCGGGGATACATCGGGAAACGAATGGCAGATAGAAATGCCTGATACACCGGATCGTGATGCGATAGAGGTTCCGGTTGCAGCAGTGGTTCATGGTGGCACGATCATGGCTGTTTTAAGCACGCTGACCGGAGGAGAATATTTTGATTTCCAGTTGAAAAATGGAGAGAGTTATGAGACTGTCATTCAGTTAGAAAAAGGGAGTAAGCATTTATGATTTATCATATCACTGCCACACTGGCAGGATTTTTATTAGATTTACTGTTGGGAGATCCATACTGGCTGCCACACCCGATCCGGCTGATCGGAAACTGGATCAGTTTTCTGGAAAAAAAGCTGATCGGCGGCAAAGAGGAAGAAAAACATACAACACCAGAACAGGAGAGGGTAAGAGGCGTGCTACTTGTGCTGGCTGTTTTAAGCTGTACCGTGGCAGTTGCGGCAGTCATACTGGTTGGAGCATACAGACTGAATCCGTATCTTGGCGTTATTGTTGAAACAATTATGACGTATCAGATTCTTGCTACAAAGTGTCTGAAAGTCGAGAGCATGAAAGTATATAAGGAATTAAAAAAGGGCGATATCGAAGCTTCGCGCAAAGCGGTTTCCATGATCGTTGGCAGGGACACGGAACATCTTGACGAGACAGGAGTTGCAAAAGCTGCGATCGAAACAGTGGCGGAAAATACGTCCGACGGTGTGATCGCACCAATGATTTACACCGCGATCGGTGGTCCGGTTCTCGGTTTCTTTTATAAGGCGGTCAATACAATGGATTCAATGGTTGGATACAAAAATGACCGTTATCTGTATTTCGGAAGAACCGCAGCAAAATTAGATGACATCGTAAATTATATCCCAGCCCGCATCAGCGCAGTGCTTATGGTAATTTCCTGTTTTTTCTGTGGAAAACAGTTTCATGCAAAACAGGCATGGGATATTTATAAAAGAGACCGCTACAAACATGCCAGCCCGAACTCGGCACAGACAGAGGCGGTGTGCGCGGGTGCACTCGGAATAAGACTTGCCGGAAATGCAAGCTATTTTGGAAAAATTGTCGAAAAACCCTATATCGGAGATGCCACAAGAGCGGTGGAGATCGAGGACATTAAGCGCGCAAACCGCCTGCTATATGCGACTGCGATCCTGTGCGAGGCGCTGTGTCTGATCGTACTTGTGGGGATTGCTTAGAAGAATGGAGGAAACAGAAAATGCGCCCGGTCATACATGGAGGAGACATCTATCAGAATAACGTAGAACTGGATTTTTCGGTCAACATCAATCCGCTCGGAATCCCGGAAAAAGTGAAAGAAGAAATGCATAAGGCGATAGATTCCTGCGAGCATTATCCGGATATCAGCCACACAAAACTGATCGCTAAAATCGCAGAAAAATACAAGATTCCCGCGGAGCATATTTTATGCGGAAATGGGGCGTCGGAACTATTTGTAGCAATTGTGCACGCCATAAGACCACGCAAAATCATAATTCCAGTTCCTTCATTTTTCGGTTATGAGAGGGCGGCAGGTGTGACAGATGCTGTAGTTTCCTATTATGAGATGAAAGAGTCGGATAACTTCTGCCTGACTGAAAATTTTTTGCAGGAATTGCAGGAGAATGTCGATTTGCTGTTTCTGGCAAATCCAAACAATCCGGTTGGAAATACAATTGAGGAGTCTCTGCTGGAGCAAATCTGTGACCGATGCAGAGAAAAACAGATCACGGTTGTGCTGGATGAATGTTTTTTAGAATTTACGGAGAAAAAAGGCTTTTTTTCCACACACAATCTGCATGATTATCCGAATGTCATCGTTGTGAAAGCTTTCACAAAGTTATATGCGATTCCGGGGGTGCGTCTTGGATTCTCATTCTGTGGCGGAAAAGAACAGAAAAATCATATTTCATTGCAGCTGCCGGAGTGGAATATTTCTGTGATCGCAGAAGCAGCAGGACTGGCGGCTTTGGAGGAAAAAGAATATTACGACGAGACGGTTTCCTATATCCGGACAGAGCGAGAATATCTGGCAAAAGAACTGGAAAATGCAGACATTCAGGTTTTTCCGGGCGAAGCGGATTTCCTTCTTTTAAAAACAAAGCAGCCGCTGTATGACAGATTATTAGAGCAAAAAATTTTAATTCGTGACTGCAGTAATTACAGGGGACTGCAAACTGGTTATTACCGGGTTGCAGTAAAGCAGCATGAGGACAATGAGAAACTGATCGCAGCCATAAAAAAGGGGCGGCAGGATTCACAGGACAGCGAATGAAAGAGTAGAAGATTTGCAGGGGAGCTAATGAAGGTGCAGTGAAATTTGCAAGACAGATAATGAGGGAGCAGGAGTGTCACATGGAAACGATTGAGTATGTCAGACCACAGGAAATCGAAAAACGAAGCTTTGCAATCATAACAAAAGAATTAGAAGAAATGGGAATCGTGCTTCCGAAAGAGCAGGAACTTGTGACGAAGAGAGCCATTCATACAAGTGCAGATTTCGATTATGCAAAGACGATGACGTATTCGCCAGATGCAGTAGCGGTGGCAAAAAACCTGATCAAAAGTGGAGCGGACATTGTCACAGATACCAATATGGCGCTTTCGGGCGTGAATAAAAAGGAACTGGCAAAGTACGGCGGAGAGGCGCACTGTTTTATGGCAGATGAGGAAGTGGCAAAAATCGCAAAGGAGCGCGGTGTGACAAGAGCCACCGTGAGCATGGAAAAGGCGTCACAGATCCAAAAGCCTGTAATTTTTGCAATCGGGAATGCACCGACAGCGTTGATCGAACTCTACCAGATGATACAGAGTGGAAGTTACCGCCCGGCTTTTATTATCGGGGTTCCGGTTGGATTTGTGAATGTGGAAGCAGCAAAAGAACTGATTCTAAAGACCGATATACCATATATCATAAACCGGGGCAGAAAGGGCGGCAGCAATGTCGCGGCAGCGATCTGCAATGCACTTTTGTATGAACTGCGGGATGAGACGTAAAAGTCAGAACAGATGGATGCAGATTTTCAGATTAACGTAAAAATCTGAGAGAGCAGAAGGAGCATTGGAAAATTATGCGATACGGATTTACAACAGGAAGCTGTGCAGCGGCTGCCTCGAAAGCAGCAGCCTATATGCTTTTAACAGGAAAATTAAAACAGGATATTACAATTCAGACACCAAAAGGAATCGTTTTTCATGCAGAAATCCTTGAAATCACAAGAGGGGAAAAAGAGGTGACCTGTGCGGTGCGAAAAGATGGTGGCGACGATCCGGATATTACAACCGGGGCGTTGATTTTTTCCAGCGTGCGCATTGGAAATCAAATATCTGCTCAGTTATCCTCAGAGGAAATCGTAAATAAAGAAGGTGTTTCCAAAAAATTTGTTGCAGAAAGTGACGGAGTGCCAGAACAGAAGAAAGCAGAGATTTTGATCGATGGTGGAACAGGTGTAGGCAGGGTGACAAAACCCGGTTTAGACCAGCCGGTCGGAAACGCTGCGATCAATCACGTGCCGCGGGAAATGATCGCAAAAGAAGTGCAGGAAGTCTGTGCATTAGCGGATTATACCGGAGTGCTTGAGATTATCATTTCTGTGCCAACGGGAGAAAACCTTGCGGAGCAGACCTTCAATCCAAGACTTGGCATTGTCGGAGGAATTTCCATTTTAGGAACATCCGGGATTGTCGAGCCGATGAGCAGTCAGGCATTGTTAGATACAATCAAAGTGGAATTAAATCAGAAAAAGGCGGAGGGGTATCCGGTCGCGGCGGTATCTCCGGGCAACTATGGACTTGATTTTATGAAAAATACCTACCACTATGATCTTGACCGCAGCGTAAAGTGCAGCAACTTTATCGGTGATACGATCGATATGGCGATTGCCGCTGGATTTGAAAAAATGCTGCTCACAGGACATATCGGAAAACTTGTAAAAGTAGCAGGTGGGATCATGAACACACATTCCAAAGAAGGGGATTGCCGCATGGAATTGCTTGTGGCAGCCGGGGTGAGAAATCAGGTTCCTTATCCGGTGCTTGATGAGATACTGCAGTGTGTGACAACAGAGGAGGCAGTCAGAAAACTGGAAGCCTGTGGCAAAAAAGATGCAGTTATGCAGGACTTACTTGCAAAAATCATGTTCTACCTGAAAAAGCGTGCAGCCGGAAAAATACAGATCGAAGTGATCCTCTATTCCAATGAGTTTGGAGAGCTTGCAAAATCCGAGGGCGCTGAGGCGTTTTTACAAGAATTATTATAATAAAATATAGGTAATTGCGAAACTTATAGACGGGGCAGAGCGAATTACCTAAACGAAAGGAACAAAAACAGTATGGTATATTTTGTGGGAGCAGGACCGGGAGCAGCCGATCTGATCACAGTCCGTGGAATGAAACTTTTGCAGCAGGCAGATGTTGTCATTTATGCAGGATCACTTGTGAATCCCGAACTTTTGACTTATTGCAAAAAACAATGTGAGATACATAACAGTGCGTACATGACCCTAGAGCAGGTGCTTGCGGTAATGGAGGAGGCAGAAAAAAAGGGATTTATGACAGTGCGCCTCCATACCGGGGAGCCGAGCATTTACGGAGCTGTGCGGGAGCAGATGGATTTTCTGGAGAAAAAGGGGATTGCGTATGAGAGTTGTCCGGGCGTGAGCGCCTGCTTTGGAGCAGCTGCATCCTTAAATCTGGAATACACGCTGCCGGAGGTATCACAGTCACTGATCATCACCCGCATGGAGGGCAGAACCGGTGTCCCGGAAAAAGAGAGCATTGAAAGCTTTGCAGCACATCAGGCATCTATGGCAATCTACTTAAGCACCGGAATGTTAGGAGAACTAAGCAGACGGCTGATCGCAGGGGGCTATCGGGTGGATACGCCGGCAGCGCTTGTATATAAGGCAACCTGGCCGGAGGAGGAAGCATATCTTTGTACTGTTGCGCAGTTAGAGGAGACAGCAAAAGAGCATCAGATCACAAAGACAGCACTCATTATCGTGGGGGATGTTGTGGCACACCAGCACTATGCAAAATCCAGACTTTATGCAGCAGATTTTGAAACAGAGTTTCGTAAGGTAGAAAAAAATGAACATTAGTATCATCACATTTACAGATAAAGGCGCAGAACTGGCAGAAAGAATCAGTCAGAGCTGGGAAAATTACTATGGCTGTCAGCCAGAGCTGGCGTCTGACTTGAAAAATGCTAAGATCACGATCGAAAACCGCCACCAAAAGACTAATGAGAAACAAGGCAGTCAGTCACCTGCGGAAGCAAGGCAAAGCCTTAGTGACTGGACCAGACAGCAGTTTGCAGAAAAAAACGCGATTGTCGTGATCGGTGCCTGTGGGATTGCAGTTCGTATGATCGCACCGTTCGTGTCGGATAAATTAAGTGACAGCCCGGTCGTTTCATTAGATGAAGCAGGAACCTTTGTGATTCCGCTGCTTTCCGGGCATATGGGCGGAGCCAATGAGCTTGCAGAACAGATCGCAGAGCAGATTGGCGCAATCCCGGTCATCACAACCGCTACAGATGTCAAACAGACCTTTGCGGTGGATGTATTTGCAAAAAAATGCGGGCTTTCCATTTATAACCGGGACGGAATCGCAAAAGTTTCCACAAAAGTTCTGGAAGGCAAAATGGCGGACATTGTGATTTCGTCACAACATACGGAGTTAGAGCAGGGAATCCTGGGCTTGCAGCCAAAAGAGTATGTGATCGGAATCGGATGCAGAAAAGGAAAAAGCTTTGAGGAGCTGGATTGGTTTATCCGGAAGTGGTTAGCTCATGCAAAAGTTGAAAAAAAACTGATCCGTGCAATGGCATCCATTGATTTAAAAAAAGAGGAGGAAGGACTGCTCCGGTGGTGTGCTGCAAACCGTATTCCGTTTCAGACTTATCCGGCAGAGACACTGCGGCAGGTGAAGGGCGATTTTTCGGAATCCTCTTTTGTAAAAGAAAAAACAGGTGTGGATAATGTCTGCGAGCGTGCCGCCATGAAAGCAGCCGGGGAGAGCGGAACCTTCGTGTTAAGAAAAGTCGCAGAAAATGGCATGACTATTGCGATTGTAAAATATGACTGGAAGTTAGAGAGAGAACTATCAAAGGAGTATCGGATCGATGAAAAGTAAAATATATATCGTTGGAATGGGACCGGGAACAGCGGAAATGCTGACACCACAGGCAGATCACGCCTTACAGGACAGTGATGTGATCGTCGGTTATCCGGTGTATCTGAAATTATTAGGAGAAAAATATCAGGAAAAAGAATTTTTATCGACTCCGATGAAACAGGAGATCAGACGCTGCGAGATGTGTTTTGAGGAAGCAGAAAAAGGAAAAACGGTCTCAATGGTATGCAGCGGTGACGCCGGTGTGTACGGTATGGCTTCCCTGCTTTATGAGATGTCAGAAACGCATCCGGACTGTGAACTTGTGGTAGTTGCCGGAATCACAGCGGCAAACAGCGGAGCAGCCGTGCTTGGCGCTCCGTTAAATCACGACTACTGTGTGATCAGCCTGAGTGATCTTATGACCCCGTGGGAGCTGATAGAGAAAAGGCTTGCGGCAGCAGCCTGCGGCGATTTTTGCATGGTAATCTACAATCCGTCGAGCCGCCAGAGACCGGATTATTTAAAAAAAGCCTGCGATATTTTATTAAAAAATGGCGTAGAACCGGAGAGAGCCTGTGGTTACGTGGAGAACATCGGAAGAGAAAACGAAACGTATGAGACCTGCACATTAGAAGCATTGTGGGAACGTCAGGTCAATATGTTTACAACCGTGTTTATTGGAAATTCGAGAACGAAGATTATAAATGGTAAGCTGGTAACACCGAGAGGATATAACGTGTCGTAAAGGATAAAAAGCATAGTGGAAGGATTTTTCTATGGATAAAATTTTGATTTTTTCAGGGACAACGGAAGGACGTATGTTAGCGCAGACATTGTCCGAAAACGGAATCAATTGTATTGTTTCCGTGGCAACAGAATATGGGGAGATCGTCATGCCGGAAATGGAGGGCGTGACCATTCATAAAGGCAGAATGGACACCGGGGCAATAAAGGATTTTGTGTCACAGGAGCAATTTGATGCTGTTGTGGATGCCACGCACCCATTTGCGACGGCTGTCTCGGAAAATATTAGGGATAGTCTGAAAGGAACAGACATTCCTTACATTCGTTTACAGCGACAGACTTCGGAGATGATGAAAAAATGCAAAACAGGAAATCCTGAGACAGAAAATCAAAAAGAAGTGAATCATGCAGCAGATGTGATCCTATGCAAGGATGCAGCAGAATGTGCAGACATATTAAAAAACATCAGTGGCAACATCCTTCTTACGACCGGAAGCAAAGACCTGTCCGTTTACGCAGGAGAAGAAACTTTAAAAAACAGATTATTTGTCCGGGTGCTGCCGGGAATCGAAAGTATTTCAATCTGTGAGCAGAACGGCATATTTGCAAAACAGATCATCGCCATGCAGGGACCATTTTCCGTGGAAATGAACCGTGCTCTCATAAGACAGTTCAACATCCGTTGTCTGGTGACAAAAGAGAGTGGCAGAACTGGTGGATTTCTGGAAAAAATAAAGGCAGCCCAGTCAGAAGGAATCACAGCCTGTGTGATCGGAAACCCGGAAAAACAACATACCGGAGATTCCTATGAGGAGGTATGCAGAAAAATTTCCTCTATCACCGGAATAACGATCAAAAACCAGATTTCGCTGATCGGAATTGGCATGGGAGCGAGAAAGTCCCTTACGATAGAGGCAGCAGAAAAAATCCGAGAGGCAGATTATATTTTTGGCGCTAAAAGACTGCTTGAGACCGCAGAGAATGATCATGCGGTGCGTTATCCCTATTATCTGGCAGAGGAGATTTTGCCGGAATTGGAAAAATTATCCAGCTGTGGTGTGAAAGTGGCAGTTCTTTTTTCCGGCGATACCGGATTTTACAGTGGATGCAGCAAATTATACGAAAAACTGAAAGACAGAAGTGACAGTCAGGTGCGCATTTATCCGGGCATTTCGTCGGTCGCATACTTTGCGGCAATGACAGGATACAGTTATCAGGACGTGGCTGTTTTTAGTATTCACGGGCACGGCGAAGACAGAACGTGGACGGGGAAACTGCTTGAGACAATCCAGTTTTCTGAAAAAACGTTCCTGTTGATGTCAGGAAAAGAAGATGTGCAGAAATTAGGCAGTCTGCTTTTAAAATATGGATTGCAGGACTGCGCAGTGCTGGCTGGTTTTCAGTTATCCTATCCGGAGGAGAAAATCCTTTTTCTGTCACCAAAACAATGCACGCAGGTGGAAGAAAAAGGTTTATACATCTGTCTGATTCTAAATCAGAATGTGGAGAAAGAGCCTGTTACCTGTGGTATCCCGGATGCAGAATTTTTGCGGGACAAAGTACCGATGACAAAAGAGGAAATCAGGGGATTGTCTATCTGTAAACTGAATCTGAAACGGGATTCGGTCTGCTATGATATCGGAAGCGGGACCGGTTCGATCGCAGTGGAAATGGCAAAAAGAAGCGGCGAGATACAGGTCTATGCGATTGAGAAAAAGCCGCTTGCATTAGAACTGATGCAAAAAAACATCGAAAAATTTGCACTCTCCAATATCCAAATCATCAAAGGGGAGGCACCGGACTGTCTTTTTGCAGAGAATCGAACAGAACGACCTACACATGCATTTATCGGGGGAAGTGGCGGCAGACTGCGGGAAATCTTAGATATTTTATATGAGAAAAACAATACCATGCGGATTGTGATCAATGCGATCAGCTTGGAAACAGTAAGTGAGCTGACTGCGCTAAAAAATGACAGCAGAATCACAAATCTTGAGATCATACAGGTGCAGGTATCACGCGCAAAGCAGATCGGAGAATACAATCTCATGCAGGGGGAAAATCCAATCTATATCTGCTCGTTTGATTTTATGAGAATATAGAAAGAAAAGGACAATAGCATGAAATTTCCAGGAATTATGATCGCAGCGGCAAAAAGCGGCAGCGGAAAAACAACGATCACCTGTGCTTTCTTAAAACAGCTGTTAAGCAGAGGCAGACATCCGGTGTCTTTTAAATGTGGACCGGATTATATCGATCCCATGTTTCATGAAAAGGTTCTTAAAATTCTGTCCAAAAATCTGGATACATTTTTTTCAGATGCAAAGCAGGTAAGAGCTTTATATGCAATGGAACAGCCCGGACATGACATTGCAGTACTCGAAGGTGTGATGGGATTATACGATGGGCTTGGCGGCATCCGTGAAGAAGGATCTTCTTATCATCTGGCAGAAACGTTGGGTGTACCGATCGTACTTGTGGTGGATGCACATGGCATGGGAAGGTCGGTGATTCCGCTTATCGCAGGTTTTTTGCAGTATGATAAGAAAAAACTGATCAGGGGTGTTATTTTAAACAGGACAAGTAAAATGTTTTTTGACACGATCGCACCACTGATCGAGGAAGAACTTTCGATTAAAGCATTGGGATGTATTCCGAATGAAAAAGAACTGTCACTCGGTTCAAGACATCTCGGTCTTATTTTGCCGGATGAGGTAAATGAACTCAATCTTCAATTGGAAAAGGCAGGACAGCTGCTCGAAAAATACGTGGATGTAAATGCCATGATTCAAATTGCGGAGCAGGGCATCGGGAAAGATTTTTATAAACAGGAGATTTTGTATCCAAAAACGAAATACTCTGCACCAAATAGTCAGGAGAAAATCACAGAGCAAAGTCTGGAACAGATTGCTTACGGACACAGAAAATCTGCTATATCCAAAAAAGTCCGCATTGCAGTGGCACAGGATGAAGCCTTTTGTTTTTACTACCGGGATAACCTGAAAATGTTAGAGTATTACGGTGCAGAACTTGTTCCCTTTTCACCGCTACATGATACAGAACTCCCTGAAAATATACAGGGTTTACTGTTAGGTGGAGGCTATCCGGAACTTTATGCAAAAGAACTTTCAGAAAATGAGAGTATGCGAAGATCAATCAAAGCAGCATTGGAGAAGAAGCTCCCCTCATTGGCAGAGTGTGGAGGTTTTATGTATCTGCATGAGAAGCTGATTGATAAGGAGGGAAACAGTTTTTCGATGGTTGGAGCAATTCCGGCAGAATGTCATGATACTGGAAAACTGGTACGGTTTGGTTATGTGGAGCTTACAGTTGCAAACAGGAACGAGGGAGCCGGGGATAATGAGAAAACTTCCGAAGCGACAGAAATTGCAGGCTTCTTGCAGAAAAATGATAAAATCTGCGCACATGAGTTTCATTATTTTGACAGTACCGATAATGGGGCAGCCTGTACGGCAACGAAACCTGTAACCGGAAGAAACTGGAAGTGTATTCATGCATCGCAGGAGCATTTCTGGGGATTTCCACATCTGTATTATCCGTCGAATCCTGAATTTGTGGTTCGGTTTATAGAGAGGATGATTCGATGTCGTTGAAATTTGAATACAGGTTGTATCATAGAGATACAAACAGAGACAGAATATTCATTGCAAAATAAGATAGTCTGTGCTAACATAAGTAAGGCTTCGGAAAGCACGGTGATACCGTTTCATACGAAGCACAGAATAATACAGTTTCATAGGGAAGACAGTTGGTGCCAGCCGGTTCTTTAAGATGTAACGATTTGTTACAATGAACCAGACTGGTTAAAAGGGAAACAGGTGTGAATCCTGTACGATCTCGTCACTGTGATAAGGGAGTATGGCTTCAATTCCATTTGGAAAGTCACTGGTGCAAGGCACTGGGAAGGCAGAAGCAATATGACGATCTTTCAGCCAGGAAACCTGCCAAGCGTCTGGTACAGGGAACATAATTCCCAGATCACGAGTAATTGGTCGTACTGTTTAGCAGGCTTAAAGAAGCCTTGTTTTTCGTTGACTTTTTACTCCGTTCAGAATATCTGACCGGAGTTTTTTCTTTGTGTACAGATCTCTATGAAGCAAAAATCACAAAGAGGAGAAAAAAATGAAGAAAAAAACACTTGCACTTGTTCTTGCATGTACAATGACAGCAAGCCTTTTTACAGGATGCGGAAGTAAGAACGAGACAGAGACAACACAGCCACAGACAGAGGCAGCAGCAGAAACAGAAGCCACAGAGGTGGATGATCAGGCGGCAGCAGATGAAGTTGCAGCATTGATCGATGCAATTTATGTGCAGACAAGAAATGAAAACACAGACGAGCAGTGTGCAGCAGCAAAAGAAGCATGGGATAACCTGACAGATGCACAGAAAGCTTTGGTAGAAGGAGAAAATGCAGATCCGGATTATTTCGGAAGAGATACCGGAGATGCCTCCAAAGACGATCCACTGAATGAAGATGGCATCGGAGAAAATGAACTTTTAGTTGTAAGTTTTGGTACTTCTTTTAATGACAGCCGTGCAGAAGATATCGGCGGCGTAGAAAAAGCATTAGAGGAAGCTTATCCGGACTGGTCTGTAAGACGTGCATTTACCGCACAGATCATCATCAACCATGTGCAGGCAAGAGATGGTGAAAAAATTGACAATGTTGAGCAGGCACTTGACAGAGCAGTGGCAAACGGAGTGAAAAATCTTGTCGTACAGCCGACTCATTTAATGCATGGCGCAGAGTATGATGAACTTGTGGAAGCATTAGATGCGTACAAAGACAAATTTGAAACAGTTACAGTAGCGGAAACATTATTAGGTGAAGTTGGAAGTGACGCAGCTGTCATTAATGACGATAAAGCAGCAGTAGCAGAAGCTATCACAGCAGAAGCAGTAAAAACAGCAGGATTTGATTCCTTAGATGCTGCAAAAGAAGATGGAACAGCATTTGTGTTCATGGGACATGGTACTTCCCATACTGCAAAAGTAAGCTACAGCCAGATGGCTACCCAGATGGAAAAATTAGGATATGACAATGTATTTATCGGAACAGTAGAAGGCGAACCGGAAGAAACAGCCTGCGAGAATGTGATCAATGATGTAAAAGAAGCAGGATACACAAAGGTGATCCTTCGTCCATTAATGGTCGTTGCCGGAGATCATGCAAACAACGATATGGCTGGGGATGATGAAGATTCCTGGAAGAGCCAGTTTGAAGTAAGCGGTGCTTTTGATACGGTAGACTGCCAGATCGCAGGACTTGGTGGAATCGAAGCAATCGAGCAGATTTACGTTGCACATACAAAGGCAGCAATCGATTCTCTTGGAGATATTGTCACAACATCAGCAGATGACAGCGATGTTCTTGCAGACGGAACCTATTCTGCAAAATTTGACACAGACAGCAGCATGTTTCATGTGAATGAAGCTTATGACGGACGCGGAATTTTAACTGTAAAAAACGGAAAAATGACACTTCACATCGTAATGCCGTCCGAAAATGTTGTGAATCTTTTCTTAGGAACAGCAGATGATGCTCAGAAAGACGGAGCGGAATTAATCCAGCCAACAACAGAGAAAGTTACATATTCTGACGGAACAACAGAGGAAGTATATGCTTTTGATGTACCGGTAGAAGCATTAGAGAAAGAGTTTGACCTTGCACTGATCGGAACAAAAGGAACCTGGTATGACCATAAAGTTTCTGTTTCAGATGCAAAGGCTGAATAAAGATCAGAAAAGAAAATTCAGGACATGTAAAAGTGAATAAGTAAAAAATAAACGCACAGATTGTTAAGAGAACACGATTTGTGCGTTTATTTTTGTGTGTGGCGAATCTATGATTCTGTGTTATAATAAGCTCGTTCTAACGTTTTTAAAGATAAGAAACAGAACATGTTATAAACAGAAGAAAAGAGGTCATAAAATGAAAAAAGTAGGTGTAAGTAAAGAGGAAAAACAATTATCTTATTATAAGTTTTTCGAGCGTGATTTAGCAGAAGTACCACAGGAGAAACTTGATATTTTAAATAAAGGTGTATCTAAGATTCCAGCAGTTCCATTTGAAAAAAGAAATCTGTATCTTGCAGGTGCAGATGAGGAATATTGTCAGGTTGGATATGGAGTTATGGAGGACGGAACAGCATTTGTATGTAATACAACCTATATGCCTGGGGTAACAGTTGAGATGCTTGACTGGTGGTTCCCGTGGCATAGTGTAGGTTCTGATTTGAGATATAAAATATGGGATCCGGAAGACCATTACTTTGCCAGAGCAGACCGTGCAGATTATGTATGTGATCCGGCAGTTCCGATGAACCAGAAAACATGGGGAGTCAGTCACTACATATTAGAAAATGCAGGAATGGGACCAGACTTTTTGAAATTAAATTTTAAGAGACCGGCGGATTTTGGCTTCGACGAATCGTTGATTGGAACAGAAAAATGCACTTCGTTAGTGTGCGCTATCGGAGAGGGCAATTGTGCAGCAGCGATGACACACAAATGGTATCCATACGAAGACGGAATGGTATTCTGTTCCCGTTTCTGGATTGGAATGGGAGTTGTAGATGGAAAAATTGTAAAGACACTGCCAGAAGGAGTCCGTATTCCAGAAGTTGTTCCACAGGGCTTATTTGGACATAATATTAAAGAATTTACAAATCTTGCGGCAATTTTACCTGAATTATATGAGGAAAATAAAGGGGAACTATAAAATATTTATACCCGGAACTTATGCAACGCAGTGCAGAAAATATTTTGGAGATATGTCGATCGAGGGTGTGGAGATTGATGAGAAAATCACAGATCTTTCCCGGAAATATTTTTCCCTGCCGGATGATGTGAACATGAATATGCGTGGCAGTGGGGAAGGAAACATCAACCAGTATCTTTCTGACACAATCGCATCTGTGTTTGGAACTGTTTATACCGCAGATGTGAAAGGCTCTACGAACCGGGAACTTTTTGCTTCCGATAACGCAGAAATACTGGATACATTAAAAAACAATGCAGGTGATCCAAGAGGAAGTTGCCTATTATAAAGGAATTTACGAGACAGAAGGCGTAGACAGACTGTTGGAGAGTCTTTAGATAATTAGTGATTAGAAGGGGATTCTATAAGAAATAGAAGACTGGTGTTGAATAATTTAAAATAAAAGTGGAAAGAGGCACAGGAGAAATTTCTGTGTCTTTTTTCATGTTTCACTATTCCACCAGAGTATAGTATAATTCCGAATAATTATTGTACATATTTTAGTTAAATAGATAAAATACAGACATGAACAAGAGACATTAAATGGAGACAAATACCAGTATTCAGCAAATGCACGGCTTGACGATATTGTAAAAGCTCTGGAATGGATTCATGAAAATATTGAACAGTTTGGTGGAGATCCGGAGAATGTGACAGTGTTCGGTCAGTCCGGTGGTGGTGCGAAAGAGTTAGCTCTTATGACAACTCCGAATGCCAAAGGTTTATTTGAGCGTGGTATTGTGCAGAGTGGAGCAACCGAGACAATGGGTGTTACATTCACAAGCAAAGAAGCAAGCCAGAGAGCTGATGAAATTGTTGGAAGGTTACTCTGTTGGGGAGTAGAGAAAAGAAAAATGTGAGTAAAAACAGAAGGAGTTGCCGAAAGGTGACTCCTTCTGTGAATTCTGAGGTGAGTTAGAATTAAACAAATTTGACATTCCAAAAAGAAATAGTTATAATTCAAACTGTTTGAATTATAACTATTTCTTTTTGGAGGGAGATAATGATATGGACGAATCGTTGCATTATCTGATCATGGCGAATCAGATGTTAGTGCAGAAATCGTTGATGGAGCGATTGAAAAATACAGGTCTAACCATTGGACAGCCCAAGGTGTTAGATTACTTAAAAGACCATGACGGCAGCAGCCAGAAAGAAATTGCCAAAAACTGTTTTTTGGAGGCTGGTTCGCTGACTTCCATTTTAAACCGTATGGAAGAAAAAGGTCTGATTGAAAGACGGATTTTAAACGGAAACCGAAGAACGTTTCATATCTTTCTGACAGAAACAGGGAAAGAAAGACAAAAAACAATTAATGACGCCTTTTTGGAAATTGAGAAACAGGCATTGCTTGGAATTTCAGAAGAAGAATATCAGGCGTTCATGACGGTTTACGGAAAAATCTATGAGAACCTGAAACAGACAGAAAATGAGTAGATGAGTCAATCTGAAAACGACAGAAAAGAAAATATAGTAGAAAAGGAATTAAGAAAATGAACAAGTTAAAACGTTATCTTTTATTTTTAGTGGGATTATTTGTGAATGCGTTAGGAGTCAGTCTGGTGACGAAGGCAAGCCTTGGAACATCGCCGATTTCCTCCATTCCGTATGTACTTAGCTTAAACTTTCCGTTTACGCTTGGAAACTTTACGATATTTTTCAGTATTTTACTGATCATTCTGCAGATCATAATTTTGCGGAAAAATTTCAAAATTGCCAATATTTTGCAGATTCCGGTATCCATTGCCTTTGGTTATTTCATTGACCTGACAATGTATCTGTTTTTCTGGGTAAATCCGCAGAACTATTTTGTAAAAATAATTGCACTTCTGGCAGGCTGCGCTGTGCTCGGATTTGGTGTGTATTTAGAAGTAGTTGCAGATGTTGTCATGCTTCCGGGAGAATCCTTTGTGCGCGCGATCGTGCAGACATGGAACACGAACTTTGGAACAACAAAAATCATTTTTGATACTTCCATGGCAGTCATTGCAGCAGTCCTTTCCTTTGTTTTTTCAGGAAAATTAAATGGTGTTCGTGAAGGTACTCTTATTGCAGCATTGTTAGTTGGTTTTATTGCGAGACTTCTTGGGAAGAAATTAGAGTTTGTAAAACCTCTTTTGTTCCCGGAGGAATACAAAGAAAGTTTTGAACAGTCAAAACCAGAGAAAACCGAAGCAGCTTATCAGAAAAATATTATCGTCATCGGAAGACAGTATGGAAGCGGAGGACATGATATTGGAAAAATGCTGGCAGAGAAACTTGGCTTTGATTTTTATGATCAGGAAATCATCAAAATGGCTGCCGGAACGACCGGGCTGACTTCAGATTTTATTAGTAAAAACGAAGAATCCATGACAAATAGTTTCTTATATGATCTGGTGAATCAGGTTTATATTTACAGCAAATCTGAGGAGGAAGCTCCAAAAGACAAGATTTTTGAAGCGGAGTCGAAAGTAATAAAAGAACTTGCAGAAAAAGGCAACTGTGTGATCGTCGGAAGATGTTCTGATTATATTTTAAGAGACCATGCAAATGTTTTAAAAATATTTTTCTCGGCACCGATGGAAAGCAGAGAAAAACGTGTCATGGGACGTTTGAATGTATCTGAAAAAGAAGCTGAACGTAAAATCCGCAGAGAGGATAAACTTCGTTCGGATAATTATCATTATTATACTGGAAGAATGTGGGGTGCAGCAGCGAATTTTGACCTTACACTGAACACGGATTTAGGAGAAGATTACATAGAAAAATGTGTTATGGGAGCTTTGAATCCGTAAGCGATATCTTATGTTCTGTTGGTAACAGGTGAAGCAATTTTTAAAACATAAAAAACAGACTTATAATCGAACGTATTTACTGGTATACTGAAGATAAGAATTCGATATTCTGGTTCTTAAGGATATCGACCTGGAAAAAGAGGAAGTGCAGGAGGTACGTTCATGAACGAAAATGAGAATCATATCTATATCGCAATTGATCTAAAGTCGTTCTATGCCTCCGTGGAGTGCAGCGAGAGAAAACTTGATCCACTTACGACAAATCTGGTTGTGGCGGATGCCGGGCGGACAGAGAAAACAATCTGTCTGGCGGTTTCACCGTCTTTGAAAGCGTACGGGATTCCGGGAAGAGCAAGGCTTTTTGAAGTCGTGCAGCGCGTGAAGGAAGTGAACCGGGAGAGATTGCAAAAGGCACCGGGAAGAACTTTTGAGGGAAGTTCTTATTTTTCCGATGAGCTGAACGAACACCCGGAACTTTCGCTCACTTATGTGACAGCACCGCCGCGAATGGCGCTTTATATGAAATACAGCACAAGAATTTATGATATTTATTTGAAATATATCGCACCGGAAGATATGCATGTCTATTCCATTGACGAGGTTTTTATGGATGTGACACATTATCTGAAAACGTATCATATGACTGCAAAAGAACTTGCGGAAAAGATGATGCAGGATGTTTTGGAACAGACTGGAATTACAGCCACAGCAGGAATCGGAACGAATCTTTATCTGTGTAAGGTGGCAATGGATATTGTGGCGAAGCATGTTACACCGGATGCAAATGGAGTGCGTATCGCAGAATTAGATGAGATGACTTACCGGAAACTGCTGTGGGATCACAAACCGCTGACCGATTTCTGGCGGGTAGGACATGGTTATCGGAAAAAGTTGGAGGAGGCCGGACTTTACACGATGGGCGATATTGCGCGCTGTTCCATTGGTGGTGGGCGTGATTATTATAACGAAGAGCTTCTTTATAAAATGTTTGGCATCAATGCGGAGCTTCTGATCGATCATGCCTGGGGCTATGAGCCGGTCACGATTGCGGATATTAAGGGATATAAACCGGAGACAAACAGTATCGGTTCCGGTCAGGTGCTGCATTGCCCTTATGATTTTGAAAAGACAAAGCTGATTGTTCGTGAGATGACGGATGCACTGGTGTTAGACCTTGTAGAGAAAAGACTTGTGACAGACCAGATTGTACTTGATATTGGTTACGATATTGAAAATCTGACGAACCCGGACATCCGGAAAAAGTATCATGGCGAGGTAAAAGCAGACCGGTATGGAAGATTCGTTCCGAAGCACGCCCACGGAACAGCAAATCTGGATACAAAAACATCTTCCACTGCAAAAATCATGGATGCCGTTTTGGATTTATATGAGCGCATTGTGGATAAGAATCTTTTAGTGCGGCGTGTCTATGTCACTGCAAACCGTGTTGTGGATGAGCATACGGTATCGAATCAGACAGAGTTTACACAAATGGATTTGTTTACCGATTATCAGGCACTGGCAGAGAAACAGAAGGCAGAGCAGACGAGAATGGAAAAAGAGCGCAGACTGCAGGAGGCAATGCTTTCCGTGAAGAAAAAATATGGCAAAAATGCGATGTTAAAAGGAACTAATCTGCAGGAAGGTGCAACTACGATAGACAGAAATAATCAGATTGGCGGACACCGCGCCTGAATTTTTTGAAAGCAGCTTTGTATGGAAGAAAGCAGATTTTCGAACAAGACAGTGATCCATGCATTCAGAGGCACATTTTTTGTATGAAAGAGGAAACGGCAGACCGTAGAGAGTGAAGGAAAGGAGAAAGCGGATGACGGAAAGCGAAGAAAAATATGGGGATATTCTGAATTTGCCTCATCATCAGTCAAAAGTTCATTCAAGGATGTCGATTTATGACAGGGCTGCGCAGTTTTCTCCATTTGCTGCATTGACCGGACATGAGGCTGCAATCAAAGAAACAGCGAGACTGACAGAAGAACAGGTGGAACTGGATGAAGACAAGCAGGAAGAGCTGAACGAAAAATTACAGACATTGATAGCGCATGCAGCAGAACATCCGAAAGTGTCAGTAACTTATTTCAAGCCGGATGATAAAAAGACCGGAGGAGAATATGTGACTGTGACAGGGATATTTCAGAAATTCCGTGACTATGAGAGGACAATTGTGCTGGAAGACGGAACGGGCATTGATTGTGACAGGATCGTTGAAATCAGGGTGATTTAAAAGGAAATAGAGGCAAGCTTTTTTATAAATAATAGCAATGCATATTCGTATAAAGTATAATATCCTGCAGGATGTGCAGAAGTATGGTACACGGAGGCGTCTATGGAAAATCCGAAAGAGCGTATTGAAGATATTTTAAAAAGAAATCCTTATCTTGACGCAAAAGTGGGACTTGGATATGATAATTTTCTGGATTTTACATGTGGCAGACAGTTTTATGTGGATAAGATACATTTCATCAGCGAATGGATGAGGAGTGATGCAAAAGAATCTTTTTTTGTAAGCAGGGGAGAGAATGACTGGCAGGCAATCAAGCGGCTGTGCTACTTTTTATACAGACATCACAAGGTGCTGCCAATTATTCTTGTGGATGAATATGACACACCATTGCTCGAAGCGTATACGCAGGGGTATTGGGATGAGATGATTGCTGCCTGCAGACAGATATTTCATAATGCATTTAAGAAAAATGATTATTACAGCCGTGCGATTATTACCGGAGTAACAAGAATTTCTAAAAATTCGTTGTTTTCGGATCTTAATAATCTGGAAGTAGATACAGTTACCTGTGACGCATATGCAGATTGTTTCGGGTTTACAGAGCAGGAAGTAATGGATGCACTGAAATGTCAGAATCTGGATGGCGATGAGAACAGTTTGTGGTCACTGTTATTATCTGTTGGTTATATTAAGGCTGAGAATGTGGTGCACAAAGTGGATACTACTGAGTGTGATGTGTCAGTTACGAATAAACAAGTTATGGCAATGTATCCGTTAGAGAAGAATCAGGATGCATTTTTTATGGAATTTAAGGTTTGGGATAAGAAGAAAGAAAAAAATCTGGAAGAGACAGTCGAAAGTGCGTTCCGGCAGATAGAAGAAAAGAAATATGTGACAGATCTTGTCACAGCAGGAATCAACGAAGAACGTATTTATAAGCTTGGTTTTGCATTTGCAGGAAAAGAAGTACTTGTGAAGGAGAAAAAACGGTATGAAGTATAAACAGGAGTTGAGCAGGCAGCTTGCTTTGGATTATTGCTGCAATGTTGAAGATATTCTGGATAACAAGAATCACTTTAATGTATATGAGCAAAGGGACGGTAGACGCAGATTTGAAGAACAGGATGATTGCGTTTTGAAAGTTATTGTAGTGAATGAGAAACAGATTTTTACAGGGAAAAAAGAGATCGTGAACATTTGCAAAGAAAAATATGAAACTTGTTCCGGAGTATGGTTTATGGATGTGGCACGTTTTAGAGAATTGGATACAATTTTGAAACCATATGGTTATCAGTTGAAAACAGCGCATCCTTTCTTTTTACCGGAGAAATCTGAAAATAGACGATCGGATGGGCAGAAAAGCGCTTGTCAGGATGCTTTGTCAGGAAAAGAAAACCGTGCATTTGAGATAAAAAAATATAATCATGATGAGATACAGCAATTTAAAGGCAATGAGCAGTTTAATGAGGCATTTTGTTTTGATGAAAATTCGCCGGATATGTTGGCAGTAGCAGCAATTTCCAAAAGAAAAATCATTGGTATGGCTGGAGCAAGTGCGGACAGTACAACATTCTGGCAGATTGGAATCAACACAGCGAAAGAGGAGGAAGGCAGAGGAATTGCCTCTCTGTTAGTGAAAATATTGAAAGAGGACATTGAAAAATTGGGAAAAGTTCCTTACTATGGAACCAGCATGTCCAATCTTGTATCTCAGCGGGTTGCTGCAAACGCAGGATTTAAACCTGCGTGGGTAGAACTGCTTGCGGAGAGAATATGATTTTGGCAGGAAAATAGAAAGACGAAAATGGAACATATCACAAGAGAAGAAGCCTATGATTTATTGAAAAAGTACAATTGCAGCAAGATGTTCCAGAGAAGTAATCGAGTGCGGAGCAGAGCAGCTTGGCTGGGAATTAGACAAGCTGCTCATAATGACTTTGGAAGCAATGAAAGCTACGGAAGATGAGATCAATACTGAAATAGAAAAGTAAAAGAAACAGAGGTTTGGAAGAAAACATCCGAACCTTTATTATTTTGCAATAAACAGAACACCAAGTGTACCAGGACCGCAGTGACTTGACACGACACCACCGGCTCTGGTTTCTAATATCTCATGGAAAACACCGAGACTTTCCAGATACGAGCGGATGGATTCCACAGTTGCAGCGTCGCAGCCGGAATGTGTGATAAATACGCGGTCAGGTCTGGCGGACTTTAAATCACTTTCCATATCTTTTACATAGGACATGATAACAGAATTGATCTTTCCGCGATATTTTTTTGTCGCATCCATAGCACCATTTTCTACCACGATTTTCGGATGCAGCTTTAAGACACCGCCAGCCATAGCAGCAACAGCGTTACAACGTCCGCCACGGTACAGATAAGTGAGGGTATCCACGACAAAGCTTGCTCTTACATTTGGTTTTAAAGTTTCAATTACAGAAGCAATTTCAGATGCAGAGTGTCCGTTTTTTGCCATAATGGCAGCTTCCACAACGAGAAGTCCGATTCCGGTGGAGAGATTTGCGGAATCAATCACGGTGATCCGGTTTTCTGCTTCTAATTCACCGGCAGCAAGACGCATGACATTGCCGGATGTTGACATACTGTTTGAGATGGAAAAGCAGACAATCTCACGTCCTTCTTCCACATAAGGGCGAAAAAGTTCAATTGTTTCTGCCAGAGACGGGGCGGAAGTTTTTGGGGTTGTCTTATGCTCATCAGACCATGTGTAAATCTCATCCGGTGTAATTGTTTTTCCGTCTTCAAATTCCTCATCTCCGAGAAGAATATGAAGCGGGAGAATATCGATATCGTATTGAGCAACTAATTCTGCTGAGAGGTCGCAAGTGCTGTCTGAAATTATTTTTACCATATTAAAAAAGTCCTTTCTGTGAGATCATTTTCATTGCGTTTTGTTTGCAGATTTTTTCTGCTTCTTCCTGAGTGAAATCCATTTGGTTCAGTATTTCAAAATAAGTATCGTAGATTTCTTCTGGTTTTAAGCTGCGGCTGTCTGGATAATCAGTTGCAAATACTAATTTGTTTAAATCAAATGAGCGCAGTATCTGATTCGTTTTTGTAATATCATATTTTTTTACGAGGTCTGGCAAAATAGCAGATATATTAAAGTAGGCGTCCAGTCCATACAGGTCTTTATATTGAAATCCGCCGAGATGTGCAATGGAAACTCGCAAATTCGGATATTTTTTCATAACATTTCGGATACGGGCAGGAGAACATACATCATCTGAAATGTGAGCTCTTGGGTAAGAATGTATTTCTACTAAAATGGCATTTTGATTTGCCCAGTCAAAAATATGATCATAATAGAACCCGTCCACCGGGTAGCCAGTATTGGATGGGTGGATTTTTATTCCTAAACATTCTTTCTGTTTTGTAACTCTGTCTAACTCATAAATTGTTTTATCCATTTCATTCCGCAGATCAATGTCTGCAAAATAATATAGTTTATGGTCTGCATTTCCTTCTTTGCACATGGCGGTCATATTATTGTTCACAGCTTCTACGGTAAAATCCATTGACAGCATATATGGATCATTGAAAGGCATGAGAAATGCAGAATCGATATGATACTTGTCCATAAGTTTTAAATAATCATTCACACTGCCATAATCCACGAATTTATCGTTAAAACCCTGATTTGCTTCAATGACATCCGGAGGCATTAAGTGAATGTGTGCATCTATTTTAGGTATTGTTTTCCAGTTAACCATTGTTCTGTATTCCTTTCAGAATTAGTATCTTTGTAAAATTTAAGTTTATGTTTTTATATATTAACATAAAAATACTTTGCACGATACATACAAAAATTTAATTTTTCATTTAACCGTTATTAACGAGTATTGTCTGTACAAATTCCTACATGAAATTACAAAAAAAAGAATAAACAGTATATAACAGTTGACAACAGATATACACTGTTATATACTGTTTGCTGTAAAGGGAGATAAGATTGAAAATTGAGATTTTCAATCTGGAAATTGTGCTGACGCACAAAGTTCCCTGATTTATGAAAAGCCGCTGAAGCGGCAGAATGAGAGGAAATATGCATATTATCTTAAATCATTCCTCCATGGTTCCGATTTACGAACAGCTCATGGAGCAGATAAAATCAGATATTATCCAGTCTGAATTAAAAGAAGGAGAGGCACTGCCATCTGTGAGGACGCTCGCAGGGGAGCTTCGGATCAGTGCGCTGACGGTCAAGAAGGCTTACGATAAGCTGGAAGAAGAGGGATTTGTTACGACTGTTCATGGAAAAGGTACTTATGTATCTGCCTCGGATAAACAGCTTGCACTTGAAGCAAGGCAGAAAGCGATAGAAGATGACTTCGATAAAGTGATCGACCGGGCACTTTCCATGGGGATGAAGAAGAAAGAAATATCTGAGGTTGTAAAACTAATTCTCGATGAGAAGTAAAATCGGTAAGAAACTTTTGAAATAGATATGACACAATCATGAAATGCTTGATGAGGTATTTGCTTCAGATTGATGTAAAAAGTCAGACAACAGAACATAAAAAAGAAAGGCGGAAATTGTATGATAACAATGCAAAATGTCCGGAAAACATATGGAAGCTTTACATTTGAAATGTCAATGGAACTGCCGGAAGGACAGATACTGGGGTTGATCGGGAAAAACGGAGCAGGAAAAAGTACCGCGATCAAACTGATTCTTGGTCTTTGCCGGGCAGAGGAAGGAACTGTAACTGTTTTGGGAAGTGACAGTAAAGAACTTTCGGAAAAAGTAAAACAGGAGATCGGAGTTTCTCTGGCAGAATCAGGATTTTCCGGGGAACTGACCGTAAATGATGTAAAACATATTTTAAAAAAGATGTATCATTCGTTTGATGAAAACTATTTTATACAACAGGGTGAGAACTTAAAGCTTCCAATGAATAAGAAAATCAAAGAATTTTCAACCGGAATGAAAGCGAAACTCCGCGTGCTGACAGCTATGACACATCATGCAAAGCTGCTGATCATGGATGAGCCGACAGCCGGGCTGGATGTGGAGGCGAGAAACGAGATTTTAGATATGTTACGGGCTTATATTGCAGAGGATGAGGGCCGCAGTATACTTATTACGTCCCATATTTCCACTGATTTAGAATCCCTATGTGATGAACTTTATCTGATCCATGATGGAAAACTCATTTTGCACGAAGCGACAGATGCAATCTTAGAGCAGTATGGTATTTTAAAGGTGAGTGAAGAACAATACCGCACGCTGGATCAAAGCTCTATTCTAAAAGTGCAGAAAGAAAATTACGGCTATGCATGTTTTACGGATGATAAGAAGTTTTATCAGGAAAATTATCCGCAGATCGCAGTGGAAAACGGAGGAATTGACGAGCTGATTCTTATGATGACAGGAGGGTACAGATAATGGCAGGTTTATTGGAAAAAGATATTCGGTTATTATGGGGAACAAAACAGACACTGATAATTTTATTTGCAATTTTATTTGCAGTCGCATTTTTAGGCAACGGAAATTTTATCATAGGATATCTGCCGTTTGTGACAGGGATGATCGCAAGCAGTACGATTGCGTATGATGAGATGGATCACGGCTATCAGTTTTTACTGGCGTTGCCGATTAATAAAAGAACCTATATAAAAGAAAAGTATCTGTTATGTGTCGGAGGAGCAGTGGCAGCCTGGGTAATTGCAGTCTGCCTGTATCTGGTGAAAGAAGTAGTGCGTGGCATACCGGTTGTTTTGGCAGACGATATGCTGACAGCCACAGTGATTTTGTCAATCATTCTTTTGATCAATTTTTTCATGATTCCGGCGCAGATTAGGTTTGGTAGTGAAAAAATCCGGATTGTGACATTAGGAATGATGGGAGTAATCGCTGTAATTGCATATTTTTGTGAGAAAGTGATTGGAATAGAACGGTTGTATCAGGCACTGACTGTGATAGACAATCTGAATGTGGCAGTGATGACTGGTAGTATTATCGGGATCACACTGCTGGCACTGTTCATTTCGTATCAGATCAGCAGGCGTATTATGGAAAAGAAGGAGTTTTAACAGGAATTAACAGATGATTCTTGCACCCATTTGGAAAAAAAGATATACTCATAGTATCAGGCTAAGGGGGCGAGTAGAATGGGACAGTTTTTAAATAATAAGGAACCATATGATAAATACAAGACCGTAATGAATGGAACCTTTTTTGTTGATAAGACAGAAATATTAAAAGAATTAATTCCAGCATTACAGCAGGAACAGCGTTTTTTCTGTATTACCCGTCCGCGACGTTTCGGAAAAACAGTTATGGCAAATATGATAGCAGCTTTTTTTGAAAAAAATAGTGGAAAATCTTTATTTGAGAAGCTTGCAATCGCACAATATGATCAATATAAGGAGCAGGCAGGCTGCCATGACGTGATATATATTGATTTTAGTGAAATGCCAAGAGAATGTCATAGTTATGAGGAGTATATTGGCAGGATACAGGATGGACTTGTCAGAGATATTAACGAGGCATATCCGGAGATTGCGATAGACAAAAATGAGGCGGTCTGGGATGTGCTTTCTCAGGTTTTTGACAAAACAGGACATAAATTCATATTTGTGATGGATGAATGGGACGCAGTTTTCCAGATGTCTTTTGTTACGGAACGTGACAGAGAAAATTATCTGCTTTTTCTGAAACTTTTATTGAAAGGGAAAAGCTATGTAGAACTGGCATATATGACCGGTGTACTTCCGATTGCAAAATATTCAGATGGTTCAGAACTGAATATGTTTTTGGAATACAATATGGCAACAAGAGTTCGGTTTAGTGAATATTTTGGCTTTACAGAGAGTGAAGTTGACAGATTGTACCAGTGCTATCTGGAGCAAACGAAAAAGCCACAGATTACACGCGCAAATCTCAGGGAATGGTATGATGGATATCACACTGCATCAGGAGAAAGATTATACAATCCACGTTCGGTAGTATGCGCATTGACAGATAATCAATTGTCAAATTATTGGGTGAGTTCAGGAAAATATGACTCTATTTTCACATATATCAGTCATAACGTAGATGAAATCCAGAACGATCTTACTTTAATGTTTGCAGGAGAAAAAATACCAACAGGGATACAGGAATATGCTGCAACAGCACCAGAACTAAAGACCAAAGAAGAAATATATTCTGCAATGGTAGTATATGGTTTGCTGACATATGATAATGGAAAAGTATTTATTCCTAACAAGGAACTTTTGGGCAGCTATGCAGCAATGATGAAAAAAGAAAAATCATTAGGATATATTTACCGTCTTGCTAACATATCATCGCAGATGCTACAGGCGACACTAGCCAAAGATACAGAGACAATGACAAAGATAATTCAGTATGCTCATAATACAGAAGTGCCGATTTTGTCTTATAATAATGAGACAGAACTTTCAGCAATTGTCAATCTTGTTTATTTGTCAGCAAGAGATCAGTACAGAGTGGAACGTGAGGAGAAGGCTGGAAAGGGATTTGTAGATTTTATATTTTATCCGGTTCGATATGATCAAGATTGTATCATACTAGAATTAAAAGTAGATCATTCACCAGAAGATGCAATTGCACAGATTAAAGAAAAAGACTATGCTCTGCGGTTCAGAGGAAAAACAGCAGAAAAAAATAAATATACAGGACGTATCCTTGCGGTTGGAATCAGTTATAACAAAGAAACAAAAGAGCATGGTTGCAAAGTGGAAGAAATATAAAAGTGAAAGAGAAAAACATGAACAGCTTACAGCGCAAATTATTCGCATTACAGGATTTAAAATATAAAGATTTTCACAGTAACCTGATGCCGGGGATTGACAAGGAGACAATCATCGGGATCCGCACACCGGTACTGCGGAAGTTTGCAAAAGAATTTGCAGGAACAGATGAGGCAGAAGCGTTTTTAAAAGAACTTCCACATCAGTATTATGAGGAGAATAATCTTCATATGATGTTGATTTCAGGTATCAAAGATTATGAGCACTGTCTGGCAGAAGTGAAACGTTTTCTTCCATATATTAATAACTGGGCGACCTGCGATATTCCAAGACCAAAGTGCTTTGCAAAGAACAAAATAGAACTTCTTCCTGTGATAAAAGAATGGATTGCATCCGGGGATACCTATACAATCCGCTATGGAATCGGAACGCTGATGAGCTTTTATCTGGATGAGGATTTCAAACCGGAGTATATAAAAATTGTCGCAGAAGTAGAATCGGAAGAATATTATGTAAATATGATGATCGCATGGTATCTTGCAACAGCCCTTGCAAAGCAGTGGGATGCGGTCATTCCATATGTAAAAGAGCGGAAATTATCACCATGGGTGCACAGAAAAACGATTCAGAAAGCGGTGGAGAGCTACCGCATCACAGAGGAACAGAAAGTTTACCTTAAGAGCCTGCGGGAGTAGCAGTTACCATAAGGTTATAAGTGGCTAAAAATGCGAGAAGAAGCGATGATAAAGTTAGAAACAAAAGATTTAATATTAAAAAAAAGCAGAGTTTACGGATTGGAAGACAATTTATAAGAATTTATGGAGGAACATGTGAAAAAATTACAGCCAGAGGAAGAAGAAAAGAAATGGGACAAACTCTTACAGATTCATACGACTGGACGTGACGATTCCAATTCCGACCAGTATCGTTATCCATACGAGCCGACACCGTACAGTGTGTTGGAGCGTCTTGCAAATTCCGGGCTGCTTCGAAAAGAAAATACATTGCTGGATTACGGCTGTGGAAAGGGCAGAGTGGATTTTTTCCTGTCTTATCAGACACGCTGTCACACGATCGGTGTGGAATACAACGAGCGGATTTATGAGAAAGCGGTAGAAAACAGAGAACAGGGGGTTGCGGCAGGGCGGACAGAATTTGTACTTGCAGATGCCGTGCAGTTTTCGGTTCCGGCAGAGGTAGACCGGATCTACTTTTTTAATCCATTTTCGATAGAGATATTAAAGAAAGTTTTGGCGCGCGTGTTGGAATCCTATTATGAGAATCCGAGGGAATTGCTTTTATTCTTTTATTATCCTTCGGATGAATACATTTCTTATTTAATGACAGTAGACGAACTTATCTTTTCCGATGAAATCGATTGCAGAGATTTGTTTCCGGGGGAAAATAAAAGAGAGCGGATTGTGGTATTTGAGGTAGAATAACTACAGTGTGATTTGCAGTTTTCGATACAGTCAGTATCCGTACAGCAAATATGGCGATTGGCATATCCAAAAACAGGTGGTAGTATAAAATTCGAATGAGAGGGAATGAAGTTCTCCCTTGGGAAACCAGAACTGCTGAATATAGCTGATGACTTCTACGATTATTTGAAATTATAGTCGCAGAAGGCATCAGCTTTTTTGCGTCTATAGCAAAATAAGGAGGCTAAATCCTCTGCTCCTGCAAGAGCAGTCGCATTTTGCTTCGCAAAACAAGGAGGATTTATGTTAGCATCATTATCACTTATTTTTATTGTAGGGCTTGCAATGGGAGCCATTTGCCAGAAACTGAAGCTGCCACGGATCATCGGAATACTTGTCACCGGAATTGTGTTGGAACCGTATGTGCTCGATTTGCTTGATCCATCCATTTTATCAATCTCCGCTGAGCTGCGGAAGATGGCACTGATTATTATTTTATTGAAAGCCGGACTTTCACTGGATTTAAAAGATCTGAAAAAAGCCGGGCGTTCCGCTGTATTACTGTCGTTTGTACCTGCATCGTTTGAAATTTGCAGGTTATGTGCTTTGTGCCCCGGCAATCTTAGGAATCACAAGAGTGGAGGCAGCCGTGATGGGAGCTGTGCTCGGTGCGGTATCTCCGGCGGTGGTCGTTCCAAGAATGGTAACTCTTATGGAGAAAAAATATGGCACAGAGAAAGCAATTCCACAGATGATCATGGCGGGCGCATCGTGTGACGATATTTTTGTGATTGTATTGTTTACAACATTTCTAAGTATTGCGCAGGGTGGTCATGCCAATGTACTTGATTTTGTAAATATTCCGGTGTCAATCGTACTTGGTATAATTTTAGGCGCAGTGACAGGTTATGGACTGTATCTTTTCTTTGAGACGGCATATGCGAGAAAACACTGCGTGCGTAACAGTATAAAAGTAATCATTGTTCTTGGATTTTCCTTTTTACTGGTATCAGTGGAAGGATGGCTGGAAGGAAAAATTTCCTTATCAGGACTGCTTGCGGTGGTCTCTATGGCTTGTGTGATCGCTTATCTCCCAAAGGCAACGGTGCAGGCGGCAATTGGTTCTGTTCCTTTGGCGGCAGGACTTTCCTGTGGAAAAATTGTTCTGTCTGTCGTTGTGCTTGCAATCATCATCACAGCTCCACTTGGGGCAATCGGGATGGATGCAGCCTATCAAAGGTTGCTGGAAAAGGAAAATTAAAAAAGATTTTTAGAAAGTATTTTGGCGGAAAGTGTGTTATATTGATTTCAGATAAAAGAAAATGACAGGGGTATCCGGAGATGATAAGAAAAGCAACAGAAGAAGATTTGTCGCGCATCGCAGAAATTTTTGTATTTAATAACAGAATCAATTATTTCCCAATTTTTAAGTCGGAAGAGTATTCATTTGGAGAATTGCAGGTTGTATCCATGATAGATCATTATTTCGGAAAAGAGGAAGTTCTGGAAAATCTGTATGTCGCCGATGAATGTGGAATTGTGAAAGGATTTATGGAAATCCATGGAACAGAAATCCGTAAATTGTATGTCGATCCATGCTTTCAAAGTGGTGGAATTGGAAAGAAATTAATGGAGCATGCAATTTCAACTTTTGATGTTGATCATTTGTGGGCGTTGGAGAAAAATACGAGAGCGATTGCATTTTATCATCGTCACGGATTTATGGAAAATGGAGAAAAAGAATTGGAAGAAGGCACGACAGAGTATATTGCAAAGTTGATAAGGGTGGAAGAAAATGTGCAGTTGGACGAGAAACCAATGCATAGAAAAATAATGAGAGAGGAGGTATAAGAGAAAAAAATGGTAACAGATTACTTTGACGTAAAATTAGAAACAAAAGATCTTATTTTAAAGAAAGCAGAATTTGAGGACTGGAAGACAATTTATTATAACCTGTGGAGACACAAGGAGAGCGCAAAGTATATGCTCTGGCAGCCGACAGAGACAGACGAAGATGCAAAAGATCGAATGAAGCGCACGATTGCATTTGAAGAAAAACCGGAGAATAAGTATGCGTTATTTGTGTATTTAAAGAAAACGGGTGAAGCAATCGGTTTTGCAGGCATGCGTGAGTTAGAGCCGGGTATTTATGAAGAGACAGGTATTGCACTTGGACCGGAATTTGTGCGAAAAGGTTATGGGAGACAGATACTTACGGCACTTCTTGAGGAGGCAGGAAAACTGGGAGCAAAAGAATTCCATGCCTGCAACCGGACGGGCAATGCCGCTTCCAGAGCGTTACAGTTGTCATGTGGATTTGTATTCGATTCGTTGTCAGAAGAGAAGACAGATCCAAGAACAGGCGAAACGTATGTTTTGGAGAACCATATTTACAGGTATTAGAAAGAAGGAAGAAAATGTATTTTGAAAGATTAAATGAACAGAATGTAGAGCAGTATATTGCCTATTTAAAGCTTGCGGTGCAGCAGGAGCCGGATATGATGACGGTGGACGAGATAGATGAGGAAGGAATCAGGACAAGGCTTCGGGATTCATTTTATGAAAAGTCTACATCAATTCTTGCGATGGAAAATAATCAGGTGGTAGGAAGAATTGAGTATCATTTTTATGGGTGTATGCAGGATGGATATCGCATGGCGTATGTGAATTGGGTATATGTTTTACCCGAATACCGGCATAGTGGCGTTGCCCGGAGGCTTTTTGCAGAATTTGAAAAAGACTGTAAAAAGCATGATATCCATCAATATTATCTGATCCGTGCTACCAACGAGAATGCCGACAGATTTTACAAAAAATTTGAAGGGGTGCAGTTGGGCGAGGAACCGATGCTTCGGAAAATATTAAAAGGCAATTGACAATGGTTATCATTGGTTATATGATACATATATAACCAATGATAACCATTTTTATATAGAAAGGAGCCACTATGTCCACAAATCCAACGAAACGAATCGAAGAGATCGACCGGAGACTGGAAGAACTTCCAAAGGGAACCTTGACCTATAAGAAGATCAATGGGAAAGAACAGCCGTATATCCAGCGGACGATTGACGGAAAATCGGTGAGCTATTATGTGAAAGTGTCTGAGCGGGAGCAGGTGTTCATGGAATTTGAGGAGCGCACAAAGCTGCTGGAAGAGAAAAAGCACCTGACGGCTTATGTGGAGGGACTGAAGGACATTCTTAAGCACAATCCATATCTCTCTGCCCAGGTGGTGATCGGGTATCAGGATTTTGAAGACTTTACCTGTGGACAGCAGTTTTATGTAGATAAGACGCATTTTATCACTGAGTGGCTCAGGGAAGGAACGAAGATCACATTGATCACCAGACCGAGAAGATTCGGCAAGACAACACTGCTCAGTACAGTAAGAATGTTTTTTGATCCAAGATATGCAGAACATCCGGAATATTTCAGTAAGCTGCGGGTATGGCAGGATGAAAGAAGCCGTAGTATGTTCGGAAGTATCCCGGTAATCTCCACAAGCTTCGGAGGCTGCAAGGGAATTGATTATAAGCAGTCTATCCGGGGAATGATGGGGCAATTAGGAACAATGTATGGGCATCATGAATATTTACTGGATAGTCCAAAACTTACAGATAAAGACAAAGAGTTATTTGAAAAAACACGATGGGGACTTGTTTATCATGAAACATGTTATATAGAGGATGCAATAAGGAATTTATGTAAATTACTCTATAAGCATTTTGGGGTAAATCCAATCGTACTTATTGACGAGTATGACACACCTTTGATCGAAGCATACACGGATGGTTACTGGGATGAGATGATCACGACCTGCCGCCAGTTATTCCATAATACACTGAAAGAAAACGACTATCTTGGCAGAGCCATTATCACCGGAGTGACGAAAGTGTCGAAGAATTCACTTTTCTCTGACCTGAACAATCTGCTGGTCGCCACTGTGACAGATGATATCTACACGGACTGCTGTGGATTCACCGAGCAGGAGGTGATGGATGCATTAAAGTGCCAGAATATTGATGATATGAAAAAAGTGAAGGAAATGTACGATGGATTCATTATCGGTCATCAGAAAGATATTTATAATCCGTGGTCTATCGTGAACTATATGCATGATCGGCAGTTGAGATCTTATTGGATCCTTACCAGCAGCAACAAACTGATCGGGGATATTATCTGCAGACATCCATATGATAAAAAGTACGAGATTGAACAGTTAATGACAGGAAAACCAATACACAAGGTGATCAACGAGAATATTACATTCCAGTATCTTGACGGAGATGAGAATAGTCTGTGGTCACTTCTCCTTGCAGTCGGATATATCAAGGCAGAGAACGTGGTGAAAGATAACGAATGGACAGAGTGTGATGTTTCCGTGACCAACAAAGAGGTTATGTCAATGTTCCGGACACAGATTGTTGCCATGTTTTCGAATGGCAATATTGCATATGAGAATTTTACGAGGGCACTAATAAAGCATAGAACCTGGGATATGATCGGTGTGATGGAAGATATTGCCGAGTATTCCATGAGTTATTTTGATACCGCAAAGAATAAAGGAAAGCATGCTCCTGAGAATTTTTATCATGGTCTTGTTTTAGGGCTGATCGTATCCATGCGCAAAGAATACCGCATCGTATCCAACCGGGAGAGCGGGGATGGACGTTATGACATTGCAATCTATCCTTTTGACAAAACAAAAGATGCCTATATCCTTGAATTTAAAGTTTTAAATGAACACAGAGAAAAGACTGTTCAGGAAACAGCAGAGAATGCCCTGAAACAGATCCAGATCAGAAACTATGAAGCGGATCTTCTTGCCTATGGCATCCCTGCCGATCACATCTATAAACTCGGTTTTGGATTTCTCGGTAAGAAAGTCTGGGTAGTCTCTGATCCGCCTGAGAAAGATGAGAAGGATCAGGTCAGATCAGAGTGGGATAACCTGCGGTTCCGATAAAAAATTGCCGATGCACCAGTAAGGCGCATCGGCAAAATAAAAATCTTATCATTTAAAAACAGATCATCTTTCTCTTAGTTATCAGAAGCATCATCATCAGACATACTGTAAACCTGACGTTTACGAGCCATTTCATCATTTTCAAGATATTCGTCATAAGTAGATACTTTGTCAACAAACGTACCATCCGGTAAGAACTCGATAATACGGTTTGCGGTAGTCTGGACTACCTGATGGTCACGGGAAGCAAAAAGAATGACACCCGGGAACTTGATCAGACCATTATTTAAAGCGGTAATGGATTCCATATCCAAATGGTCTGTCGGTTCATCAAGGATTAACACATTGCTTGCCTGGATCATCATGCGGGAGAGCAGTACACGAACTTTCTCACCACCGGAAAGTACACGCATTTTCTTAGTTCCGTCCTCTCCGGCAAAAAGCATACGTCCTAAGAAACCGCGGACATAAGTTGCATCTTTGATCTCAGAGAACTGTGTGAGCCAGTCAACGATGACAAGGTCAGTGTCAAAAATCTCAGTGTTATCTTTCGGGAAGTAGGACTGGCTTGTCGTAACGCCCCATTTGTAAGAACCGGAATCCGGCTCCATTTCCCCGGCAAGAATTTTGAATAAAGTTGTTTTTGCAAGCTCATTTCCACCTACAAATGCAATTTTATCTTCGTGTCCTACGATAAAGGAAACATTGTCGAGAACTTTTACACCATCAATTGTTTTGGTGATTCCCTCAACAGTCAGAACTTCGTTACCAATTTCACGGCTTGGTCGGAAGTCAATGTAAGGGTATTTACGGCTGGATGGACGGATCTCATCGAGCTGGATCTTTTCAAGAGCACGTTTTCTGGAAGTCGCCTGTTTGGATTTGGAAGCGTTTGCAGAGAAACGGGAGATAAATTCCTGCAACTCCTTGATCTTTTCTTCCTTCTTCTTGTTGGCTTCTTTCATCTGCTTTACAAGTAACTGGCTGGATTCGTACCAGAAATCATAGTTTCCGGCATAAAGCTGGATCTTGCCATAATCGATATCTGCAATATTGGTACATACCTTATTTAAGAAGTAACGGTCATGGGATACTACGATCACGGTATTTTCAAAATTGATAAGGAATTCTTCCAACCAGGAAATAGCATCTAAGTCCAAATGGTTGGTAGGCTCATCCAAAAGAAGAATATCAGGATTGCCGAACAATGCCTGTGCAAGTAAAACTTTGACTTTCAAAGCACCTGGAAGATCAGCCATCATGGAGTAGTGGTAATCGGTAGAAATTCCAAGACCATTCAGTAAAGTTGCAGCGTCAGATTCAGCGTTCCAGCCGTCCATTTCAGCAAACTCACCCTCTAATTCACTCGCGCGGATACCGTCTTCGTCAGAAAAATCTTCTTTCATGTAGATAGCATCTTTTTCTTTCATAATATCGTACAGTCTCTGATTTCCCATGATAACAGTATCGAGAACTGTAAATGCATCATATTTGAAGTGATCCTGCTGTAAGAAAGAAAGACGCTGACCCGGTGTGATGACTACATCACCGTTTGTCGGTTCTAACTGACCGGATAAAATCTTTAAAAAAGTAGATTTTCCGGCACCGTTGGCACCGATCAGACCATAGCAGTTTCCTTCTGTGAACTTAATATTGACATCTTCGAATAAGGCTTTTTTGCCTACACGTAACGTTACATTATTTGCTTGTATCATTGTAATACCTCTATTTAATATATTCCTGATTTAAACGCATCATCCTCATTATACATAAAAACATTGGTTTTTCAAGGAAAATTTGGTATAATCAAAGTAATTATGGTGTAATTTGACCGAAATAGAGATTACACCGGGTTTTTACAAAAGGAGATAGTGGGGATGGCAGAATTAAATAAGGAAGAGATCAATTACGAAGCTCAGCTCAGGCAGTTGGAGCGTGAACGTAAAGATTTGAAAAATATTATTTATGAGCTTCCGGTTGGTCTGGTCATTGTGAAGGGTGGCAATGATCTGAGGATAGATACGGCAAACCATGAATTTTGCAGAATGACAGGGTATGCATTGTCTGATTTTAGCATGGAACGAAAAAGCATGGCGGAACTTATCCATATGGAAGATTATATGATGTTTGAGGACGCAGCAGAGGTCTGTCGCCGGGGAAAATCATCAGATGAATTTGAGGCGCGGATCATCACATCAGATCAGGAAATCGTATGGGCAATGTTTCAGTTCCAGATTTATGCATATCGAAGCGCAGTGCCATACTATCTTGTTTCCTGCTGGGATATCACAGAGCGTAAGAAAATGGAAAATGAGATCATGCTCGTCAATGAGCGTTATCACATGTTAGAAGAAGTCTCGGATGATATCGTACTTGACTATGATGTGAAAAAACAGCAGTTTGAGATCCCGGAATGTTATCGGAAGTTTGCCACGGACAAGAGCGTCAAATATGCGGGCATTGAGGAACTTTACGGAGCCATACATCCGGATGATCTTGAAAAGTTCAAAAAGATGTTTGAAACAGCATTGCAGCGGGAGATGAAAGGCACAGCAGAGTACCGGCTTCGTCAGGGTGCGCGGGATTCTAAGAAGTATTCCTATTTCAGAACCTATTATCAGAGCATTGAAGATTATGATGGCAAGATCAGCCACATTATAGGACGAAGTTATGATATCAGCACAGAGCGGGCAGTCCGGGAGAAACTTCTGAGGGAAGTGCAGTTAGATCCGTTGACAAGGATTTACAATAAGACAGCCTCTGGAAAAATGGTAGATGCGTTTCTTGAAAAATCAACGCAGGGAACGCATGTACTCTACGTCATTGATATTGACGACTTTAAGAAGATCAATGATACCTTCGGACATACTGTTGGGGACATGGTGATCTCAGATATTGCAACACTGATACGCGAACAGTTTACGGATGAAGCGGTTGTCGGACGTGTCGGTGGGGATGAGTTTATGGTCTTTGTGAAGGACACTTCTGTGCAGGAGGCGGAGGCAAAGGCGGAACAGCTGTGTACAAACGTGCAGAAAACGCTTTCCGGGGATGGTGCAGTCCTTGTTGTGACGTTGAGTGTCGGTATGGCTGTGGCAGGAAAAGACGGGTATGATTATAGTACGTTGTTTGAACGGGCAGATCATGCCATGTACCACATTAAGAAAAATGGGAAAAATCATTATGGCTTTGCAGAAGAGACCGGGGAGGGTGACTGTGAAGGAAAGAACCGCACAGAAGAAAAGGTAAAACCTAGAAATCTGATGGCAGATAAAGAATTTCTGAACACGGCATTCAGTCTGTTGTCGCATGCAAGGGATATCAATGGTTCCTTGAATGTACTCTTAGAGCAGATTGGAAGAAAATTCCGGATGAACATGGTATCTGTTTTCGAATATGAGCAGGACGGAAAGAACATGCTGCTTACCAACTGCTGGAGTGACATGGGACAGATTTATGAGAGGAATATACTTCCGATCACCTGGCCAAAACTGATGCGGGCTGAGGTGGGAGAGTTTGTACAGACAACTCCAAAGTGGCAGGAAAAGCGGAAGAAAGAGTGGAAAGACTGGTCGGGAAATGCTGTTCCAATCCAGTCGATCGCAGCAGTAAAATTCGAGTATTCCAACGGAAAGACCGGATGCATAGATGTAGGCTCCATAGAGACGGACAAGCAGTGGCACACCGAAGAGATCGGAACAATCTGTGAGCTGAGCAGGATCGTTGCAGTGTTTGTGACATTGCGCGAAAAAATGCAGGCAGACCAGCAGGTAATCCACAAGTTAAAGAACCGGGATAAACTGACCGGGCTATACAATCTGGATGCATTCCGCACGAAATTGGTACAGCTTCTGGAGGCGGAGGAGAATCCATTGGAGAATACCTATGCCCTTACCATGGTGGACGTGAATAATTTCTCTTATGTAAATGAGAACTTTGGCGCTGAGATGGGAGACAGTATCCTGAAAGAATTTTCCCAGCTGCTGGAACGCAAAAAAGTAATGGCAGCATGCCGTATGTACTCAGATTATTTCCTTGTATTGTCCAAGGGAAAGAGCCAGCAGGAGATCCGGAGGCGTGTTAAGGAAGGGAATGAAGAGTTTGAGGCAAAGCTGCAGGAACGTTATCCGGCTGGAGGAATGAAGCTTTCGGCAGGAATCTGCTTTCTGTCAGGAAAGAGTTCGTTTGAGACGATACTGGAGAGCGCAAATCTTGCAAGAAAATATGCAAAAGAACACAACATCACATCCGGTGTTGTCTATATAGAGAAAATGCGTCAGACACGTGACGAACAGGTGCTGATCGCAACCCGGTTTTATGCTGCAATCCAGCGTGGGGAATTTGAAATGTTTTTGCAGCCAAAGTTCCGGCTGAAAGAGAATACGATTTATGGGGCAGAAGCACTTGCGAGATGGCGCTTTGGTGAGGACGGCTACTTGCAGCCAAACCGTTTTGTGCCGGCACTGGAATTGATGGGATATATCAAAGACCTTGATTTCTTTATATTGGAGCAGCTTCTGAAATATATGACGAAGTGGAAGGAATCTGGAAAAAGTCTGTTTACGATCTCAACTAATTTTTCGAGAAAACACTTTGAAAACGGTGGCGAGGTATTTTTGCAACGGATACATGAGACAATGGAAAAGTATGACATTGATCCTTCCTATATTGAAGTGGAAGTTACCGAGAGCGTCATGACAGAAAATCTTGAAGACCTGAAGCACTGCATGACCGAACTGGCACAGATGGGATTCCGCATTGCCATTGACGACTTTGGCACGGGGTATTCGTCTTTGAGTGTCCTTTATGAAATACCGGCGAATGTTGTCAAGATAGATAAAAGTTTTACTGACAAAGTGATGGTGGACAACAAGGGGGAATTTGTATCCCAGATGGGAAAATTTATCCGTGCAGCCAAAGAAGAGATCGTTGTGGAGGGAATTGAGACGGAAGAACAGCGTCAGTTCTTAGAAAGCCACGGGTTTGAATATGGGCAGGGGTATCTGTTTGACCGGCCGATCCCGGCAGATGAATTTGAAAGAAAATATTTATAAATCCATGTTTTTGACAAGTGTTTTACTGCTGAGTGAGCAGTAATGTTTATAACTTTGTACTTTGTTTTGTACAGTCTGAATTCTTTACAACGGACAAATTAAATGCTAAAATGTGAATTAAGTCGAAAGCTGGCGGGGATGGTATTCTGCCCCGGGTTAGCAAAGACATTCTATCAATTTTTTATAATTTTAAGGAGGAATAAGTAATGTCCAGAGCAAAACAGTCAATGGACGGTAATACAGCAGCAGCTCATGTAGCATATGCGTTTACAGATGTTGCAGCTATTTACCCAATTACACCATCCAGCCCTATGGCAGATACTGTCGATCAGTGGTCAGCAGCAGGACAGGAAAATATCTTTGGCAATCAGGTCAAAGTTGTAGAAATGGAATCCGAAGCAGGTGCTGCAGGTGCAGTTCATGGTTCCCTTGCTGCAGGTGCATTAACAACAACATTTACAGCATCTCAGGGTCTTTTATTAATGATCCCTAATATGTACAAAATCGCTGGTGAACAGCTTCCATGTGTATTTGATGTTTCTGCACGTACCGTTGCAACACAGTCTTTAAATATTTTTGGTGATCACAGTGACGTATATGCCTGTCGTCAGACCGGTTTCGCTATGTTATGTGAGACAAACCCACAGGAAGTTATGGACTTAAGCCCAGTTGCTCATTTAGCAACAATCGAAGGAAAAGTTCCATTCATCAACTTCTTCGATGGATTCCGTACATCCCACGAGATTCAGAAGATCGAGAAATGGGATTATGCAGATCTGAAAGAAATGTGCAATATGGACGCAGTTGCTGCATTCCGTGCACACGCATTAAATCCAGAGCATCCGGCTATGCGTGGATCTCATGAGAACGGAGACGTTTTCTTCCAGCATCGTGAAGCTTGTAACACAGCCTACAATGAATTACCAGCTATCGTTGAAAAATACATGGCTAAAGTAAACGAGAAATTAGGAACAAACTATGACTTATTCAACTACTACGGAGCAGAAGATGCAGAGCGCGTTATCGTAGCTATGGGTTCTGTAAACGACGTTGCTGAAGAAGTAATCGATTACTTAACAGCAAAGGGTGAGAAAGTCGGATTAGTAAAAGTTCGTTTATATCGTCCTTGGGTATCTGAAGCATTCTTAAAAGCTCTTCCTAAGACAGTTAAGAAAGTTGCAGTACTTGACAGAACAAAAGAGCCAGGAGCACTTGGTGATCCATTATACTTAGACGTAGCTACAACTCTTCGTGAGGCAGGTCTTGATACAATCGTATTAACAGGCGGACGTTACGGATTAGGTTCCAAAGATACACCACCTTCAAGCTTATTCGCTGTATACAAAGAATTAGAGAAAGATGCTCCAAAAGCACGTTTCACAATCGGTATCGTTGATGATGTTACAAACTTAAGCTTACCAGAAGTTAAACCAGCTCCTATCACAGCTGCTGAAGGAACTGTAGAGTGCAAGTTCTGGGGACTTGGTGGTGACGGTACTGTAGGTGCTAACAAGAACTCTACAAAGATCATCGGTGACCACACAGACAAATATATCCAGGCTTACTTCCAGTATGACTCTAAGAAGACTGGTGGTGTTACAATTTCCCACTTGAGATTTGGTGACAAACCAATCAGAAGCCCATACTACATCAACCAGGCAGACTTCGTTGCATGTCATAACCCATCTTATGTAACAAAAGGATTCAAGATGGTTCAGGACGTGAAACCAGGCGGAGTATTCATGATCAACTGCCAGTGGTCAGATGAAGAGTTAGCTCATCACTTAAATGCAGAAGCTAAGAAATATATCGCTGATAACAACATTCAGTTATATACAATCAACGCTATCGACAAAGCAATTGAAATTGGTATGGGTAAACGTACTAACACAATTCTTCAGTCTGCATTCTTCAAACTGGCAAACGTTATGCCAATCGAAGAAGCTGTTGATTTCATGAAAGCTGCTGCTAAGAAATCTTACGGTAAAAAAGGTGATGCAGTCGTAGAGATGAACTACAAAGCTATCGACGCAGGTGTTGACGCTGTACATAAAGTTGAAGTACCAGCTTCCTGGTCTAACCCAGAAGCAGATCCAGCTCCAGCTAAGTTAACAGGTCGTCCAGAGACAGTTAAGATGGTAGAAGACTTAATGAATCCAATCGCATTAATGGATGGTGATTCTCTTCCAGTATCTGCATTCATGGGCAACCCAGACGGACAGTTTGAGCAGGGTGCATCTGCATACGAGAAACGTGGTACAGCTGTAACAGTTCCTACATGGGATGCTGCAAAATGTATTCAGTGTAACCAGTGTGCATTTGTATGTTCACATGCTACAATCCGTCCATTCATGTTAAGTGAAGACGAAGTAAAAGCTGCTCCAGCTAATATCAAACTTGCTGATACAAAACCAAAGGCAGGCGAATACAAATATACAATGAGCGTATCTCCATTAGACTGTATGGGATGTGGTGAGTGTATCACTGTATGTCCAGTAGGTGCTATCGAGATGGTTCCACAGGAATCTCAGGCAGAAGAACAGCCAGTATTTGACTACTTAGTAGCAAACGTTGGCAAGAAACCTGGTATGCCAGCTGACAACACTGTAAAAGGTTCTCAGTTCAACCAGCCATTACTTGAGTTCTCCGGATCTTGTGCAGGATGTGCTGAAACATCTTACGCTCGTTTAATTACACAGTTATTTGGTGAGCATATGTACATCTCTAACGCTACCGGATGTTCTTCTATCTGGGGTGGTCCAGCTGCTACATCACCATATACAGTAAACAAAGATTCCAAGAAAGGACCAGCTTGGGCTAACTCCTTATTCGAGGATAACGCTGAGCATGGTTTAGGTATGCAGATTGGTCAGGAAGTATTACGTGACCAGGCTATCGCAAGCGTTGAGAAATGTGTTGCTTCTGATAAAGCAGGCGCAGAATTAAAAGATGCATTTGCTAAATTCATGGAGACAAAACAGGATACAAAAGCTAATACACCTGCAACAGAAGCTCTTGTAGCTGAATTAGAGAAAGCTGCAGAAGCTGGTTGTCCAGATGCAAAAGCTGCTCTTGAGAAAAAAGATTACCTTGCTAAGAAGTCCGTATGGATCTTCGGTGGTGACGGATGGGCATATGATATCGGTTTCGGTGGATTAGACCATGTACTTGCTTCCGGACATAACGTAAACGTTATGGTATTCGATACAGAGATGTACTCTAATACAGGTGGACAGGCTTCTAAAGCTTCCAACATCGGTGAAGTTTGTCAGTTCGCTGCTGCTGGTAAAGAAGTTGGCAAGAAGAGCCTTGCTGAGATCGCTATGAGCTACGGTTATGTATATGTAGCACAGATCGCTCTTGGTGCTAATATGGCTCAGGCTGTTAAAGTTCTTGCAGAAGCAGAAGCTTATGACGGACCATCATTAATCATCGGATATGCTCCATGTGAGTTACACGGTGTTAAAGGTGGAATGAACCACTGCCAGGATGAGATGAAGAAAGCAGTAGCTGCTGGTTACTGGAACCTCTTCTCCTTCAACCCAGCACTGAAAGCTGAAGGAAAGAATCCATTCACATTAACATCTAAACCAGGCGATGGAACATATCAGGAGTTCTTAAATAACGAGACACGTTACAGCAGATTAACAAGATCCTTCCCAGAAAGAGCTGCAAAACTCTTTGCTGCATCTGAGGAAGCTGCAAAAGCTCGTTACGAACATCTGTTAAGATTAGTAGAATTATACAAATAAGATTTAGACTTTGTCTGAACGAAATGTAGATTCCAAAAGCCCGGAAAGGTTTGTGCCTTTCCGGGCTTTTTGTGTAGATTTTATAAATAAAAATGATTATAATAAAAATATCGGATATGTGGAGAAAAATAGCATGACAGAGGAAAAAGAGCATGAAAACAATTTTGGAAATCTGCTGTGGCAGTTTTGAAGATGTAAAAACAGCATATGAAAATGGTGCAGACAGAGTGGAATTAAACAGTGCATTATATCTTGGTGGACTGACACCGTCACTGGCAAATCTGATCTGCGCAAAAGAACAGTGCAGCATTCCAATCGTAACCATGGTACGTCCACGGGGTGGCGGATTCTGTTATTCCAAAGAAGAATATCAGACAATACTTTTGGATACAAAACTCATGCTGCAACATGGTGCTGATGGAATTGCATTTGGCTTTTTAAAAGAGGATAGAACACTGGATACAGAACGAACGGAAGAGATCATTGAGCTGATTCATTCCTGTGGCAAAGAAGCGGTGTTTCATCGGGCATTTGACTGTACGAAAAATTTGGAACAGTCGACAGAACAACTCATTCGACTGGGGGCTGACCGGATACTGACAAGCGGTGGGACACCGGATGTCCTGACAGGGTTGGAAACATTACGAAAACTGCAAACAGTGTATGGAGATGAAATAGAAATCCTCGCAGGAAGCGGCGTGAACAGCCTGACAGTCCTTGAACTGTTAGAGTATGCCGGAGTGCATCAGGTGCATAGTTCATGCAGAAGCTGGGTGGAGGATACAACAACTTCGAATGGAACAGTTGATTTCTCTTATGCAGGAGAACAACAGAAAAGTAAGTATGAAGCAGTAGATGCCATAAAAGTACATGAATTAGCCAGAATTCTTGCAGACCTGCCACAATAAGGATAAATCAGAAAAATAATGGCAGTTAATAAAAAATTGTGTATTTATATAAAATATAAATTTGCATGTTGACAAAGACTTGTGAAAAAACTATAATATTTTTATATTTTAAGGATAGTTCACATGCAAATGTACTAAACCGGAAAAGTAAGACGCCGTTGACTGCGTGAACTTTTTCGGTTTTTTTATTCATGATAATAGAATGACCCAAAATGTACATTCTATTATTTTCAAGAGTGAGGAGGAGCAAATGCAGAACATAACCGGAAAGATTGCATTCGGTGGAATCGCAATCGGAAAAATCAAAGAGATTTCCAAAGAAAACAATGTAGTCAGACGTGTGAAGATTGAGGATGCGAAAGCAGAGATCGCACGTTTTGAGGCAGCCAGAGATCAGGCGGCAGAAGAACTGAAAGGACTTTATGATAAAGCGGTCAAAGAAGTCGGAGAGGCAAATGCAGCCATTTTCGAAGTACATCAGATGATGTTGGAGGACGAAGACTATCTTGATTCTGTCCGGAATATCATCGAGGCACAGTCCGTTAATGCAGAGTTTGCCGTGGCAACGACTGGCGATAACTTTGCCAAAATGTTTGCAGATATGGACGACGATTATATGAAGGAACGCGCGGCAGATGTGAAGGACATCTCAGAGCGTGTGATCCGCATTTTATCGCAGAAAGAAGAAAAGGTGAACACTTCCGGGGCGGAAAAGGAAAAATACATCATAGTGGCAGATGACCTGGCTCCAAGCGAGACGATCCAGCTTGACCGTGAGACGGTACTTGCCTTTGTGACAAGACATGGCTCTACGAATTCACATACCGCAATCCTGGCGAGGACGATGAACATTCCGGCATTGGTATCCACAGCAGTTCCGAAAGAGGTGAATGGAAAAATAGCGATCGTGGACGGATTCAAGGGAATCGTGATCATTGATCCGGATGAAAATACTTTAAAAGAGTACGAGAAAAAACAGCAGGACGAGAAAAAACGTCAGGAATTACTACAGCAGTTAAAAGGAAAGCCGACAGTCACGAAAGAGGGCAAGGAGATCAAGCTGTATGCGAATATCGGGGAAGTTAAAGATTTAGGCGCTGTTTTGCAGAATGATGCAGCAGGAATCGGACTTTTCAGAAGCGAGTTTTTATACTTACAGAGTGACCATTTCCCGACAGAGGATGAACAGTTTCAGTCCTACAAAACAGTCGCAGAAGTGATGGCAGGAAAAAAAGTAATCATCCGGACTCTGGATATTGGAGCAGACAAGCAGATTGATTACTTTGGACTCGAACACGAGGATAATCCGGCACTTGGTTACCGCGCCGTGAGGATCTGTCTGGATCAGCCGGATATTTTCAAGACACAGTTGAGAGCGCTGCTCAGTGCCAGTATGTTCGGCAATATTTCCATTATGATCCCGATGATCGCATCGGTATGGGAAGTGAGAAAAGTCAAAGAGATTATGGAAGAGGTAAAAGCAGAGCTGACCTCAGAAGGCATTCCATTTAAAAATGTGGAATTTGGCATTATGATCGAGACGCCGGCAGCAGTGATGATCGCAGATGAACTGGCAAAAGAGGTTGACTTTTTCAGTATTGGAACCAACGACCTGACACAGTATACGCTTGCAATCGACAGGCAGAATGCAAAGCTTGACCAGTTTTATGACTCCCATCATCCTGCAGTGCTCAAGATGATTCAGATGGTCATTGACAGCGCACACAAAGAGGGCATCTGGGCAGGTATCTGTGGGGAGCTCGGGGCAGACTTAACGCTCACGGAGACATTTGTGAAAATGGGAATTGATGAATTATCGGTATCACCGGCGATGGTGCTGCCTGTAAGAGATAAAATATTAAATGCATAATAATTTTAGGAGGAAATGAAAATGAAATCATTTAGTTACACAGTAAAAGACGAGTTAGGAATCCATGCAAGACCAGCAGGAATGCTTGTAAAGGAAGTGAAAAATTTCCAGAGCAAAGTAACACTTGAAAAAGATGGGAAATCCGTAGATGCTTCCCGTCTGATGGCAGTTATGGGAATGGGAGTCAAAAAAGACCAGACTGTGACCGTGACCGTAGAAGGTGATGACGAAGATGCAGCATGTGAAGCATTAAAAGCGTTCTTTGAAACTAATCTGTAAAATCCGGTAGAAGATGGCAAAGATATTGGCTATTATGTATAGGTTTTGGATGCATATATGGTAGATGTTTACAAAAAAGAAAAATAAGTAGGAATAAAACTTGACATAATAAACAATGAATGTTAAAATTTTATTAAATCAAAAACAGAACATATTGGATTGTTACTGATAAGCAGGCAAAACCAAATTTTACATTTCTATCTTGGATTTTGTAAAGTTTGGTTTTTCTTATTTAAGGAGCTTTTATCAATACAAAGACGGAGTGGCATATGATTATCCAGAAAGTAATTAATAACAACGTAATATCAGCATATGATGAGGATCATCAGGAAGTTGTTATCATGGGTAAGGGGATTGGATTCAAAGCACATACGGGTGATGCGATTGATGAGAGCAGGATCGAGAAGGTTTTTCGGATTGAGAACGAGAAGCTTTCCCGGCAGTTTCAGGAGATTTTAGAGAACATTCCATTAGAGCATATGCAGCTCACGAGTGATATCATTACCTATGCGAAAAAGAATCTGAATGTACAGTTGAATCAGAGTATTTATATTACACTGACAGATCATATCAATTTTGCAATTCAGAGACAGGAACAGGGGATTCAGCTGAAGAATGCACTGCTGTGGGAGATCAAGAAGTTTTATCATCAGGAATACCTGATGGGAAAATATGCGATCGATCTTTTGAATGAAAAACTCGGAACAAAGTTTTCCGAGGATGAGGCGGGATTTATCGCACTCCATTTTGTGAATGCAGAGTACAATACAACGATCAACGATACCTTTGCAATGACGAATATGATACAAGGGATCTTAGAGCTGGTCAAGCAGGAGATGGGAATTGAATTTGATGAAGAATCGCTCCATTATGAGAGATTTGTCACACATCTGAAGTTTTTGGCACAGCGTCTTTACCGGCATGAGCTGTTGAAAGATGAGGAGATTGAATTTGCGAAGCTGATGGAGAACAAGTATCCGAGAGAGTATGAGTGCAGTAAACATATTGCAGAATATATTGAAAAAGAGTACGGCGGTCAGATATCCGGTGAGGAGATCATGTTTCTTGCGATACATATTAAGCGTGTCAGCATGACAGACTAAAGTACATCATAATACAGAAAAGAGGGATTAAGGTGTTTGATTTTTTAAAGAAAAAAGACAAAGGAATTGAGATTGGTTCACCGGTCAAAGGAAAGGCAGTTCCGATCAGCCAGGTAAGTGATCCGACATTCGGAGAAGAGATCTTAGGCAAGGGTGTTGCGATCCAGCCGGAAGAAGGTAAGATTTATGCACCGGCAGATGGTACGATCGAGATGTTGTTCGACACGAAGCATGCAGTGAGCATGACGACCACAGAGGGTGTGGAATTGCTGGTACACATCGGATTAGATACAGTTGCTTTGAAAGGTGAACATTTTACCGCACACAAGGGAAATGGTGATCCGGTGAAGAAAGGCGATCTTTTGATCACAGTTGATTTAGATGCGGTAAAGGCAGCAGGTTATGATGTGATCACACCATTAGTTGTCTGCAACACAACGGACTATCAGACAGTTGAGGCTGTGACAGATACAGCAGTCAATCCGGGAGATACCGTATTGATCTTAAAGAAATAATACAAAAGAAAACATTTTATAAAACACGTATTTTAGCCGTATTCATGGCGGCATAAAATAAAACTAAAAGGGATTATAAAAAAAGGAGGAGCTTTTAGTATGATGAAGTATTTGCAGAAATTAGGAAAAGCTTTAATGCTTCCAGTTGCGTGTCTTCCAATCTGTGGTATCTTAATGGGTATTGGATATGCGCTTTGTCCATCTACCATGCAGGGTGGTGATGTTACCGGTATCGTTGAGATGATCGGTTTCTTCCTTGTAAAAGCAGGTGGAGCTTTAATTGATAACATGGCAATTCTTTTTGTTATCGGTGTCGGTGTCGGAATGGCAGACGACAATGATGGTACAGCAGGTCTTGCAGCATTAGCATCATGGTTAATGATGACAAACCTTCTTTCCGTAGGAACAGTTACAACATTAATGCCAGCAATCGCTGACAATGCAACAAAATCTCTTGCATTTGGTAAAATTGCAAACCCATTTATCGGTATCCTTGCAGGTATTATCGGTGCAACATGCTACAACAAATTCAAAGGTACAAAATTACCTGACTGGTTATCATTCTTCAGTGGTAAACGTTGCGTAGCAATCGTTGCAGGTGTTGTTTCTATTATTGTTTCAGCAATCCTGTTATTTATCTGGCCATTATTATTTGGTGCATTAGTTGCAATTGGTGAAAGTATTGTTGGACTTGAAGCTGTTGGTGCAGGTATTTATGCATTCTTAAACAGATTACTGATTCCAACCGGATTACACCATGCATTAAACAACGTATTCTGGTTCGATACGATCGGACTTGGAGATCTGCAGCACTTCTGGGCAGGTGAGACATCTGCTGATGTATCATGGGATTTAGGTATGTATATGTCTGGATTCTTCCCATGTATGATGTTCGGTATCCCGGGTGCAGCTCTTGCTATGGTTCACACAGCTAAGAGTGACAAGAAGAAATTAGCAATCGGACTTGTAGCTTCCGCAGCTCTTTGTGCATTCGTTTGTGGTGTTACAGAGCCATTCGAGTTTGGTTTCATGTTCCTTGCACCAGCTCTTTACGTTGTATATGCAGCATTATATGGTATCTTCACAGTTATTACTGTATTAGTTGGATTCAGAGCAGGATTCAGTTTCTCCGCCGGAGCAACTGACTTAATCTTCTCTGCACCCCTTCCGGCAGCAAAGAATACATGGATGATCATTCCTCTTGGAATCGCAGCATTTATCGTATTCTACGTTGTATTCCGTTTCGCTATCACAAAGTTTGACTTAAAGACTCCTGGTAGAGAAGATGATGATGTAGAAGCAGAGAAAAAAGTTGATCTTGGAAGCAGCGATTACACAACTGTAGCAGCAACAATCTTAGAAGGTGTTGGTGGTGCAGCAAATGTTACAAGTATTGACAACTGTATTACAAGACTTCGTCTTGAAGTAAAAGACAGCTCTTTAGTAGATGAGAAGAAAATCAAATCTGCCGGAGCAGCTGGCGTTATCAGACCAAGTAAAACAGCTGTTCAGGTTGTTGTTGGAACAAAAGTACAGTTCGTAGCTGATGAGTTCAAAAAATTATGTAAATAATGAACATCGTTCATGACAGAATAAGTAAAAAAGTATAATCCCTTTCTTATCAGAAGCGGTTCCGGTTGGAGCCGCTTCTTTTAAACTTTCAAATCAGACCACAGAATCCCGGTCAGCAGGAAGTTTTTTCCTTTACAAGAAAAAGCGCAAATGTTAAAATAAATATAGTTTATTTTAGGCTGGCTGTGGGAGGAGACGTAAATGGCAGGTCTGTTTCAGAGAATAGCACAGAATTACCGGAAGAAGAAAAAAATTACACAGCCGTCTGCAAGGCTGAATGCAAAAGAAGATAAAACAGAACACGCAGGAAAAGTGGTGCGTGCCAAGGAAAGGATACATAGTAAAGTGGAAAAAGAAGATTTCTTATTAAGTCAGATTGATGAATTCAGGGAGAAAGCAAAGCAGTTACAGAATTTACTGACATCCAAGGAAAGCAAGGTGCAGGAACTGCAGAATCTTGTGAATGAGAGAGAGGATAAAGCACAGGAGTTAGAGCAGATCTTAAACGAGAGACAGGAAGAAGCAGATGAGTTAGTGTCTGATTTCAGCAGAAAAGTGGACGAGCTTGCAGAGCGCGTGACTGCGAAGATGAATGAGATTGAGATCAGCGTTTCAAAACAGGTTGCAGATGTCAAGCGCGTGACAGAGGAGCAGTTAGAGGCAAACCGCACATTAAATGAGAATCAGATCGCAGCTAACAAGAAGTTTGGAGAGGAGCAGCTTGCAGCAAGTAAGCAGTTTATCGAAGAACAGACCGCAGCCAATAAAAAAGTAAGTGATGAGCAGGTCGCAGAGGTGAAGGCATTGTTGGAGAATACAGCGTCCCAGCTGGATTCTATCAAAACAGATCTTTCAGAGAAAGTTCATTCCGAGAATGTAAAATGCTATCGTAATATTCAGGATCTGTTTAATGAGTTTGACTCTAAAATTGAGAAAATGGATGAAATGGAGAAAAGCGTTGGCGCTGTAAAGGGATATGTCAAAGTACTTTCCTGGTTTTCCATTATCAATTTTGTCATGTTAGTTGGATTCATTTTATATTCTCTGGGGGTTTTTAATTTTTAAGTAGTGAGGAATTTATGAATATAGAACCAAAAAAAGTATGGGTTGTCGGACATAAGAATCCGGATACGGATTCGATTTGTGCGGCAATTTCTTATGCATATTTAAAAAATCAATTAGGAGAGCGTCAGTATGTGCCAAAACGTGCTGGTGCAATCAGCGAGGAAACCCGGTATGTGCTGGATTATTTTAAGGTGGAAGACCCAAAATTAATTACAGATGTAGGAGCACAGCTTAAGGATATCTCAATCCGTAAGACTGCGGGTGTCAGCTCACAGATTTCCCTGAAAAAAGCATGGGAGACAATGAAAAAGCTGGATGTCGTAACACTTCCGGTAACGAACCGTCTTGGAAAGTTAGAGGGTGTGATCGTAACAAAGGATATCGCAACCTCTTACATGGATGTTTATGATAACCGGGTGCTATCAAAAGCGAGAACCCAGTATAAGAATATCGCAGAGACACTCGATGGCAATATCATTGCGGGAAATGAGCACGCATATTTTATCCGTGGAAAAGTGGTTGTCGGTGTTTCTGATATCGGCTTTTTGTCGGAGTATATTGAAGCGGATGATATGGTGATTCTTGGACCGCAGAAGGAAATGCAGATCCGTGCACTTGAATCGAATGCAAGCTGTATCATTATAGGCTGTGGATTTGAGGTGGACCCGGAAGTGATACAGATGGCAGACAAGAAAGACTGCATTATCATCACAACACCTTATGATACATTTTCTATTGCAAGGCTTATCAATCAGAGTATGCCGATCAAAGAGTTTATGACAAGAGAACATCTTGTGACATTTGATATTGACGATTATGTGGATGATGTGAAAGAGACGATGTCTAAAATCAGACACCGTGATTTCCCAATCTTAGATGAGAATGGCAATTATCTGGGAATGGTTTCCAGACGTAACCTGATGAGCATGCAGAAAAAGCAGGTTATTTTGGTAGATCATAACGAAAAGTCGCAGGCAGTAGATAATATTAATGAGGCAGAGATTTTAGAGATTATCGATCATCACAGAATCGGAAGCTTAGAGACAATCTCGCCGGTTTATTTCCGCAATCAGCCACTAGGCTGTACTTCCACAATCATTTATCAGATGTTTGGGGAGAAAAGTATCGAGATCCCGCAGCAGATAGCAGGATTATTGTTATCAGCAATCCTGTCAGACACATTAATGTTCCGTTCTCCAACGTGTACGCAGCTTGATATTTTAGCAGCAGAGGCATTAGCTAAGATTGCAGATGTGGATATTGAGACACATGCAAAGAATATGTTCAAGGCAGGAAGCGATTTCAAGAATAAAACGACCGAAGAAATCTTTTATTCAGATTTCAAGATTTTCCATACCGAGGAGATTGATTTTGGTGTTGCACAGATCAGCGCGATGAGCCGCGAGGAACTTGATAAAGTGGCAGAGCAGCTCCGTCCGTTCTTAAAAGAAGTGTTAGGTGAGAAGCGCATCGACATGGTTTATGTGATGTTAACGGATATTTTAGAGGAGTCCTCAAAAGTGATCTTCGAAGGTCATGAAGCAGGAAAAATCCTTGCAGAAGCATTTGAGAGGGAAGAAAATGAAAAGGGCATTCTCTTAGAGGGAATCATTTCCAGAAAGAAACAGTTGATTCCGACTCTGATGAATGCGATGGCAGAGAAAGTCTGATTCCTTCATTGAAAACAGGAAGGAATAACAGATTGCCAAAAGGCAGTCAGTATAGGAATGATCAGTGGTTGAAAGTGCTTTGGCGCAGATCCCGTGGGGATTCGCCAAAGCACTTTTTGTATGCGCGGGAAAAAGTGGAATAATTCTTAAATCCACATTCATAGCAGATGTCTGTGATCGGTTTCCCGGATAAAATCAGTTCCTTGGCGAGAAGCAGACGTTTGGAGGAAAGATAGCTTCCAATACTGTAGCCGGTCTGTTCCTTAAATGTGTGCATGAGGTAGTAGCGGCTTAAGTAAAACCGGGAGGAGAGATCGTCAATTGTGATCGACTCTGTCAGATGTTCGTTCAGGTAATTTAAAATTGACAATATCTTTTCACTTGAGGCGGAAGTCTCAATAAATTCAATCTTATTATGTCCGGCAGCGCGGTTTAACTGGATCAGAAATTCCAAAAATAAAAGTTTGTGGTGCAGCTCATGTGCAAAGTCAGAATCCTGCAGAGAGGCATCGAGATCTTTTGTAATCGCACCCAGCCGGCTGTTTGCAAATGAGTGAACGCGCAGCACATGGGATTTTTCTTCAAAAGCTTTCTGAAAACACATACTAAGATCACTTTCAGAGTCTTGGTAGGAAGTCAGAAAGTCAGGGGAAACATAAATGATAATGCGGTCATACACAGCGTCAGAATGTATGATCGGTTTGTGGACTTCTCCGGCATGGACTAAGACAATATCGTTTTTTTTCAGGTCATAAGAACGTCCTTCGATACAGTAGGTCACATCTCCGTTCAACAGAATCAGAATCTTGTGAAAATCGTGATAGTGGTAGTGGAAGGAGCGCATTTCCTCGTCTTTCAAATGAAACATTTTAAAATCTGTCGTCAGATAACCGACCTTTTTATATTCTGGCATGGTAAAATCCTTTCTTTCGCAGTATATGTCCGAAAAATCAAAGATTTTCCGGACTGACGGGCATTCGCCCTATCACATAAAAATGAAATACAAAAATGTCCGCAAGCAGTCATTTTGTATTTTATTTTTATATGATACTGCTCATTGCTTACACATAGTATAAATGAAAAAAGCACAATTTGCAATATAGACAACACAGAAGTTGTATATGTTTTAAATTGTGTTTTGTATAATTAGGTTATATATGGAAGGCAGACAGATTTTCTGAGGCTTTACATAGGCAGTTTCCAAACAGGAAAAGATAAGAACAGGATAAGCAGAAAGGCGGATTTATATTATGAAGAATTTCAGCAATTATACAGATTATGACAAAAAAGAAAATTTACATTTCGAATCCAAAGCGGTACACGGGGCACTCGGAACAGAACCGCTGACAGGAGCAGTGAGCATGCCGATTTTCCAGGCAGTTACTTACAGACATCCGGCACTTGGAGAGTCCACAGGCTTTGCGTACAGCCGTCTGGAGAACCCTACCAGACAGGAGTTAGAGCGTACCATGGCAATCCTTGAGGGTGGAATCAAAGCATTTGCATTTTCCAGCGGACAGGCTGCGAACATGGCTGTATTTTCTTTGCTGAATCCGGGAGATCACGTTCTTCTTTCTGATGATATTTATGGCGGAACGTTCCGTATTATCGGTGATGTGTTCGGAAAATATGGTATTGAGCATAGTTACGTGGAGATGGATGATCTTGACGCCGTAAAAGCTGCAATTAAGCCTAATACAAAAATGTTTTTCGTTGAGACACCGACCAATCCTATGATGAAAGTGGCTGATATTGCTGCATTGTCTGAGATCGCAAAGAGCGTTGGTGCACTTATGGTCGTGGATAATACATTCCTGACACCATATTTCCAGAATCCGTTGAAGTTAGGAGCTGACATTGTAACTCACAGTTCGACGAAGTATCTTGGCGGACACAACGATACCCTTTCCGGAATCGTTGTTGTAAAAGACAATGAGGAGATCGCCGAGAAAATACACATCCATATCAAATCACATGGAAGCCAGTTAGCACCAATGGATTGCTGGTTACTGCTTCGTGGAATCAAGACACTTCCGGTTCGTATGGATAGACATAATGAGAACGCCAAAAAAGTGGCAGAGTGGTTAAGAACCCAGCCGAAGGTAAAAAAAGTTTACTATGTCGGATTTGAAGATCACAAGGATTATGCAACAACAATCAAACAGACCAGAGGATTTGGCGGAATGATCTCCTTTACGGTAGATTCTTTTGAGACAGTACAGAAGATTTTAAGAAATGTGGATATGATCATGTTCGCAGAGAGCCTTGGCGGAACGGAAACACTGATCACTTACCCGACCACACAGACACATGAGGATACTCCAAAGGATGTCAAAGAGAAGCTTGGCATCACAGACTGTTTCCTGCGTATGTCTGTTGGTATTGAAAATGTGGAAGATATTATTGCAGATCTTGATCGTGCTATGAATTCATAAAAGAAACGGATAGAGACTGTCAGAAAATGACAGTCTCTGCTTTACGTCTGAAGACAAATACTTGTAAAGCTGACATTCTGGTTTTGTCAGATGTGAAGAATGAACAACAATTTCGAGGAATAGGAGAATTGGATTTATGATGAAATTTACAAAAATGCAGGCATTTGGAAATGATTATGTATACATTGATGCAATCCATCAGGAACTTAAGAATCTTCCGGAACTGGCAAGGTTTGTAAGTGACAGGCATTTTGCAATCGGTTCGGATGGAATGGTTTTGATCTGTCCGTCAGATAAAGGGGATTTCCGCATGCGCATGTTTAACCCGGACGGAACGGAAGGCGAGATGTGTGGAAATGCACTGCGAAGTGTCGGAAAATACGTGTATGACCACAGACTGACCGATAAGACCGAACTTGTCATTGAAACATTAGGTGGTATGCAGCATCTGACACTGACAGTGACAGACGGTTATGTATCTAACATCCGGGCAGACATTGGGGAACCGAGACTTTCTACAAAAGTGATCCCAATCAACACAGAAATGGATACATTTATCGATCAGCCAGTACAGGTGCTGGATCGCACTTTCAACATTACAGCCGTTTCCTGGGGCAATCCGCACTGTGCGATGTTTGTGGATTCCGTTGCGGATCTTGATGTGGAAAAATATGGAAAAGAGATCGAACATATGACATCCATTTTCCCTAATAAGACAAATGTGACTTTCACAGAGTTTGTGAGCAGGGATTATTTAAAGATCCGTGAGTGGGAGCGCGGAACAGGAGAGACGATTGGTTGTGGAACCGGATGCGCTACTGCGGTAGTGACTGCGATTCTGACCGGAAGATGTGACCGTAAAGTAACGGTAGAGCAGATTGGTGGACCACTTTTGATCGAATGGGACGAAAAGACCAATCATCTTTTCATGACAGGACCGTCGCATACTGTATTTGAGTCGGAGATTGATGCATCCCATATTTTGCAGTAGGATGATCGTAAAAACCTGTATGAGAAAAGAATAACTGTTTTACAGGTATTTTTATAGCCGGATCTGGAATTAAAAAACGATACATTTAAAGAAAAGGCAGCAGTTAAGAAAAAGGAAACGATAAAATGAAATTAAGTAAAATTTGTGAAGAAATAGAATACGCACTGCTTCAGGGCAGCCTTGAGACAGAAGTGCGTGATATTATATACGATTCCAGAAAACTTGCACCGGAAACGATGTTTGTCTGCATGGTCGGAGCGGTGACAGACGGTCATAAATATATCCCGGATGCGATTGCAAAAGGGGCTTCGGTCATTGTGCTGGAAAAGGAAGAGGAAGCAGCGCAGATCCCGGACACGATCACAGTGCTCAAAGTGCAGTCAACACGTCTGGCGCTTGCGCTGATGTCCGCTGCATTGTTTGACCATCCGGCGAGGAAGCTTGTCACCATCGGTCTGACCGGAACAAAGGGAAAGACGACCACCACTTATATGATCAAGAAAGTGCTTGAGATGGCAGGAAAGAAAGTCGGACTGATTGGAACGATCGGTGCGATGATCGGAGAGGAACATCTTCCGTCAAAAAATACGACGCCGGAATCTTATGAACTGCACCGTATGTTTGCAGCCATGGTAGAAGCTGGCTGTGAATATGTGGTCATGGAAGTTTCTTCCCAGGGGTTAAAATTAGACCGTACAGCCGGTATTTTATTTGATTATGGTATTTTTACCAACTTGTCACCGGATCATATCGGACCGGCAGAGCACGCATCTTTTGAAGAATATATGGAGTGCAAGAGCCTTCTTTTCCGCCAGTGCAGGATTGGAATTGTCAACGCAGATGATGAGCATGTGGACGGCATTTTAAAAGGACATACCTGTGAGGTAAAAACATTTTCTGCTGAAAAAGAAGCAGATCTTATGGCATCTGACATTGGATTTATCAACGAGGATGGAAAGCTTGGAATGCATTTTAAAGTGAGTGGCTGCATGGACTGTCAGGCGAAAGTCCATATTCCGGGAAGATTTTCGGTATACAATTCCATGGTGACCATGTTAGTGTGTCATCTGGCTGGAATTTCGGACGAGGCAATTTTAGAGGGACTTTCCAAAGTGCAGGTAAAAGGCAGGGTGGAAATGCTTCCGGTATCCAAAGACTATACGCTGATCATTGACTATGCACATAATGAAGTGAGCACAAGAAGCGTTCTCACGACATTGATGGAATATCATCCAAAGCGCCTGATCTGTGTTTATGGAGGTGGCGGAAACCGCTCCAAACTCCGCAGATATGATATGGGTGAGGTGACAGGTGAGATGGCAGACCTTTGTGTATTGACCTGTGACAATCCAAGAGATGAGGAAATCCGTGATATTAACAATGATATTAAAGTAGGTCTTGCAAGAAGCAACGGCAAATACATCGAGATTGACGACAGGAAAGAAGCAATCGCTTACTGCATGAAAAATGCAAAACCGGGCGATATGATCGTGCTCCTCGGAAAAGGACACGAAGATTATCAGGAGATCAAAGGTGTAAAATATCATTTTGACGAGCGAGAGGCGGTAGCGGAAATCTTGGATGAGATGAAAGCTGGAAAACGTTAAGTTTTTATCAGACAAATGAAAATAAGAAAACGCCGGGTTTAGAGCGTTGATGAACAAAAAAGAAAAGCCCTGAGGGAATGTATGCAGACATTCTTTCAAGGCTTTTCCAAATTAAGAAGGGGGTTATAATTAATAAAACCCATGTCATGGTATCACCACAACAACTTGTATTATGCACCAGATTCGACAAAAAATCCAGTGAATTTATTGTGAACAAAAAATGTACGAATGTGGTTATAGATTGTAGAAATTCAGTAAAACGTCATATGTTTTGAGGTGGAAATATGATATAATAAGACTGCCGAGCGAAGCGAGTGTAGATAACGATCATGAAGCTTTGCTTCATGATATAATGTACGCGAAGGCAAAAGTGAGCATGGAATGGGTGAAATTTATGACACGAAAGTACGATATAGGAGTGTTTTTGGTATATATAATAATATTATGTCTGATTGTTTCACATAAATATCCTCAAAACAGTGAGAACCTTATGAAAATGACATCAGATGATCCACTCGTGATAGAAAATAAAGAATTCACGTTAGCTGATTATGCGTACACAGAAAATAAGTCATCCTTCTTTTTCCTGTTAAAAGATGAAAATGACAATACTTACATAATGTCTGCAACCAAGTTCCCGCTTGTAGACAGATATGAGTTATTGGACTGCAAAATATTTTATGATAAAGAAATTTTAGAAAAGAAAGATTTTTACAACAAAGTAGTTGTTGTGAATGAAAATGACAAGTTAGTCCTTCAGGAAAAAAAGATATTTCCGATACAGTACTTGTGTATTGTATTAACTGCGGTTGTTTTGATAATTCGGATTCTTGCTGGATTTATAAAAAAATGATGAATGAAAGTCCAATTTTCGATACGGAAAATTGGACTTTTCGGCAAGTTGGGAGAAGATAGAAAAATGGGATTAGATATTGGCAGACTTTTATATGGGATACGAACAAAATATCAGATTAGCGTGAATGATATTTGCAGAGGTATTTGTGGAGTATCAACCTATTGCATGTATGAAAATGATGAAATAATACCAGATATATTATCGGTAAATATGTTTTTAGACAGAATGGGATTTGGAACATTAGGGGTGTCTGCATATATTTCGAAAAAAGAAGCTGTATATTTTAAATGGAAAGAAAGTACCAGAGCATGTATTCGAAATGAAAACTATAAAAAACTGGAGATGTTACTGGAGTATATGCCGACCGGAAATGTTTCACTAAATAAGAAGATCAGAGAACAGTATGCGTGGTTCGTGAAAGGGATTGTGGCTGAGAAAGATACTGCAGATTTAAAGAAAGCAACAGAATGTTATGAGAAGGCATTGGAATGTACCTGCGATTTTTTAATAAAATCACAGAAAATAGAGGGAGCTTTCAGTGTAAGAGAGATAAATGTTTATGCTGTATATCTGAATTTGTTATGCAAAGTAAATCCAAAGGAAAAAGAAGAAGCTATTTCAAGACTGTATCAGCTAATGCAGTATGTTAATGTTCATTATGTAGAAGAACAGCAGAAAGTAAAAATATATCCGCTTCTTGTATGTCTTTGGGGAAATCTTGTCATAGAAGGGAAAAATACAGAAGGCTCATTTGAAATATTCGAAAAAACACTTGAATTATTACGAAAACAAAAGTCATTGTATTGTTTATTGGAAATTATGCGTCTGCATATTTTGGCTGGTTTGAAAGAAAAGCGGGATATGAGCAAAGAGCAGGAAGATATCAGAATATTACAGAGTTTTTTTGATGAATTTGGGTGCGGAAGCCAGATTCACATATATGAACCACAGACAGAAGAAATTATGACAGAGTTTGTGGGACATTATCTTACAATAGAAAGAAAAAAAATAAACTATACGCAGGAAAAATTAAGTGAAGGTATTTGCAGTGTAGAAAGTTATTCACGGATTGAAAATGGTCGTAAACCGAGCTGGAAAAATTATAAAGCACTGGCAGAGAAAATAGGTGTGGAAAATCGATATTATGTGGAACTGCTCAATACAGGGAAGATTGAGGCGTTACTTCTGAGGAGAGAGATTTCACGTATTTTATTTTCCGAGAAAAGCATGGATAAAGTGTGGGAAAGTTTGGAAAAATTAATGGAAATACTTGGAGAAGATGAATGTGCACAGAATAAGCAATATTTAAAATTTATCGAAATATGTATAGAAAAGGAATACAGTCATATGTCTGAGGAAATATGTTGTGAAGAGTATAGAAAAGTCTTAGCATATTCTATGAATGAAAATTTAATAGGTGAAAAAAAGCATATCTATACAAAAGTTGAGATTAACCTAATCAACCATATATCTGTCTGTTTAGCAAAATCTGGGAAAAAAGAACAGGCAATGAGATTGATTAGAGCATTTTTGGAAGATACGGACCAGATGAAAGAAGATAAGTATCATGAAACAAAATTGGCAAAGCTTAATTATGGAAGGTGGTTATCTGATAGTGGTGAGTACTCGAAAGCAGACAGCATTTTCATGGATGGAGCAAAGCAAATTATGGAAAGAGACAGGGCTGAATTATTGGATCAGTATATTGGAGAAATTGCGTATAATAAATATCTGATGAATGGTTCTGAAAAGAATGAACAGATAAAAAGGTATTCATTATACGCATTGGTACTGAGTAAATTATTTGGAACAGATAGAATTTATAAAAATAGTTTTAATTTCTTTGAGAAAATAAAAGATGAATAAATTTTATATATCGTCATTTTCAGTTTCACCATGAAGTGAAGTCGGGGCAACCGGTGAAGTAGAAACAATAAAGGTGTATTTTCCAAAATTAACGGTAACAAGTAATAATAATAAAATAAATAATGTTTTGTTTTTTTCATATGAAGTTATTCTCCTTTTCTTTTGAATACACTCATTTTAGGTGCAAGTAGTTCAAAATAACATGACGTTTTATTGAAAAATTATTTTTTCGATAAAACGTCATGTTATTTTGAGGGGAATACCAATACTATAAATATGTGGCCATAAAAATTATTTAACAGGAGAAGAAAGATGAAACAAGAACAATATATTTTAAATATCCAAATAGTAAAAATTATACACTGAAAAATGTAAGTTTTAAAATAAACAGGGGGGAGAAAATTGCTATTATAGGTAGCAATGGAGCTGGAAAAACAACTATAATAAAATTATTAATCAGACTGTATGAAATAAATAAGGGGAAAATATTGATTAATAATATAGATATTAAAGATATTGACTTAGTATCTTTAAGAAAAACATTTTCTGTATTGTTTCAAGATTATAGTATATATCCTTTTACAATATTAGAAAATATTGCATTAGAAGAAAATGCTGATTTAAATTTAGTTTGTGAAGCTTTAAAAAAGGTAAAAATGCTAGATAAAGTAAAAACAATGCCACTTTTTTTAGATACCCCCATTACATGTCAGTTATGCGAAAATGGAATAGAATTATCTGGAGGTGAAAATCAAAGAATCGCAATAGCTCGTATATTAATGAGAAATAAAAGTGTAATGGTTTTAGATGAACCAACAAGTAATTTGGATTCAATTATAGAAAATGAGTTGTATGAAACATTAATAAATAATTCTACTGATGATATACTTATAATAATTTCACATAGACTGACATTCATGCAAAAAATAGATAAAATAATATGTTTATCTGATGGTTCAATAAAAGAAATCGGTACTCATGACGATTTAATTTGTCAAAACGGTTGTTATAAAAAGATGTATGATCTGAACAGTTCAAAATATAAATAGCTTGTGAGGAAAATAATATGATAGATATCATAAACGAAATAATGGATTTTTTTCTCAGTGTATTAGTTGATAAATCAATACAAGAGGTTAATAAGAGTAATTTAAAAAAAATAGTAGTTTTCTTGATAATTGTTATTGTGGGTATTTTTTCATTGGGGTTGTTTTGGGGATGGTTATATACAATTGGAGAGTATTTTATAGCTGTTTTTGTATGGGGACTTATGATTATATTTATAATAATGGCATTTAAGATATATCACAAATTATGAAGAAAAGGATTTATTGGAGTCATATCATATAGTAAGTTTAGCAGAAAAATTAACGATTGTTGTAATAATAATATTAAAAAATATTCAGAGCCCAACGGCTCCGACAGAAGAAATATTGCAGGATGAGATACTTTATAAATGGAAAAATTAAAAGTTTTTGCCTGTCAAATGTATATGTCAAGATGGAGAAACTGAGTGTGAATTCAGGTTCTCTTTTTCGTTCAGATTTTACTGGTGAAACCAATAAAAATAAATTGCATATATAGAACAGGGTATATTATAATCGAGTTTAGAAGAGGAAAAAGTCTTATTGGAATCAAATCTTTATTTTAACAATATTGTCAGCGGCTAAGGAGGATATATATGGGGAAAAAGAGAATATATGTGGCATTATGCCTCATCGTATTGGCGATGCTTGGAATGTGTTTCTTTTATTTAAAGAAAACAGGATGGGGAATGACAGGTGACAAAGCATGGAATGAATTGTTGGATCTGGATAAAAATGTGACATTAGAACAACTTGAGGCAAAGGGATATATCAATGTAACGGGATGTCTGGATGAAGAAAACGAAACGATTAGTGAATTTATCGATAATGCAGGAAACAGGCGTCCGGCTGTTCTTAGACTTACAAGTAATGAGAATGATGATTTGTGCGCAAAGATACTTTTATATGATAAAGAATATAACCTAATTCAGATGTGGACTATGTATCCAACAAGGCAGCAGGCTGTAGCCCCGGGAAAATGCTTTTCGACGGATGTGATTACAAGTGATAGGGATGGCATTGTAACTGTTACATTAAAAAATATTCAGAATCCAACAGATCCGGCAGAGGAAATATTGCAGGACGAGGTGCTCTGTAAATGAAAAAAGTAAATAATGACTAAAATGCATCCGCAGAGTCGAGAACCTGAGTTGAAGAAATTCGGGTTCTCTTTTTGATATTCATTTTGTCAGTTAAATCATTAAAAATAGATTGCAGGCATATGATCTGGGATTTTATAATCGGTCTTAAGATGATGAAATAAAGAAAAAAAATATGTGCGTTATATGTCGTTAGAAGAAAAATGCAATGTTTACATGCGTTATATGGTATAATAATTACAGCGGAGGTATGCCAGCTTCGTCAGCAGATTCTGTTAGATTAAATTTGAATACAAAGTAGGAGGTGGGGTTATATGAAAAAAAAGATACAGGCATTGTGCGCATCTTTATTTATGGGAATCTTATTATTCATGGCAGGAGTTCAAACATTTGCGGAGCCATCTTATACATCTAAGTTTTCTGATTGGGGAAATTTGCTTAAACAATATGCAAATGATGAAAATGGAAATGAAATGATATATGCGAGAGGAAAGAATGGAGTTATAACAAATAAGGAAGTAGAACAGGCAATAGCGTTTTATGATACTTTTGGAATGAGTGCGGAAGAAGCAAGGAAACAGGCTGTTTTATATGTGGAGGAGAGGGAAGCGTTATATCAGCAGGCAATTGAAGCAGGGTATACAGTGACAGATCAAGAAGTATATGATTATCTAGAAAAGTTAAAGGTATTTATTGAACAGTCTGATAATAAAGAAGACGCAATGGCGATTATAGAGCAATTCGATTCAGAAGAAGATTATTGGAATTATGAATTCGAAGTTTATAAAAAAGATTTGCCGATACAGAAGTATATGGCAGCAAAGGAAAAAGAGTTTAAAGAAGTTGCGCCACAGGCAAAAAGCATAAATGAAATAGAAGAAGAATGGCAGGAGTATTATGAACAGATAAAAGCGCAGGCTGTTGAAAACGAAGAGTTTAAAGTAGTAGACTAAATTGTAAAAAATCTTTATTTTAACAATATTGTCAGCGCCTAAGGAGGATATATATGGGGAAAAAGAGAATTTATGTGGCATTATGTCTCATCGCATTGGCGATGCTTGGAATTTGTTTCTTCTATTTAAAGAAAACAGGATGGGGAATGACAGGTGACAAAGCATGGAATGAATTGTTGGATCTGGATAAAAATGTGACATTAGAACAACTTGAGGCAAAGGGATATATCAATGTAACGGGATGTCTGGATGAAGAAAACGAAACGATTAGTGAATTTATCGATAATGCAGGAAACAGGCGTCCGGCTGTTCTTAGACTTACAAGTAATGAGAATGATGATTTGTGTGCTAAGATACTGTTATATGATAAGGATTATAATTTTATTCAGATGTGGACGATGTATCCCAACAGACAGCAGGCTGTAGCTCCGGGAAAGTGTTTTTCAACGGATGTGGTTTCAAGTGATAAAGATGGAGTTGTAACAGTAACATTAAAAAATATCCAGAATCCAACGGTTCCGACAGAAGAAATACTGCAGGATGAAATGCTTTATAAATGGAAAAAATAAAATTGTCAAAAAATTAACAAAACAGCTTGTTTTTTTCATGTTGTGTGATAGAATGAAAAAGCAATTGAATAATGAGAGGAAAAAGCAATTCGAAGAGGAGAAGAGCAAATTATGAAAAAAAGATTACACATTCTTTTCATGGCACTTCTGGCAATGGCTGTACTGGGCGGATGTGGCACAGATGGCACAGGAGCGTCTTCGGAGGATACTTCCTCTAAGGAGCAGAATGTACAGGAGACAGAAATCAGTGAAGGACCTGTATACGGCGGCTCTGTTGTTGTAGGCATACAGCAGGATATTGACAGTCTTGACCCACATAAAGCAACTGCGGCAGGAACTAAAGAGATTCTGTTTAATGTTTTCGAAGGTTTGGTAAAACCGGATGAGAACGGTAACCTGATTTGCGCTGTAGCAAGCGATTACAGCATCTCAGACGATGGATTAGTTTATACTTTTACATTGAGAGATGGTGTGAAGTTTCATAATGGTAACGATGTGACATGTGAGGACGTGAAGTACTCATTAGAAAGAGTGGCAGGTCTTTTAGATGGAACGCCATTGGTAGCAACTTTACAGACAATTCAGGCAGTTGATATTTTAGATGACAAGACGGTTCAGGTGACAGTGGATACACCGAATACAGAGCTGATCTACAGTTTTGTAACTGCAATTATTCCTGCAGGAAGCGGAGAAGATGCAGAGGCGGATCCGGTTGGAACAGGACCGTTTTCTTTTGTTTCTTACACTCCACAGGAGGGAATCGTTCTTGCGAAGAATGAAAATTACTGGCAGGAAGGACTTCCTTATCTTGATGAGGTAGATTTTAAAATTGTGGGAAGTGCAGATACTGCATTGTTAGAGCTTCAGGGTGGAAGCATTGATATTTATGCATACCTGACAGATTCCCAGGCGAATGAGTTAAAGGACAGCTTTAATGTGATCTCATCCCCATCCAATGTTGTGCAGGCATTGTTCTTAAACAATGACTATGAACCGCTTTCTGATGTGAAGGTACGTCAGGCGATCTGCTACGCACTGGATAAAGATATGGTGAATGAGTTCGTAGCCGGCGGAAACGGAACACTCATCAGCTCTGCAATGCTTCCTACATTAAAAGATTACTATGAGGACTTAAATGATCTTTATGGTACTTCTGCAAATGTGGAAAAGGCAAAAGAGCTTCTTACAGAGGCAGGATATGCAGATGGATTTGATCTTGCAATCGCAGTTCCATCTGTTTATGAGTTCCATATGCAGACCGCAGAGGTTGTGGTAGAACAGTTAAAAGCAGTGGGAATCAACGCAACGATTGATGCTGTAGAATGGAATACCTGGTTAGAAGATGTTTATACCAACAGAGAGTATCAGGCAACGATCAGTGGTATCACATGCAGTGACCTGACACCGGGATATCTGTTGAACCGTTTCCAGACAGATTCGAAAAAGAACTTTGTGAACTTCAAGAGCACAGAGTATGATGAACTCTGGAAAGCGACACAGGCAACACAGGATGCAGCAGAGAAGGCAGCAGATTATAAGAAGCTTCAGACGATTCTTGCCGATGAAGCAGCCAGTGCATTTATCCAGGTTCCGGCGAACACAACAGCATTTAACAAGAACCTTGCAGGATACAAATTCTATCCGATTTATGTACAGGATATGAGTACAGTTTATTTTGTAAAATAAGACGGACACAAAAAATTATGCCGCTAACATCTGATCAGAAAGGAAAGCAGACACATGAAATTTTTAATAAAAAAAATATGCACTCTCATTATGACATTGTTTCTCGTTTCAGTAGCTGCTTTCCTTGCTTTTCAGGTAATTCCGGGAGATGTGGTACGTTCCATATTGGGAACGGAGGCAACACCGGAGAGAGAAGCACAGCTTCGAGAAGAGCTTGGCTTGGACAAACCACCGGTAGAACGGTATATTTCCTGGGCAGATGATGTACTGCATGGGGATTTTGGCGTGAGTTACCGGTATTCCAAGAATATGAATGAAATGATGCCCGTGAAGGAATTGATAGGAGATAAGCTGCCGGTGACACTTTATCTGGCAGTGATTTCATTTGTTATGATCGTACTTGTGTCAATTCCTTTGGGGGTATTGTGGGCAAAGTGTGGAAGCAGGTTCTTAGATGCAGTCTTTGGAGTCTTAACGCAGGTCACGATGGCGGTTCCGTCATTTTTTCTTGGAATTTTAGTGACTTACCTGTGCGGCATTGTATTAAAATGGTTTGTACCGGGCGGGTACGTAAGCTATCAGGAGAATATGACCGGATTTTTAACCTATTTACTGTTCCCGGCGATTTCGATCGCTTTACCGAAAATAGCCATGACAGCACGTTTTTTGCGAAACTCCATGTTGACGGAGATGAAGCTTGACTATGTGCGGACTGCTTACAGCAAGGGCTGCAACAGGAATCAGGTCATGTTTGGCCATGTCCTGAAAAATGCAATGATGCCGGTCATTACATTTCTCGGCATGATGATCGCAGAAATTTTGGCGGGAAGTATCGTGGTAGAACAGGTGTTTGCACTGCCTGGAATCGGCAGGCTTTTGATCAGTTCGGTCGGAACAAGAGACCTTCCGGTTGTGGAGATTTTGATTTTATACATTACATTCGTGGTGATTTTTGTTTATTTTATCGTGGATATTCTTTACCGGGTGATCGATCCGAGAATCCGTAAGAGTGAATAAAAGCCGCAGGACAGATGCCTCCTTTTGCAGAGGAGCAGGCGGCATTGTGCAGGGATAGGCTTGTGATACGGAGTGTGAAACCTATGGAAAATAAGAAAAGAAAAAAATGGAACGGATATCTTGCAGCAGGCCTGTTTATGACAGGTCTTGCTGTGTTTTTGGGGATTTTGGGATGCTTCTGGACACCGTATAGTACAACTGCCATGTCCGCAGCAGAGAAATTTACAGCACCTTCCATTTATCATATTTTTGGAACCGACAATTTTGGAAGAGATATTTTTTCAAGAGTGATGCAGGGATTTGGAACAACGCTTGTGATCAGCACATCTGTTGTCCTTTTTTCAACTGTGGCAGGTGTTTTGTTAGGAGCATTTACCGGATATTTTGGAGGTATTTTAGATGAGATCCTCATGCGTATCACGGATGCGGTGAACGGATTCCCAAGTATTTTGCTTACGCTTGTGATCATATCTTTACTTGGAAAAGGCAGGCAGAATGTGATCATCGCACTTGGGATCGTATTTATCCCAAGCTTTGTGCGGATTGTCCGTGGAGAGTTTTTACGTCTTCGTGATGCGGATTATATAAAAAGAGCAAGGCTGATGGGAGTAGGCAGACTCCGCATTCTGTTCATACATATTTTACCTAATATTTTTTCCGTGCTGCTTGTTTCAGTGATGATCGGTTTTAATAACGCGATCCTTGCGGAGTCCGGTATGAGCTATCTTGGAATCGGAGTACAGGCACCGGATGCGAGCCTTGGCATGATGCTGTCAGATGCACAGGGATATTTGCAGACCGCACCCTGGTATGCACTATTTCCGGGACTTGCGATCGTATGGGTCGTGCTTGGATTTTCACTGCTGGGCGAGGGTATCCGGAAATGGGACGGGAGCAGGGCAGAGTAGAGGCAATGTGGTAAAATGAATGACAGACTGGGGATAAGTATATGAAAGTGGAACAGCAAAAAGACAGCAAACAGAAAAAAATCGTTCAGATAGAAGATTTATCCGTTTCTTTTGATGGCATGGAAGTTGTTAAGCATGTAAATATAGAAGTGAACAGTGGTGAGATCGTAGGAATTGTCGGAGAATCAGGATCCGGAAAATCAATCACCTCACTGACACTCATGGGGCTTCTGTCAAAGCAGGCACAGGTGACATCCGGGAAAATAATCGTGGATGGGGAAGTATTAAGAGAAGCAGACAGACCTTTTGATGAGCGGCTGTACCGCAGATTTCAGGGAAGCCGGATGTCCATGATATTTCAGGAGCCGATGACCTCCTTAAATCCGACAAAAAAAGCCGGTGTCCAGGTGGATGAGATCGTAAGGCTTCATACGGATCTAGAGAAAGAGAAGCGTTACGAAAAAGTACTGGAAACATTTCAGGCAGTCGGGCTTAAGGATGCGAAGAAGGTTTATGACAGTTATCCGCACCAGCTGTCCGGAGGCATGAGACAGCGGGTGATGATCGCCATGGCGGTGATCCTGCATCCGGATCTGATCATAGCAGATGAGCCTACGACGGCATTGGATGTGACAATCCAGACACAGATCGTGGAATTGTTAAAAGACATCAACAAGAGTGAACAGAATGCAATGCTTTTTATCACACATGACCTGAATCTGGCAAGACGTATCTGCCATAAGGTCGTTGTCATGAAAGACGGAGTTGTGGTGGAAGCAGATGAAACAGAGAAGATTTTCATGCACCCGAAGGAAGCATACACAAGAAATCTGATCGAGGCAGTTCCTTCCAGGTTAAAGCCGAGGATTTCCGTAAAAAAAGAAAGCAATACAAAGGTTCTTACGGTAAAAGATCTGTCTGTATATTATGAAGACAGATCCAATTCTATTTTCAAAAAGAAAGAAAAACAATATGCGGTAGAACATGTCAGTTTTGATGTGTATGAGGGAGAAAGTCTCGGTCTGGTCGGTGAGAGCGGCTGCGGAAAGACGTCGCTTTCCAAGGCAATCCTTGGAATGCAGGAGCATATGTCGGGAGAGGTGAGCTGTCATGTCAGCCGTCCCCAGATGATTTTTCAGGATCCGTACAGCAGCCTTAATCCATCCAAAACGATCGGGTGGCTATTGATGGAACCGCTCAGGGCAGCAGGAATGCTTGATAAAAAATTCGCAATGTCTAAGGCTGACCGTAAGGCGGCGGCTTATGATATGCTTGCCCGCGTCGGAATGGATGAGAAGTATTTCCATCGTCTGCCATCCGAATTGTCCGGGGGACAGCGGCAGAGGATCAGTATCGCACAGGCGCTTATCACGAATCCGGGGTTTATCATTGCAGATGAACCGGTATCTGCACTGGATGTGACCATTCAGGCACAGATCATGGAACTTTTACAGAAGCTGCAGGAAGAAATGAACCTGTCATATCTGTTCATATCCCATGATATCAATGTGGTTTATCATATGTGCGACCGTATCATGGTTATGAAGGATGGAAGAATGATTGAAATAGGGGAGACAGAAGATATTTTTCACGATCCGAAAGAAGCCTATACGAAGAGTCTGCTCGTATAACAAAATAAATGTATGATTATTTTGAGTTGTCATTTCAATCAGCACAAAAAATAGGTTATTATAATGGTAACATTGATTTTGTGCTAGATAATGACAAAAGTATGCTTAATCAAGAAGTTGAGCTAAATGGAAAAAAGACATATGTTACAATATTAAAAACAGTTATGATTGATTGCAGTATATCACAGATTCTAAAAGACCATATTTATCTTTCATTAAATGCTATATTTACAGTAAGCGTAATTGCTCTAATTGATAATGGAGAAGCTTTTATTAAAAGAAATGCTAAAATGATGTGGAGAAAAACTGCTAATTCTAGGATAGAAATGCCGGAATATGTGGAACGTAGTTATCATGAGGCGTTAGAAATGGATAATATTCAATTTGTCGGTAGTGGATATAGTGGACATTGGAATATTAGCGAATAAAAATAAAGACTTTACAAAAAAGATAACATTTGCCGAAACATTATGATTATGGTAACATATATAAGATTCAGTAGTGAGTATAGAGATTTGCATTAATAAGGGTTGTATAGGAGCGTATGTCTATGAGTGAATTGAAAAAACTGCCGATTGGCATAGAGAATTTTACAGAGATACGTCGGGACGGATTTTATTATGTGGATAAGACGAAGCTGATCGAGGAACTTTTAGATCAGTGGGGAAAAGCAAATTTATTTACACGTCCGCGCCGCTTTGGAAAATCAATTAATATGAGTATGCTCCAGAGTTTTTTTGAAATAGGTACAGATAAAACTCTTTTTGACGGACTTTATATTGCAAATAACAGAAAACTATGCGATGAATATATGGGAAAATATCCGGTCATATCGATCAGCTTAAAGAGTGTCAGTGCGGATAATTTCGAGGATGCAACAGCTTTATTGAATGAGGTGATCCGGGAAGCAGTGTTAAAATGTCAGTTCTTATTTGAAAGTGACAGACTGACAGAGATTGACAAGGAAGAGTACCGGCGGCTTTTTCAGGAGAAAATGACAAAGCATACTCTTTGCATAAGCCTTCGGAAACTGACAGGGCTTTTAGAGAAACATTACAGACAGAAAGTTATTGTTTTGATAGATGAATATGATGTGCCTCTTGCAAAAGCAAATGAACGGGGATATTACGATGAGATGGTACTTCTCATTCGAAATCTTTTTGAAAATGTATTAAAAACAAATGACAGTTTAAAGTTTGCGGTTTTAACCGGATGTTTGCGTGTGGCTAAGGAAAGTATTTTTACTGGCTTAAATAATTTCAGGGTTTCTTCTATCACGGATGTGGAGTATGAAGAATTTTATGGATTTACGGATGCGGAAGTAAGGGAGATGCTGCACTATTATGGGCAGGATGAACATTATGAGACAGTAAAAGAGTGGTATGATGGATATCGGTTTGGCAATACAGATGTGTACTGTCCGTGGGATGTGATCAATTACTGTGCAGACCATAGGAAGAATCCTGCAATGCCGCCTCAGAATTACTGGCTGAACACAAGTGGGAATGATGTGATTTATCATTTTATCGACGGTCCTTTAAAACAGCAGAAAATGACCAAGACAGAACTGGAACAGCTTGTGGATGGCGGAACGGTCCAAAAGGAACTCAGTCAGGAATTAACATATAAAGAACTGTATTCTTCGGCGAATCATTTGTGGAGTGCACTTTTTATGACAGGGTATTTGACAAAGCACGGTGAGCCGGATGGAAAACGTTATAACCTTGCCATTCCGAACCGCGAGATCCGAAATATTATTACAGAACATATTTTAACCAGATTTCAGATGGATGTCGGAAAAGATGGTGAAATGGTAAATATGTTTTGTAATGCTTTAAAGGATGGGAAACCGGAATTGGTGGAAAAGGTATTGACGAGTTATATGGAAAAGACTATTAGTGTCCGGGATACTTTTGTGAAGAAACCGACGAAAGAAAATTTTTATCATGGTATGTTGCTTGGAATTTTGAGCTTTAAAGGTGACTGGACTGTAAAGTCCAATAAAGAGTCAGGAAATGGATTCAGTGACATTATGATAAGAATGGATGATTCTGATATTGGAATTATCATAGAAGTAAAATATGCAGAGAATAACGAAGAAGCAGAATGTCAGAAAGCGTTAAGGCAGATAGATGAAAAGCGTTATGCGACTGAACTAAAACAGGAAGGTATATCCAGAATTTTAAAATATGGCATTGTATGCAACCGAAAAAGATGTTATGTGATGTTGAATAATCACTAATTATATTTAAAGAAACAGGAGAAATAAAGAGTGGCAATCGATCAGAGTAAGATTCGTAATTTTTGTATTATCGCACATATCGATCACGGCAAATCAACTTTGGCGGATCGTATCATAGAGAGTACCGGAACACTCACAAGTCGTGAGATGCAGGCACAGGTGCTTGACAATATGGATTTGGAGAGAGAGCGTGGAATCACGATCAAATCTCAGGCAGTGCGTATTATTTATAAGGCGAAAGATGGGGAAGAATATATTTTCAACCTTATCGATACACCGGGACACGTTGATTTTAACTATGAGGTATCCAGAAGTCTGGCTGCCTGTGACGGTGCAATTTTAGTTGTGGATGCAGCGCAGGGTGTGGAAGCACAGACACTTGCCAATGTGTATCTGGCATTGGATCATGATTTGGATGTGATGCCGGTCATTAATAAGATTGATCTTCCAAGTGCGCAGCCGGATGAGGTCATTCAGGAGATTGAGGATGTGATCGGCATTGAGGCACATGACGCACCAAGGATTTCTGCCAAGACAGGACTTAATATCGATCAGGTGTTAGAGCAGATCGTTGAAAAAATCCCGGCACCGACCGGAGATCCGTCAGCACCTTTAAAAGCATTGATCTTCGATGCATTATATGATTCCTACAAGGGTGTCATTGTGTTCTGTCGTGTGAAAGAGGGAACCGTAAAAGTCGGGGACAAGATTAAAATGATGGCGACCGGAGCAATGGACGAAGTAACCGAGGTCGGTTATTTTGGCGCAGGTCAGTTCATTCCATGTGACGAATTATCCGCGGGCATGGTAGGTTATATCTGTGCCAGCATTAAAAATGTGAGAGATACCCGTGTGGGTGACACAGTGACCAACGCAGAACGTCCTTGCTCAGAGGCACTTCCGGGTTACAAGAAAGTAAATCCAATGGTTTACTGTGGCCTTTATCCGGCAGACAGTGCCAAATACCCGGATTTGAGAGATGCACTGGAAAAATTACAGATCAATGATGCATCTTTATATTTTGAGCCGGAGACATCATTGGCACTTGGCTTTGGATTCCGCTGTGGATTCCTTGGACTGCTTCACTTAGAGATTATCCAGGAGCGTTTGGAGCGAGAATTTAACCTTGATCTTGTCACGACGGCTCCGGGTGTTGTATACAAAGTGCATAAGACAAATGGTGAGGTTATTGATCTGACGAATCCGTCAAATCTGCCGGATCCGTCTGAGATTGAATATATGGAAGAACCGATTGTTTCCGCAGAGATCATGGTGACAAAAGATTATGTCGGTGCGATCATGACATTGTGCCAGGAGCGCCGTGGCGTCTATATCAGTATGGAGTATTTAGAGGAGACACGTGCACTCATCAAATACGATCTTCCGTTGAACGAGATCATTTACGATTTCTTTGACGCATTAAAATCGCGTTCCAGAGGTTATGCGTCTTTCGATTACGAGATGAAGGGATACGAACCGTCTGAACTTGTAAAACTCGATATCCTCATCAATAAAGAGCAGGTGGATGCCCTTTCCTTTATCGTATTCAAGGACAGTGCCTATGAGCGTGGAAGAAAAATGTGTGAGCGTTTGAAAGAGGAGATTCCAAGACATTTGTTTGAAATCCCGATTCAGGCGGCAGTCGGAGGAAAAGTCATTGCCAGAGAGACAGTCAAAGCGATGCGTAAAGATGTGCTTGCGAAGTGTTATGGCGGTGATATCTCCCGTAAGAAGAAGCTTCTGGAAAAACAGAAGGAAGGCAAGAAGCGCATGCGTCAGGTTGGTAATGTGGAGATTCCACAGGAAGCTTTCATGAGCGTACTGAAGTTAGATGAAGATTAATATCGGTTGAAAAGGGCAGACCTCACAGAGTGACTGTGAGGTCTGTTGTGTTATAGAGGTTTTTATGGAGAAGAAAGAACTGGAGTTATATATTCATATTCCATTTTGTGTGAAAAAGTGTGATTACTGTGATTTCCTTTCTTTTTCTGCAGACGAACAGACGCAGAGGTCCTATGTTGCTGCGCTGCAGAAAGAGCTGGTTTTTTATGGAGCTAAGTATAAGGGACGCCATATTACGACAATTTTTATCGGAGGGGGCACACCTTCCTGGCTGAGAGAAGAGTCTATGCAGGCGGTCATGGAAACTGTATATCAGAATTTTGCTGTGGATCGGGATGCGGAGATCACGATCGAGTGTAATCCGGGTACAGTTACGGAACACAAATTTGAAGTTTACCGTAAGATAGGGATCAACCGTCTTAGCATCGGACTGCAGTCAGCACATAATGACGAGTTGAAAATACTAGGCAGAATACATACTTACGAGCAGTTTCTAAAGACCTATGATATGGCACGGAAGCATGGATTTACGAATATTAACATTGATCTTATGAGTTCTCTGCCGGGACAGACACCGGATATTTTCTGTGATTCGCTGCATCGTGTATTGCAATTAAAACCAGAGCACATTTCGGCATATTCACTGATCATAGAAAAAGGTACGCCTTTTTATGATCTTTATAAATTTGATGCAGTTAAGCAGGAGGCGGGCATGCAGACGGAATCCCTTCCGACTGAGGAGGAGGAGTACCAGACGACAAAACTCACACAGCACATTTTAAAAGAGGCTGGTTATCACTGGTATGAGATTTCCAATTTTGCAAAGCCGGGATATGAGTGCAGACACAATATCGGTTACTGGAAACGTGTCGATTATCTTGGTGTGGGACTTGGTGCATCTTCGCTGATCGATAATGTACGGTATTCCAATACGAGGGATCTATACACGTATCTGTCAGAATGTGAAAATATTCACGATTGCTATATGCAGTATCCGGCAGAGGAGAGCGGCACAGATCATCTGGTGAGATCGGAAGACGGAAAATATAGTTTCGTTCCGGCAGTCAGCCTGCATGCGGCAGCCGAGCAGACTACGCGGAATGAGCAGATGGAGGAGTTTATGTTCCTTGGACTGCGCATGCGCGATGGATTTTACCGGGAAGAATTCACTCAGGCATTTGGAATCCCAATTGAAGCGGTTTATGGAGATGCATTAAATCATTTGCAGCAGGAGGAACTGCTCCTGAAACGTGAGGGCAGGATTTATCTGACGGACAAAGGCATGGATTTAAATAATTATGTGGTGGCACAGTTTATGTTGTAGAAAGTGCAGGAATCTGAGTGTGTTTTGGAACAGCGCAGCAAATTTTTTCAAATCACAATAAAAAACAAATATTCACACAAAGAACAATTCAAACCCTTCTGGTTTGTATTTATACTCAAAGTATCAAAAAGGTATAAATGCAAAGCAGGAGGGTTTTTTATGAGGTATGGGCATTTTGATAATGAACACAGAGAGTATGTGATTGAGAGAGTCGATCTTCCGACATCCTGGACGAATTATCTTGGGGTAGAGAATTTGGCTGTGGTTGTCAATCATACGGCAGGAGGATACTCTTTTTACAAGAGTCCGGAATATCACAGAATCACGCGTTTCCATGGAAACAGTGTTCCGATGGACAGACCGGGATATTATATTTACATACGTGACAATGAAGCAAAAGAGGACGGCATCAACGATTATTTCAGTATTTCCTGGCAGCCGGTCGCAAAAGATTTAGAGAAAGCAAAGTATCAGTGCCGTCACGGAATGTCTTATACTACATATGAGTGCGAGTACGACAATATCAAGGCTTCCCAGACTTTATTTGTCCCGATCGGGGATGATGTGGTGCTATGGGATGTCAGAGTGAAAAATGAAGGAGACAAAGCAAGGGATTTAAGCCTGTTCTCCTATCTGGAATTTTCGTTCCATTCGATCAACATTGATAACCAGAATTTCCAGATGAGTCTTTACTGCGCAGGAAGTTCTTACAAAGACGGCATCATTGAGGAAGATTTATTCTATGAGCCGGACGGATATCAGTATTTTACTGCGAACTTCGAACCGGATGGTTTTGACTGTATGCGCGATAAGTTCCTAGTCATAGACCAGATTTTTTATCTGAAGAAAAATTTTATTATGGAGTACTTTTAAGAAGTTGGAAGTTTATAAGCGAGTTGGAAAAAGGATACCTTTTTGAAAAAAGGCGTCCTTTTTTTTGTGGCGATTCACGTTATGCTGGAAGATGCAGGGAGGGAGAAGATCATGAAAAAGAGATATTGTGAGAGGTTTCTGTTTGTATTTGGGGCAGTATGCATGCTCATGACAGGGTGTGGAACGAGGGAAAGTAGTAAAATGGATACAAAAGATATGACGATCAGGGATGCAGATTTCCATACAGAATTATTTGGTGATAACACCTATATTTTTTCGCCGGAGGATGAACCGGAAAAGGTAGCAGGAATATTGGACCAGATCTATGAAAAGCAGGAAGCAAACCAGTTTGGGAATGAACGGTATGCCATTTATTTTATGCCGGGAGAGTATGACGAATCAATAGAGTCAAATGTTGGATTTTACACACAGGTGGCAGGACTTGGAGAACTTCCGACAGACACAAAACTTGAGAGTTTACAGTGCAATGCAAGGTGGCTTTCGGATGATCCGTCGAATCATAATGCGTGCTGTAATTTCTGGCGCGGCGTGGAAAATATCGAGTTAAAAACAAACACCGTATGGGCGGTCTCGCAGGCAACCTTTATGCGGAGAGTGCAGGTTGACGGTGCATTGTTTTTGCATGATGACTACGGATGGTGCAGTGGCGGATTTCTCGCAGATTCCAATACGGATCTTATGACAGATTCCGGTTCACAGCAGCAGTGGCTGTCGAGAAACTGTAATTGGAAAGCATGGATGGGTGCCAACTGGAATATGGTTTTTGTCGGCACTAAGGAGGGAAAGAACCCACAGGGAACATGGCCGGTCGTTCCGTATACCGCGGTTGAAAAGACAGAGGTTATGCAGGAAAAGCCGTTTCTGATATATGATGACGAAGCCGGCTATATGGTTTATGTACCAAAAGAGCGTGAAAATGCCACAGGTGTTTCATGGGAAAATGGCAGTGAGGGAGAAAAAATCCCAATCGAACAGTTTTACGTTGCAAAACCGGAAAAAGATACGGCAGAGACGATGAATCAGGCATTGGAAGAAGGAAAAAATCTGCTTCTCACACCGGGGATTTATGACCTTACAGAACCGATTGTTGTAAACCGCGCGGATACAATCGTGCTTGGCATGGGACTTGCAACCCTGCGCGCTGCAAACAGAACAGCATGTATGGAAACCGGAGATGTGCAGGGACTCATCATAGCAGGACTTTTGTTTGATTCCGGGGAAACAAAATCAGACAATCTTTTAGTTGTTGGAACAGAAAAGGAAGCGAGTGGGGATGCAGAAAAAAATAATTATCTGAGCAATCTGTTTTTCCGTGTCGGAGGAACGGACACAGAGAAGCCGGTCAGTGTGAAGTGCTGTGCTACGATCAACAGCGACCATGTGATTGGCGATAATTTCTGGGTATGGCGTGCAGACCACGGCGATCACGTGGCATGGGATGAAAACGAGGCAGAAAACGGTATCATCATCAATGGGGATGATGTGACGATGTATGCGCTTATGGTGGAACATTTCAAACAGTATCAGACGATCTGGAATGGAAATCGCGGAAAAGTGTATATGTACCAGAGTGAGATTCCGTATGATGTTCCTGCGCAGGAAGTGTGGGTGAGTCATGAGGGACAGAAGAATGGATACGCTTCTTTTTATGTGGATGATGCTGTGGATGCGTTTGAAGCATGGGGACTTGGCGTTTATCTGTATAACCGGGATGCAGCCGTGGAACTTAATACAGCAATGGAAGTACCGGACAGGGAGGGCGTGAAAGTTCATAATATCTGTACGGTAATGCTGACCGGCTATCCGGGCATGAACCATATTATCAATGAATCGGGAGATTCTGTGACATATGCCGGGCAGCGGAATGTCATCTGTGAATATGAGAATGGAGTAGTGCGGTAAGATATAAAAAAGGATACCTTTTTGAAAAAGGGTATCCTTTTTTTATGCCTTGCTTTTTTTAAAATAACAGTAAAGAGTCAGAAGGTCTAAAAAATTATGACACAGCAAAATAGGAAGGACAGGGGCAGAATGAACGGATATCAGTTTGAAGATACACAGGGAACATTCCATTTGGAAAAAGCAGAAAATATCAGCTATCTTTATTTTCCAATCGCAGGGGAAGCAGGATTGAAAAGTTCTTTTACGCCGAATCTCGGCGGTGATGCGAAGATCGATCAGAATACATTTTTATTAGAGCCGGTAAGTGCGGAAAATCTGGTGAATAACCGAAACAGCAGAAACTTCTGGTGCCATGTGAAAGGAATCGGAAGCTGGTCTGTGACAGGAAATTCGGCAGAAGAGATAAGCAAAAAATTCACAGAGCTTCAGGACGACAGTGAGGTCACAGCCGGATTCATGTGGCAGAAAACCACGAGATCGTCAAAAAAATATCAATTAAAAGGGGAAGTAGTTTCTTTTATCCCGGTAGATAAAAATGTTGAGATTTTAATGGTAACAATTACCAACACAGGGCGCATGGCGCAGACAGTGACACCGACAGCAGCCATTCCGCTTTATGGAAGAAGTGCAGATAATATCCGGGATCACAGGCATGTGACATCCTTGTTACATAGAATCGAGACAACCGATACAGGAGTTTTGGTCACACCGACCTTATCCTTTGATGAGAGAGGACATCAGATCAATCATGAGATCTATTATTGCGTAGGCTGGACGGAAGCAGGAGAGAAATCGGAAGACTTCTATCCGACGGCGGAAGATTTTGTCGGAGAAGGTGGTAACTTTGAGAGACCTTATGCAGTGGTGAAAAATGCAAAAGGTGTAACAGCAGAAACCAAGATAGAGGGCTTAGAAGCGGTCGGCGGTCTGCATTTTGCGGAAGTTACATTAGAACCGGAAGAAGAAAAGACATATCTGATCTTTACCGGGATCACGGAGAATGAGCAGGAAATCAAAAAAATTTCTAAGGAATATACGACCAAAGAAAAGGTATGTGAGGAATTTGAAAAAACAAAAGCGTACTGGCAGGAAAAAGTAAATGTTTTCTATCAGACCGGAGATCCGGATTTCAACCAGTTTATGCACTGGGTAAGTTTTCAGCCAATTTTACGACGGATTTATGGATGTTCTTTTCTTCCGCATCATGACTATGGCAAGGGAGGCAGAGGCTGGCGTGATCTCTGGCAGGACTGTCTGGCACTTTTAATTATGAATCCGGGTGGCGTGAGACAAATGCTGTTAGACAACTTTGCCGGTGTCCGTGTGGACGGAAGCAATGCGACGATCATCGGAAGCAGACAGGGAGAATTTGTTGCAGACCGGAACAATATCACAAGAGTGTGGATGGATCATGGCGTGTGGCCACTTATCACGACAAAGTTTTATATCGATCAGACCGGAGATATCAGGTTATTAGAAAAAGAGGCACCATACTTCAAAGACAAACAGATTGCAAGAGGCACCAAAACAGATACACTCTGGGAGGAATCCTACGGCTGCTGGCAGAAGAACAGAAGCGGAATCCGGGAAGAAGGAACGATTTTAGAGCATCTGCTTTTGCAGAATCTGACCGCCTTCTATGAAGTGGGGGAGCACAATAACATAAGACTGCGCGGGGCGGACTGGAACGATGCCCTAGATATGGCTTCTGAGAAGGGAGAGAGCGTTGCTTTTTCCAATGCTTATGCAGGAAATCTTGCAGATCTTGCGGAATTGTTGGAAGCATATCAGAAAACGACAGGGAAAGAAACCGTGTCACTTTTGGCAGAGATTGTGATCCTGCTGGAAGATCATCAAAAGCTTTATGAATCTGTTTCAAAAAAGGCAGAAGTGTTAGCAGAATATCTGCATACCTGTGAACATGATACGAGCGGAGAAAAGGTGGAGATATCCATTGAAAAACTGATCGAAAATCTGCGTCACAAATCCGAATGGCTGATGAAGCACATCCGGGAAAATGAGTGGGTAAAAGACAGTGAGAACAATGGCTGGTTTAATGGTTACTACGATAATCACGGACGCAGAGTAGAAGGTGAGATGAAATCCGGTGTCCGCATGATGTTGACAGGTCAGGTATTTTCCATTATGGCAGGAACAGCGACGAATGAGCAGATCAGACAGATCACAAAGAGCGCTGACCGTTACCTGTATGACGAAAATGTGGGCGGCTATCGTCTGAATACAGATTTCGGGGAAGTAAAGACTGATCTTGGAAGAATGTTCGGATTTTCTTATGGGGATAAGGAAAACGGCGCGGTCTTTTCCCACATGGCAGTGATGTATGCGAACGCACTTTATAAGCGTGGATTTGCAAAGGAAGGGTATAAAGCTTTGCAAGCACTTTACAGACAGTCAGTAAACTTTGAAGTAAGCCGCATTTATCCTGGAATCCCGGAATATTTTAACGGCAGGGGACGCGGCATGTATCACTACCTCACAGGTGCAGCAAGCTGGTATATGTTAACGGTCATCACAGAAATGTTTGGTGTGCGGGGAAAAATCGGAGATCTGATCTTAGAGCCAAAGCTTTTAAAGGAACAGTTTGACGAGGAGAAAAAAGCGTCACTCTCACTACAGTTTGCAGGAAGAAACTGGAACATCATCTATCATAACCCGACTGGAAAAGAATATGGAACCTATCACATAACAGGCGTTTTGGTAGACGGAACTGAGGCAGAACTTTTCAAAAATGAGTCAGCAGTGATCCAAAAGAGCATGATTGAACAGCTTTCGATTGGAGAGACACATCAGATCGAAGTAGTTCTTGCTTAGAGAAAGTGGTTCTGTATCAGAAGACATCATAAAGAATGGAATGGAGAAAAATATGGCAGAGGAAAAATTTTTAATCGAAAATTATGGAAAAAAGAGTACATTCGCAAGCTTTCTTCCAGGTATTTCCGGAGAGAAGGGAATCCCAATCTGGTGCTATTATGTAAACCGAGGACAGTGTGTGGTCAGTTTTGGCGTGGATAATAAAGATCATTCGATCATGGAATTTTATCCGGCACATCAGGCTTACCAGAACGTGAAGACCACAGGTTTCCGCACATTTGTGAAAAAAGACGGCAGCGTGACAGAACTTTTTTCAGATGAGAATCAGGTACACCGTATGTCAATTGCGATGAATGGACTGGAAATCGAAGAAGAAAATGAAAGTCTTGGAATCACGGCAAAGATCACATACTTTACACTTCCGGGAGAGAAGATCGGCGCATTAGTGCGTAAGGTAGAACTTACGAATACAGATGGAACCACTGCGGACATAGAAGTGTTAGACGGTATGCCGGCGCTGATCCCATATGGGGTAGGAATTGACAGCTTAAAAAATATGTGCCAGACCGCCAAAGCATGGATGCAGGTGGAGGATGTGAAAGAAAAGCGCCCGTATTTCAGAGTGAGGGCGAGTATGGCAGATACGGCCGCAGTAACAAAGGTAGAGGGCGGCAATTTTTCAATCAGTTGTCTTGCAGACGGAAAAAGATTACAGCCGGTTATTGATCCGACCGTTATATTTTCCTATGACACTTCCTTACAAAAGCCGGTCGGATTCGAGCAGCAGTCACTGAAAGAACTGTTGCAAAAAGAGCAGATCACAATGAATCAGATGCCATGCAGCTTCTATGGAGTGGAAGCTAAACTGGCTGCAAATGAGTCCATAAGCTTTTATGAAGTGATCGGACAGGTGGAGAAAAAAGAACTGCTAAAGGAATATGCAGACAAAAAACTGGACGCTTCTTATTTTCAGGCGAAAGCAAAAGAGGCAGAAAAATTAGCAGAGCAGCTTTGCAGTGGAATCACGACAGAGACAGCATCGAAAGATTTTGATGCATATTGCAAGTATACATACATGGATAATGTGTTGCGAGGCGGCTATCCGATCCGCCTTGGAAATCATAAGATCTTTTACGTGTATTCCAGAAAACATGGCGATCTTGAGCGTGATTACAACTACTTTTCCATGCTGCCAGAGTTTTATTCGCAGGGAAACGGCAATTTCAGGGATGTAAACCAGAACCGCAGATGTGACACTTTTTTTGCTCCTTTTGTGGGACGTGAGAATATCAAAGAATTTTACAGTCTGATCCAGTTAGACGGCTACAATCCGCTCGGTGTGGAAAAACTCACCTATCAGGTGGCGGAAGAAAAGGCAGAAAGCCTGTTGTCACTGCATGAAAATCTGTTTCAGACAAAACAGGAGAAGCAGGAACTTGGCGAGCTTATCAAAAAGCCATTTACACCGGGTACCTTATACCGGAAGTTAGAAGAAAAAATCGGCGAGAAAGAAACCAAAAATCTGTTTTTCCAGATCATTGATCAGGCAGACGGATTGGTGAATGGCAATTTCCTCGAAGGTTACTGGAGCGACCATTGGACGTATAACCTTGATCTTGTGGAAGACTATCTGGAAGTGTTCCCGGAAAAGGAGAAGGAATTATTGTATGAGAGAGATTACACGACATTCCTCTCACAGGTCAATATCAATCCGAGACGCAGACGTTATGCGGAAACGGAAAACGGTTTGCGGCAATATCATGCGTTAGATGAGAAAAGCCGCAGAAACACAGAGGAAAAACTGGTGCGCGAGTCAAACCAGACCGGAAAAGTGTTAAAAATGACTTTATTGGAAAAACTGGTATTGCTCTGTGCCACAAAGTTTGCAGCATTGGATTCTTATGGCATGGGTATTGAGATGGAAGGTGGAAAACCGGGCTGGTATGATGCGTTAAATGGTATGCCGGGAATGTTCGGTTCTTCCATGGCAGAGACCTATGAACTTGCCAGAATGTTCGAATTTACGATCAGCGCATTAAAACGCTATCCGGGAGAACTCGAACTGATCGAGGAATTTGCTGATTTCTTACAGCAGCTTGACCTGATCAATGCGAGTGAAAAAGATGCGGTCATGTTCTGTAAAAAACAGGGATTCCAGTCAGCAGAAGAGATCAAAAGAGAGGGCGAGATCCTTTCTTTCTGGAATCAGATCAATGATGCAAAAGAGGCTTACCGCAAAAAAGTATTCGAAGGAATTACCGGCATTAAATGTCTTGTTTCCACAGAAAAGGTTGTGAAGATTTTAACGGAATTGGCAGAGACAGTATCCTGTGGTATTGAAAAAGCCTGCATATTGGGAAATGGTATCTGCCCGACGTATTTTACCTATGAAGTTTCAGAATATAAGAAGGTAAAAGACGGCTATGAACCGCTGAAATTTTCCGTACAGGAAGTGCCGTATTTTCTGGAGGGACCAGTTCGTTATCTCAAATTAAAGACCACAAAAGAGAAAAAAGCAAAACTGTATGAGCAGGTGAGACACAGTGATCTGTATGATGAAAAACTGTCTATGTATAAAGTCAATGCTTCGCTGCAGGATGCTTCGTTTGAACTTGGAAGGGCGAGAGCATTTACACCGGGCTGGCTGGAAAATGAGTCTATCTGGCTTCATATGGAATACAAATATCTGTTAGAGCTGATCAGAAATGGGATGTATGAGGTATTTTTTGAAGATTTTCACAAAGCAGCCATTCCATTTTTAGATAAAGAAGTGTACGGAAGAAGTATTTATGAAAATTCTTCTTTCATTGCAAGCAGCAAAAATCCAAACAAAGCATACCACGGCAAAGGTTTTGTGGCGCGCTTAAGTGGTTCGACGATCGAGTTTATCAGTATGTGGAAACAGATGATGTACGGCAGCCATATTTTATCCATGAAAAATGGGGAACTGTATTTTACACCACAGCCGGCAGTTCCGGCATATCTGATCCCGGAGAATGGAAAAGTATCTGCCATGTTATTTGGAAAGACAAAAGTAACTTATCAGTTTGCAGATGTCGCCGATTACATTCCGGGGCGTTATGAGATCACGTCCATGAAGTTTACTTATGAGAATGGAAGTGTTGCAAATGTGAACACCGCGATCGCCGGAGAAAAAATTGCAAGGGATATCCGGGACGGACTCGTGACATCCATTGAGATCGATATCCGTTAGCAGACAAAAAAGGGAGTATTTTTATATAAGAAAAATAGGCAATATTCATAACCTGAAATTGAGTTTTTCAATTGTCTAATAAACAACAGGAGGTATCAGATGAAAATTATCACAACAGACTATGAAAACAAGAAATTCTGGGAGAAGACAGCTATGAAAAGAGACTGACTTACTATTATATTGGTCATTTCAGCCGCTATATCAAGGAAGAAGCGGTAAAAATCGGCACTTCCCGCTATACAGACGGACTGGAAGTCACTGCATTTTTAAATCCGGACGGAGAGCGCGTGGCAATTTTATTGAACAAGTCTGAAAAAGAAATTCCGTACACGCTGCGTGAAATGGCAAAAGACGCAGGATATCAGGGCACGGAAGGTGTTTTGGCACCTCACAGCATCCAGACAGTTCTTTATTAAAAAAAGAACACCTAAAAAAAAGACACCATTTTAAAATTTGGTACATTTTTACAAGAGGAGAATCCTCTTATAATTCAATTATCAACAAACAACAAACGTTGTTATATACAAGGAGGCTAAATCCTCTCCTCACATGGAGTTCGGATTTTTGCTTCGCAAAAACAAGGAGGATGTATTTATGAACTGGAAAAAAGTAGTATCAGTATTGCTCGTCAGTGCCATGACATTATCCATGGCAGCATGTGGGGACACCGCAAGCACAAGTGACAGTGCAGCAGGAACAGAGAGCAAAGCAGAGGCATCTAGCGATGACAAACTGGTTGTATGGACATTGTCAAATGACTTAATTGACTTTGGGGACAAGTTCCAGGAAGCAACCGGAGTGGAAGTTGACACAGTCGTAATTGAACCAGCTGATTATCCAACAAAAGTTCAGACAGCATTACTTGCTGGAGAGAAAGAACCGGATATCATCGTTGGTGAGCCAAAGATGTTAGATGATTTCTTTGACGCAGGTTTCTTCGAAGATTTGAACCAGGCACCATACAATGCACAGGATTATGCAGATCAGATCGTTGATTATGTATGGCAGGTGGGACAGGATGCTGACGGTATCCAGAGAGCAATCTCTTACCAGATCACACCAGCAGGTATATACTATAGAAGAGATATCGCAAAAGAAGTATTTGGAACAGATGATCCTGACGAAGTTGGAAAATTATTCAAAGATTATCCTACAATCTTAGAGACAGCCCAGACATTAAAAGACGCTGGATACAGAATCTTCTCTTCTGATGCAGAGATGAACGTATTCTCCGGTGACAGTGCATGGGTAGTAGATGGAACATTAAATGTAGACCAGTCCAGAATTGATTATATGGATCTTTGTGTTGACTTATATCAGAATGATTTAACAGCATATGCAAACCAGTGGTCAACACCTTGGTATCAGGCTATGGCTGGCGAGGTACCTGTCTTAACAGCAGATATCCAGTCTTATGCAGATGATTCTGTTAACGTATGGGATGCAGAACAGTTCGCAGAAGCAACTGAAGGACTTGACACAACAACAGTATTCGCATTTGGTCTTCCTTCCTGGGGCGTACTTACAATGAGAGATAACGTAGGTGAGACTTCCGGATTATGGGGCGTTTGCTCTGGACCAGCAGCAGGATTTGACGGTGGTACATATATTGGTATTTCTTCCCAGTCTGAAAGAAAAGACACTGCATGGGAATTCGTAAAATTCTGTACATTAAATGAAGACACAGCTGACTGGTGGATCGATTACTCACAGGGGGATACAGTTTCCTTAAAATCAGCTCTTGAGAAACACAAAGATGATGAGAACCAGATTTATGGTGGTGAGAAATTATACCAGTTCTGGTTAGATCAGGCACAGTACATTGATACTTCCAAAGTAACAAGATACGACAAAGGTATCGGCGATGCCTGGGGAAATGCAGTCTCCGCAGTTAAAACTGGTGAGAAGACAAAGGACGAGGCAATCTCTGATTTCTACGATACAATTGAAGCAACTTATCCAGAAATTACAGTAAATCGATAAGAAGCATATTCGTTCTGTAAGAGATGTGAAACTCATTGTCAGAGTAGAGTAAATTGTGAGGAATTGACAAAAGCTTGTTTTGTTAATTTCTCACAATATTTAAAAGCTGAATCAGAGTTTCACAATTACCTGTAAGAACGAACAAGGAAGAAGGAGAATGGCAGAATATGGGAAAGAATAAAAATGGTTTGAAAAAATATGATAACGTGGGATATCTCTTTGTTTTACCATTTGTTATTGTATTTTGTATTTTTAGTGTTTATCCGGTATTAAGAACCTTATATTTCAGTTTTACAAACGCCAAGATCGCAGGAGTCGGCGTGACATCCTGGGTCTGGTTTGATAATTACAAGCGTGTACTCACAGATAAATTTTTCTGGAGAGCGCTTTGGAACACCGTAAGGATCTGGGGGGTAAATATCGTGTTACAGCTTGGACTTGCATTTTTACTTACAATTGTATTCAGTGATATCAAATACAAAATCAAGGGACTTGGAGTTTTCCGTGTTATTTATTACTTACCGAACTTAATCGCAGCAACATCTGTTGCATTTTTATTTCAGACATTATTAGATTGGCGTTATGGAACGTTTAATCAGATTATTGCATCTATCTATCGGTTATTTGGAGCAAGCTACAATCCGATTGACTGGCTTGGTTCTTCCGCTACAGCAGGAGTTACCATTGCAGTGATCAGTTCCTGGATGTGGTTTGGAAATTCCTTTATCATGTTAATGGCTGGTGTGCAGGGAATCTCAAAAGATTATTTTGAAGCAGCAGCAATTGACGGAGCCGGAAGATGGACCGTATTTGGAAAAATCACATTACCATTATTAAGACCAATGTTACTCTATGTAGCGATCACATCATTGATCGGTGGTTTACAGATGTTCGACCTGCCATATTTGATGTCAAATCCTGCTGGAGCATCTTATAACTCCGTATACACAGTGGTAATGTATCTCTATAAATTTGGATTTACAACAGGAACAACCCAGACAGGTTATGCATCTGCAATTGCCTATGTATTATTCCTTATCATCTTAGCAGTCTCTGTGATCCAGTTGAAAGTGTTTAACGGAGACGAAGAAAAAGCTGCATCCCGCCGTGCTAAAAAGCGGGCTGCTAAAAGCAAATAAGGAGGAACATTATGAACGGCGTTGGATATAAAGTCAAAAAAACAATTTTATACATATTACTGATCCTGCTTGGTGTCATCTGTATGCTTCCATTCCTGCTTATGATGGTGAATGCGACACGAAGCGGTGCAGAGATCATGAAATCATTTACACTGATCCCAAGTACACATTTAAAAGATAACTGGGATACCGTATTTAAATATTTCAATCTGTTCTTAGGTATGTGGAACAGTTTGAAAGTAGCAATTCCGTCAACTCTGCTCTGTGCATATTTCTCAGCGATGACAGCATATGCACTGGCAATGTACAAATTCAAAGGAAATAAAGTATTATTCATGACAATCTTAATTTTCATGATGATACCGGGACAGCTTGGACTAATCGGTTTCTACAATTTATGTACAAAACTGCATCTGGTAAACTCCTACATTCCTCTGATTATTCCGGCAATTGCGTCACCGGGAACGGTGTTCTTCTTAAGACAGTATGTACTTTCTGTTATGCCGCCTTCCCTGATCGAGGCAGCCAGAATTGACGGAGCAAGCGAGTTATATACATTCCACAGAATTGCAATCCCAATCATGTCACCTGGAATTGCAACCATGAGTATCATGGGATTCATCGGTGGATGGAATGCATACCTGTTACCTATGATCATTTTAAATAAAAACGAGAAGTTTACTTTGCCGGTTATGATGGCAACCTTAAAATCTTCGACCGATATTACCGCAAATCAGGGTGCGATTTACCTCGCAGTTGCAATTTCGGTTATTCCGATTTTACTTGTATTTGCATTCTTCTCAAAATACATCATCAGCAGTATTTCCGCAGGTGCTGTAAAAGAATGATCATAGTACATAACATAACCTTTACCATATTCTTCTCTAAATAGATATAGGCAGAAACGCTACTCAAAAAAATTGGGTAGCGCTTTTGCGCGTTTAAGTTTCATTGCGGAAAAAGGGGAAAAATGGTATGATAAAAAGTAGTTGGAATGAGAAAAAAAGGGGAAGTTTTTATGGTTATGGATAGAATCAGAAAAATGCTTGCAGGTGTTTTAATAATGACACTCGTAGTTGGTATGACGGCCTGTGAAAGTAAACAGGAAGGACAGGTTACAGACGCATCCACAGAGGCAGAAGAAAGTACACAGAGTGATAAAGATTCCCCTGCGTGGAAAACGTATGCGAAAGAACCAGTCACGTTAGACTGGTATGTCAATTATTCGTGGTTTGCAACACCGTGGGGAGAAAATGCAGTCTCAAAAAAGATCACCGAGGAGACGGGAGTGAACATCAATTTTATTACGCCGATCGGAAATGAGACAGAAAAACTGAACGCACTGATCGCATCGGATTCCCTGCCGGATCTGATCACATTAGGTTATTGGGAACCGCAGGTGAAGGAAATGATCGAAGGCAATATGGTCTATGCATTGAATGAACTTGCAGATGATTATGATGCTTATTTCTGGCAGGTCACAGACGCAGATATTGTGAACTGGTATACAGTGGATGATGGCAATATCTACGGATATCCGTGTTCTACGATCACACCAAAACAGTTAGAAGAACATGACGATATCACTTCCAATCAGACGTTTCTTGTGCGCAAAGATATTTATGAAGCGATCGGAAGCCCGGATATGACAACGACCGAGGGCTTTAAAGCAGCAGTGGAAAAAGAGGCAGAGATGTTCCCGGAAGTAGACGGAGAAAAAATAATCCCGGTGGGAGCACATATTTTTGACAATCAGGGAAATGTTTCCTTTGACAAATATTTAATGAACTTTCTGGCAATCCCGTGGGAAAAAGACGGCAAATACTATGACCGCTATACAGACGCAGAATATGTGAAATGGTTAAAAATGTTCCGGGAACTTGGTGAGGAAGGACTGCTTGCCAATGACATCTTTGTGGATACAAGAACACAGATGGAGGAAAAACTGGCACAGGGAAGATATTTCTGTATGCTGTATCAGTACAGTGATATGCTCTCCCAGCAGAAAGCGCTGTATGAGAAAAATCCGGACAGTATTTATATGGCGGTGGAGGGACCGAGAAATTCTGCGGGCGATGATCCGACACTGCCGATCAGTACAATGAACGGCTGGACGCTTACGTTTGTATCCAAAAACTGTAAAAATCCGGAGCGTGCGATCGCATTTATCGATTATATGTTAAGTGAACATGGTCAGATGCTAGTCTACCTCGGAGTTGAGGGTGTGACGTATGATATGGTTGACGGAAAGCCGGTGTTAAAGGAGGAGGTCAGTGAAATCTTAAATTCCGACCGGGAGACTTATGACAGACTTTACGGTGCGGATGATGCTTACTGGATGTTTCAGAATAATGTAATGCAGTTACAGTGGAAGCAGAAGCCGAGTCCTGCAACGGCGCAGCTTATTGAGTGGGTGAGCAAATACACGGTCTATAATGGTCAGTATGATGTGGCTCCTTCCATGAACCCGGATATAGCAGCACTGGATGACAAATGCACAAAACTGTGGAGCGAGACGCTTCCAAAACTGTTGCTTGCACCGGATGAGGCGCGGTTTGACGAGCTTTTTCAGGAGTTTGTGGAAAGAAGAGACGCCATGGGCTATCAGGAGGTTTTGAAAGAGAAAACAACACTTATGAACGCTGCAAAAGAAAAAATGGGAATGAACGAATGAAAAAGATAAAAGAGCTTTTTTTGAATACAAAGTTAAACATCAAATTTACCAGTATGATCATTCTGTTTATGGTGATTCCCATAGGGATTTTCGCAGCTGTTTTGTTTTATGTAATGGAACAGAATGTTGTGAAGGAAAATATGGACTACATGGATTATACCATGCAGAGAAATCAGGACGGTATTAAAACAAAGATTGATTCCATTAATATGTCGACGCAGTTTTTCCTGAGTGATGATGCGATGCTTCAGATGTTGAATGCAGCTGCTGTGGGAAAAGAAATTTCGACAACAGACTGGCTGGATTTTAAAAACAGCGAAGTGTCAGCCTTAGAACGGTTAGTGAACAATAACCCACTGCTGTATGGCGTCCGTGTTTACGCAGTCAATGACAACGTGCAGGAGATGATGCCGATTTTATATAATGCATCCCGCATGAAAAAGCAGGAGTGGGCGGAGCAGGACTCGTATGTCGGCTGGAATTTTGATTATAACGACAATCTTTTCCCTGCCTATACGATGAATCAGAACCGGAAGATCATTTCGCTTGTCACGCCGATCCTTGACAGTGACAATGGAAAAATCGGTGTGATCGAATCTGCCATGACAATGGAGAATATGTTTCCAAGTCTGTATGAGGGAATAGAGGACGAGTGGAGTTTTTTCTATTCGGATGCCGGAGAAACTTATTTTGGAGAGGAAGAACAGGCGGAATCGCAGGCATTATTGAATGATATTTTAAAGCAGTGCCCGGATGAGGAAGGTATCCAGACGATTTACCAGAAATTAGACAAAAGGAACCTTGTTCTTTCCTATATGCCGGTGCGGGAGCTTTCCGGCACGCTGATCTGTGTGAAAGACATCACAAAAAATGTGCACAACGTATACTTTATGCGTGATGTGTTTGTAGCGGTCATGCTCGCCTTTTTCGTGTTACTTGCATTTGTGATCAACCGGATCGTGGAACATCTGTTAAAACAGTTTTACGAGATCTTAAAATCAATCCGTAAAGTGCAGAAGGGCGATTTAGATGTTGTGATCGAAAACTGCGGCAAGGATGAAATGGGGGAACTTGGAACACAGATCAATAAAATGCTTGAGCGTATCAAGGAACTCATGGAAGATAATTTAAACCGTGAGATGCTTGCAAAAAACTCAGAGATCCGTGCGTTGCAGAATCAGATTAATGCACATTTTATTTATAATGTGTTAGAATCCATTAAGATGATGGCTGAGATCGATGAGGAATACGCCATTTCGGATGCTGTGACAGCCCTTGGAAAACTGCTTCGCTACAGTATGAAGTGGGTATCCGGGAATGTGTTTGTGGAGCAGGAGTTAGAGTATATCAAAAACTATATGGCATTGATCAATCTGCGGTTCGATTATGAGATTTATCTGTCGCTGAATCTGCCGGAACTGGTATTAAAACAGGAAATTCCGAAAATGTCATTGCAGCCGATCGTGGAAAACGCGATCTATCATGGCATTGAGCAGATGGCAGAGGATACTAATATTTACATCAAAGGTATTTTAGACGGGGATGATTGTGTGATCGAGATCACGGATGCCGGAAAAGGAATGTCCGAAGAGGAAGTGGAAAGACTTCGGTTAAAGATCGCCGGAAAAATTGATTCTGGTGGTGGCTCCGGCAATGGAATCGGTCTTAAGAATGTGCAGGATCGTATCCACATTGCGTTTGGGGAGCAGTATGGAATCGAGATCGCATCAAAGCTAGGATGCTATACAAAAATTATGGTCAGAATCCCAATCACGCACAGAAGCCAGACAGACAGCGAATTAGAGACGGCAGAGGCAGAAAAGATTTGAGAAAAATTGTAAGAAAAGAGAAGAATTAGACGAGGTTTAAGAAGTTATGAAGACAGTTTTGATCGTTGAAGATGAGAAAATGATCCGTCAGGGAATCAAAACAATGATTATGCGAAGTGGTGTACCGATCGAGGTCATTATGGAGTGCAACAATGGAGAGACTGCGCTTGAAATCATAAAAGAGCAGGAGATCGACGTGATGTTTACCGACATCCGTATGCCGAAAATGGACGGCATCGAACTGGTTCAGAAAATGCAAAGCTGTGAGCATATTCCGCTTACAGTGGCGATCAGTGGTTATGATGATTTTTCCTATGCAGTGGAAATGTTGAGAAACGGCGTGCGGGAGTATATTTTAAAGCCGATCGAGCGGGAAAAAATCACGGAAATTCTGAAAAAACTGAATGCAGAGATTGAAAGCCACAAAGAAAAAGAGGAAAACAATCAGAAGATTGGCTATCAGCAGATGCGTCATCTCATGCTTTCCGGGGAACTGACCGAGGAGGAGCAGCGGACGATCGAAAGACAGTATGCAGATCATTTTTATACCGGAAATTATTATGTCTGCTGTCAGAACCAGATGCGGAGAGAGGAACTGTCCGAGGACAACTATATTTTCATGAAGAACATGAACGGCGACGATATTTTCATCGTACCGGCAGAAAATCTAGCTTTTTTATTGAAAAATGAGTTACAGGACGGTTACGTTGGAATCAGTGATGTGCACTGTGGATTACAGAGTATCCGTCAGGCGTACATAGAAGCGGCTGCGATGCGGAAAAAAGCATTTGTCCGCAATAAAGTGGAAGTGCAGTATGGCGCATTTCAGGAGAAAATCCCGGAAGGTCTGATCGCAGAGGCAGCGAAACTGACGGATGAAACTGCCAGAATCCAGCGTGTGCAGCTGATTGGAACAGATCATACCGAGGAACTGGAAAAGAGTTTTTATCAGTTCTTTTACGAAGTGAAAAATGGAAGAATCGACGAGAAAATGTTTGAAAGCTGTATGCAGGATTTCTTTGCAGAAGTTGAGAAAACATATCAGAATGCATTGGAATCAGAGGGGGAACTCTTATCAGAATGTAAGAAAATCTGGAGTGGGAACTGCATTGATACCTATGAGGAACAGGTAATGGAATTTGTGCTGCATTTGCATGAGAAGATCAACAGTACTTATGACCAGAACAAGAATGTGCAGAAGATGAAGCTTGCAGTGGAGTACATCGAGGAAAACTATGCAAAAGATCTGAATATGGCGGTTGTCTCAAATTATATTTCCATGAATTATTCGCTGTTTTCCTATTCGTTCAAGCAGTATACAGGAAGTAATTTTGTGAATTATCTGAAAGATATCCGCATGAAAGAGGCAAAAAAACTCCTGACTGAAACCGATATGAAGATCGTCGAGATCAGTCAGGAAGTCGGGTATGACAATGAAAAACATTTTATGAAAATTTTTAAAGCTACCTGTGGGGTATCTCCGACCGAGTACCGTCACAATACTTATCTGTCTAAATCCTGATGAAAAATCTCTTTTTGTTGATACATCTGTTCATCAGCCATAGAAAATAAGGCCTTGATGTCTTCCTTAGTCAGGGAAGAACCGGGAGCGGACTGGGCGTAACCACCGCTTGCGGAGATTGTATATTCTTTGTGGCTCAATTTATTATAATTATCCAAGTACTTATAGACGCGGGTGAGAAGTTCATCTGCGTCTTCTTTTGTGTAATCCATTGCAAGCAGGTAAAATTCATCGCCGCTGAACCTTGCGCAGATATCGGTTGGGCGGGTGACGCTCGATAACGCATGTCCGATCACCTGAATCGCAAAGTCACCTTCATTGTGACCGTAGTGGTCGTTAATGTATTTCAGGTGGTTCAGATCAAAGAGGAAGCAGGTGACGATACTCTTTTTTTCTGCAGCTTCGGATAAAAGAATCGCCTCATGGTGCAGATAGCCGTGTTTGTTGTAAAGTCCGGTCAGTGCGTCCTTCGTGTAAATGTCCTCTAAGTGGGAGACAAGCAGGGAAGTACGCTTTGCATTACTTAACCGTTTTAATAACTGACGGATATTCATAAACCAGTGCACAAGCTGGAAATGGTAGTCAATGTGGTTGTTCTCATAAGCTAAGGTAATGTAACCAAAAACCTTGTTCTGGAAGAACAATGGAAAATAAAGGTAAGCGGAGTCCGACTGCCGATAGATATGCTCCGGCAGAAGGGAACGCTTGGTAAAACTGCATTCCGGGAGCCGTTTTCCGTCTTTTAAGCCTAACTTTAACAGAATCTCATCGGGATTTGCCGGAAGGTCATCTTCCTTTTCCGTGAGCTCTAAGATATGCTGGGAGACACTGTCCCAGTTTGCGTAGAGGCACAGGTAAAACTCGGAGCAGTTTGGAATGGAATGCACATAATTTTCCAACAGATCCATAGCTTCGTCCAGATCAGAAATATTTTGAAATTCAGCAGACATTTTCATGGAGCCTAAAATGGATGTTTCCAGGGAAGCAATCCGGTTGTTTAATTTCTGTGCAAAATAAATGGCTGGAGTTTCCTTTAAATGGCTGCATCCACAGGAATTGCTAATTGTCATCTGCGCGTGTACTTCTGTGACAAAAGGAACTTCTTCCTCATGCAGAAGCTTCATCAGTTTTTCTACGGAAGCCTCTCCTAATTCATAGACCGGGAACGAGACGGAAGTAAGAGAAGGCGTAACATTCTGTCCTTCTTCGCTGTTATCACAGCCGGTGATCGCAAGATCTTCCGGGATGCGGTAGCCGGAAGCAACCGCGGCTGTCATCAGCAACAGGGCAAGCCTGTCATTATAGCAGACAACCGCATCCGGCTTTGTCCCGCTTTCCTCAAAAAAGCGGAGTGCTTCTGCGGCAGACTGCGCAGTGTATGTTCCGGTATAGACAGAGTGGGTGTGCGGTGTGACATTATATTTTTCCAATGCGTTCCTGTAAAACTGTTCTCTGGAATCAGAGAAAAATTTTTCATCGGCACATCCAAAATAGCAGATATTTTTGCAGTGATGTTCCGTAATGAGATGTTCGGTCAGATCGTAAAATGGTCGGTTGTTTTCGAGGGAGACGGCAGGAAAATGCTGGTTGTAGACTTCGATTTCCACAACCGGGCAGGTACATTTTGTTTTTAATGTGTGGTAAATCTGTTCCTTTAACTCCGTGAGCGGATAAGTTCCGGACGCAAAAATAACACCGCTTAGATCATCAAAATTCGGCAGTGTCAAGATGCTTTCCTCCCCAAGACTGTAATCGCCAAGATTCTCTCCGTCCATGGATGCAAAAATCTCAGCGGTGTAGCCGTATTCTAAAGCTTTGTCGATAATTCCCTGACAGACATTCTTCTGGTAAAACCCCATAATATGGGAGATGAAAATCCCGATTTTTTTATTGTGATACATGATAAAAACCCCTTGAAAGCAGTCTGCGTAAGACCGCTTTTTCCCTTAAAAATATAATCTTATTGTACAAAAAAATAAAATGTTTTACAATAGGAAAAGGCTTTACGAAAGGAAAGAAAAACATGATACAGGATATTGCTCCAATGAAACTGGATAATGTATACAAAAGGAAAACACCACATGCGGGAAGCAGGATGTTAGGATTTGGCGACCGCACTGTGTTTTTGGAATATAACGGAGAAGTGCAGTTTTTAACATATGAGCAGTGGAAAAATTATAACGAAACAGTATTGGGACGGGAAGTACCGCCGTGTGTCTATCTTTTTTCGGTGGGAGAGGAAGAATATTTTCTGACGGATATCGGGGAAGATACTAAGATGGGGGAATTTTGTTTTTATAAAATGTTTGATGTCCGGGCGATGCAGCCGAAGGAGTGTGTGCTCGTGGCAGTGACTGCGTGGCATTTGTACGTCTGGTACAGAGACAATCAGTTTTGCGGCAGATGCGGGGAGCGATTGGTGCACAGTGATGTGCAGCGGATGATGCAGTGTCCGTGCTGTAAGAATATGGTATTTCCGAAAATCGCCCCGGCGGTGATCGTCGGAGTTACCAATGGAGATCAGATTCTCATGACAAAATATGCGGGCAGGGAATACAAAAGATATGCGCTCATTGCAGGATTTACAGAGATTGGGGAGACTGCGGAGGAGACGGTAAAGCGGGAAGTTATGGAGGAAGTCGGCTTAAATGTCAAAAATATCCGCTATTATAAGAGCCAGCCGTGGGGATTTGACAGCAATCTGCTGCTCGGATATTTCTGTGAGCTTGCAGACGAGCGGGAGATCCGGTTAGACGAGGAAGAACTTTCGGTGGCGGAATGGGTGGATTATCATGATATCCCGGAGGATAAGGAGAAGTTAAGCCTGACGCATGAGATGATGACTTATTTTGGAAAGAAAAAGTCAGAGGGAACATGGGACAGTGCATTTGCAGGACTTTCCGGAACACAAAAGAATGGATGAAAAAGAGCTTATCATGAGAAAATGGGGATAAAAGAATGACAGCAGAAATTCTGGAAAAATTACAAAAGATCACGCCGGAGGAACAGCGTATTTTATCCGGGGAGAAGACCATTGAAAAAGAAATCTACATGGAAGAAAACTCGAATGTGATCGATGCCACGAAGCTTTTGGAAGCTGGAAAACTGATCCAGGTGCGGACACACACAAGGTTTGTGCATTTCCCGGAACACACGCATAATTATGTGGAGATGATCTACATGTGCTCTGGCAGCACACACCATGTCATCAATGGGGAAGATGTGATTTTGAAGCAGGGGGAACTTCTGATTTTAAATCAGAATGCCGTGCAGGAGATTTATCCGGCAGGAGAGCGGGATGTGGCAGTGAATTTTATCATTCTTCCGGAATTTTTTGACTATGGACTTAAAATGATAGAGGCGGAGGAAAATCAGTTAAGAGATTTTATTGTGGATTGTTTGCGTGGAAACAATAATTCGGCAGGATATCTGCATTTTAAGGTTGCAGATGTGCTTCCGGTGCAGAATCTGTTAGAAAATCTGATCTGGACGATCGTAAATAAGCAGCCGAACAAGCGTAGCATCAATCAGGCGACAATGGGACTGCTGTTTTTGCATTTGATGAATCATATGGATAAAATGGAGACGGATGCTGCCAGTGAGCAGCAGAAACTGATCATTCAGGTATTAAGCTATGTGGAAGAACACTATAGGAGCGGGGAACTGACCGAGTTGGCAGAGGAACTGCATTTTGATATTTACTGGCTTTCCAAGGAGATCAAAAAAAGAACCGGAAAGACCTACACGGAGCTTGTACAGTCAAAGCGCTTGAGTCAGGCGGCGTATCTGCTCCGCACAACTGCAATGAATGTCATGGATATTTCCATGGCAGTCGGTTACGATAACATCAGTTATTTTCATCGTATCTTTCAGAAAAAATATGGCTTGACGCCGCGGAAATACCGGTTGCAGGAGTAACATATGCAAAAAGCCTTAAGCGTGGCTTAAGACTTTATGTGCATCTGCCGGTATTTTGTCGGAGAGATGCCGGTTTCTTTCTGAAAACTGGAAAAAAAGTAACTGCGGCTGCTAAAAGATAACTTGTCACTGATTTCCTGAATACTCATTTTTGTACTGCATAGAAGGAGCTTTGCTTCTTCTATTTTTTTCTGCCGGATATAATTGTTGACACTTTTTCCAGTCACTTCCTTGAACTTATGGGAAAAATAATATTCCGTGTAGCCAAGGCGGTCAGAGAGCAGTGCGATAGAAAGCGGTTCCCGGATGTGAAGACTGATGTAATCACAGATATTCTGGATTTGTCTGGAATGTTCATCTGTCTCTTTCGCGGCGCGGACTCTTCGGACATAGTCATCTAAAAATTCACGGCTTAAATTGGTTGTGTCAGCGGTGGTCTTACATTCTTCAATCCGCTTTGCATAGTAGTCGTTTAACGTGTATGCAGTGGAAGGATTAAGACCGCCCTCAATTGAGGCACGACTGCACAGGGTGAGAAGCACGATGAGGTTATTTTTGTTTGCACGCAGGGTATCTCCGAGTTCCGCTTTCACACCGGAACTTAAAGTCATAGATTTTCCGAGGGCTTTCCGGTAGTTTATGTTTCCCTCACGAATCATAGATAGCAAGGTCTGCTCAGACATCCAGATTCCCGGATGCTCGTCCGCCGGAAGCGTACGTTCTTCGGTATCTTTCGGGTCACTGTGTGAGGTAAAGGAGATCATATCGGCAGATATTTTTTCTCCGGTGATCGCACAGTGGAACATGACTGCGTAGGAGAGCAGTGTGGAAGACGGGATGATCGGGACGCTTTCAATTTGTTTTACAATTTTAGAACGAAGCTTGACCGTAAGCTGGTAGGAATCGAGCTTTTTCCGCAGGATCATATGGGAATTACTGCCGGAAAATGCCGGACCAATAATGTGGCTCTGCTTTAGTTCAAATCCCTGATATTCAAACCCGGCGATCCATAATAAGCCAAATTCGGTGTCTAAGATCAGGGGAAGGCGGTTGCCGCTTCCCGTGTGGGAGAGTACCAGAGAAGAAAATCCAAGCATGGATATAATATCCGGCTGCATAAGCTCTGCCGGACAGTCCGTTTCGATCAGTTTGAAATTCTGGTCGTACTTCCAGAGATGCAGCGGGTATTCGCACTGTATCATTTCCTGAAAAAATCTGAGACGTTCTGTGATATTCATGCTGGTTTTCTCCTTGTCATATTTTGTTAATTCTTCACAATCTTCATAATCTGAAATTGAGTTTTGCAATGATCTGTTTTATTTACTGGTTCCAGTGTCCGAGGAAGGATAAACTTTCTTTTGGATGACGTGTCTGTGTGGTGCGGTCAACTGCGATCAGTCCAAAGGTCATGGAGTAGCCTTTCTGCCATTCAAAGTTATCTAAAAGGCTCCAGTGGAAGTAGCTTTTTACCGGAAGACCATCTGCAATGCAGGAGGCAACTCCCTTTAAAGCAGTGTCAATAAAGGCAACACGTCTGGTATCGTCGGCTGTGGCGATTCCGTTTTCGGTTACATAGAGGTCGCCGTGGAAATCTTTTGCAACTTTACGGATGACATGCTCTAAAGCTTTGGGATAAAATTCATAATTCATCTGGGTAAGTTCGGAACCTTCCGGGTTTGGAAGCTGACCGTCCGGACCAATCAGGGAGCGCGTATAATTTTGTACACCTAAGAAATCATCTTCTTTGATATATGGAAGATAGTGTAAAAATTCTTCATCCCATTCTTTTTTCGCGCGTTCTTCGCCGCCTTCCTGCGGTTGGATATCATGAAGGCTTAAAGTAAGTCCGACTTTGATATCAGGATAAAGGGCTTTGATTTCTTTCTTCGCAAGTTCGTGGGCTTTCATAATCAGAAGGTCTCCGTTTGGTGTGCGCATGGAAGTGAAGTTTTCGACTTTTTCCACACCAAAAATTTCTTTATTTTCTATGGCAGTTGCTTTCTGACCTTCCAACATCTTTTCTAAGTTGATTCCAACCTGAACACTACCGTCTGTGCTGCTTTTTCCCTGAGATGCAGACTGCATCTGCATCATCATCTGCCGTTTGTAGCGCGCTGCAATGGCTGCAACCTGGATTCCCATGTTTGCTTCATTGATCGTGCAGACGTAGTGGAGTTCGTTTCCAAGTTCTCCTATAATATAGTGAACATAGTGTGCAAAGTCAGCCGGAGTTGTTTCGGCTTCCCAGCCGCCTTTTGTTATCAGCCATTTTGGACTGGAAAAATGATGCAGGGTGACAAATGGTTCTACACCATATTTTTTACAGCAGGCAATGACATCGCGGTAATGATCGACCGCATCTTTATCAAAATGGCCTTCTTCCGGTTCGATACGCGCCCATTCAATTGAAAAACGATAAGCATTTAAACCCGCATCTGCTAAAAGCCGGATGTCTTCCTCGTAGCGGGTGTAGTGGTCGACAGCATCTAAGGATGGCTCTAAAAAGCTGGTGTGCTTCATATGTTCCATTGCCCAGAGATCGCTGTGGATGTTGTTTCCCTCTACCTGATGTGCTGCGGTGGCTGCTCCAATCAAAAAATGTTCTGGTAATTTCATAAAATTTTCTCCCTTCATGGTTGCATTACATTTAGAGAATGCGAAACGCCTCTTAATCTCCTTAAATCGTTCAAAATTAACAAAAATATTCAAGACACGCTCTCGCTACGTGTCACTCGGAGCGGTACAGCTCATTCTTCGCAGTACTTCGCAAATTCATTTCTAATCTGCTTCGCAGATAGGAACTTGTTCGATTTTTGCCCCCAGTGCTTTTTCTGTCTTTTGCCAATTTTTCACAATTTGATTTAGGTTTGCATACGTTTCACAGTTTTCTAAATTTCTTTACATTAATAATATAAGATTTTATGAAATTATATGTTTGTAAACTCGTGAAAATGTTAGAAAAATGATGTAATATAATTATATAACATGAATTTTATTACATATACGTGAATTTGTAAACACATGAATAGAAGATAGAGGTTAGAATAAAGACATCAACAAAGACAAACGTATTGGAGGAAGAAAAGATGTTTGGAAAGAAAAAACAGCAGGTGGCAGAAACCAGTGGAGTTACATATCGCCGGGCTAAGACATGGAGAATTGCACTCGCAGGGTGCAGCTCAGGAATTGGAATGTGTTTTTATGTATTGTTAGGATTGGCAAGTTATGTTGCAAACGAAGGATATGGAATTGCAACAGCGGTCGTTGGAATTATCCTGACGGCAACAAGAATTTTAGATGGTGTGACCGATCCAATCATTGCAATCGTTATTGATAAGATGAACACGAGATTCGGTAAAATCCGTATTTTGATGGCAGCCGGATGGGTGATCGAATCACTGGCAGTTCTTATCATGTATTGCTGGGCAAGCGGAAAAGGACATGGAATTGTATTGTTTGTAATTCTGTATTGTCTCTATATTATAGGTTATACCATGTGTAATGTCACAGCACAAATTGTTCCGGCAATGCTTACGAACGATCCGAAACAGCGTCCGATGGTCGGCGTGTGGAGCACTGCATATAACTATCTGGTGCCGATGATCTTAAATATTGTGATCATGGTTATGCTGCTTCCAAAATATGGAAATGTATATTCGGTAGAGATGTTGGCAGCTTCCTGTATTGTCTGTGTGGCAGTATCAGGAGTGGGACTGATCTTATGCTGCATTGCAGTTACAGATATTGATAAGCCGGAAAACTTTAAAGGCGTCAGCACACAGAAAAAAGCGGAGCCGGTAAAAGTAAAAGATATGTGGGAACTGATCAAATCCAACCGTGCATTACAGACCTTTATCGTAGCGGCAAGTTCCGATAAGATTGCAAGCCAGACAGCAAGTCAGGCAGTGGTCACAACGATGTTATTTGGTATTATTATCGGCAATATGCAGCTTGGAACAATCCTCAGTGTGATCGGAATGCTGCCGTCTATCGTGTTTGCATTTATTGGTGCAAAATATGCCGGAAAGCACGGAAACAAAGAATCAATGGTGACATGGACTTATGTATGCATGACAGTGACAGCTATACTTGTCGTATTATTTATACTGATCGATCCGACGCTGATCGCGACAGCAGCGCCGATGATGATCGCGTATGTCGTACTTACTTTAATCTTAAATGGAGCTAAAATGTGCGTTACGATGTCAAGCAATGCCATGATGGCAGATATTATTGACTATGAATTAGACAGAAGCGGTAAATTCATACCGGCAGCAGTGACAGGAACTTACAGTTTTATCGACAAACTGGTATCTTCTTTCAGCGCGGCAATCGCAACCGGACTGGTAGCACTGATCGGATATACATCGACAATGCCACAGCCATCCGATCCATCCACACCGGCAATTTTCTGGATGACGATGAGCCTGTACTTTGGACTTCCACTGATCGGTTGGGTATGTACACTCTGCGCAATGAGAAAAACACCGCTCTCAAAAGAAAAAATGGAAGAAGTGCAGAAGAGCATTCAGGAGAAAAAGCAGGCAGAAGTAGAAAAAGTGATTGATGAGATGAAATAAGCAGAGACAAAAAAGTCTGAACACAGACAGAAAATACAGGAGGAATGACTAAGATGAGACAGACGACAGTATTGAATAAAAACTGGATTTTTTATAAAAACCCGGACAGTGTGGAAGGGGAAAACGTAACACTTCCTCACACCTGGAACGCAGTGGATGGGCAGGACGGTGGAAACGATTACTACCGTGGAACCTGTAAATATGCCTGCACATTCAAAAAACCGGAGATGGATCAAAACGGAAAGGCTTATCTGGAGTTTGACGGAGCAGCCATGACGGCAGATGTGCTTGTAAACGGAACAGAGCTTTTCCATCATGAAGGTGGATATTCCAGATTCCGTGTGGATGTCACAGAACATTTAAAAGAACAGAATCAGTTAGAAGTGCTCGTTGATAATTCCGATAACACAAAAGTCTATCCGCAGAAGGCAGATTTCACATTTTACGGCGGACTGTACCGCATGGTGAAGCTGGTGACTGTGCCGGAAAACCATTTCTGCATGGAGTATGCAGGAAGTAATGGTATTAAGGTGACACCGGAGGTAACGATTTTAGACGCCGGAGCAAAAAAGGCAGACGCAGAAGTGACCGTGGAACTCTGGATAGAGGGAAAATCTGCTGACGTTATGGTGACGGTGGGAGATGAGAAAAAGAGTGTTCCTGTAGAGCATGGATATGCAAAAGCAGTGTTTGAACTTACCAATGTACATCTCTGGGATGGCGTGGATGATCCGTATTTATATACGGCAAAAGCGGAACTGTCTGATGGAGACAGCGTGGAAACTACCTTTGGATGCAGAAGTTTTTCCATGGACCCGCAGAAGGGATTTTTCTTAAATGGACGTTCCTATCAGCTTCGTGGCGTGAGCCGTCATCAGGACCGCGCAGGAGCAGGCAACGCATTAACTTATGCGATGCACAAAGAAGATATGGAGATCATAAAGGAACTTGGTGCAAATACCATTCGTCTCGCACATTATCAGCATGCACAGGAATTTTATGATCTGTGTGATGAAAACGGAATGATCGTATGGGCAGAGATTCCATATATTACAATGCACATGTCAGATGGGACAGAGAATACATTAAGCCAGATGAGAGAGCTGGTCGTCCAGAATTACAATCATCCATCCATCGTCTGCTGGGGACTTTCCAATGAGATTACGGCAGCAAGCGCAGTAAATGAGGAGCTGTTGGAAAATCATCGCAAATTAAATGAACTTTGTCACAGACTGGATACAACCAGACCAACGGTTATGGCAGATGTCTTTATGCTTGAGACGGACAGCCCGATGTTAGATATCCCAGACCTGAACAGCTACAATCTGTATTTTGGCTGGTACTTAGGGGAGTTAGAGCAGAACGACAGCTTCTTTGACGAGTATCATAAAAAATATCCGGACCGTGTGATTGGACTTTCCGAGTACGGCGCAGATGCCAATCCGGCTTATCACAGCGCAAAACCGGAGCGCGGCGATTACACCGAAGAATACCAGTGCATTTATCATGAACATATGGCAAAAATGATCGAGGAGCGGCCATATCTCTGGGCAACCCATGTCTGGAATCTGTTTGATTTTGCAGCAGACGGAAGAGATGAGGGCGGAAAACATGGTGTGAACCAGAAGGGACTTGTGACCATGGATCGCAGGTTGAAAAAAGATGCGTTCTATTTATATAAGGCATACTGGAGTAAAGCACCATTTGTGCATGTCTGCGGCAGCAGATATGTGGATCGTATCGAAGATGTCACGGAGATCAAGGTTTACTCTAATCAGAAAAAAGTAACCCTTTTTGTGGACGGTGTGGAAAAGGAAACAATAGAAGGTTCGAAAATATTTAAGTTTGAGGTTCCGATTACAGGAAAACATACAATCAAGGCAGTGTCAGGCAATCTGAGTGATGAGATTATTGTGAAAAAAGTAACAGAGCCGAATCCGGATTATATTTTCAACAAACAGGGCGATGTTGTAAACTGGTTTGACAGAGAAGATTTTAAGGCAGACCATTATTCTATTTCCGATACACTTGGCGAGCTTGCGCAGAATGAAATGGCAAACGCGATCGTGCAGCGCCTGATGTCACAGGCGTCACAAAGCCGTGGGGATGTGGCAGAGAGTGTGAAGGACAACCCGGCTCTACAGCGCATGATGCAGCGTATGACATTAGTCAGCCTGTTAAAACAGGCAGGAGATGCAGTGAGCGAAGAACAGATGAAAGCGTTAAATGATGCTTTACAGAAAATCCCGAAGAATCAGGAATAGCAGCAAATGGTGCTGAATTAATACAATAAAATCAGGAGGGAACGAATGTGACAAGAGCAATTCAGCAGATTATGCTTGGAACAGTGACAAAAAATGAAAAGCAGACAGCAGAGACATTAAATAGAATCAAAGCAGCCGGATATGACGGAATCGAGCTGAATGGTTTTATGATTAAACCGACTTCTTTTCTGGTACGGATGCTCACAAAGGCAGCCGGTATGCCGGTCGGAAAGGGCGGAGATTATGACTGGAACACGCTCATAAAAGAGGCAGGACTTACTGTGACGAGCATCCACGAAGATCTTGGCACAATCAAAAGAGAGCCGGAGAACGTCATAAAAGAGGCAGAAAAGTTCGGCACAAAATACGTTGTCATCACAGGGATGTACCGGTTTGATTATGCCGATAAAGAGAAAGTGCTTGATTTATGCAAAGACTTAAATGCTTCCGGTAAAATATTAAAAGAAGCAGGAATTGAACTTTTATACCACAATCATAACAGCGAATTTTTGAAGGTGGAGCCGGGAAAAACAGCGTATGATCTGATCCTTGCAGAAACAGATCCGGCTTATGTCAATTTTGAACTGGATTCCTACTGGCCGACAGAGGCAGGAGTCAACGCACATGAACTGATGAAGCGACTGGATCACAGAATGAAACTTTACCATATCAATGACCGTGGAACACGCCTTACGAAGCCTGCCATGACACCGATTTTAAAATCGGACAGCATAGAATTGGGCTATGGAAATATGGATTTAGTTTCCATGGTGGAGCAGGCACAAAAAGTGAAGGTGGATGCGGTGATTTTAGAGAGCCATAAAAACTGGGTGGATAATTCACCATTAAAATCTATGGAACTGAGTGCGGAGTTTTTGAAAAAGTATATATAACTGTTCAAGGCTGGGATAAAAATGAAAGAAAAAATAAAAGCTGTAAATTGCAAAACAGAATATATGGAAAACCCGATTGGAATTGATACACCAGAGCAATTGCTGCAATGGCAGTGTGAAAACTGCAATTACCAGAGCGCATACCAGATCGAATTGTATCGCGGGAAACAATTATTTTTTGGCACCGGAAAAATCAATTCAGATCAGATGCAGTATGAGGTGCAGCAGAAACTTTCTTCCAGAGACTGTATCACATGGCGCATAAAGCTGTGGGATGAGAATGGGGAAGAAGGAGATTGGAGTTCGCTTTTTTCCTATGAAATGGGTCTGCTTCAGGTGGAAGACTGGAAGGCAAAATGGATCGAGCCGGAGATAACACTGTTTGAAGAAGCTGATACACATTGTCAGGATGCGATGAACCGTCTTGCAAAAAGTGCATGGAATGAGCAGAAACATAAGAAAAAAGAGCAGTTTCTACCTCATCAGCCGGCGAGCTATCTGAAAAAAGAATTTACCATAGAGCAGGGAAAGACTGCCAGACTTTACATCAGTGCACACGGACTGTATGAAGTTTTTTTGAATGGAAAAAGGATTGGAAACGCAGTCTTAATGCCGGGAAGCAGTAACTATCATTATGAGGTGAAATATCAGGTATATGATGTCACAGAACTGCTTAAGACCGGAAAGAATGAGATTGAGATTTTGTTGGGAGACGGCTGGTATCGCAGTACCTCCGGTGTGGACGGCGACAGAGACATTTATGGAGAGCGTCTTGCGGTCATCGCCCAGTTAGAAGTAGAAAAACAGATCGTCATGCAGACAGATGAAAGCTGGCTTGCGTGTCAGGACGGACCTCTGGCACAAAATGACATGCAGCAGGGCGAAGTGTATGATGCAAGGAGAGAGGCTGTCTACCGAAAGCAGACGGAATACTGGCATAAAGTGAAGGTTTCCGAAGAAGGCTGTGAGAAGCTTGTTGCAGCGAATACAGTTCCAATCACAGAAAACGAAAGCTTTGAGGGAAAAATTTTTCATACATCAAATGGTGATACGGTGGTTGATTTCGGACAGAATATTGCAGGTTATGTGGAGTTTACGATCCATGCAAAAGAAGGTCAGACAATCACGCTCTATCATGGAGAGACATTAGATGAAAACGGGAACTTCACCATGGAAAATTTTGAAGACCGCAGGCGTCATAAAGAAAATGGCGTTTACCAGATGTTACATTATACGTGCAAAAAAGGCGTGAATCATTACAAGCCACGTTTTACAATCATGGGATTCCGATATGCGAAAGTGGAGACCGATATATCGCTTGAACAGGCAGTATTTGTGGCGCATGCAGTGTATTCGGACATGCGGCAGACAGCAGAGTTTACAAGCAGCAATCCATTATTAAACCGTCTTGTGGAAAATGCAGTCTGGAGCCAGAAAGGAAATTTCTGTGATATACCAACGGACTGTCCGACAAGAGAACGCGCTGGCTGGACGGGGGATGCGGGACTTTTTGTAAATACCGGTCTGATGTTAATGGACTGTTATCCGGTCTACCGCCACTGGTTAAGACAGTGTCAGTACGGACAATACGCAGACGGAAGAATTGCCAATATCGCACCACCGAATAACCGTCCGGGATTTATGAGCAAAATGCTTTCGGCTTCGGTTGGCTGGGGCGATGCGTGCATCTTGATTCCATATGCAATGTACGAACGTTTCGGGGATAAACGTATTCTGGAAGAAAACTATGACATGATGAAAAAATGGTATGGTTTTCTGGAAAAAACAGCACGGAAAAAGAGCCTGAAACATTTCTTTTCCAAAGGGAAATATCGTGCATACACAATGGAGTCCGGGCTAAACTACGGAGAGTGGTGCGAGCCGGGAAGCAATCCAATGGAGAGTATGAGAAGCGGCAACTATGATGTGGCAACAGCTTTTTATGCCTATTCCGGAAAGCTGCTGGCTCAGATCGCGGAAATTCTCGGAAAATCAGAGGACGCTTCCTATTATGCCAAAATAGCGGAGAATACAAGATGTGCATATTTAGAAGCTTTTACAGAAAATGGAGCGATCACTTCGGAGAGACAGTGTCAGTATGTCCGTCCGGTACAGTTTGGTCTGTTAGATGAAAAAGCAGAGAAAGAGGCAGTACAAAAACTGGATGCGCTGGTGAAAAAATGCGATTACCATTTGAACACCGGTTTCCTCACAACACCATATCTGTGTAAAGTGCTCGCGGAAAACGGATATGTAGAGACTGCATACCGTGTTCTTTTGCAGGAAGAGATGCCGGGCTGGCTTTACGCAGTCAAAAAAGGTGCAACAACAATCTGGGAAACTTGGGACGGAATTAACGGGCAGGGCGTGCCAAAGGAATCATTAAATCACTATTCTTACGGGGCAATTACCGGCTGGCTGATCGAAGGTGTCTGTGGCATACAGTATACAAAACAGAAGCTTGTGATAAAGCCAACTGTTTCAGAGCAGTTAGGGCATGCAAGAGCGGTTTATGATTCACCACGCGGCAGGATTGTCAGTGAATGGTCAGTAGAGGCGGATAAAATGGTTTTTGATTTTACGATTCCATGCAATACAGATGCTTATATCACGCTGCCTGACAGACCAGAAGAAAAATACGGACCGGGCGAGTACCGGTTTGAGGCTGAGAGGAAATAGGAATAAGTTATAGTTTCTTAGCATAAACCAGAAAAAGGGTACTTGATTTCTCAAGTACCCCATTGTATAAACTATTAAGAAAGTGAATCGGACGTGATGCCGATTTGCCCTCAGTATTAAAATGAATTAAAGAATAGCATCCTAAACTTTGCGAGGGTTGGGGATGCTATTTCTTTTTATTATTATGATTATCTATGTAAGACAGAGCCGCAAATAAGGACACTTTTTTAAACAAAAGGTGTTCTTTTTTTGTGCCTTTTTACATCCTAAAATAAAGTTAAAGAAATCAAACAAACGTTGTTTCACAAAGGGAGGAGGACACATGGCGCAGTATTATCTTGCCATTGACATTGGGGCTTCCAGCGGAAGACACATATTAGGACATATGGAAAATGGAAAAATGGTTTTAGAAGAAATATACCGTTTTCCAAATGGTCTGATGGAAAAAGAGGGACATAAATGCTGGGATACAGAGGAACTTTTTTCTGCAATTATTGAAGGAATGAAAAAGTGCAAAGAGATAGGAAAAATTCCTATCAGTATGGGAATCGACACTTGGGCAGTTGATTTTGTTTTGCTTGATGAAGCAGACCGGATGATTGGAAATGCAGTTGGATATCGTGACAGTCGGACAAGTGGAATGGATGAAAAAGTATATGAGATCATTTCGGAAGAAAAACTGTATGAGAGAACCGGGATTCAGAAGCAGATTTTCAATACCATTTATCAGCTTATGGCAGTAAAGAAACAGAATCCGGATGCATTGGAGCAGGCACAGACATTGCTCATGATACCGGAATATTTCAACTTCCTTCTGACTGGGAAAAAAGCAGCAGAGTATACAAATGCGACAACCACACAGCTTGTATCCCCGGAAACAAAAGACTGGGATATGGAACTGATTGAAAAATTAGGATATCCGAAAAAAATCTTTCAGAAAATCGAAAAACCGGGAACGATTCTTGGCAATCTGACAGAAGAAGTGCAAAGGGAAGTCGGATTCGACTGCAACGTGATTCTTCCGGCAACGCACGATACCGGATCTGCGGTCATGGCGGTGCCGACAAATGAGGACAATACCATTTATATCAGCTCCGGAACATGGTCATTAATGGGAACAGAATTAAAAAACGCAAACTGTTCAACGGAAAGCAGGCTTCACAATTTCACAAACGAGGGCGGTTATGATTACCGTTTCCGTTATCTGAAAAATATCATGGGACTCTGGATGATCCAGTCCGTAAGAAAAGAACTGGCACCGGAACAGGGATTCGGAGGGATTTGCGAGGCGGCAGCAAAAACGAATATCAGTTCTTTAGTGGATTGTAACGCTGACCGATTTTTAGCACCGGAAAACATGACAAAAGAGGTTCAGGCAGCGTGCAGGGAGAGCGGACAGAAAGTGCCGGAAGGAATTGCCGAAGCAGCATCTGTCATTTACCGGAGTCTTGCAAAATGTTATGCAGACACAATTGCAGAGATTGAGCAGATGTCCGGAATCACATATGACAGTATCCACATCGTGGGCGGTGGAGCCAATGCAGCATATTTGAATGAACTTACGGCAAAAGCAACCGGAAAAACAGTCTATGCAGGACCAACGGAGGCGACCGCAATCGGAAACCTGACCGCGCAGATGATTGCAGAAGGAGAATTAGCTGATTTGCAGGAAGCTAGAAAGTACATTTTTGAATCATTTGAAATACGGAAGTTTGTAGATAAGTAAATTTGTTTTTATGAGAAGCAAACCAAAAAATTTTAGCAGCAGAATTATATAGAAAGCTATAAATAAGAAAAATGATTGTATACAAATCAGGAAGGGCAAGGTAGAAAAAACAATGACAACACAGCAAAGATACGAAGCGGCAAAACAGATGTATGCAGGCATCGGTGTTGACACAGATGCAGCAATCGCAAAATTAAAAGAAATCCCGGTATCCCTTCATTGCTGGCAGGGCGATGATGTGACTGGATTTGACCATGACGGACCATTAACAGGCGGAATCCAGACAACCGGAAATTATCCGGGTAAAGCAAAGACGCCGGAGCAGCTTATGCAGGATATGGAAGAGGCAATGAGCCTTATGCCGGGCAAAAAGAAATTAAATCTTCACGCAAGCTATGCCATTTTTGAGGAGGGCGAATTTGCAGACCGCGATAAACTGGAGCCAAAACATTTCAAAAAATGGGTGGATTTTGCAAAAAAACACAATGTCGGAATTGATTTCAATCCAACATTTTTTTCCCATGATAAAGTAAAAGATGGTCTTACCTTAACAAGTCCGGATGAGGAAACAAGAAAATTCTGGATCGAGCATGGAAAAGCGTGCATCCGTATTTCAGAGTACTTCGCGAAAGAGACTGGTGTTCCATGTGTTATGAATATCTGGATCGGCGACGGATACAAAGACATTCCAGCAGACCGCATGGGACCACGCATGAGATACAAAGATTCCATTGAACAGATCATTGCAGAGCCGCATGATCCAAAACTTGTAAAGCCATGTGTAGAATCGAAAGTATTTGGAATCGGTGTGGAGTCCTATACCGCAGGAAGCGCAGAGTTTACTTTAACTTTTGCAGCAACAAACGAGAATGTACTTCCTTTAATGGATAACGGACATTATCATCCTACAGAAGTAGTGTCAGATAAAATTTCGGCTTTACTCTGTTACTTTCCGGAAATCGCACTTCATATTACAAGACCGGTAAGGTGGGATTCCGACCATGTTGTTTTATTTGATGATGAAACAAAAGAAATGGCAAAAGAAATCGTAAGAAACGATGTAATCGGCCGCGTACATATGGCACTTGATTATTTTGATGCAAGCATTAACCGCATTTCTGCGTGGACAGTTGGTTTTAGAAGCTGGCAGAAAGCATTATTATCCGCACTTTGCACTCCAAATGCCGAATTTAAGAAGTTACAGGATGAAAACAGACTGACAGAACTTATGGTAATGCAGGAGGAATTAAAGACATTTCCGTTTGGAGATATCTGGGCAGAGTACTGTGCGGAATGTGGCGTGCCTTCTGATAGAAGCTGGTTTGCAGAAGTAGAAAAATACGAAAAAGAAGTATTGTTAAATCGTTAAGTACAATCGAGAGGAGATTTATAAAAATGAAAGTATTAGATGCAGAATTTGTAAAAGGATTTATCCGCATGGCGAACGATGGCTGGGAGCAGGGCTGGCATGAGAGAAATGGTGGCAACCTTTCCTATCGTATCAAACCGGAAGAAGTGGAATCGGTGAAAGAAAATTTTGAAGTAAAAGAGTGGCAGCCAATCGGAACAACCGTTCCAAAACTCGCAAAAGAGTATTTCCTTGTCACAGGAAGCGGAAAATATTTCCGTAATGTTATCATTAAACCAGAAGATTCCATTTGCATCATCGAATTAGATGAAAAGGGAGAAAATTACCGTATCGTCTGGGGACTTGTAAATGGTGGAAGACCAACTTCTGAATTACCTTCCCACTTAATGAACCATGAAGTGAAAATGATTGCAACCGGTGGAAAGCACAGAGTGATCTATCATGCACACACAACAAATATCATTGCGCTTACCTTTGTTCTTCCATTGGAAGATAAAGTGTTTACAAGAGAATTGTGGGAAATGGCAACAGAATGTCCGGTTGTATTCCCGGAAGGTGTCGGCGTGGTACCATGGATGGTTCCGGGCGGCCGTGATATCGCAGTTGCAACGAGCGAGTTAATGAAAAAATACAACCTTGCGATCTGGGCACATCATGGAATGTTTGCTTCCGGAGAAGATTTTGACCTGACATTCGGTCTGATGCATACCGCAGAGAAATCCGCAGAGATTCTTGTAAAAATGTTATCCATGCAGCCAAATAAACGTCAGACAATCACACCGGATAACTTCCGTCATCTTGCAAAAGATTTTAATGTGACACTGCCGGAAGAATTTTTGTATGAAAAATAAATGCAGCATATGAGAGAATAATAAAAACAGCTTTGCATGAAATCACCAGAACATTTTTATATATTATATGCATGAAAATACTACAAATGAATTTAAAAATAAGGCGTATGAATACTATGGCACTATAACTATAACATTCATATACCTTATTTTTTTACATCTTACCTGCCGATTTATGCATCTTACATAGCAGCAGGTAGACTTCTATTGCGAAATCATATATAAGATAAATAGGAACATAAACTAAATCAGAATGTGAAAGAACAAAGGATAAAATTATGATCGAATATAGCAAACTGCAAATAGGATGTATGTTAATCGTATTATATGCAGCTTTTATTTGTTATCGGGAACGGTATGCATACAAAGTAAAAAAGAAGGAACCCATTTTTGAATTACTGATTTATATGGGAATCATAGAGATCGCATTTGACGGCATAACAAGCTGATCACGATTACAACCTGTATTGCTGCGGCGATAGCAGTAACCATATATCAGATGTATTTGATGCAGTATCAGCGAAAAGAAATTACTGCGATTGTGAATAAATGAGATTTGATTGACAGGTCGGTTACAGGTGTACGCCTGATGTTGATAAAGCGAGAGGAGAAGGTTGAAAAATGAGTTCAGACATTATTAAGATAGAACATCTGAGTAAAAGCTTTGGTGATGTAAAAGCAGTGAATGACATAAGTTTTCAGGTGAAAAAAGGAGAATTGTTTGCGTTTCTTGGTGTAAACGGAGCAGGAAAAAGTACCACAATCTCTATTATCTGCGGACAGCTTCATAAAGACCGTGGAACCGTGCAGATTCAGGGAAGTGATCTGGAGAAAATGGGTAAGAAAGTCGGAAAAATGCTTGGCGTGGTATTTCAGGACAGTGTGTTAGACAAACCGCTTACCGTCAAGGAAAATCTGAAAAGCAGGGCAGCACTTTATGGGATAACAGGAAAAGTATTTGAGGACAGATTGCAGGAACTTGTAGAGATACTTGATTTTGGAGACTATCTGAACAGACCGGTTGGAAAGCTGTCTGGCGGACAGAGAAGGCGGATTGATATCGCAAGAGCACTGCTTCACAGACCACAAATACTGATTTTAGATGAGCCGACAACAGGACTTGATCCACAGACAAGACTGCTCATCTGGGATGTTATCGAGAAACTGCGTGTAAATGATAACCTGACCGTTTTTCTTACCACACACTATATGGAAGAAGCTGCAAATGCCGGGTATGTGGTAATTCTCGATAAGGGAAGCATTGTTGCAGAGGGAACACCATTTGGACTAAAGAGCGAATATGTTCAGGATACTATGTCTGTCTATGGTGTGACAGAAGATGAGATAAAAGCTTTAGGCAGGGATTATAAGAAAATCAGAAACGGTTATCAGCTAAAAGTGAAAAATACATCGGAGGAAACCAGGCTGATCGTAGAGCATCAGGAGTTGTTTCGCGATTATGAGGTAGTAAAAGGTGGAATGGATGATGTATTTCTTGCGGTAACAGGCAAAACATTAGGAGGTGAGCACTGATGAAAGCAGTATTGGCATTGATGAGCAGAAACAGAAAACTATTTTTCAAAGATAAGGGAATGTTGTTTTCGTCATTGATAACCCCTGTAATATTGATCGTATTGTATGCAACATTTCTGGCAAAGGTGTACAGGGATTCCTTTGTGACGGCAATCTCTGATCTGGTGACAGTTTCGGATAAGCTGATTGACGGAACCGTTGCGGCACAGCTTGCAGCAGCACTTTTGGCAGTGAGCTGCGTGACAGTAACTTTCTGTGTGAATCTTACGATGGTACAGGATCGGGCAAATGGCACGAGAAAAGATTTTAATGTATCGCCAATCAGTAAAGCCAGCCTGTATCTGGGCTATTTTTTGTCTACAGTGGTTGATTCCCTGATGGTGAACGGACTTGCGCTTGTATTATGTCTTGGTTATATGTACAAAATGGGATGGTATATGAGTGCGGTTGATGTGCTCTGGGTTATTTTCGACGAAATATTATTAGTACTGTTCGGAAGTACTTTATCAAGCATTATCAGTTACCCATTGACGACACAGGGGCAGTTATCCGCAGTTGGCACAATTGTAAGTGCCGGTTATGGATTTTTATGCGGAGCTTATATGCCGATTTCTAATTTTGGCAGTGGATTGCAGAAAGTGCTGTCGTATTTGCCAAGTACATACGGCACTTCATTGCTGAAAAACCATATGCTTCGTGGGATATTTAAAGAGATGGAACACAATCATTTACCGGATGAAATGATCACTGCAATCAGGGATACACTGGATTGTAACCCACAGTTTCAAGGTTCTGTGGTAAGCGTGGATCAGATGATAATGCTTATGGTTGGAAGTATTGTGGTATTTGGCATCATCTTCTTTTGCATGACATTTCTTCAGGAGAAAGAGAATAGGTGATGTAACATTGATGCAACTAAGGCGTTTAAAAACATAAAACAAATATCCAGTTATCAATGCATAAAATGAAAAAATAGCAAAAAATGTATTGATATGATAATCTGATTTTCATTTTGTCAGATGATTCAGCAGAACAGATACGAGAGGCAATAGGACAGCCTTCTGAAAATCTGGAACAAATAGAAATCTATAAAAATGTGATATTCTGGACGTTTGACATAAACAAATATCAAAAGTGCAACTGGTGGAAAAGAACTGCCGAAAATGGCATTGCGGAAAAACTGACCATAAGAACTGCGAATACAGTAAATAAGCTTATATAGCTGGAAAATCGAAATTGTAGGAGAAAAAGTTAAAATAACGAGAATACACTAAGACGCAGGTTTTAGAATGAAGTAGATATATATGATCAGACGATGATAAAGTAGAGGGAACAATCAGTGGATCTGGTTGATTTTGGGGTTAGTGTGAAAACGGCCGCTGATATCAACCAGTTAATCAGAAGCCGCAGAAAAAACGATACTGTGCAGTGATAGTCTTTATGCAGTTGATGATAAAAGGTATGGTTTATAGATAAAAAGATGAATAACAGGAGTTTCTATTTTCTGGTAACTACCTTTTAACTCTTCCTTTATAGCCTTCTCATCATTTTTTATTGTCAATAGACGTTTCCTGAGCAGTTCTCCGGAATTGGTAAGAAAAAGGCGTTTGTTTTGATAAATAAAGAGAGATGTATCGTATGCTTCCTCCAGAAAGTGAATATGCTGGGATACAGCAGGTTGGGTAATGTTTAATTGTTTTGCAGCAGTGGTAAAATTCATTGTCTGGCATACTGTGAGGAATGTTTCTATTCTAAAATCCAGCATATTATGCTTCTTTTAACGATAAAAATAATTTATGATTCAATATTATTATATAATTTTACATTATGAATGTTTAGCGATATACTTTTCTCATTAAGAAGAAAGCGAGGTTAATACTTAATGAATTTTATGAAAAGAAATTGGAGTGGTATTCTGGTTTGCCTTGTGATAGCAATACCGTCATGGATATTGGGAAAGATATTTCCCGTAATAGGCGGAGCGGTTATAGCAATTATTGCTGGAATGATTGTCACAATGTTCTGGAATGACAAAGGAAAGGCAGAAGCAGGAATCAAATGGACATCGAAGATGATACTTCAGACAGCTGTTGTCCTGCTCGGATTTGGAATGAATCTTGGCGTAATCTTTCAGACAGGAAAGCAGTCATTACCGATTATTGTATGTACGATTACAACATCTCTTGTTATTGCCTGGATACTGCATCGATTACTTAAAGTACATACAAATACAGCTATACTTGTAGGTGTTGGATCATCTATCTGTGGAGGTTCAGCCATTGCGGCAACAGCGCCTGTTATTGATGCAGACGATGATGAAATAGCACAGTCGATAGCTGTAATTTTCTTTTTCAATGTACTTGCAGCTATTTTTTTTCCATTACTTGGGAAGGCAATAGGATTTGATACTGTAAATGGAGAGGCGTTTGGTATTTTTGCAGGTACTGCAATCAATGATACATCATCGGTAACAGCAGCTGCATCAACATGGGACAGTATGTGGAATCTTGGAAGTGAGACATTAAATAAAGCAGTAACAGTAAAGCTTACAAGAACACTTGCAATTATACCGATTACATTTGGATTATCATTGTTACAGGCTCGAAAGAGTGTTAAAGCAGGAAAGCAGGCTGCAAAGTTTAGCCTGAAGAAAGCATTCCCGATGTTCATATTCTATTTTGTATTAGCAGCAATTTTTATGACAGTCTGCGTACGTATGGGAATGGATGTGGAAGTATTTCAACCAGTAAAAGAATTGTCTAAGTTTTTGATTATTATGGCAATGGCTGCAATTGGGCTAAACAGTAATATAATAAAGCTCATTAAAACAGGCGGAAAGCCAATTGTCGTTGGAGCATCATGTTGGTGTGGAATTACAATTGTAAGTCTTGTTATGTTGCATATAATGAAAATCTGGTAACGTATAGTTCTGATGAATGAAAACAAGAATAAACCAAGAAAACATTGTATGTAGAACTGGATAATCGTATTACCGTGCATGAATATGGGCATACGATACAGTCGCTGATGCTTGGACCATTTATGCTGATTCCGGGAATCATCTCGATTGTCTGGGGAAGCATGAAAAAGTATGAAAGACTGCGAAATGAGTATGGAGTACCGTATACATTTTGCTGGGTAGAGAGCTGGGCAAGCAGACTTGGTGAAAAATATACCGGTGAAAAGGCAATCTGGTAATTCATTTTGGAGCAGATAACAGAAGAACTATTTAAACACACGCAGATTACGAAAAGGGATACCTATGACAATGCAATTAGAGGAGAACACAGATGCAGGTGTGATATGTTTTGGTATGGGTGTTATCTTAAGGGACGGCGACAGAGAATATTTTTATCAGGCATTAGACAGATATTTTCCGGGAATTAAAAAAAAATATATTGTAACCTATGGAAATGCGTATAATCTGCCAAGTCCGGATAATGAGAAGCTTATGGATATTTTCAGAAGAAGATGCATTGAAAATGGAATCATTTATGATGCAAATGAGTGTTTTCAGTATCTTCATGCTTTTCCTGAAAAATATGAACAAATGTCATTTGTGGACAATTTATTGCAGGATTCGTAGAAACCGGTGCAGGGGATGAAGATGAAATAGAACTTTCACAGATGTTAGAAAATATGTGAATCTTGAATGATTGTTTTTTCGCAGTCAATCCGCTATACTATGGTTAATGGTTTAGCGGATTATTTCTTGCATAGGAAAGAGCTTCCTAGGCACTGGGAGGGTTTCATGAACAATACAATAAAATTGCCAGTTGGAATTGAAAATTTTGAAGATATTCGGAAATTAGGATTTTACTATATAGATAAAACAAAGCTGATCGAACAGCTTTTACAGAATTGGGGAAAAGTGAATCTGTTCACCAGACCAAGGCGTTTTGGTAAGACTCTCAATATGAGTATGCTGCGTGCTTTTTTTGAAATAGGTACGGATGAGTCTTTATTTGAAGGATTATATATAGCGAACAACAAAGAGCTGTGTGCAGAACATATGGGAAAATATCCGGTGATATTCATTTCACTGAAAGATGTCAATGGTCTGTTGTACGAGGAGGCTTTTGATGCCCTGACACAGATCGTTGGAAATGAGGCATGCAGATTTTTGTTTTTATTAGAAAGTGATAAACTTACTGAGATTGAAAAAGAACAGTATCGTGGTTTTCTTAAGATTAAAGACGGAAAACATGACATAGAAAAAGGGTTAGTACTTTCTTCATTAAAAGTATTGTCTAAATTTTTGTCAAAACATTATGGACGAAAAACAATTATTATCATAGATGAGTATGATGTTCCTCTGGATAAGGCATTCCAGAATGGTTATTACAATGAAATGGTTGAACTTGTCAGAGGATTTTTTTGTCAGGCATTGAAGACGAACGATTTCCTGCATTTTGCTGTTTTAACAGGATGTCTGCGTATCTCAAAGGAGAGTATATTTACAGGACTTAATAATTTTGAGGTATTATCGATTTTGAATGTCCAGTATGAGGAAGGTTTTGGTTTTACAGATGCAGAAGTCAGGGATATTCTTAAATATTATAATTTGTCAGATCATTACCCGGAGGTAAAGGAATGGTATGATGGTTATCATTTTGGAAATACAGATATTTATTGCCCTTGGGATGTGATCCGGTATTGTAAAAGCCTGTGTGCAGATCCAGAGGCTCTCCCGGAAGATTTTTGGTCTAATTCCAGTGGAAATGCGATTGTCCGCAGGTTTATAGATAAAGCAGATGTCCGTACCAAGGATGAGATTGAGCGGCTGATAGCAGGAGAGTGTATTGAAAAGGAAGTTTCTCAGGAACTTACTTATGATGAACTTGAGGATAAGATTGAGAACCTTTGGAGTGTGCTTTTTACGACAGGTTACCTGACACAGCAGGGAAGAACGGCAAGCGGCAGATATCGTCTGTCAATTCCGAATAAAGAGATAAAAAACCTTTTTACAAAGAAAATAAGAGAGTGGTTTCGTGATGTGTCCCGAAATGACGGAAAGACGTTAGAAGAATTCTGCAATTCTTTTATTGAGAGAAAACCAGAAAAAATAGAACAGCTTTTTGGCGATTACCTGTGGAATACGATTAGTATACGGGATACAGCAGTTGCAAAGGAAAAGAAGGAAAATTTCTATCATGGCATTTTACTGGGGCTTCTTGGATATAAGACAAACTGGCTCACAAAGTCAAATGCCGAGTCAGGAGTAGGTTACAGTGATATCCTTGTGGAAACTCCGGATAATCGAACAGGAATCGTGATCGAACTGAAATATGCTGAGGATGGAGACATGAATGCTGCATGTAAAGCGGCATTAAAACAGATTGAGGACAGAGATTATGTTGCAAAGCTGAAGCAGGATGGAATGCGTAATTTTATCAAGTATGGAATTGCCTGCTATAAAAAGGAATGTAAAGTTGCAATTGGAGAATAGAAAAATTGAAAATAACGATAGTGGACCCGGCTCTGGGGGAAGAGGAAGAGATTATATTCAAATGCCATACACTGACAGATGATATGAACCGGCTGATAAGCAAATTAAAACATGGTGACATAAAGATTGCCGGATACGACACAAATGGGATCAGTCTTTTGGCGGCAGCAGATATTTATTACTTTGAGGCAATTGACAACAAGGTATTTGCATACGGCAGAAAAAATGTTTATGAAGTGAAAGAAAAGCTGTATCAGTTAGAAGAACTGCTTGGCTCCGTTCCATTTATGAGAGCTTCCAAGTCTATGATTATCAATCTTGACAAAATCAGATATTTGTCACCGGCATTTGGTGGCAGATTTGAGGCACTGTTAGAGAATCAGGAGAAAGTAATTATTTCAAGGCAGTATGTGCCGGTTTTAAAAGAACGATTAGGGTTGTAGGAGGAGAAAGCCTTGATGGAGAAGCTAAAAATTCTTGTGGATATTTTCGCAAAAATTGCGGTTTGTGTGCTGTTTGCGTCAGCAATTTATATTTCCTCATTCTGGGGATTAGAAGCGACTATCAGTGTACAGATACTCTGGCAGATCATAATCGTTTCTGCGATATGTTCCCTGCCGATTTTAATGTATCCGGTGAATGGTGAAAAAGAATTATCGAAAAAAGGAATGATCGTACGCCAGATCATTTATTTTGCCTTTGTGAACTGTGCAGTTCTTGGATTCGGAAGGGCATTTGGGTGGTTTTATTTTAAAAACCCAGACATGGTTGCGTTTATGGAAATCCTCATTGTTGCAGTATATGCAGTTATGAATCTGGCTGCTTATATGAAAGACCGCAGGGTAGCAGATGACATGAACAGAAAACTTGAGGAATTAAGAAATGCAAACAGCAATAAAAATGAATAAAACAGAGAAAAAAACAATGAAACCAGATTATAAAAAGACAACCTGCGCCTGCTTTATCGGTTATATTGTGCAGGCAGTTGTGAACAGCTTTGTACCATTGCTGTTTGTGACATTTCAGAATACATATCAAATCCCGCTGACGAAAATCACGCTGCTGATCACGATAAACTTTGTGATCCAGCTTCTTGTTGATCTGTTGTCCGCAGGCTTTATTGACAAGATCGGTTACCGGGTGTCCGTGGTGCTGGCACATATCTGTGTGGCGGCAGGACTTGTAATGCTTACGATTCTGCCGGAAGTTTTTTCAGATCCATTTCTGGGCATTTTGTGTTCAGTTGTGATTTATGCAGTGGGTGGCGGACTTTTAGAAGTGCTGGTCAGTCCGATCATTGAGGCGTGTCCGACTGATAATAAGGAAGCGGCAATGAGTCTTTTACATTCGTTTTACTGTTGGGGATGTACGGGAGTCGTTTTGGTTTCCACTGTGTTTTTTGCATTGTTTGGAACAGGACATTGGAAAATACTGACGCTTTTATGGGTGCTGCTTCCGGTTTTTAATATGATTTTGTTTACGAAAGTTCCAATCTACAGTCTCCACGAAGAAGGCGAAAAGGGCATGACCATGACAGAACTTTTCAAGGAGAAAGTGTTCTGGCTTCTGATGGTGATGATGATGTGTGCCGGAGCCTCGGAGCAGGCAGTGAGCCAGTGGGCATCGACCTTTGTGGAGCAGGGACTCGGAATCACGAAAACGATCGGAGATCTGGTTGGTCCGATGGCTTTTTCCATTTTGATGGGAACATCGCGCCTGATTTATGGAAAATATGGAGACAGAATGGATCTGGACCGGTTTATGAAATTAAGCACACTGCTTTGCATTTGTTCGTATCTGATGATTGCATTTGTGCCAATTCCGGCGGTAGAACTGGCGGGCTGTGCAATCTGTGGCTTTTCGGTTGGAATTATGTGGCCGGGAACGTTCAGCAAAGCGTCTGCGTCTTTGCGGAGGGGTGGAACTGTGTTGTTTGCACTTCTTGCGTTAGCAGGAGACTTAGGCTGCTCCGGCGGACCAACACTTGTTGGATTCGTTTCGAGTGCATTTTCCAATAATCTGCGTGTGGGAATCGGAGTTGCGATTCTTTTCCCGGTTTTGTTGTTGGCAGGACTTGTGTTATCGCAAAAAAATAGTGTAAAAGAAAAATAATATATAAGATTAGTAACAAATCTTAGCATAATCTTTAGAAACCTAGGAAAAACCATACGTTTCATAAAGAAACGTGAAAGAAATATTAAGATTTACTTAAAGCACTTTTTTTCTAAAATCAATATGGTACAATTTGCCTTGTAAAAAAAACGACAAAAAATTGACATAAGGAGAGTTGTACGAAAATGGAAGACAACAATGTAAAAGAAAAAAAGCATTTCTTTCATAAAAAAGAAATGCAGACGGAATTAGCAACAGTACCAAAGAAAAAGAAGAAAGTATGGCTGATCGTTCTGATCATAGCAGCGATAGTGGTAGTACTGATCGGAAGTGCTGTTAAAAATATGACTTCACAGATCGAGACAGCAGCGAATACTGTTGAGATCGAACCGGTGGAGAAGAGAGACCTATCAGATTCTGTTTCCTTAAAGGGAACGATCGCGGGAGTAAGCAAGACGAATGTGATGTCTCTTGCAGCCGCAGAGATTACAGCAGTGGATGTGCAGGTAGGTGATCTGGTAAAAGAGGGTGATCCGCTTGTTACATTAGATCAGAAGGATATTGAAAAACAGATTGCAGAGTTAAAGACAAATATTAATAATGCGAATGCTGTTGCAGCAAACGATGAGGTACAGAAGCAGAACAGTCTTACCCAGAACAAACAGGATCAGCAGGATGCACTGGATGCAGCACAGAAGACGATCGATAAAGCACAGGCTGATGTTGATAAATATAAGAAAAAGGTATCAGAGTGTGAGGATTATATTTATTATCTGAAAAACAACAACAAAGATACTTCTGAGTATGATGGAAAATTAGATGTTTTTAAATCATCTTTGGAGACAGCACAAAATGCATTGGATTCCGCAAATGACAATTATGAAGCTGTGTTAAAAAACACGGACAGAAGCGTTGCTACTGCCCAGAATACCGTCGATATGCAGAAATACCAGACAAGTACGACAAGTGACTTAAAAGACCAGTTAGAGCAGTTGCAGAAACAGCTTGCAGACTGCACACTCTCCGCACCGATCGGAGGCGTTGTCACAGCCGTCAACGTGTCGGTGGGTGATAAAAATACAGCAGGTACGACAATGATCACAATCGAGGATACATCTTCCTTAAAAGTGATCGTGAATGTAGAGGAAGCAGATATTTTAAAAATCCAGGAAGGAATGCAGGCAACGGTTACGACAGATGCAACCGGTGACGAAGAGATCAAAGGTACGGTGTCACGGGTTGTCAGAGTGAAAAACCAGTCAACCAACACAAACAGCACCGACACCAACACTTCAACAGGTTATTCTGCGGAGATTACGATCGACAATACAGAACTTTTAGTTGGTATGAGTGCCAAAGCCAAAATTGTGATCAAAGACAGAGGAACACAGCTTGCAGTGCCATATGATCTGATACAGTATGACGAAAAAGGAAATGCTTATGTTCTTGTAGCCCAGATGAATGACGATGGAACGGCAACTGCTGTCCGTAAAAACATCAAAGTTGGGGAAGAAGTGGATTATTATACAGAAGTAACCGGCGGAGACTTAAAAGAGGGTGACCAGTTAATTTATGATAATACATTTTCTGTTACAGAAGGTCAGGTGTTCACACCAGATCAGATGTACTCTAACCAGCAGACAACTGACGGCAATGCAGTCATGAGTACGGAGGCAGAATAATCGTGAGTGAATCAGTAATCCGTATGGAGAATATTATAAAGCGTTATTACATAGGCAAGCCGAACGAATTACAGATTTTAAACGGAATCAACCTGTCTGTAAATCAGGGCGAATTTGTCTCAATCGTCGGTGAATCCGGTTCTGGAAAAAGTACGCTGATGAACATTATCGGTGTCCTTGACCGCCAGACGGAAGGAACATACTTTCTTGAGGGAAAAGATGTAAATAAAATGGATGATGCCATGCGAAGCGCGATCCGGAATAAAAGGATTGGTTTTGTTTTCCAGAACTTCAATCTTCTCCCAAAAGCAAATGCATTGAAAAATGTTATGGTTCCACTTTTATATAGTACCGAAAAAGAAAAAAATCAAAAAGAGCGCGCCATGGAAATGTTAAAAATGGTTGGCATGGAAGAACGTGCTTTCCATAAGCCAAACGAACTTTCCGGTGGTCAGAAACAGCGTGTGGCGATCGCCAGGGCAATGATCAACGATCCGGCGATCATTTTAGCAGATGAGCCGACTGGCGCATTGGATTCTAAGACCGGACATATGGTCATGGATCTTTTTCACAAGCTGCACGAGGAACAGGGTAAAACGATTGTGCTGATTACACACTCACAGGAACTTGCGGCGGAAACAAAACGGATCGTTACTATATTAGACGGTAATATTGTGTCGGACAATGGAGGTGAAGGCTGATGTTTTTGGAAAATATAAAAGAGGCTGTCACCAGCATTTTCAGCAATAAAATGCGTTCGATTCTGACCATGTTAGGAATCATCATTGGTATCAGTGCAGTCATCACGATCACGACGATCGGTAATTCCATTCAGACTACTTTGACATCCACCTTAAATTCACTGGGTGGCAATACGGTTCAGGCATATGTGGATGCAAGATATCCGGAAGATGATGCAGACTGGGAGACATGGGAATACCCGGATATGAAAACATCGGACTTTGTGACACAGGAGATGATCGATGAACTGTTGGAAAAGTATCCGGATGAGTTTAACGGTGTTGCGGCTTCCGAATTTCTTGGAAACGGACAGATTAGACAGGACAAAAACACTTATGCCAATGTGTCGATTCAGGGAACTACATCGGAATATATAGACTATATGAAGCTAAAAATGCATGCCGGAAGAAACTTAACGAAGCAGGATGGCAAAGGCAAAAAGAATGTCTGCCTTTTGGCAGACACGATGGCAGAACAGTATTTTGGAGAGGAAAATCCAATCGGAAAGCAGATCACATATACCGGAAGTGACGGAAACCTTTATGATTTTACAATTGTAGGCGTATATGAATATAACGTAGCACTTTTCGGGCAGGTGGATACGAGTGTGCCGGAAAAAGATCGTTCTACGACAATGTTTATCCCAATCCAGACCTGTTTTAAACTGGAAGGGAAAGACCAGTCAGGCTATCAGAACTTCAACCTCATGGTGAATCCACTTTCCGATATTGATCAGGCAACCACAGATGTGACGAATTTCTTTGAAGAAAAATATGTAAATAATAAAAATTTCCATGTTTCTACCTATAATATGGCATCCGACATGGGCATGATCAATACCGTTATTAATGTCATTACAATTGCAGTGTCAGGAATTGCACTGATCTCATTGATCGTAGGTGGTGTCGGTGTTATGAACATTATGCTGGTGTCGATTACAGAGCGTACCAGAGAGATTGGTGTGCGTATGGCATTAGGTGCAAAGCGAAGTACGATCCGTATGCAGTTTGTCATTGAGGCAATCGTGCTTTGTATTTTTGGAGGTATTATTGGAATACTGATTGGTGTGTTTAATGGATTTGTATTAGGAAAAGTAGCAGGATTTGTGATCCAGAATATGTATTCGGAATATTCAAGCTACATTATTATGTCCGTACATCCGTCAATATCCGCAATTTTACTTTCCCTGTTCTTCTCCATGCTGACAGGAGTGTTCTTCGGATACTATCCGGCAAATAAGGCATCGAAGATGGAAGTCATTGATGCATTGAGATATGAATAAAAGGAAAAAGTATATTTTGAAGGGGCAGCCGCGTGGCTGTCCTTTCTTTCACAATTTTTTCACAAAAAACTTGAAAAAAACCTGCAAATACTGTTGACAAAAAAATAGGATGGTGCTATGTTAGGTACATAGATATTAGCACTCCAATCAAATGAGTGCTAACAAATCTAAAGACACACAGATAATTGTTCAGTGACAAGCGTTGTTGGACAATTATGATATTTCCAGAAGCAGGAGTGAGTGAATGGAAGAATTAGAATTAGACGAACGTAAAACGAAAATTTTAAATGCTATCATCCGCAACTATCTGGAAACAGGTGAACCGGTTGGTTCAAGAACCATTTCAAAGTATACAGACCTGAATTTAAGTTCAGCAACAATCCGGAATGAGATGGCAGACCTTGAGGAGTTAGGATACATTTTACAGCCGCATACTTCGGCTGGACGGATTCCTTCCGATAAAGGTTACCGCTTCTATGTAGATCATCTGATGGAAGAGAAGAACCGGGAAGTGGATGACATGAAACAGTTTGTCATCGAACACACCGAGAAGATGGAACAGGTACTGCAGAAGGTTGCAAAAGTTCTGGCAGCCAATACCAACTATGCAACAATGGTATCAGCGCCGAGTTATCATCGGAACAAAGTGAAGTTCATCCAGCTCTCTAATGTGGATGAGGAACAGATTCTTGCAGTGATCGTCACAGAGGGTAACATGGTCAAGAATAAGATCATTCCGGTATCAGAACCGCTTGATAATGAGACGATGTTGAAGTTGAATATCCTGCTGAATTCGAATCTGAATGGTCTGGCATTAGAAGAGATCAATCTTGCGACTATCGCCAAGCTGAAAGGGCAGGCAGGTATCCACAGCGATATCGTCAGCAATGTACTAGATACACTTGGTGAGACAATGGGTCAGGATGAGGATATTAAGATTTATACAAGTGGTACGACAAATCTTTTCAAATATCCGGAGTTATCTGATTCAGCGGAGAAAGCAAGTGAACTGATCTCCACATTTGAGGAGAAACAGCAGTTGGCAAGCCTTGTAACTGAAAACCTGTTGGATGAAGAGAATACAGGAATTCAGGTTTATATAGGAAATGAAAGCCCAATCCAGACAATGAAGGACTGCAGTGTTGTGACTGCAACTTATGAATTGGGCGAAGGTGTTCGGGGAACGATAGGAATTGTCGGACCGAAGCGGATGGATTATGAGAAAGTAATGGCGAATCTGAACACATTGAAAAAATCTCTGGATGGCATCTTAGATAAGCCAAAAGGAGAAGTATAGAAAGGTGGCTGGGAAATGCAGGAAGCGAAGAAAGAAGAAGTATTAGAAGAGGTTTTAGAGGATTTAGAAAAAGAGTCCCAGGCAGATCAGACAGAAGATTCCGTAAAAGAAGCTGAAACGATTGAGGATACAGCTTCTGAGACAGAAGAGAAAGACACAGAGGAAACGGCGGAAGAGACAGAAGGATCTTCCAAAGAGGATTCTGATGACAATAAAAAGGGATTCTTCAAGAAGAAAAAAGATAAGAAAGATGAACAGATTGAAGATCTTACCGATCGTCTGAGACGCCAGATGGCAGAATTTGAGAATTTCCGCAAACGTACTGAGAAAGAAAAATCACAGATGTTTGATATGGGAGCAAAAACAATTGTTGAGAAAGTGCTTCCGGTGATTGATAATTTCGAGCGCGGACTTGCGGCTGTACCGGAAGACAAAAAGGAAGATGCATTTGTCGTTGGTATGGATAAGATTTACAAACAATTCCTTACAACATTAGAGGAGGCTGGTGTAAAACCAATCGAGGCAGTTGGACAGGAATTTGATCCAAATTTCCATAATGCAGTCATGCATGTGGAAGATGAAGAGCTTGGCGAAAATATAGTAGCGGAAGAACTTCAGAAAGGTTATATGTACAGAGACGCTGTGGTAAGACACAGCATGGTAAAGGTAGCTAATTAAAGGAGGAAATTATTATGAGTAAAATTATTGGTATTGACTTAGGAACAACAAACAGCTGTGTAGCAGTTATGGAAGGTGGAAAACCTACCGTTATCGCAAATCAGGAAGGTGCAAGAACAACACCATCTATCGTAGCATTTACAAAAACAGGAGAGAGATTAGTCGGTGAACCTGCAAAACGTCAGGCCGTTACAAACGCAGAAAAAACAATCTCTTCCATTAAGAGACATATGGGATCTGATTACAAAGTAGCAATTGATGATAAACAGTATTCTCCACAGCAGATCTCCGCAATGATCCTTCAGAAATTAAAAGCAGATGCAGAGGGATATTTAGGAGAGAAAGTTACAGAAGCGGTTATCACAGTACCAGCATACTTCAATGATGCCCAGCGTCAGGCAACAAAAGATGCCGGCAAGATCGCAGGACTTGATGTAAAACGTATCATCAACGAGCCAACAGCAGCAGCTTTAGCTTATGGTCTTGATAATGAAAAAGAGCAGAAGATCATGGTATACGATTTAGGTGGTGGTACATTCGATGTATCTATCATTGAGATCGGTGACGGTGTCATCGAAGTATTATCTACAAACGGTGATACACACCTTGGTGGTGATGACTTTGATAACAAAGTAACACAGTGGATGATCGATGAGTTCAAGAAAGCAGAAGGTGTTGACTTATCTACAGATAAGATGGCACTCCAGAGATTAAAAGAAGCAGCAGAGAAAGCAAAGAAAGAGTTATCTTCTGCAACAACTACAAATATCAACTTACCATTCATCACAGCAACAGCAGAAGGTCCAAAACATTTTGATATGAACCTTACAAGAGCAAAATTTGATGAATTGACACATGATTTAGTTGAGAGAACAGCAATCCCTGTTCAGAACGCTATGAGAGATGCCGGACTTACAAACGCTGATCTTGGTCAGGTATTATTAGTTGGTGGTTCTACACGTATCCCGGCTGTTCAGGATAAAGTAAGACAGTTAACAGGCAAAGAGCCAAGCAAATCCTTAAACCCAGATGAATGTGTAGCAATCGGTGCTTCTATCCAGGGTGGTAAATTAGCAGGAGATGCCGGTGCCGGCGAAATCTTACTTCTTGATGTAACACCTTTATCATTATCTATCGAGACAATGGGTGGTATTGCTACAAGATTGATCGAGAGAAATACAACAATTCCTACAAAGAAGAGCCAGATCTTCTCCACAGCAGCAGATAACCAGACAGCCGTTGATATCAACGTTGTACAGGGTGAGAGACAGTTCGCAAGAGATAACAAATCCCTCGGACAGTTCCGTCTGGATGGTATTCCACCAGCACGTCGTGGAGTTCCACAGATTGAGGTTACATTTGATATTGATGCCAACGGTATTGTAAATGTTTCTGCAAAAGATTTAGGAACAGGAAAAGAGCAGCACATCACAATCACATCCGGATCTAATATGTCTGATGATGAGATTGATAAGGCTGTAAAAGAAGCTGCTGAATTTGAAGCACAGGATAAGAAGAGAAAAGAAGCAATCGATGCAAGAAACGATGCAGATTCCTTCGTATTCCAGACACAGCAGGCATTAGATCAGGTTGGAGCAAACCTTGATGCAAATGATAAAGCAGAAGTAGAAGCTGACTTAAATGCAGTAAAATCATTCTTAGACGCACACCAGAATGCAGAAGAAATGACAGATGCAGATGTCGCTGAGTTAAAAGCCGCTCAGGAGAAACTGACACAGAGTGCTCAGAAAGTATTTGCTAAGATGTATGAGCAGACACAGGCAGCACAGGGTGCTCAGGGAGCAGGTCCTGACATGAGCAACATGGGCGGAGCACAGGCTAACAACGCTGGTGCAGCAGATGATGATGTTGTAGATGCTGACTTCAAAGAGGTCTAACAGATAATAGGCATAACTGATAATCAACAGATCAGCGATGCACACAAAAAGGGGTTTTCGGATTTTCCGGAAATCCCTCTATGTGATAATATAGGAAAAGAATGACTGGCTTTTAAAGTGAAAATCAGTTGTGAAAGACGGTACAGAAAAGTAAAAGCAAGGAGTAACAGTTATGGCAGAGAAAAGAGATTATTATGAAGTCCTGGGCGTTCCGAAGAACGCAAGTGATGCTGATATAAAGAAAGCATTCCGTACTCTTGCCAAAAAATATCATCCAGATATGCATCCGGGTGATAAAGAGTGTGAAGAAAAATTCAAAGAGGCACAGGAAGCCTATGCTGTGTTAAGTGATGCAGAGAAGCGTAAACAGTATGATCAGTTTGGTCATGCAGCATTTGACGGTACAGGCGGCGGTGCTGGTGGATTTGATTTTTCCGGCATGGATATGGGAGATATTTTTGGAGACATTTTCGGAGACTTCTTTGGGGGCGGCGGTTCCAGAAGAAGAGCAGATAATGGTCCAATGAAAGGTGCAAATCTTCGTACCAGTGTAAGGATCACATTTGAAGAGGCAGTTTTCGGATGTGAAAAAGAAATCGACATGGTTTTGAAAGATGAGTGTGCAGCCTGTCACGGTACAGGTGCAAAGCCGGGTACAAGTCCTGAGACCTGTACAAAGTGCGGCGGTAAAGGTAAGGTTGTATTTACACAGCAGTCCTTCTTTGGAACGGTGCAGAATGTCCAGACCTGTCCGGATTGTAATGGTACCGGTAAGGTAGTGAAAGACAAATGTCCGGATTGCCGTGGTACCGGATATATCGCAAGAAAGAGAAAAATCCAGGTGACGATTCCGGCTGGTATCGACAATGGGCAGAGTGTCCGTATCCGTGAAAAAGGAGAGCCGGGTGTCAATGGTGGTCCAAGAGGAGATTTATTAGTAGAAGTAGTTGTATCCAGACATCCGATTTTCCAGCGTCAGGATATGAATATTTATTCCACAGCTCCGGTTACTTTTGCGCAGGCTGCATTGGGCGGTGAGATCCGCATCAATACCGTTGACGGAGATGTGCTGTACGAAGTAAAACCAGGTACACAGACCGACACCAAGATCCGTCTGAAGGGAAAGGGAGTTCCATCCCTGAGAAATAAAGAGGTTCGTGGTGACCAGTATGTAACTCTGGTGGTTCAGACACCGACAGGTCTTAATAATGAGGCGAAAGAGGCGTTACGTCATTTTGATGAACTGACAGGTGGTTCGTTAAACCGAAGCGACGCCGGTGGTAACGGCACCCAGGAAAAGGGTAAGAAGAAAAAGGGATTCATGGATAAGTTAAAAGAATCCTTTGATGAAATGTAAAAAATCTTAGTGTGAAAAATATAAATTTCTATAATGATTATAAATTGACCGCACCATAATTGTTAGGTACGGTCAACCTATAATCATTCGTTTAATAATAAGTATTCTGAAAAAAATCAGTTTATAAAAATCCCAGATGTAAAAGAGAATATGAGAGACAGATTCAAAACGGAAGGATAAGGACATTGATAATTGAATAAAGGCTTTACACTTATCTGAAATCTGCCTATAATATTGTTATTGATATGGAAGGGCGGTGGAAAGGATGTTGGATAAAATGCCAAGTAAAAATGCAAGTGAAGTAATTGAAGAACTGGCAAGAAAACTTGAACGCCAGCGTATTTATAATGATTTATGTAATGTTGAGACGATAGAGGATATTCAGGAGTTAAAAGAAAAATACAGAATGCTTTGTGAAGAAATTGACAATTGAAACGATAAAATAATATATAATTCATAAAAACAAAAGGGTGTAAAGTCTTTATTGAGTAATTAAGACTTTACACCCTTTGCTTGTGAAGAATAATTTAAATTTTTTATTCCGGATAAACCAGATGCTTCTCATCAATGTGATAAAGCGTGTTTTCAAGATAGCGGTTGGCAAGATAATTCGCCATACCAAGGTTCATATCGAGATAATTTCCACAGTCTTTTGGGCTTGCGCCAGGAACATCTCCCTTAAAGTCGCGGATAAATTCAAACATTTCGATCATGAGATCTACAATATCTTTGGATTCATAATCTCCTGCAAGAAGCAGGTAAAATCCGGTGCGGCATCCCATTGGACCAAAATAAATAGTTTTGGAACCGTAAACAGCATGGTTTCTTAAAAATGTTGCTGCAAGGTGTTCGATCGTATGCATCTCGGCGGTATTCATGACTGGTTCATCGTTTGGGGAAGTCATGCGCAGATCAAATGTGGTGATCACTTCTGTACCGACGGTATCTTTGCGGGATACATAAACGCCGGGTTCTAATTTGATATGGTCTATTGTAAAGCTTGCTATTTTTTCCATGATAGTCTCCTTTTTTGTATTTTCATAATTATATAGTATTTCCAGTACAAACTTTAAAGTAAATTTTCATGACAGTCAAGCAGAAATCCTACATGAAAATAAAAATAGCAGAAAGCGCGGCGAAAACACTTGTATTTCATGTAAAAATAATGTATATTTATGCAGACAATCAGAAAAAAGAGGAGCGGATATTTATGATGAAGAAAAAAAGTAAAAAATTGCTGCTTTGGTTTTTCGTTCTGACATTTGTGCTGACAGGAATTGCTGGATGCGGCACAAAGCAGAATGATGATCAGGAAGCAGCATCCACGGAAACAGCCGGTGTGATCAGCGGTGTGGATGATATCGCTGGAAAAAAGATTGGTGTCCAGCTTGGAACAACCGGTGATATTTATGTTTCCGATTATGAAAATGACGGATCAGGAACAACGGTGGAGCGTTACAACAAGGGCGCAGATGCAGTCCAGGCGTTAAAACAGGGCAAGATTGACTGTGTTGTGATCGATGAACAGCCGGCGCTCGCATTTGTGGAGGAAAATCCGGGACTTAAAATTCTCGATGAAGAATTTGCACTGGAAGATTATGCAATTGTTGTGGCAAAAGGAAATGATGCCCTGTTAGAGCAGATCAATACTGCATTAGAGGAATTAAAAGAAGACGGAACGATTGATCAGATCACGAAAAATTATGTTGGTACGGATGAGGAAAAGGGCAATTATCCATACGAGGTGCAGGATATCGCGCGAGAGAATGGAACATTGACAATGGGTACGAATGCAGAGTTCCCACCTTATGAGTATTATGAGAATAATAAGATTATCGGTATTGATGTAGACATCATGCAGGCGATCGCAGATAAACTCGGTATGGAATTGAAGATTGAAGATATGGCATTTGATTCTATTATTCCAGCTGTGTCTACGGGGAAGATAGATGTGGGCGCTGCCGGATTCACTGTGACAGAAGAACGAAAGAAGAATGTCAACTTTACAGATACATATGCAACTTCCAAGCAGGTGATCATTGTACGTGATGGGAATGCAGTGACAGCAAAGAGTTCGTTTGGCGAAAAATTTTACCAGAACTTTATCCAGGATAACCGCTATGCATATATGTTAAAAGGTCTTGGAAATACATTGATCATTACAATATTTGCGGTGATGATCGGTATTGTCTTAGGATTTTTAATTGCCATTGTCAGAACCAGTCACGACAGAAATGGCGGGCTTGGCATTCTGAATGCAGTCTGTAAAGCATATTTGACGATCATCCGTGGTACACCGGTCATGATCCAGTTATTGATTATCTATTATGTTATTTTCCAGAGTATTAACACGGGGAAAATCGTGGTAGCAGTGATCGCATTTGGTTTGAACTCAGCTGCTTATGTGGCAGAGATCGTGCGTTCCGGAATTATGGCAGTGGATATCGGACAGTTTGAGGCTGGCCGCAGTCTTGGACTTAACTACAGACAGACTATGACATCCATTATTCTGCCACAGGCGGTAAAAAATATTCTTCCGGCGCTGTGCAATGAATTTATCAGCTTGTTGAAGGAAACTTCAATCAGTGGTTACATTGGTCTGATGGATCTGACAAAAGGCGGCGATATTATCCGAAGCGTAACATATGAGGCGTTTATGCCGTTGATCGCAGTTGCTGTGATTTATCTGTTAATGGTAGTTGGATTAAGTAAGGCGGTCGGTGTCTTGGAAAGGAAGTTGAGAAACAATGAGCGATAATACATATACAACGAATAATGCAGAAGTGATTTTGGAGATCAAAGATCTCTGCAAATCCTTTGGTGATCACGAAGTATTAAAAGGAATCTCCACGACTATCAGAAAAGGGGATGTCCTTGCATTGATCGGACCTTCCGGCTGTGGAAAATCCACATTTCTGCGATCCTTAAACCTGTTGGAGATCCCAACGAGCGGACATGTTTTGTTCGAGGGAACAGATATGACCGACAAGTCAGTCGACATTAATCATGTCCGTGAAAAAATCGGAATGGTGTTCCAGCAGTTTAATCTGTTTCCCAACATGACTATTAAGGAAAACATTATGCTTGCCCCGGTAAAACTTAACAAAATGACCAGGGAAGAGGCAGAGAAAAAAGCAATGGAACTTTTGAAAAGAATCGGCCTGTCTGATAAGGCGGATGCCTATCCAAGCCAGCTTTCCGGCGGACAGAAACAGAGAATTGCCATTGTCCGTTCCCTTGCCATGAACCCGGATATTATTTTGTTTGATGAGCCGACTTCGGCATTAGACCCTGAGATGGTCGGCGAGGTTTTAAGCGTTATGAAAGAGCTTGCAGAGGACGGTATGACCATGGTGGTTGTAACACATGAAATGGGATTTGCAAGAGAGGTTGCAAACCGTGTCATGTTCATCAATGACGGTGTCATTCAGGAAGAAAACACACCGCAGGAGATCTTTGAACATCCACAGAGTCCGAGATTGCAGGAATTTTTATCAAAAGTATTATGATCATGAAAGAAAAAGGCTGTGCGGCAGCCTTTTTCTTTTTCTTTATTTCTGGTGTGAAATTCGCTATAATCGATATAGAATCCAAGACACAGGTATGGAAACGATAAAAGACGATGGAACATTATACAGGGAGAAAACGATGGGGAAAAAGGAATGGAAGAAGATCAGGCATGGAATCATCATTTTTGCGATGGCATTTTTCAGTGCAATACCATTTGTGGTATATGGAAAAAATAATGATTCCGGGGAAATAATCCGTATTGGATATATTGATTATGGCGGGTTTATCGATCTGGATGAAAATGGGGAGTATACAGGATATGGCGTGGAATTGCTGGATAAGATCGCTGAGTATACCGGATGGAAGTACGAATATGTGTATGACACATGGGACAATATCCTGAAAAAACTGGAGTCAGGTGAGATTGATATGATCTGTCAGGCGCAGAAAACACCGGAACGTGAGGAGAGATTCCTGCTTTCGAAGTACTGGGCGGGAACAGAAGCCTGTGTTCTTTATGCAAGACTGGATGATGACAGGTATTATTACAATGATTTTGAGGCTTTTAACGGCATCCGGGTGGCAGGACTGAAAGAAAGCTTTCAGAATGATGATCTGAAAGAATATGCCAAAAAGAAAGATTTTTCGTTTGAGTTGAAAGAATACAGGACGACAGAAGAATGTTTCCAGGCACTGGAGGAAGGTGCTGTGGACGCGGTCGTACAGGGATCGCTTGGCGGAATGATAGATTATAAGATTATCTGCCGGTTTGGAGCACAGCCATTTTATCTGATGGCAGGAAAACAGAAGCAAAAGGTAATGGAGGAAGCCGATTATGCGCTTGGAGAGATCACAGCGGATTACCCGACATTCTTAAGTGAACTGTACCAGAAGTATTATGGAGATACTTCTGCCATGGGGCTTGCATTTACAGGAGAAGAAATTGAATATATTAAGGCACAAAAGCAGGTGAACATGGCATTTATCAATAACAGACCACCGTTTTCAAAGGAAAATGCCGATGGAGAAATCGAAGGGATCATAGTTGATCTCGTGAGCCTGATCCGGGAGAGCAGTGGCTTGAATCTGCAGTACACGATGCTGGAAAGCGGTCAGCGTGTGGTAGATTATCTGGAGAAACATCCGGAAGATCTGGTAGCCGGTGTCGTAGTTGAAAATCCTGCATTCACAAAAGCTGATTATCTGGTATCAGATGTCATATACACAGGGGAAGTGGCGCTTGTCTGCAGACAGGGGATGAACTATACACCCGGAGATGCAGAAAATAAGTATATTCTTGCGATCCCGAAGAGTTATGCGGCACTGGAAAATTATATTCAGGCAAATTATCCGGAGTTTGAGATCGTAAAATGCACTACGACAGAGGAATGTATGGAACTTCTGAACAGCGGAGAGTGCGACTTTATGGCACAGAATGTCAACGTGGTGACACCGCTGCTACAGAAACCGCGGTATGAGGGATTGACGGTACTGCCTAACCTGTCTAAGGAAGAACCGATGGGGATTGTTGGAAAAAACAGTGATGAAAATAAAATCCTGATGAGCATTATTAATAAATGCATTATGCAGATTTCCTCTCAGGAAGTATCCCAGATCACGATCAGCCATACAGTGGCGAATGGGTATCAGCTTACCTGGACGGATGTGCTGTATAAGTTCCGCTATCCGTTGATCGTCATCTTTGTTTTGCTGGCGGCGAGTATTTTGTTTATGATTTTCTGGCAGGAGGCGAGACGAAAAAGCTATTTAAAGATTGCAGAGAAGAATGAGCAGCTTTTAGAGGCAGTCGGTCAGGCAAACCGGGCAAATCAGGCAAAGAGTGATTTCCTTGCAAGGATGAGCCACGAGATACGGACACCGATGAATGCGATCGTAGGACTGACGGAGATCGCAAAACACTATGAGGATGATCCGAAGAAGATAGAGGACTATCTCGACAAAATTGATGTGTCGTCCAAGGTGCTGTTAAACATTATCAACGATATTTTAGATATGTCGTCTATCGAGAATAAGAAGATGAAAATTGCACAGGAACCGTTTGATCTTCATGAGATCTTAATGTCGGTCTGCACGATTTATGAACCGCAGTGCAGACAGAAAGGGATAGCGTTTGAGGTGCAGGACGAAGAGGTGACGCATACACATCTGATCGGGGATGGACTTCGTGTGAACCAGATTTTGCTGAACCTGGTTTCCAATGCTTACAAATTTACGCCGTCCGGTGGGAAAATCACGATCAAAGTGAAAGAACTCTATGTGAAGGAGGAGAAAGTTTACTTTAATTTTTTTGTGGAAGATACCGGGGAGGGCATGTCGGAGGAGATGCAGACGCGGCTGTTCCAGCCATTTGAACAGGAGAGTGCGACAACTGCACAGAAACACGGAGGAAGCGGACTGGGACTGTCCATTGCAAAAAACTTCGTGGAACTGATGTCAGGCTCCATTTCCGTGAGATCGAAAAAAGGAGAGGGAACGACATTTGTTGTGTCCATTCCATTTGAATTCGAACAGACTACAGAACCAGAAACAACGGAGCAGCCGGTGGAAAACAATTTATCAGTGGTACAGGAAGAACAGGCAGTATATGATTTTACCGGGAAAAAAGTATTGCTTGCGGAAGACACCGCATTTAATGAAGAGGTGGCAACAGAACTGCTTGCAATGGTACATATGGATGTGGATTGTGCACATAACGGTCAGGAAGCCGTAGAGTTGTTTGAGAAGACGGAGCCAGGGACCTACACGGCAATACTTATGGATATCCATATGCCTGTGATGAATGGATATGATGCTGCCCGCGCGATCCGGAAGTCAGAGAGAGAAGATGCCAAAACAATTGCTATTTATGCCATGACTGCAAACTCTTTTACGGAGGATGTCAGTGCGGTGTTAAATGCGGGCATGAATGGACATATCGCAAAACCAATCGATGCGCAGATTTTATATGAAACACTGCAAAAACTCGTAACACAAAAACCATAACAGGAATTATTTGCAACCTGAAATGCTTTGTGGTAGTATATTTAATGGATTTTTATGATTTGAACGGAAAATACGCAAAAAAGGAGCATATAGAAAACATGAAATGGAATAAATATACCATTGAGACAACGACAGCAGCAGAAGATTACTTAAGCTCTGCACTTATGGATCTCGGTATTGAGGGCGTGCAGATTGAGGATAATGTACCGCTGACCAAAGAAGATCAGGCAGAGATGTTCATTGATTTTTTACCGGAACTCCCACCGGATGAGGGAATCAGTTATGTGAGCTTTTATTTAGAGGACAATGGACAGGATGATACCGAACTGTTAAAGCAGGTGAAAACGACAATCGAGGAGATGCGTCATATCGTGGATATGGGAACCGGAAAGATCACTTCTGACCAGACCGAAGATCTTGACTGGATCAACAACTGGAAAAAGTTTTTCAGTTCCTTCTATATTGAGGACATTCTGATCAAACCAACCTGGGAAGAATTAAAGGAAGAAGACAAGGACAAGTTTTTGATCGAGATCGATCCGGGTGTGTCTTTTGGAACCGGAAAACATGAGACAACACAGCTTTGCATCCGGCAGTTATTAAAATACATCCGTGGAAATGAAGATTACACACCACAGGTAAAGGCACCAAAAGTTTTAGATGTTGGCTGCGGAAGCGGTATTTTATCGATTGTGGCACTAAAATTAGGGGCATCAGAGGTAGTCGGAACAGACCTTGACCCGGACTGCATGACTTCCACACACGACAATATGGAAGTAAATCATCTCGATCAGAAACTGGGAACATTTTATGTTGGAAATCTGATCGATGATACAGAACTTCAGGAAAAAGTTGGAACAGAAGAATTTGATATCGTCGTTGCCAACATTCTGGCAGACGTGATTATTCCAATGGCACCGGTGATTCCGGCGCGTTTGAAAAAAGGTGGATATTTTATCACATCAGGAATCATCGACTTTAAAGAGAATGCAGTAAAAGAGGCAATTGAGAAAGCGGGTCTGGAAGTTGTAGAGATCAATCACCAGGGCGAGTGGGTGAACATCACAGCAAGAAAGAATTAGGAAAAGACATGTATCAGTTTTTTATAGAAGATGAAAATGCAGCAGAAGATTTTGTGACAATTGAAGGCAGCGATGTCAACCATATTAAAAATGTGCTGCGGATGAAACCGGGAGAGAAAATCCGCGTGTGCACCAGAAGTGGACAAAACTATTTTTGTAGTATATCTGATATTGCAGAAAGCTTTGTGCGTGCGGATATTCTGGAAAAAGAAGCGGAAAGCACAGAACTGCCATGCAGGATTTATCTGTTTCAGGGGCTTCCGAAGAATGACAAGATGGAATGGATCATTCAGAAAACCGTGGAACTCGGAGTTTATGAGGTCATTCCGGTTGCCATGAAAAACTGTGTGGTAAAGTTAGATGACAAAAAGGCAAAATCAAAGGTGACGCGCTGGCAGGCGATCGCAGAGAGCGCAGCAAAACAGTCAAAGAGAAGTCTGATCCCGGAAGTGAAGATGCCGATGTCGTACAAAGAAGCTGTGGCATATGCCAAGGAACTGGATGTGAAACTGGTTCCCTATGAAAACGAGCATGGAATGGCAGGGACGAAGGCTGCAATGGAACAGATAAAAAAAGGCGAAAGTGTCGCAGTGTTTATCGGACCGGAGGGCGGATTTGCGCCGGAAGAGATCGCACTGGTGCAGGACGAGATGCAGCTAATCTCCCTTGGAAAAAGAATTTTAAGGACGGAGACAGCGGGTATCGCAGCACTTGCGATTTTGGGCTATCAGCTTGAGAGCAGTGATATGATAGAATAACAGTGCAAAAGTTGTCTGATGATAGAAATTTGTGAGTCGAAAGTTATCAGATGATTGAGAGATATAAAGAAGGACAATTATGGAAACAAATTTGACAGAAGTTTATTTGGATAATTCTGCAACAACCCGTTGCAGTGAACGTGCAAAAGATTTGATGGTAAAAGTTCTGATGGAAGATTACGGAAATCCATCCTCACTTCATATGAAAGGTGTGGAAGCAGAGAACTATATCAAAGAGGCTAAGAAAAAAATCGCAAAGACGTTAAAGGTGGATGAGAAAGAAATCCTTTTCACATCCGGAGGAACGGAATCAAACAATACCGCACTGATCGGAGCAGCACTGGCAAATAAAAGAGCCGGAAATCATATTATCACGACATCAATAGAACATGCGTCTGTTTCAGCAGTCGCAGGATATTTAGAGGAACTTGGCTTTCGCGTAACCTACCTGAAAGTGGATGAAAACGGCATTATTTCACTGGATGAACTGCGCGAGGCAGTGTGTGAGGACACGATCCTTGTCTCAATGATGATGGTCAATAATGAGATTGGCGCTGTGGAACCGATCGAGGAAGCAGTGAAAGCAATTAAAGCGAAAAATCCGAACACGTTAGTGCATGTGGATGCAATCCAGGCATACGGAAAATATCGTATTTTCCCGAAAAAGCTCGGAATTGATATGCTTTCCGTCAGCGGACATAAGATCCACGCACCAAAAGGAACCGGATTTTTATATATCAAAGATAAGACAAAAGTAAAGCCATTGATCTATGGCGGCGGTCAGCAGAAGGGCATGCGCTCTGGAACCGAGAACGTTCCGGGAGTTGCAGCATTAGGTGAGGCAGCCGAGGAGATTTATGAGAACTTCGAGGAAAAAATAGAACATCTTTATCAGATCAAAAAACGGTTTGTAGATGGTGTTTTAAAAATAGAAGGCGCGACCGTAAACGGAAAGACCGGACGGGATTCTGCACCGCAGATCGTCAGCGTGAGCATTGATGGCGTGCGCAGTGAGGTCATGCTTCACACATTAGAAGACAGAAAGATTTATGTATCAGCTGGAAGTGCCTGTTCCTCAAACAAACCTTCTGTCAGCCATACATTAACGAGCATCGGACTTAAGAGCAATCTTTTAGATTCGACAATCCGGTTCAGCTTCTCGGTGCATACCACAGAGGAAGAGATTGATTATGCACTCGAAGTCATGAATGAGGTTGTGCCGAAGCTTCGCCGTTATACGAGAAAATAGCAGAGAAAAGGAGAAAACATGTATAAATCATTTTTGATCAAATATGCAGAGATCGCGATCAAAGGAAAAAACAGATATTTATTTGAAGATGCATTGGTAAGCCAGATCAACCATGCATTAAAAAAAGTGGACGGAGAATTTCTTGTAAGAAAAGAGCAGGGAAGAATTTATGTGGATACTTTAAGCGACTACGATTATGATGAGGTTGTGGAAGCATTAAAATGTGTGTTTGGTATCGTCGGGATCTGCCCGGTTGTATTGTTGGAAGACGAAGGATTTGACAAACTTGCAGAGGAAGTCATTGCATACATTGATAAGGTGTACCCAGACAAACATTTTACATTTAAAGTAAATGCCCGCCGCGCGAGAAAGAATTATCCGATGGAGTCCATGGAGATCAATGCAGCCATGGGCGAGAAGATTTTAGATGCTTACCCGGAGACAAAAGTAGATGTGCATCATCCACAGGTGGTATTTAATATTGAGATCCGTGCAAAAATTAACGTATACTCAACGATCATTCCGGGACCGGGTGGAATGCCGGTCGGAACGAACGGCAAAGCAATGCTGCTTTTATCCGGCGGGATCGACAGTCCGGTGGCTGGATATATGATCGCAAAACGCGGTGTTACGATCGATGCTACTTATTTCCATGCGCCGCCATATACTTCAGAACGTGCAAAACAAAAAGTCGTTGACCTTGCAAAAATTGTTGCAAAATATTCAGGACCGATCAATCTGCATGTTGTGAACTTTACGGATATCCAGCTTTATATCTACGAGCAGTGTCCGCATGAGGAATTGACGATCATCATGCGCCGTTACATGATGAAACTTGCAGAGCATTTTGCAAAAGAGAATAAATGTCTCGGCCTTATCACCGGAGAGAGTATCGGACAGGTGGCAAGCCAGACAATGCAGTCCCTTGCAGCAACGAATGAGGTATGTACGATGCCGGTCTATCGTCCGCTCATTGGATTCGACAAACAGGAGATCGTCACAATCTCTGAAAAAATCGATGCATATGAGACATCCATTCTTCCATATGAAGACTGCTGTACTATTTTCGTGGCAAAACATCCGGTCACAAAACCGAACTTAAATGTGATCCACAATGATGAGAGAAAACTGAATGAGAAAATCGATGCATTAATGCAGGAAGCAATCGATACGGTAGAAGTCATTCATATTGAAGGGTAATTAAGACGGCAGTTTCGGATACCGGGACTGCCGGTTAGGAAAAGAAAAAGCCACAGAAATTATCTTCTGTGGCTCTAAATCTTCGGAAAGAATTAAACTAAATATGGTTTTAATACTTCCATGATTTCATCCATATTGCTTTCAGCATGAATTGCTAAATCAATTGGTTTGGATAAATCTAAACTGAAAATACCCATAATGGATTTTGCATCGATCACATATCTTCCGGAGATTAAATCGAAATCAAATTCGAACTGGGTGATTGCATTAACAAAAGATTTTACTTTGTCAATGGAGTTTAAAGAAATCTGTACTGTTTTCATGATAAAAAACCTCCTTAATTAACTATCAAAGTTAACTTTATAGTAATGGTTTTTTATGGAAAAGTCAACACAAAATAGGAGTATCGAATGAAAATAAACAAGAAAGCCGCACTGCACAATTTAGGATGCAAGGTAAATGCATATGAAACAGAGGCAATGCAGCAGATATTAGAAAATGCAGGTTATGAGATTGTCCCATTCACAGAATATGCGGATGTCTATGTGGTCAATACCTGTTCCGTTACCAATATGGCAGACCGCAAGTCAAGACAGATGCTGCATAAGGCAAAAAAGATGAATCCGGATGCAATCGTTGTAGGCACCGGATGTTATGTGCAGACAAAAGAGGCAGAGGCACTGCTTGATGATACGGTGGATATCGTGATCGGAAATAACAAAAAACATGAATTGCTTGCCATGATCGAAGCATATGAAAATGACCACGGAAAGTGTGGGAATGTGATCGATATCAATCATGAGAAGCAGGAATATGAGGAAATGTTCTTAGAGCGCACCGCAGAGCACACCAGAGCTTTTATCAAGGTGCAGGACGGATGCAACCAGTTCTGCAGCTACTGTATCATTCCTTTTGCAAGAGGAAGGGTGCGGAGCAGAAATTCTGAAGATGTGATCCGCGAGGTAAAACGTCTGGCAGAACATGGATTTAGAGAGATTGTGCTCACAGGAATCCATTTAAGCTCCTATGGAGTGGATACCGGAGACAGTCTGCTGCATCTGATCCAGGAAGTACACAAAGTGGAGGGAATCGAGAGAATCCGCCTTGGAAGTTTAGAGCCGAGAATCGTGACGGATGAATTTGCAAAAGCACTTGCAGAGATGCCAAAAATCTGTCCGCATTTCCACCTTTCGTTACAGAGCGGATGCGATGCGACCTTACAGCGCATGAACCGCAGATATGACACGGCAGAATATGAAGAGGGATGCAGGATTTTAAGAAAGCATTTTTCACATCCGGCTATCACTACAGATGTAATCGTGGGTTTCCCGGGAGAGACAGAGGAAGAGTTTGCCACCACAAAAGAATATTTAGAGCGCATCCATTTTTATGAAATGCACATTTTCCAGTATTCCAAGCGCGAAGGAACGAAAGCCGCAGTGATGGAACAGCAGATTCCGGAACCGGTGAAAAAGGAACGGAGCAATATCCTTTTAGCATTAGAAAAGAAAATGTCCGAAGAATTCCGGGAATATTATGTCGGAAAAAAGGTGACAGCTTTGATGGAAGAAGCCTATGAATTCGAGGGAGAGCAGTATTTTACAGGCTATACAAAAGAGTATGTGAAGATTGCTGTAAAGTCGGCAGAAGACCTTTCCAATCAGTTTGTGCAGGGAACGATCCAGGGAAGATTGACGGACGATATCTATGTTATGGTTGAATTTTAGGACAAACTATATTAGAATAACGTAGAGGATTATTGTATTTATTCAATAGGTTCGCGCATTTACTGTGCGAACCGTAAGAACATGATTCATGTGTTCGCAAATCCCTTTCTGCATGGCAGATTTTAATGGATTTGCGAACTGTAATTATGAAGTATTGAATAATTACGGATTACTTTCTTACCATAGAGTAAAGAAGAGTATAAGGGCGTGACAAATATGCAGAACATCAATAATACACAATATTTCAGAGTGGAGAAGGAGCCGGAACTGCAGGTAAAAGACGTACTTGCAATTGTGTATCGTGCACTGAGCGAGAAAGGATACAATCCACTGAATCAGATTGTTGGATATATTATGTCAGGTGATCCTACTTATATCACCAGCCATAATAATGCAAGAAGTCTGATCATGAAAGTAGAGCGTGACGAATTAGTAGAAGAAGTATTAAAAGCATATATTAAGAATAATAACTGGAATTAATATATGCCAAAGAGGGAAAGTCTGCCCTTTTGCAGACAGAAAATGGAGATTTTTTAATGAGAATATTAGGCTTGGACTATGGCTCAAAGACTGTCGGCGTGGCAGTCAGTGATGAGCTTTTATTTACTGCGCAGGGACTGGAGATCGTCAGAAGACAGTCCCCTAATAAACTGCGCCAGTCTTTGGCAAGAATCGAAGAAATTATCGAAGAATATAACGTAGAGCGCATTGTTTTAGGTTATCCTAAGAATATGAATAACACAGAGGGTGAGCGCTGCGAAAAGACAAAAGAATTCAAAGAGATGTTAGAACGCCGTACCGGACTCGAAGTGATTCTGTGGGATGAGAGACTGACCACAGTTTCAGCAGACAAGCATATGATGGAATCGGGTATCCGCAGGGAAAACCGCAAGAAATTCGTAGATGAGATAGCGGCTGTTTTTATCCTGCAGGGATATCTTGATTATCTTTCCATGCATCCGGAAGAAAAATAAAGTCCACAGAAAGTAATCCAAATGTCGGTAAATGATCAAAGAAAGGAAGAAAGATGGAAAAAGTTGTTTTTACAGATCCGGACACAAAAGAGAACATTGATTTTTACGTGTTAGAGGAAACACAGATCAATGGAACAAAATATCTTTTTGTAACAGAAGAGGAGGACGGAGACAGTGACGCTTATATTTTAAAAGAGATCGCAGATGAGAATGATGACATCGTCTATGAAATGGTAGAAGATGATAAGGAACTTGCAGCTATTGGAAAAGTATTTGCTGAACTGATCGATGACGCAGATATTGAATATTAGTAACATAAGTCTGCACATTCAGAGTGAAGGCTTTATGAAGGTACTGAACAGTTATGATTATTAGTAAATTAAGAAATGGAATTGGAATTTTGAAGAAACAGGAAAATATAACAGAAAATCTTACAACAGATGAGATTGTAGAAAATACAGAAAACGCAAAGGTGGCAGAAGCAGCAGAGACAGAGAAGAAACCTGCACGCAGACCGGCGAGAAAGAATACAACTGTCAGAAGAAAAAAATCAGATGAGACAGTGACCGAGAAAACAGAAAAAGGCAGCAGAGCAGAGAAAGCAGAAAAGAGCGGAAAAACTGAGAAGAAAGTCAGAGCAGAGAAGAAAACAAAAAGTGCATCTGCGGAGACAGTCAAAGTGAAAAAGAACGGAAAAAGTAAAGAGAATAAAGATGGAGGAAAAGATTTGAAGCAGAATGAACATTCTTCAAAACTTAAGATCATTCCACTTGGCGGATTAGAGCAGATTGGAATGAATATTACAGCTTTTGAATATGAAGACAGCATCATTGTTGTGGATTGCGGATTGTCATTCCCGGAAGACGATATGTATGGAATCGATCTTGTAATCCCGGATATCACTTATTTAAAAGATAACATTGACAAAGTAAAGGGATTTTTCATCACACATGGTCATGAGGATCATATTGGTGCGATCCCATATGTGTTAAAAGAAGTGAACGTGCCGATTTATGCGACAAAGCTTACGATTGGTATTATTGAACATAAATTAAAAGAGCACAATATGCTCACAAAAGTAAAACGCAAAGTTGTAAAATACGGACAGCATATCAACCTTGGCTGTTTCCGTGTGGAATTTATCAAGACAAACCACAGTATTCAGGATGCAGCAGCACTTGCCATTTATTCACCGGCAGGAACGGTTGTGCATACCGGAGACTTTAAAGTAGATTACACACCTGTATTTGGAGATGCCATTGATCTTCAGAGATTCGGTGAGATTGGTAAAAAAGGTGTTCTTGCATTAATGTGCGACAGTACAAATGCAGAGAGACCGGGCTTTACCATGTCAGAAAAATCGGTCGGAAGAACGATTGATGCGATTTTTGATGATAATAAGAATTCAAGAATTATCATTGCTACGTTTGCATCAAATGTGGATCGTGTTCAGCAGATCATCAATGCAGCATATAAGAACGGAAGAAAAGTAATCGTGGAAGGCCGCAGTATGGTAAATATTATCGGTACTGCAAGTGAACTTGGCTATATCAATATCCCGGAAAATACACTGATCGATATTGAGCAGTTGAAAAATTATCCGGATGAGCAGACCGTTATCATTACAACCGGAAGTCAGGGCGAATCGATGGCAGCATTGTCAAGAATGGCATCCGGAATCCACCGTAAAGTAACGATCAAGCCAAATGATACGATTGTATTAAGCTCTAATCCGATTCCGGGAAATGAGAAAGCGGTTTCTAATATTATCAACGAATTATCCATGAAGGGTGCGAAGGTTATTTTCCAGGATGTACATGTATCCGGTCATGCGTGCCAGGAAGAGATCAAGCTGATCTATTCTCTGGTAAGACCAAAATATGCGATCCCGGTTCATGGAGAGTATCGTCATCTGATCGCACAGGCGAGAGTGGCAGAGGAACTTGGAATTAATAAGGATAATATTTTTATCTTATCTTCCGGCGATGTCTTAGAACTCGATGAGGAGAGCGCAGCCGTAACAGGAAAAGTTCATACCGGCGCGATCATGGTAGACGGACTCGGTGTTGGAGATGTTGGAAATATCGTATTAAGAGACAGACAGCATCTTGCTGAGGATGGTATCATCATTGTTGTTTTGACATTGGAGAGCGGTTCCGGACAGGTGCTTGCCGGACCTGATATCGTATCCCGTGGATTCGTGTATGTCCGTGGTGCAGAGACACTTATGGAAGAAGCAAAACAGGTGTTAGATGAGAGAATGCAGTACTGCATGGATAAGGGCATTACAGACTGGGGCAAGATCAAGACAGAGATCAAAGATTCTCTCGGTGATTTTGTATGGAAAGAGACGAAGAGAAGACCGATGATCATGCCGATCATTATGGAAGTATAAAGCGCTTACGAGGTAGATGATGAATTTGAACAAAGTAGTTTTTCGTTTTGTCAGTATCAGTTTTTCAATACTTGTTATTTTACTTGTATTGATCGGATTTGTAAAAATTGGAACTTATTGCTATGAGTTTGGTTATCGTGTCTTTACGGAGGCGCCTGTGGACGCAGAGCCTGGCAGGGATGTTATGGTTCAGATCTCCGGTGACATGTCAGACATGGATATCGCAAAGGAGTTGAAAGAAAAAGGGCTTGTGGAAGATGCAAAGCTGTTTTATGTGCAGTTGAAAGTATCTGCATATTCCGGCAAATTTCATGACGGTGTATACACATTGAACACATCTATGACAGCAAGAGACATGATGGTGGTAATGGCAGCAGAGCCGGAACAAAGTACTGCAGAGGATACGGAGACTGTGACAGATTCAACCGAACAGACAGACGATACACAGACGAATACAGTCACAGGAGAGGAATAGAAGTGATCGTTGACGAGAGACTGGTAACTTATATTAATTCCTTGGATACAGGGAATACAGAGATTTTAGATGAAATAGAGCGCGAGGCATTAGACAGTTATGTGCCGATCGTGCGCAAGGAGATGCAGAGTTTTCTAAAGCTGATCTTGTCGATCAAAAGACCTGCAAGAATCCTTGAAGTTGGGACTGCAGTTGGATTTTCAGCGATATTGATGGCTGAGTACAATCCGGTGCCCTGTGAGATCACAACGATTGAGAATTATGAAAAAAGAATTCCAATCGCAAAAGAAAATTTCAGGCGTGCAGGAAAAGAAAAACAGATCACTCTTTTAGAAGGGGATGCAGCAGATATTTTAAAAGAGCTGCAGGAACCATTCGACTTTATCTTTATGGATGCGGCAAAAGGACAGTATATCCATTTTATGCCGGAAATCCTAAGGCTTTTAAAGCCGGAGGGGATTCTGGTATCCGATAATGTTTTACAGGATGGAGATATTATTGAGTCCCATTTTATTGTGACAAGAAGAAACCGTACCATTTATAAAAGAATGAGAGAGTATCTGTATGAACTGACCCATTCTGAAGAGCTGGTGACTTCGGTACTGCCGATCGGGGACGGAATCACAGTGAGTGTGAAGAAGGAGAAATACGTAAAATGAGAAGACCAGAACTTTTAATACCGGCAAGCAGCCTTGAAGTATTAAAAATAGCTGTAATTTACGGCGCTGACGCAGTATATATTGGCGGTGAGGCATTTGGACTGCGTGCGAAAGCAAAGAATTTTTCCATGGAAGAGATGAAAGAGGGAATTGAATTTGCTCATGCACATGATGTAAAAGTTTATGTGACAGCTAATATTTTAGCACACAATGATGATCTTGAGGGCGTGCGGGAATATTTTGAAGAATTAAGGAAAATTAAACCGGATGCACTGATTATTGCAGATCCGGGTGTTTTCCAGATTGCAAAAGAGGTTTGTCCGGAGATTGAGCGCCATGTGAGCACACAGGCAAACAATACAAACTATGCAACTTATCTGTTCTGGTATGGATTAGGTGCAAAAAGGGTTGTTTCTGCAAGGGAATTATCTATTGCAGAGATTAAAGAGATCCGGGAACATATTCCGGATGATCTTGAGATCGAGACTTTTGTTCATGGTGCAATGTGTATTTCCTATTCCGGACGCTGTCTGCTCTCCAATTATTTTACCGGAAGAGACGCGAATCAGGGCGCATGCACACATCCGTGCAGATGGAAATATTCTATCGTGGAAGAGACCAGACCAAACGAATATATGCCGGTCTATGAAAATGAGCGGGGAACTTATATTTTTAACTCAAAGGATCTCTGCATGATCGAACATATTCCAGATCTTTTCGACGCAGGTATTGACAGTTTTAAAATAGAGGGTAGAATGAAGACAGCACTCTATGTTGCGACTGTGGCAAGAACTTACCGGAAGGCAATTGATGATTATATGAGATCACCGGAGCTTTATCAGGAGAATATGCCATGGTATCTGGATCAGATTTCAAACTGCACTTACCGCCAGTTTACCACCGGTTTCTTTTATGGAAAACCGTCAGATGAAGCGCAGATTTACGATAACAACACTTATTTGAAAGAATACACATACTTAGGTATCGCGGGAGAAACAAATGAAGAAGGACTATATCGGATTGAACAGCGCAATAAGTTTTCTGTCGGAGAGTGCATTGAAGTGATGAAGCCGGATGGAGAGAATATCGAAGTTACGGTAAAGCGCATTGTGGATGAAGAGGGAAATGATATGGAATCTGCTCCGCATCCGAAACAGATATTATATATTGATCTTGGACAATCGCTTGAAATGTATGATATTTTACGCAGAAAAGAGTAAACGAGACTAGAAAGGAATGGTTACGAGTATGGCACAGGAAAAATATGTAGCATATGTGGGCACCTATACCCATGAGAACAGTGTAGGAATTCATATTTATGATGTTGATGTAACGAAAGGATATATGACGGAACGCAAAGTTGTTCCAATCAATAATCCGTCCGATCTTGTAGTATCTAAGAACAGAAGATTCCTTTATTCGATTGCAGATGAAGGTGTGGAAGCTTTCAAAATTTTAAAAGACGGCGATCTTGAACCAATCAACGAGCAGTGGATCGGTGGCATGAGAGGCTGTTATGTAGAAGTGGATGATGAGAACCGTTATCTTTTTGTAGGCGGACATCATGACGGACGTGTTACTATGATGCGTTTACAGGAAGATGGAAGTATTGGCGACATCGCAGATGGTGTTTTCCACAAAGGAATGGGAAGAAGTATTGCACAGCGTAACTTTATTCCACATGTAGACTGTGTAAAATTAACACCGGATCAGAAATTCCTCTGCGCAGTTGACAATGGATTAGACCAGGTAAAGATTTACCGTGTTGATTATGAAAACGGAAAGTTGGAACTGGTTGATATTATCCGTGGACCATTGGAGTCAGCTCCTCGTATGATCCGTTTCTCCAGAGATGGAAAGTTTGCATATATTCTTTATGAATTGCTGAATCAGGTAGAAGTGTACAGTTACAATATTGTAGATGATATGCCTGTATTTGAAAAAATTCAGACAATTACAACAATGGGACCAAAAGATGATGATGTCTGCGCTGCTTCCGGTATGGAAGTATCTAAGAGCGGCAAGTATTTATATGTAAGCAATTCCGGTGTGAACTCTGTTGTCTGCTATGAGATTGATCCAAAAGAGGGAACTCTTTCTGTTACTTTCCAGACAAGAGTCTGCAGTGATTTCCCTAAGATGCTTGCAATCTTCCCGGATGAAAAGCATTATCTGACACTGAACAATGCGTCAAATGATATTGCATTCTATGCGGTTGATTATGAGAAGAAGTATTCTGTATGGGAAGGAAAACCTGTGAAGGTTGATAAGCCAAACTGCATTTACATTTTGAAACTGGAAGCATAACCGGAGTTTGATTGGCGTAGTGTTCAGATCCTGTGGTGCTTTTATAGGTTGTGAAGGGCAGATATAAGCGTCCTCTCACAAGTCGTGATTTTATGGGTTTATGAAAAGAAAAACGGTATAAACGAAATATTATGTTTCTGTTCGCTGAACATTCCGATAAGCCTCTAAAGAGTCTTATCTCCATAGCTCACAAAGAAAATAATATTTTTTTATACCGTTTTTCTTTCATTTACGTTATGGGCGACTTGTGGGAGGACGCTTATACATGCCCAATTTACGCTGTGAATTGCACCACAGAATCTGCAATTTACGTTATGGAACTCACGGTTATGGGAGGACTTATATTGTAAAGGGTAGTTAAGAAAAAAGCACAAGAAAGGACAAAAAATGAGAACAAAAAAAGCAGAAAATGAAAAGATTACTGCCCTCTACGAAAGACTTTCTCGTGATGACGAAATGGTAGGGGACAGTAACAGTATCGTCAACCAGAAGAAGATGCTTGAGGACTATGCAAAACAGAATGGCTATACCAACATAGAGCATTTTACAGATGACGGTTATTCCGGCGGTTCATTTGACAGACCGGACTGGAAAAGAATGGTAGCAGGAATTGAGGACGGAAGCATTGGCACAGTTATTGTAAAGGATATGAGCCGGATAGGGCGTGACTATCTGCAGGTGGGCTTTTATACGGAGGTCATGTTCAAGGAAAAGGAAGTCCACTTTATTGCGATTGCAAACGGAGTTGATAATCAGAAAAGAGAGAGCAGTGAGTTCGCCCCATTTCTAAACATCATGAATGAGTGGTATATTCGTGACTCCAGCCGGAAAGTGACTACGGTGCTTCGTGCAAGGGGAATGGAGGGAAAACACACCACCAATAATGCTATTTACGGTTACCGGAAAAGTGAGGAAGATAAAAACCAGTGGGTAATTGACGAAGAAGCTGCCGAGGTGGTACGCAGGATATACCGGATGTCTTTGGAGGGAAAAGGACCCTATGAGATTGCAAGAATACTGTCAGAGGAACAAATCGAGCGTCCATCCTATTATCTTGCCAAGCGGGGACTTGGAACCTGTCGTTCCAACAATAATACTGCAACCCCTTATGTGTGGCGTGGGGCAACGGTGAGTGATATTCTTTCCAAGCCGGAGTATATGGGACATACCGTAAATTTCCGCTCTTATAAAGAGTCCTACAAGGATAAGAGGGCAAAAAAGACACCAAAAGAGGACTGGGTTATTTTCAAGAATACACAGGAAGCAATCGTTTCTGAAGAAATGTGGAATAAGGTGCAGGGGCTGAGAAAGACTGCCCGCAGGACGGATACAGTCGGTGAAGCCAATCCATTTACGGGACTGTTGTATTGTGCCGATTGCGGTGCGAAAATGTATAACCATCGTGGCGGAGCAGGAAGGGCAAGAAATTGGAAAGGGGAATTAAATGGAAAACGCAGACCGGATCGTGATGAGTATAACTGTTCCACCTATAACTTAAGCAGACAGAATTATGATAAACAGTACAGCCAGCATTATATCCGGACAGAGGTTGTAAGAAAGCTGGTGCTGGAAACCATCAAAGCGGTCAGTGATTATGTGATTACCAATGAGGAGGAATTTATCAACAGGATATATTCCTCTTCGAGAGACAAGCAGAAAGAGAGCATAAAGTCTTTGAAACGAAAAATTGCACAGGATACCAAGCGTGTAAACGAGCTGAATATGCTGATGAAGAAACTGTATGAGGATAATATCAGCGGAAAGCTGTCTGACAAGCGTTTTGAATTTATGCTCAGCGAGTTTGAAAATGAACAGGACACCCTTGAAATATCAATGGAAAATTCCAAAGCCGAGATTGAAAAATATGAGAGTGATACAGTCCGGGCAGACAAATTCATAGAACTTGTGAAACGCTATACGGATTTCAGTGAATTAACTACCCCCATGCTGAATGAATTTGTGGAAAAGATACTTGTCCATGAAGCGGATTATTCAAGTGGCGAGAGGGTACAGGAAGTGGAGATTTACCTGAACTTTATCGGGAAGTTTGAACTGCCTGTAAAAGAACCGACTGCGGAAGAAATTGCAGAGCACGAAAAGCTGAAAGCACGCAGGGCAAAAAAAGCAGAATATAACCGCAGATACATGGAAAAGCGGAGAAAGCGTATCGCAGAGGAAGAACAGAAATCAAAGGAAGTAACAGTAAACGGTTAAGGGTATGGAGGATAGAGAGCTTATGAAACAGGAAGAAATCAGAAAGTGTACAAAGGTTGTGGAACTGTTCCGCAGTATGATGGATGAATTGGGAGATATGTGTGTGGTATATGATGAAAGGTTCGGCTTTATTGTACTGGAGTATTACATGGATGGGTATTTTGAGAATAATTCCAACTACGACAATGCAGAGGACTTGTATCATCACTTGTTGGATAAATGGAAATTCTGCTGGATTGTGGATAAGGCAAAGGTCAACGGGACAGAAGAATTTGAAGATTATGAACCGTCATTGACAAAGGAACAGCGGATAGAAAGGGATAAGGCTTTAGCACATTTTGAAGAAGCATTCCGGCAGATACAATAGACGGAATAAGAAAGTGTCACAACATCTGAGGGGGGCAATCGGTTTGAATACTGATTGCCTTTTCTGACAGGAAATTGACGATTTAAGACGTTCCTGATGAAGGGACAGGGAAATATGCCTTGCATATCTTTTAACACGCTTAAAGGGCATAAAAAACGGAAAAAGGCTACATAATTTGAACATTTTGAAGGAGGGTATCGCAGTGGCGAGGATGGGCAAAAAAGAAAAACGGTTGTGGGTGTTCTTTTTGAATGACAAGAACAGGATACAGTTTAATGACCAGTGCAAGAAGTGTGTGAATGACTGTAAGCAGAGCTTCCGGTGCAGGATTGTGTGGTGCGGGAAGTATTACTCTAAGCGGAGGAAAAGGTAGAACCAGAGAAACCAAAGACCAAGCGTCAGGAAGCAAGTTTATAAAGTTTTATGGAAAGAGCAGGTAGCAATCTATCTGCTTTTTCCTGTTATGTGGTTATCGTAAGCCGAGAAGGTTAAGTGACGAACAAAGGGAACAGGCAAGCTTACGGATGGAGAAAATCAATTCAGATGATAATTGTCGGGAAGATTAGAGTCCAGTCGCAACATTCAGAAGTCCAGTCACAACATTTCCAAATTAAAAGAAAGAAATCTGCCGATAATATAAATGAACAATAGATGATGTTATCCATATTTGATAATGAGCCATGAAAATGAGGTGGAACAGTTGAACATAGCAATTTGCGATGATGAGGAAAATATACGCATTTACATACGCAAGCTGATACAGAAGCAGGAACCTTTTTGTAAGATAACAGAGTTTTCATCGGGCAAGGAATTATTGGAGTTTCAGGATGAGACAAATGCAGAAGAAATAGACATACTTTTTCTGGATATCTCTATGGGAGATGAGGATGGAATGACTGTGGCAAAGCAGCTCAGGAGCCAGATGGAAAGCAAGAAAGAAGCAGTGTGGGGAAGCCTGCCGCTTCTGATATTTGTAACGGGATATCCGGAATATATGCAGGAGGCTTTTTCTGTTAATGCTTTTCAGTATATTGTAAAACCGATTCAGGAAAGCAATTTTGAGCAGGTTTTTGCACAGACCATACGAGAGTATCAATATTTGATGGCAAAGAAAAAGGAAAAACCAAAAGAAGTATTAGTTCGGAATGGAAATAGAACAAGAAGTGTTTCAGCAGATGATATTTACTATATTGAAAGCAGTAATCGAAAAGTGACCTTGTATTTGCGGCATGAAAAAATTGAATATTATGACAAGATCAGCTCACTGGAAAGCGAGCTTAAGCCGGATTTTTTCCGTATACACAAAGGGTATCTGGTTAACATAAAATATGTGGAACGATATGACCGGACAGAGGTGAAAATGAGAAACGGGGACAGTCTGCTGATATCCAAGTATAAATATCAGGACTTTGTAAAGCGTTATTTGGAATACATTTTGGAGGAAAGATAATTGAGTCAGGTTACATATGAAATCATTCGCAAGCTTTTTGAAATCTATCCTATTATTCTGCAAATCGTTCTTTTTCTGGTATTGTGGAATGTATTTTTTCGGTGGGAGAAAGGGATATGGATTGTTGCAGGAATATTGGCAGTGATGAATATCTGCATGGGGCTATGGCTGGAAAAGCCGGGGGTAATACGATATACAATGTCCGCTGTCATTGTGTTGGGATATTGTTTTTGCAAATACCAAAAACATTTGGAAAAGGCGGTATTCATACTGCTGCTGTTTTACAATTTTCATGCGTTAAGTTATTTGATTGCAGACAGTATTTATCAATGTACAGTGGAGAGCATATTTAGAGGGTTGGATGTTCTGAGTGAGGAATATATATTTCGGGTTTATCTGGGTATGGCGATAGGTATGGGCATTCTGCTTTTATCGTACACGTTGGTATTCCTGATTATGACAGGTGTCGTGATAAAAATCGTAAAGAAACCGTTTATGCTGAGATGGCAGGAAACGATATTCCTTTCAGTACTGAATATTGTAGGGAGTATGATTGTAGGAATAAGCGTAGACCTTTCCGTAGTGCAAATCGAGGGTGGAGTTTTTCTGTTGTATGATGACAAGCAGGAAATGTTGTGGAAATTACCGATAATTGCGGTTCTTATCTATGTGGGGGAAATTTCGGCAATATACATCTACCAGAATTACAGGAAGCTTCAAAAAGAACGGCAGAAACATTTTGTGGAAGAACAACAGGTCAAAGCCATGAAGCAGAGACTGGAAGAAGCAGAGAACTTCTACGGGAGCATTCGCAGAGTAAGGCATGAGATGAAAAACCATATGACGAATATAAAAGGGCTGGTGGCAAGTGAGAAATATGATGAAGTAGAGAATTATATCGAAAAACTGGATGAAACCATACAGACTATGGACTATAAATTCAATACAGGAAATGCGGTCACAGATGTGATTATCAATGATAAATACCAGAAAGCGGAAAATGCAGGTATTTCGTTTCAAGTAAAATTTAACTTGGGGGAAACAGACACAATTTCTGCATTTGATATAGGTATCATTCTGAATAACCTTTTAGACAATGCCATAGAAGCCTGCGAGAAACTGGAGCAGGAACAGCGATATATCAATCTGACTTTAAAGAAAAAGAATCATTTCCTACTGATTGAAGTGGAAAACAGCTTTGATGGGAAAGTGATATGGGAAGATGGAGGTATCGTCCCGATGACAACGAAACAGAGCGATCTGCCGGATATTTTGATGGAGCATGGAATAGGGTTAAAAAATGTAAAGAATGTGGCAGACCATTATCTTGGAGATATGGATATCAAAATAAAAAACGATGTGTTTAAAGTCACAGTAATGCTGCAGCAGAAGGAAATAAAATAAAAAAATATGAAAAAGGAAGGAGAATGTAGTAATGGATGTAGGTTCAGTTTATGGCAGTTATTATGAAACAGCAAAGAGTTACATGGGTTTGAGGAAGGAGGAAAAACAAGCGGGATTTGCGGAAAAGGTCACAGACAAAAGTCAGGTTTCCTCGGAAGATATGACCTTGGAGGAATACAAGGAGTATTTTAATGAAAAGATGAGTGGCTTGTATACCCACCCTTCGCAGCGGAATAGAAATGATATTATAGATATTACGGATGCCGCTTATAAAAGAATGCAGACTGATCCGGAATATGAAAAGAAAATATTAGACGCTTTAGCGAAGAATAAGGCAGTTAATTTTGGAAACTATATTCCACAAATATCATATATGCATATAGATGATACATATGAGAAATGTTACGGCTATACGCAGGGCATGAAGGAGAATGACGGTTATTCCGGGAGTTCCTCCGCAAAGGGAACTGATGCCGGACGGCAGAAAAAGGCAAGGCAGAAGGAACTGCTGGAAGAATATTTGGAAAAGCGGGCGCAGATGAAGGAATTTCAGCAGGAGGCGTTGGAAGAAAAGATTGCAAAGCAGGAATTGGAGAGGAGCAGGCTGACAAAGGCATGGAGCAGTAAGAGGCAGATGGCGATGGCTTCCAATGCTTATGACGCAAATGTTATGACGGAAACCGCGACAGGCAGTGAGGTATAGTGTAATGAATGGTGTATCATTATCAAACCAAGTAATCCATTGGAATGAGTCAAACGCTGCATCACCAAGAAATGTTTTGGGATTAATAAGCGGATGCTTCACAAAGAAGTCTTTTAGTGTAGGAATGAGTAATTTAGCATCATGAACGCACTTATCTTCATCAGGAGAATCAGATTTCTTTTCTACCACGATTTCAGGATGTGAGATCATAAAGTTTTTGTTATAAAAAGATATATGCCGGATGATGCCAAGACCATTGGTGACAATGCCAAACTTGAAGACATAGCAAAAATGACCATTAATGTATAACTGCTTAATTTCAGGATTTGCGGAAGCGTGTGTTGGCATAGAACCATAAGCTGCTTTGTAAGGATCATAATTCTTATCAAAGTTGTTAGCTTTGGCATAAGCTTTGAGCTGCTTGATAATACGATTTGCGTATTTCGGATTATTTTCAGCAACGAAAGCCTCAATACCAGAAGAATCAAAGATAGTCATATCCGCTTTGGCAGAATCAATAGCATGACAGACTGGTTCGGTTAAATCAACAAGGTTATTAAAAACAAGCTGAAGGTCATCAATAAAGTCCTGTTTGAAGCGGGTGATTTTAGAAGCATCCGGAACTTTGGTGAAGTCACAGAATTCACGCAGCGGTTTTGAATAAGCAAGAAAAGTTAAAAGAAGCTGGTCTGTGGGAATAGAAAAAATACGCTGAATAATCAAAGCCCATAGCAAAGCGTTTAAAGGGTATTTACGGGCTCTGCCCGTTGATGCATAGAAATGATTTCGAAAAGAAATCGGAATAATCTCATCAATATCGATGTGGTTTTCTAATAGAGATAGAAATACAGGTTTGTCATTTTCAAATTTATTTTGGCAATCTGAAAAAATATCTGCCAAAGAAAGCTGTTTATATGGTATCATAGATGTCAGAATAACTCCTTTCTTGGATGTATGGTTTATAGTTTCTGGTCAACTCTATTATACCATATCCGGTGAGGGGTTATTTGTTTTTTGTAGTTAAAAAATGCCGTATTTATGAGGCTTGTGGCGTTTCACAAACGCCTATCAAATTATTCTATTAAGGAGGGCGAGTTTATGTCAAAAATCACAGATTATGGATTTTTGTTTCAGCAAATGTTTGGAACAAAAGGCACAAAAAGTACAAGTGCAATAGGTAGCTTTCAGCTGTCGCAGTTAAACAGCAGCTCTATACAGTCGCAGTTAAAAGCGGCGGGTATTGATACGAACAGTGCCCAATATAAGGCTGCAATAAAGCAGATGATGTCAAATGCAAATGGGTTAATGTACACAAATATCCAGAGCATTAAAAATTTGATGAAAAGTTACGACAAAGATGGAGATTACATTGATCCAACAACGGGATTAGCAGGTCTTTTGCTAACAGATGAAAATGCAAGTAGTCAAAAACGTATTATTTCCATTCCGGAAAGCAGCAAAGATGAAATGTTTGAGCAAACGAAAAAGGAATTTTTGCAAGAAAATGGCGTCCTGAATGGAGATACGACAAAACGATCAGATGTATATACAAATATGTATCGCAAGGTACAGAAAAATGACCGATTAGCAGCGGGATATACTATGCAGCAGTATGAGCGTGCATATCGGCAGGCATTTATATCCGCAGCAAAAGCTGCTGATCCAGGTTGGGAAATAGGGAAGCCAGTCTCATCTGGGACATTAGACGGTATCACAAGAGAATCCGTGGAAGCTAATTTAAAGAAATCAGGCAGTTCACTGGCACAGGTGTCAGTGGATACAAGGATATAGTAAATTGGTTTTATGTGGCATATATTTCACTAATTATTTCAAATTAGGTAATTGCGAAACTCGCGATGCTCGTTCGCAATCTCGAACTAAACGGGGAAGAATTCGTGCAGAGCACGAATTCTAAGATAAGAAGTGGATAACTACCAGTTTTAGGCGTACTTTAATAAGCCATAGGCTTTATAAAGTTGGTAAGACCTAAGCAATGAGTGGTTTCAGACTTCGTATGTATTCATGATGTTTGATTTTGTCTGCAAGAACAACTGTAATGAGTGGACTGTCTAAAATGGCAGGATTAGTAAATGGTCAATCATACGAGGAGAAAAATGTATGTCAATTAGTATTTCCAATTATCCTGTACATTTGCAGGATGGCTTTAAACCTAATAGAGAATGTTTGAAATCTCAGGGAAGTCAAAGTGAATACCAGAAAGTGTTTCATAAGGATACTTTAGAGGTTTCTCAATTATCGAAAAACAGGGAAAATTTAATGGATAAAATTAAGCATACAGTTGTGCATTCGGTTACATCGTTCAGCGATATGAGAGCTGGAATATTAAAAGAAATTAGGGAAGAAAAAGGGCAGTATGGCTATTCGGACGTTGTGAATGCTTGTGGGCTGAGTTATGCAAGGCTGTATTCTGAAATTGAACAGCGCTATGAAAATGAACAGTATTATAAGGTAGATGGGACGCCGCTGACAAAAGAAGATGAGATAGAGTGGCTGGATATACAATTTGAGCAGGAAGTGGCATGGCAGAAATCCTGTGCCAGAATAACAGCCCAGGGGCAGGTCATTCAGGGGAATATTCCTGAAATGCCAACAGAGGAGATGGAAGAATTGGAGGACAGCTTTTATCAGGCTAAGGATGCCTATATGAAGCTGTACCGAGAAAACAGACGGGCAGAGAGACCGATTGTTTTGCAAAGTTATATGTTTGGCAATAGCCAGATGTATCAAATATTGAATAGACTAGGAAATTTACAGGAGAGGGTGGTATAATGCAAGTTAATTCGTCCAATGGTTCATTACAACAAAGGTTCTTTTCTGGAACAGGCAGTATAGGCGGCATCCATCTGCCGGACTTCAATGACAAATATATTTTCTCTAAAAAGAAAAGCGGTGTCAGTGATAAAGAATACCGGAAGCAGATCAGGGAACAAGCTTATGAGGATTTTGAAAAAGGGCAGTTCCAAAACAAATCCGAAGGATTTAATAGGCTGATGAAAAGCTACACATCGGAAGTGTCCCCGGACAGAAAAGGGATTATTACTTCCGGGCTGAAAGCTATTTCAAGGAACAGACAGAATGTGCTGAAGCCAATAGATTTTGTGGCAACACTGCTTGAAGGGAAAGTGAAATATCAGAAACTGCCGTCAGGCAACAGCGATTACATAGAGTTTTACGATAAAAACGGGGAGATGGTGGCGACTTATTCCAATAATGGGTGGACGATGTATACGACTAATGCAGAGGCCGCCAGACAGACGGAAATGTGCATGATCTATAACGAGGCATGGGGAAATGCCAAGAGAGGGATTCCGATGGCAGGCGAAGAAATGGTAAACGTGGTAGATATGCAGAGTAGCTTTGATGCCAAAGCATAGCAGGAAATAAAACCCACAGCCCCGTATGCAATACTGCAAACCGCAGGTACAAAAAAAGATGAACCGATTGCGGCTGATAACTTGATAGAAACTCAGGAGACAAAAACTGGGGAGAAACAAATTACAGATGAAGAAAAGATTAAACAGGCAGATGAGTTTTGGGCTCAGCATAGCAGGGGGGAACAAGGTCAAACTGACTGTTCACATGGGAAAAGATAGTTTCATTGAAGTTATCAAAGAAAAACCAAACAGCAGATAATGTACTTCTTGGCTGGACATAGGAATTATTCTTTTGTATTGACCAAAGCTTCAGCAGTAGATAAATGTAATAAGGCAGGTGATAGTCGAGCGTGTTGATCCACGTTCCTATAAGGACAGAGAGATACCTCTTATTCCGACCATTCATTTAGGGGAGAGAGCAAGTGCATTGGAACGAAAAGGCATCCGGACAGAAAGGGGCAATATCAATCGTGCAATTGAGAAATACAATGCCATGATAATGAAGATTTATGGATTTATCTCTGAACTCAAAGAGGAACTGAAAAAGGGAGTTTTCAGATTTGTTTTTGAGAGAAAAAGCCGGACAGAAAGGGATGACATTCAATCTATCAATCCATCCATCAATCCTTCCGTACCGGAACAAAAATCAGAGGTTCAGACCGCATTGGAGATGTTGCAGAAACAAAGGTCAGAAATGGTTGTAAGACCGATTTTTCCATATGTACAGAGATTTAAAGACAAGCGGCTTCTGGGTAATGTGGAACAGCTTGCAAAGCTGATTGACACAAACCATCTTGAAACATGGGAGGATGTGAGGGCGTTTGAGGAAAAGCAGACGGAGGTGTTGGAGAATTGCAGGGCAGAACTTGCAGAGTTAAGTGTGCGTTATGAGAAGTGGACGCAGGCGGTATCTGACTATGACGATTACAAGAAGTATCAGCCAGTCATGAAAGAGTATCAGGCATTAAGCGGATTGAGGGAAAATTCCTTTAAAAAGAAGCATGAAACAGAGCTTGAAAACTATGCGATATATCGTGACAGGGTAAAGGCAGTCATGTCGGAAAATATGAAAATATCAAAGCCATATATTGATAAGCAGTTAGCGGAGGTGTTGGCACAGCAGGAGCAGATACAGAGAAAAAGCAGTAGGGTTGCTACAGACCTTGCAAGGCTTTCCGTTTTCAAAGGCAATCTCAGGGAAATGGAAGTACAGCAGAGAGCGGACGAGCAGGCAAGGGAGCAGAACCGGGATAAGAAACACGAAAACACAATTTAACCACAGCGTAAGGTGCATGGAAACAGAAAAGATTTCATGCACCTTTTTACATCGGGAAAAGGAGATTTATGGAACAGACAGAAAAGCAGACAACGGACAAAGAACAGTGTCCGCATATCAAAAAGAAAATCGGAAGAACCACCTACAACGTGGCAATTCATTTCAGCAAAACGAGCAGGGAAACCATGACGGATAAGATTAACAGATTGATATTACATGACATAAACAGTGAAGATTTTTTTTAACTACCCTTGACAAAATCTTTCCGATGAGTGCCTATTGGGTAACGACAGAAATCAATCTGTATTCCCATCATAATTTAAGTTCAACTTCTTTGAATGAATTTTCATAGAATAAAATAGATTTTCAAATGCAATTATGATAGAATCATGGTGTTAATGAGTTTGACAAATCATATTTACATGAACAGGTGAATGATTGAAATTACAGAGGAGAACAAATAGATGATTTCCATTGATACCAAAAGACTCCATCTTCGGAATGTATTGCAAAATGATGTGGATGTAATATTTGATTATAGAAATAATGAAATATGTGCTCGATATCAGAGAGGACAGATAAGAGACTATGAAGGAATTGTAAGTTTGATTGAACGCCGAAGAAATGATGAGATATCAATTGATTTTCCTTGTATGATAGCAGTAGCACTAAAGGATACAAATGAAATGATTGGTGAAATAGTTGTTATGCCAAAGGATCATACATTTTCTCTCGGATATACCTTTTCTTATAAATATCATCGACAAGGATATGCTTTTGAAGCCTTAACTGTTTTGACTGAACATCTTCACAAGATGGCTCCGGAATGGGAGTTTATTAGTTTTACAGAATGTGAAAATATAGCTAGTATTGAATTGCTTAAGAAATTAGGATATAAGAATCTTGGCTATGTTCCAAGTCTGGATTCTCAAGCATTCGGCAAATGGACTACAATGGAAACGGAGGAAGAATTTGCTCATCTGGGCAAATAACTTCTAGTTGCCTAAACACTTATTACCATAATACAACACAATAACCAATACTGCGTCAGAGTATATAGAAAATAAATCTATATACTTTATTTTTGAATATACGTTTGACATGGAAACGGTTGAATGTTAGTATAGTTATAGAAGTGCTACCGATAGACGGTTAGCCCTGAAATTTATGGTTTACAAAAGTAACCGCCAAGTTTGCAGGACCAGGCGGTTATTTTTGTGTCTTGTCATTGCTCTTAGAACCAACGGTATAACCAAGAGCAAAGCAAGTAATACACAAACTGATGATGGCTATAAAAAGATCCGTCGTAAGCATAAGCAAGTCCTCCATTCGCAAGATTTCTGCAAGCAGATTTCTATGTAATCAGAGGTCACAGTCCTCTGGAGTGAGGACTAACCGCCTACCGTGTATGGTAGCACTAGATATAGTATAACAAACATATGTTCTTAATACAACTATAAATTGATGGACTTTGCAAATCGTTAAGGAAAGAATCGAAGGTGGTGCAAACGAAAAAGCAGTATTGAGACT